>Ga0068855_100003142_pt1 | contig 20199 bp, 16 predicted proteins | sample KBSCornC52_FD_66592 | JGI IMG/M metagenome (GOLD analysis project Ga0068855, IMG submission 66592) | Corn rhizosphere microbial communities from Kellogg Biological Station, Michigan, USA - KBS Corn C5-2 | ecosystem: Host-associated > Plants > Roots > Rhizosphere > Soil ...
AGGCGAATGTGCCGCTCGGTTTCGCCGACGTACTTGTTCAACAGCTCCGGGCCCTTGATATTCAAGAAGAAACTCTTGCCTTCGGGCTTGCCGGTGACCTCGGCGACCTTCTTGGCCAGCGAGTTGGCGACGGCCTTCGCGATCAGGGTCTTGCCGCAGCCGGGAGGCCCGTAGAGCAACACGCCTTTCGGTGGGCGCAGCTTGTGCTCGCGGAACAGATCTGCGTGCAGGTAGGGCAACTCGACAGCGTCGCGGATCTGTTCGATCTGCGCGCTCAAACCACCGATCGCCGAGTAGTCGATGTCGGGAACCTCTTCGAGGACGAGCTCTTCGACCTCGGCCTTGGGAATGCGTTCGTAGACGTAGCCCGAACGCGCGTCGAGAAGCAGCGAGTCACCGACCCGCAGCGGAATGTCGGTGAGCGAGTCGGCAAGCATGACTACGCGCTCTTCGTCTGTGCGGCCGATGACAAGCGCACGCTCGCCGCCGTCCAATACCTCTTTGAACATGACGACCTCGCCCTGGCGTTCGAAGTCGAGAGCGAGGACGACGTTGAGCGCCTCGTTGAGCATGACCTCCTGGCCCTTGCGCAACGAATCGAGGTCAACGGCGGGACTGACCGTGACCCGCAACTTGCGGCCGCCGGTAAAGACGTCAACGGTGTCGTTTTCGTGCCGCGCCAAGAAAACGCCATAGCCGGACGGTGGTTGCGCGAGCCGGTCGACCTCTTCACGCAAGGCGATGATCTGCTCGCGGGCCTCTTTGAGGGTAGCGACGAGTCGCTCGTTCTGCCCGGTGACCCCGGCAAGGGTTGCCTGCGCGTCGGCGAGTCGCTCTTCGAGAGCGCGCACGCTTCGCGGCGAGTCGGCCAGCTTGCGACGAAGCAGCGAAACTTCTTCTTCGAGCGCACCGACCTGGCTTTGCCACTCGTCGAGCCCTTCGGGCCGGTCGGCACCTCTGCCACCGGCGTGCGATCCGTTCGTCTGGTCGCGCGCGTCATCACGACTGGCCACCGGTCTCACCTCCCTGCTAGACCTGCGTGTCGAGCCTATCCTCGGCGCATGCCTGGAGTACCTCCATCGACCGTGTCAAAACACCTCAACCTATCGAGCACGAGAGCTAGGGCCGGGTGCGTCTCCTCGGTCGTCGTGGCACCTTGTTATCGTCGGCGGTATGCCGACACCTAGTTATCGTCGGCAACCAACCCGACCTGACATCTCAGACCACATCGGTTCGGCACTGGTTCGCAGGGCTCGTCGATTGGCTCGTCGTCTGGCGCCGGTCGTCGGTTCGAACCGGTGCAGTCGACTCAACCAGGCAAGGAGGCGATCATTGTGAGTGCTGCTCCCGACGAGCGGTACCGCGTGTCGATCGACCAGAGCCTGTGCACGGGTGACGGGTTGTGCGTCCAAGAAGCGAGCAATGTCTTCGAGTTCGACATCGACGGCCTCGCGTACGTCAAGAACGCCGACGGTGAACTGCTCACCGAGCCCGGCGGGCAAGCCGACGTGCCCGCCGACACCGTCGACGAGGTGGTGCTGTCGGCGACGAAATGCCCCGGCGCGTGTATCCACGTCGTGCGTTGCCGTGACGGTGTCGAAATCGCCGGCCCAGGAGCCCAGTAGCTGCGGCAGCGACCGGTTTCGTCACGGCAGATCGGGCCGGTGCGGGCCTTCGCTCACCACCGCGGTCGTTGGCTCACTCGGGTAGGCGCCTGATGCCGGACGGCGGCGCCGCGGTGGCGCCACCACCCCATCAGCAAGGCGCCGTGCAGTGACCAAGAACCCGGTGTGGCCGATCATCCGATGGTCGGGCCGCACCGCGAGACCCTCGACGTGCCAGGTACGCAGCAAGGTCTCCCAGGGCGCGGGCTCGGCAAACCGGCCGTGTTCGCGCAGCGACTCGACGGTGCGCGACAGCTGCGTGGTGGTGGCGACGTAGCAGCAGACCAGGCCGCCCGGTAGCAGCGCGCGCGCGACGGCGTCGAGGCATTCCCACGGCGCGAGCATGTCGAGCACCACCCGGTCGACCGCCTCGGCCAACGGTTCGGCGTCCAAGCTTTCGACGAGATCGCCGACCGTGAGCCGCCAAGCTGGATGTGGCCCGCCGAAGAACCGCTCGACGTTCTTGCGAGCGACGGCGGCGAAATCGTCGCGCCGCTCGTAGGAGTAGACGAGACCGGTATCGCCGACCGCGCGCAGCAGCGAGCAGCTCAGCGCGCCCGACCCGGCGCCCGCCTCGATCACCCTGGCACCGGGAAACACGTCGGCATAGCCGACGATCATCGCGGCGTCCTTGGGGTAGACGACGGTCGCGCCGCGTGGCATCGAGAGCACGAAATCGTGCAGCAGCGGGCGGAACGCGAGGTAATCGGTGCCGCCTGTCGAGGTGACGACGACGCCTTCGGCCGACCCGATCAAGGCGTCGTGCTCGATCGCACCTTGGTGGGTGTGGAATTGCTTGCCTGGCTGCAAAACAACGGTGTGCCGACGCCCCTTCGGGTCGGTGATCTGCACCTGATCACCCGGCTCGAACGGGCCCCGCCTGATCGGCATGGAGGCGGTAGGCAAGCCGGCGTCGTTCATGGCCCGAAGGTTATCGGCCAGCTGCCGAGGCGAACGAATCGCGTCAACCGCGCAGTGCGGCCGCCACGTCGGAGGCCGCAAGTACGCCGTACAGACTCCCGTCGGGTTCGACGACGACGTACTCGGCCGCCGGCGCCTCCTGCAACTGTTTCAGTAAGGCCTCACCGACCAGCTGGGCAGCCACGAACTGATCGGGGCCGAGTCCACGCGCAACAGCGCCGACATTCACCCACGGCCGGCGTGCTTCGGGGGTTGCCGTCACCGCAGCCTCGTTGACGACGCCGGTCGGGTGACCGTCTCCGTCGACGACGACAAGGCCGCGGGCTTGTGCCTCATGTGCTCGCCGGATCGCCTCCGAGATCGGCAGGTCGGCCGCGACAGGGAGCGCCCGCCGGGCAAGCGTTCGTGCGTTCAGTGTCGGGATCCGGTCCCGTAACACCTGCTGACGCAACACGCCACTGGACGAGATCACCATCATGGCGGCGATGATCAGCGCCCACAGCCCGGCGCTTTGGTCGGGCGCGTCCGTGCGGGTCGCCAGCGCGAGCCCGAGCACGCCGGTTCCAACGCCAAGCACGCGACCCGCCCAGGCCGCGCCGATCGTGCCGGTGCGCTGATTGTGGGTGATCGCCCACACGGCAGCCCGCAGCACCTGCCCACCGTCGAGGGGCAGCCCAGGCAGCAAGTTGTAGACGCCAACCAGGCCGTTGGTCCAAGCCAAGCCGTAAGCGAGCACCGAGCCGACCGTGGCGTGCGGCAGCGATTGGTACACAAGCCAGGCGCCACCGGCAAGCACCAAATTGGTGGCCGGACCGGCGACAGCAACGGCGATCATTCGCCGTGGCGTCGACGGCTCGCGCTCGAACGCCGAGTGACCCGCCAGCCAGGTAAGGACGACGCGTTGAATCGGGACGTCGAAAACCCGCGCCAGCACGCAGTGCCCGATCTCATGGGCCAGCACCGACAACCCGAGGAAGATGCCGAACGCCAGCGACACCGCGTACCGGCCGCCACCGATGTCGTCGACGTTCTCGCCAACCCACGGCGCAAAGGCGATCGTGATCCAGCCGAGGAATATCAGCCAGCTCGGTGCTACGTAGATCGGAGCGCCGAACAGGGTGCCGAGCCGCAGGCCAGCCGGCGCGAACGCGTCGCGCTGGGATGGTTGGGTCGGACGTCGGCTGACGGGTTGCCGCAAGGGCGCTCTCACGCATCGATGCTATGGGCCACGGCGCGCGGGCGTTGCCCTGGAGCGAGCGCGCCCTGCGGTCGTGCTGGGTTTTATGCCGGACCTGCGCGGCACGCGTCAACGGGGCGGGTACCGTGCGCTCGCCGACGGATGTTCTCCGTTCGCGCCGACGAGGCGGATCCCGCTACCCGTTGCCTTGCCCGGCTAATCCACAGGTCGACAAAACGCTATTCACCGCGCGAGCGCGGGCCGGCAGGTCTGTCGGTACCGTCGCTTACGCTGCCGTCATGACCGCCTCGCCAGCCCAACTGCCGATCCCGGCGCCTGCAACGACTCCGCCACCTTCGGCAGTCGATGCCGCTGCTAGCGCGACGACCGCCGTCGCCGAGATGAGTGCCGTGAGCGAGCCCAAGCCATGGGCGCTCTCACCGTCGCGAGCCGGTGATTTCATGACCTGCCCGCTGCTATACCGCTTCCGTGTCATCGATCGGCTGCCTGAACCACCCAACCCGATCACCACGCGCGGCACGCTCGTCCATGCAGTGCTCGAGCGGCTCTTCGACCATCCCGCGAAGCTGCGCACGATCGAGCGCGCGGCGGAGTTGCTCGACCCTGAATGGCATCGACTTCTCGCCGAGCAACCAGGACTCGCCCAACTGTTTCCCGATGACGCGTTCATCGCGGGCGCACCACCTGCCGAGGCCGAGAATGGCGCGGCACCTGCTGGCACTGAGAACGGCGTGCCACCCGCCAGCACTGAGAATGGCGAGCCAAATGCGCCAGGTGCGCCGCCCGCCCCGAGCGATCCCACTGTTTCGATCCGGCCGGGCATCGTCGAATGGCTGGCCGGCGCCCACCGGCTTCTCGAGACCTACTTCACCCTCGAAGATCCCGCGCGCGTCGAACCCGCTCAGCGCGAGTTACTCGTCGAGGTCGAGCTCAACGGCGGCGTGCGGCTCCGCGGCTTCGTCGATCGGGTCGACGTCGCGCCCACCGGCGAGGTCAGAATCGTCGACTACAAGACCGGCAGCGCGCCGTCCGAACTGTTCGAAGACAAGGCTCTCTTCCAACTGAAGTTCTACGCGCTAGTCATCTGGCGAGTGAGCGGGCGCATTCCCACGCTGCTGCAGCTGATGTATCTCGGCGACGGTCAGGTGCTGCGCTACTCCCCTGACGAATCCGATCTTTTGGCGGCCGAACGGAAAGTGCGGGCGTTGTGGGCCGCCGTTGAGCGTGCGCTCGAGAACCGTGATTTTCCACCGAGGCGAAGTCGATTATGTGATTGGTGCGCGCATCAATCGGTGTGTCCAGAGTTCGGCGGCACGCCACCGCAGTATCCGCAAGCGCCAGTCGTCGTGCCGATAGACGAGCCGACCTGGATCGACCAGGCAACGCCGTAGCCGAGGGTGGCACCCGCCCATCGACGTGGCAGCTCGATGACATCGGGCGACCAGAGATGACCGGGATCGCCCTGTTGGTCGACATAACCCAACCGCCGAAGCGCCGTGCCGTGTGCCGTCGGTGCCGTGCGGGTCCAGGTGACCTTTGTCATCGGGGTTTGGTGGCGAGTGTCCGATGCGCCGGACTCCGTGTCGCCCGTAGCGTCGTTGTGCGCGGAAATCGCGTTCGCACCGTTCGCCCGCCCAGCCAGCAGGAGTTGTCACCGTATGAGCACCATCCCGGCCCAGACCGGCCTTCCCGGCGCAGCCGCCGCTCAGGCCGTCGGCCTTACCAAGGTTTACGGCGACGGCGACACCCGCGTCACGGCCCTGAACGACATCACGGTCTCGTTCGAGCGTGGCCGATTCGGCGCGATCATGGGCCCGTCCGGGTCTGGCAAGTCGACCCTGATGCACTGCCTCGCCGGGCTCGACTCGGTCACCTCAGGTGTCGCGATGATCGGTCCTGTCGAGATCAACAAACTCGACGACAAGGCGCTGACCAAGCTTCGGCGCGAGGCGGTCGGATTCATCTTCCAGTCGTTCAACCTGATCCCGACCCTGTCTGCACTCGAGAACATCACGCTGCCGATGGACATCGCGGGACGCAAGCCCGACGAGACCTGGCTCGACACTGTCATCGACACCGTCGGGCTGCGCGACCGGCTGAACCACAAGCCGGCCGAACTCTCTGGTGGGCAGCAGCAACGGGTCGCCTGCGCGCGTGCGCTCGCATCGCGCCCCTCGATCATTTTCGCCGACGAACCGACCGGAAACCTCGACTCTCGCGCGGGTGCCGAGGTGCTCGGATTACTCAGGTATTCGGTTCGTGAAATGGGCCAGACGATCGTGATGGTCACCCACGACCCAGCCGCAGCGGCGCACGCCGATCGCGTCGTCTTCCTCTCCGACGGCGTTGTCGTCGACGAGTTGCACAACCCGACGTCGGCCACCGTGCTTGATCGGATGGCACGATTAGAGTCGGCCGACGAGGCGCGCTGATGTTGAAAGCCTCACTCCGAAACCTTTTCGCGCACAAGGTGAGACTGCTACTCACCGGCCTGTCGGTGGTGATCGGCGTCGGCTTTCTCGCCGGCACTTTGGTTTTCACCGACACCCTTAAAGCGACCTTCAACGACCTGGTGGGCCGCACCAGCGCCAACCTCAGCGTCGTGGTCCGGGCCCAGTCCGACTTTTCGAACACCGACATCGGGGCGAGCGGCACCCGCGCACTGGTACCGCAATCGATGGTTGACAAGGTGAAATCGATCGACGGCGTGAGTGACGCGGTGGGCGAGGTTCAAGGTGCCGACCTGCTGGTGACCCGAGCAGGCAAGGCGGTGCAACCGAAATCGCCAGGCCCACCCACCCTCGCCGTGTCGTGGACTCCGTCCAACTTCGGCACGCTGACCTTCGTCGAAGGGCACGGTCCTACCGGCGCCGGCCAAGTCGCCGTCGACAAGAGCGCTGCCGACAACTACGACCTACACCTCGGCGACCCGGTCACTGTGCAGACGCTTGGCGCACCGATGAGGGCGAAAATCGTCGGCATCGTCACGGTCGGCGGCAGCAGCAACCTCGCCGGAGCGGTACTGAGCGTGTTCGACCCCGCCACCGCACAACGCGTTGCCGGCAAGCCAGGGTACGTCAACCAGATCGACGTCAAAGCCGCCAACGGCGTTTCACAAAATCAGCTAGCTTCACGGATCGGCCGCACGCTGCCTCAGGGCTACGAAGCCGTCACCGGCAAGGCCGTGCAGAAAGAGCAGTCCGACGCAATCAACAAAGCTCTAGGATTCTTCAACGTTTTCCTGCTGATCTTTGCGCTAGTGGCGTTGTTCGTCGGCCTGTTCATCATCCTCAACACCTTCACGATGCTGGTTGCGCAACGCACCCGCGAATTGGCGCTGCTCCGAGCAATTGGCGCGAGCAGGCGGCAGGTGTTGACGACGGTGCTCAGCGAATCGTTCGTTGTCGGCGTCGTGTCGTCGACCGTCGGTCTCGCACTCGGCCTGCTGGTCGCTGTCGGCGTACGCGGTTTGCTGTCCGCCGTCGGTGTTTCGATGCCAGCAGGCGCGTTGGTCGTGAAGAGTCACACGATCGCCGCTGCCTACCTCGCCGGCGTGCTGGTGACCTTGATTGCATCGACGTTTCCGGCCATCCGCGCGTCGCGGATCCCGCCAGTTGCTGCGATGCGCGACGGCATTGCGTTGCCCGAGCGCTCGTTGCGCCGCCGCGCCGTTGTGGGCTGCGTCATTACCGCAACCGGCGGTGCGCTGATCGCCGGCTCGATTCGGGGCAGCAGCGGAAGTGCGGCCGCAGTCGTCGGCATCGGTGCGGTCGTCGTGCTCACCGGCGTGTGGGTGATGAGCGCGCTGCTGAGCCGACCGGTGCTGCAGGTGCTCGGCATCCCGCTCGCCAAGGCGTTCAAAGTCGTCGGCCACATGTCGCGATCGAACGCGATTCGCAACCCCCGGCGCACCGCGGCAACCGCAGCCGCATTGATGATCGGGCTCGCGCTGGTGTCGATGCTTTCGGTGCTCGCGACGTCGACGAAGGCCTCGATCGCCTCCGTCGTCGACAAGAACCTCGGCGCCGACTACGTCTTGACGTCGAAGTCCTTCCAGGGGTTTTCTCCTGACGTGGCAGCAAAAGTACGGGCTACCCCGGGCGTAGCGACCGTCGGAGAGACCCGCATCGGACCGGCCAAGGTCAGGGGCAAGTCGGTGCTGCTCGCAGCGGTCTCACCCGACATCGACAAGGTCATCAAGGTGAACATGGTTGCGGGTTCGCTCGATGCCCTCGGCAATGATGAACTCCTGGTCTCGAAGTCGAAGGCCGACGCCAACAAGCTGCTTAGAGGCGACACCGTCGCGGTCGAATTCCCCACCGGCAAGACCGAGCAGGTCAAGGTGGGCGGTATTTTCGACGACAACAACCTGCTTGGCAACGGCGGTGCGAACTACCTGGTATCACTGAAGTCCTACGAGGCGAGCTACGACACCCAACTCGACGCCGTGGTCTACGTACTGGTGGCGCCAGGGCAGCAGCAGTCGGTCGAGTCGGCGCTGCCGGCCAGCCTGCACGACTACCCGCAAATCAACGTGCAGAGCCAGACCGAATACAAGGCCTCGATCAGCAAACAGATCGACCAGTTCGTCAATCTCATCTTCGGGTTGCTCGCGCTGGCGCTGCTGATTGCGGTGCTCGGGATCGTCAACACATTGGCCCTGTCGGTCTACGAGCGCACCCGCGAGATCGGGCTGCTGCGGGCCATCGGCATGACCCGGCGGCAGTTGCGGCGCATGGTCAGGCTCGAATCGATGCTGATCGCACTGTTCGGCGCCTTGCTCGGTCTCGCGCTCGGTGCGTTGTTCGGCTGGGCGATCGTGTCGACGACCGGAGGCCAGCTCGACCATGTGGTGTTTCCGATTGTGCAGTTCGTGTGGTTCGTTGTCGGTGCCGCTGTAATCGGAGTGCTCGCGGCCGTCGTCCCGGCCTGGCGTGCTTCGCGGCGACCCGTGCTCGCGGCGATTGCCGCCGAGTAGGTCCGTGCAGGTCCGTGCAGGCGCGTGTAGGTAGCTCCTGGTCAGCGCGGGTTAGCGCTTGCGATAGACGACGTAGCCGTCACGGGAAAACACCGGCGCGTAGTCGGTCGAAAGCACGCCGGCCTGCAGTTCGGCGAGCCAACCCGGCTGGCTGAACTGCGTGGCGTGCTCGACGTCGATCAGCACGTAGTCGGTGCGCAGAGGGCGGCCGCGCCCGTCGAGGAGGCCGGGCGCGAGCACGTGAGCGGTGTCACGGTCGACGACGGCAGGCAGCAATGCGTCGTCCGACGTCACGGTGACACCCGACGGAATCTGCGCCAGCGCTGCATCAGCCGCGACACAGCGCGCGCAGCTGGTCCAGTAGCCAGGGGCAATTGCGCGTGCGAACGGGAATCCCGCTGCAATCGCCAGCCCAACAACGACGGCGGCCACCGAGATGCCACGCAGCATGTTGCGTCGCAATCGCGGTGGCCATGCGATACAGGCCGCTCCCGCCACGCCGGCGAGAAACGTGACAGGCATCAGAATCTCGCTGTAGTGGTACTTGGTTCCCCAATAGTGCGAGTTCGCCGACAGGAAACGCCAGCCCAGCGTGGGAATCAAGACGATCGCCAGCCACGAGCGCAGTGCGAGAAACAGCATCGGTGCGAGCACCAGAACCAGCGTGAGCAGCTTTTGCCACGACCACAAGGTGCTCGCGTCGAGACCGAAACTCGGCTGGCCTGGCGTCGACGGCAACGGCGCACTACCGGGCCAGTACAGGTACCTGCCATAGGGGTTAAGCCGCGGGATGAACACCTCTATGACGGCGAAGAACCAGCACATCGAGCCGACGACAAGCACCACGCCCAGACGGTACTTCTTCTGCAGGCACAGGTAAATCCCGAATGCGGCAGCGGTGAAGGCGAGATCTTCCTTTACTAGCAGCAAAAGCGCGGCGAACGCCGCAGCGATCCCCCATTTACGCCGCAGGCAGTACGCCACGGCAGCGGCGATGATCGGCACTCCGAGACTAACTTCGTGGAACCCGAAGTAAAGCGCGCTCTGCAATCCCCACGAAATCGCGTAGGCAAAACCGACCGCTACACCGAGGCGAGCGCCGAAGAGCTGCTGCACGGCCTTCGTCACGATCAGCACCGAAACCGCCAAGGCAGCGGCCTGGACGGTGAGGAGGGTGCTCGGGTGCGGGTAGATCCAGTAGAACGGTGCGGCGACCGCGATGACCGGATGAAAGTGATCACCCAACAGGTCCATGCCCTTGATGGCGCTTACAGGCGCTCGGAAATGCGCGAGGTTGGCCACAGCCTGGTCGAATACCGCGAGGTCGAATCCCCCGAGATGGCGAGCTTCGGCGCGCAGCGAAAAGGCTGTGTACCAAGCAAACGCGATTACCGCGAGGCTCCACCTCACCGCCGTCGCCATCGGCGTAGAACGCGTCACCGTCTGCTGTTCACCGACCGGACCCGTGACCAGTCGGCTGCTGCTCGCCACGTCATCCTCCCGAGCCGGGCTCAACCGATGGCGAAGAGCGAACGCATGAACGCGAGATCGACCTGGTCGACAGATGTCACGACGACACGGCGCGGCGCGGCCGATATGGCGGTGACACTCGGCACCGCGATCACCATGCAACCCGCCGCCGTAGCAGATTGGGCACCGGTCGGCGAGTCCTCGAACGCGATGCAATCCGACGCCTCGACGCCAAGCATTGCCGCCGCCGTCAGATACGGCTCTGGATGCGGCTTGTTGCGCACCACCGCATCGCCCGCCACGATCACGTCGAAGGTCAGCGGCGCCAAGCCGTCGAGCACCGCGTCGATCAAAACGCGGGCGGACGACGAAACGAGCGCGCGCGGGATGCCTGCGTCGTCGATTTCGGCAATCAACTCGCGCACGCCAGGCCGCAGGGGCGGCGTGTCACGCAGCTTCTTCGACATGCGCACGACCAGCAGGTCGGCGATCTCTTGCGGTGTCGCACGGCCGTTCGACCGTTCGGCGATGAAAGCGGACGCCACCGGCGCCGAACTGCCGACGAGCTGGGCGTGGTCGTCGTGGGTCCATGAAGCGCCGAATTCACCCAGAATCTCGGTCTCGACCGCGTACCACAACGGCTCGGTGTCGATGAGTAAGCCGTCCATGTCGAACAGCACGGCTGCTGGCGCGAAATGCCGCGCCGGCAGTGGGGCCAGCTCGCGGGTGGTGCTCACGCGCTGAAATACCGGGCTTGCGGGTGATGCAACACCAACGCGTCGGTCGACTGCTCGGGATGCAGCTGGAATCCCTCCGACAATGTGACGCCGAGCCGTTCGGGGTGCAGCAGCTCGACGATCTTTTCGCGGTCTTCGAGGTCTGGGCAGGCCGGATACCCGAACGAGTAGCGCGATCCCTGATAGCCCTGGTGCTCGAGCACCTGACGGACGTCGGGATCGTCACCGGCGTCGATGCGCAACTCTTCACGCACCCGGCGATGACCGTACTCGGCAAGCGCCTCGGCAAGCTGCACCGAAAGGCCGTGCAGTTCGAGGTAATCGCGGTACGCGTTCTCGGCGAACAGCTCGGCGGTGACCTCACTGACCTTCGAACCGATCGTCACGACCTGGAACGCTATGACGTCGGTATCGCCAGACTCGCGTGACCTGAAAAAGTCGGCGATGCAAAGCCGGCGGTCACGCCGCTGCCGGGGAAACGTGAAGCGCAGTCGCTCGGAGCCGTCGTCGTTCAACACCACGACATCGTCGCCCTCGCTGACGCACGGAAAGTAGCCGTAGACCATGCCGGCTTCGAGCAAGCCGTCGGTTTGCATGCGGTCGAGCCACTTGCGCATGCGCGGCCGGCCTTCGGTTTCGACGAGGTCGTCGAAACTCGGTCCGCCCTTGATGCCGCGCAATCCCCAACGCCCTGCGAATGTGGCCTTTTCATCGAGCAGGCCAGCGTAGTCGGCGAGCGGAATGCCCTTGACCACCCGGTCGCCCCAAAACGGCGGGGTCGGGATCGGCACGTCGATGGCGACGTCGGAGCGTGCCGGTAACGATTCGAGGTCGTCGTCGGGCTGCTCGACCACTGTGGCGACGCGACGTGGTCGAAGCGGCGGCAAGGACGCGCCCTCGACCCCACGTTTGACGGCCATCATCGCGTCCATCAGGCGCAAACCTTCGAATGCGTCGCGTGCATAACGGACGGTGCCGGAGAACTGCTCGGCGAGGTCCTGCTCGACGTAGGCGCGGGTGAGTGCGGCGCCGCCGAGCAGCACGGGCCAGCGGTTCGCGAGCTCGCGCGACTGCAGTTCTTCGAGGTTTTCCTTCATGATGACGGTCGATTTCACCAGCAGGCCTGACATGCCGACGACGTCGGCGCTGTGTTCTTCGGCGGCATCGATGATGGCTGAGACCGGCTGCTTGATGCCGAGATTCACGACGCTGTAGCCGTTGTTGGACAAGATGATGTCGACGAGGTTTTTCCCGATGTCGTGCACGTCGCCCTTGACGGTGGCAAGCACGATGGTGCCCTTGCCGCCCTCGTCGGATTTCTCCATGTGCGGTTCGAGATAGGCGACCGCAATCTTCATGACCTCGGCCGATTGCAACACGAACGGCAGTTGCATCTCGCCTCGGCCGAACAACTCGCCGACGACCTTCATGCCTTCGAGCAAGGTGTCGTTAACGATTTCGAGTGCGGGCCGGGTTTGCAGGGCCTCGTCGAGGTCGGCTTCGAGGCCGACCTTCTCGCCATCGATGATGCGTCGTTGCAGCCGCTCGGACAGCGGGAGGGCCGCCAACTCCGAAGCGCGGGACGCTTTCTGGTCGGCGCTCGTAACACCCTCGAACAACTCGAGAAATTTGCCGAGCGGGTCGTAACCCTCGCGCCTGCGGTCATAAATCAGGTCGAGTGCGACTTCTCTTTGTTCGTCGGGAATTCGCGACACCGGCATGATCTTCGAGGCGTGCACGATCGCAGCGTCGAGTCCCGCCTTCGTGCACTCGGCGAGGAACACCGAGTTGAGCACCGCACGGGCTGCCGGCTTTAGGCCGAACGAGATGTTCGACAAGCCGAGCACAGTTTGGACGTCGGGATGGCGTGACTTCAGCTCGCGAATCGCCTCGATGGTGGCGGACCCGTCACGCCGACTCTCTTCTTGCCCGGTACCAAGGGTGAACGTGAGGCAGTCGACCATGATGTCGTGCTCGCGCATGCCCCACTGGCCCGTGAGCGTTTCGATGAGCCGCTCGGCGATCGCGACCTTGTGTTCGGGCGTGCGGGCCTGGCCGGTCTCATCGATAGTGAGGGCGACGACCGCCGTGCCGTGCTCGCGGACCACTGGCATGATGCGGGCAAACCGCGAGGTCGGCCCCTCGCCGTCCTCGAAGTTGACGGAGTTGATGACGCAGCGGCCACCGAGACATTCGAGCCCAGCCTCGACCACCGGTGGTTCGGTGGAGTCAAGCATGATCGGAAGCGTCGCGGCGGTGGCGAACCGACTGGCGATCTCGCGCATGTCGTCGACACCGTCGCGCCCGACATAGTCGACGCACAGGTCGATCAGGTGCGATCCGTCGCGGCTGGCGTCACGCGCCACCTCGACGCAATCGTCGAACCGGCCTTCGAGCATCGCGTCGCGGAACGCCTTCGAGCCGTTCGCGTTGGTACGCTCGCCCACCGCGAGATAGGACGTGTCTTGCCGGAACGGCACCGTCTGGTAGAGAGACGCAAGGCCGGGTTCGGGGTGCGGGCGACGGGGCGTCAGTTCTCGGCCTCGCACACGCTCGGCCACCATGCGCAGATGCGCCGGCGAGGTGCCGCAGCAGCCGCCTACCAGCGCCAACCCGTGCTCGCGGGTGAACAGGTCGTGGGCGTCGGCCAGTTCGGCAGGCGTCAGCGGATACGAGGCGCCGTCTCGACCAAGAACGGGCAAGCCGGCGTTCGGCATGCACGAGATCCCGATCCGGGCGTGCCGCGCGAGGTAACGAAGGTGCTCGCCCATCTCCGCGGGACCGGTGGCGCAATTCAGCCCGATCAGGTCGATGCCGAGCGGTTCGAGCGCGGTGAGCGCGGCACCGATTTCGGACCCGAGCAGCATCGTTCCGGTGGTCTCGACGGTGACTTGCGCGATCACGGGCAGCGTCGCGCCAGCGGCCGCTAGCGCTCGCTTCGCACCGATGATCGCGGCCTTGGCCTGCAGCAGATCTTGCGCGGTCTCGATGAGCAGCGCGTCGGCCCCGCCGGCTATGAGGCCGGCAGTCTCTAGCTGGTAGGCGTCGCGAAGCGCGCCGAACGTCGTGTGTCCGAGCGTGGGCAGTTTGGTGCCGGGACCGATAGAGCCGAGCACGAAGCGAGGATGGTCGGACGTCGACCAGCCGTCAGCGACTTCACGGGCTAGCCGGGCGCCCGCCTCGGACAGCTCGTAGATGCGGTCGGAGATGTCGTACTCGCCGAGGTTCGCGAGGTTCGCTCCGAACGTGTTCGTCTCGACGGCGTCGCAGCCGACCTCGAAATAGGCATCGTGAATAGCCCGGACGACGTCGGGGCGGGTGACGTTGAGGATCTCGTTGCAGCCCTCAAGCCCTTCGAAATCGTCGAGCCCGAGTTCGAACGTTTGCAACATCGTGCCCATGGCACCGTCAGCAACGACGACACGACGCGATAACTCGTGGCGCAACAGATCCGAGCGACTATTCACTCTTGTAACGGTACCGTGCGGGCCGAAGTGATTATCGCCCCGACCGCCAGCCGGTCGCCGGATCCGCTCGACTACCCGACCGACGCCGTACGCTGAACCTGCAAGACCTGCAAGCCTGGAAGGGTCCCGCAACACCGGCAGCATCGTCGTCACCGGCGGCCGGCCGAACGGAAGGAGCTCTCGGATGATCGAGTTCTCCACGCCCGGGCCGCTGGAGCGGCCAGTGATGATCACCGCCTTCGAGGGGTGGAACGACGCGGCCGATTCGGCGACCGACGCGATCGAATCGCTCGAACTCGCATGGTCAGCGCAGCCGCTGGCCGAAATCGATCCCGAGGACTACTACGACTTCCAGGTCAACCGGCCCTCGGTCGCCATGATCGACGGCGTCAGCCGGCGGGTCAGCTGGCCGACCACCCGGATCACCCTCGCCGAGCGGGTCGAGGGCCGGCGCGACATCGTTTTGCTGCGCGGCCTTGAGCCGAACATGCGCTGGCGCTCGTTCTGCGCCGAGATCATCGACTTCGTCAACCGCCTCGGCGTCGACGACGTCGTCAACCTCGGTGCGTTGCTCTCCGACTCACCTCACAGCCGCCCGGTGCCTGTGACCGGCACTGCCGCCGACAGCGAAGCGGCACGCCGCCTGGGCCTCGAGCAGTCCAGCTACGAGGGCCCGACAGGCATCGTCGGTGTGTTCAACGACGCGTGCATCAAGGCGGGCGTATCGGCCGTCAGCCTGTGGGCAGCGGTCCCTCATTACGTCGCCCAGCCGCCGTGCCCGAAAGCGACCCTCGCCTTGCTGCGCAACCTCGAAGACGTGCTCGAATTCCCGATCCCGTACGGCGATCTGGCCGACCTCTCGGCGGCGTGGGAGCGCGGGGTCGACCAACTGGCCGAAGAGGACTCCGAGGTGGCCGAGTATGTGCGCACGCTTGAGCGCCAAAAAGACGAAGCAGATATCCCTGAGGCGAGCGGAGAGGCGATCGCGCGCGAGTTCGAGCGTTACCTCCGCCACCGCGGCGACGGTCAGGGCTAGCAGGGCTAGCTGCGCCTAGCAGAACTACTGCCTCGCAGAACTACAGAGCGATGCCTAGCAGTGCGTCAACGGTGGCGCGCACGAGTGCCGGAGCCTGCGGGTCGGACGTCGAGCCTGCGGCCGCCGCGTCGCACCACGCATCGACGGCCGCCAGCGCGCCCGCCGCGTCGAGGTCGTCCGACATCCGGGATCGCACCGCTGCCAGGAGCCCGTCGGCGGGCGGGCCGGCCGGGCGCCCCGCCGCGATCCGCCAATGCTCAAGACGTGCCGTCGCCGAGGCCAGCTCGTCGGCGCTCCATTCCCAGTCGCTTCGGTAGTGGTGGGCGAGCAGCGCGAGCCGGATCGCCATCGGGTCGACGCCGGCCGCCACGAGTTTCGAGACGAACACCAAGTTTCCGCGTGACTTCGACATTTTCTCGCCGTCGTACCCCACCATCCCCGCGTGCACGTAGGCCGCCGCGAACGGCTTGCCACTCACCGCGGTTCCCTGGGCGGCACACATCTCGTGGTGCGGAAACACCAGGTCGCTTCCGCCGCCCTGCACGTCGACAGGCACGCCGAGGTAGCGCATCGCGATCGCCGAGCATTCGACATGCCAGCCCGGCCGGCCGCGACCGAGATCGGACTCCCATGACGGTTCGCTTGGTCGCTCCGCCCGCCACAGCAGCCAGTCGAGCGGGTCCTTCTTGCCCGGCCGTGCAGGATCACCGCCGCGCTCGGCGAACTGCGCCAGCATCGTCTCGCGGTCGGCGTGCGAAACCACGCCGAACGTGGGCGAGGAGTCGGCGGCGAAGTAAAGGTCGCCGTCGACGTCGTAACCCGAGCCCAGCCGCTGCAACTGCTCCGCGTGGGCTGCGATCAACGGAATCGACTCGACGACACCGACGTAGTGTGACGGCGCAAGCACGCGCAGCGCCGTCATGTCGTCATGAAAAAGCGTGATCTCGCGGTGCGCGAGGTCTTCCCACCGTTCCCCGGTCGCCGCGGCGCGCTCAAGCAGCGGGTCGTCGACGTCGGTCACGTTCTGCACGTACCGCACGATGGCGCCAGCGTCCCGCCACGCCCGGTTCAGCAGGTCGAACGCAACGTACGTCGCGGCGTGGCCGATATGGGTAGCGTCGTAAGGCGTGATCCCGCAGACATACATCGATGCGGACGACGCGGAGCCGACCGGGACGACCGCCTGCCGAGAGGTGTCGAAAACTTCGGGCAACCGGCCCTTGCCCGGCAGGTCGGGAACGGCGGACGTCGACCACGGCTGCATGAGCGGAACTCTAGTCAACCGCTGAAGACGCCGGTCGCTGCTCGGCTCAAAACGGTGGCCAAGGCACCGCGGGCCAGGCGTCGCTGGGCTGGGGAAAGCAGCCCTCGCGCAACAGCTTGTCGATCCGTCGGCGAGTGGCAGCGATCTCGCGAGACGTGATCAGGTCGCGAAGCTGCACGCCGAGGTCGCCCGCGAGTTCGTCGCGCAGCACGGCAAGGGTGGCGAGCGTCTCGTCCGGCAACGGGGTGCCGCGCCACTGCCACAAGATCGTGCGCAGCTTCGGGTCGGTCGAGAAGCAGACGCCGTGGTCGACACCGAATACGTGACCCTCAGTGACCGGCAGCAGGTGACCCCCTTTGCGGTCGGCGTTGTTCACTACGGCGTCGAACACGGCGATCCGGCGAAGCCCCGGATGGTCGCTATGCAGCATCGCCATCAAATCGACCTCGGGGTCGACGTCGATCCACAGCTGGCACATCCCGGGGCCGAACGGTCCATCGCGCATCACGGTCGGTGGAACGATGTCCCACCCGGTCGCCTCTGACACCAAGTAGGCGGCCACCTCGCGCCCGGCGAGCGTGCCGTCGGGAAAGTCCCACAATGGCCGCTCACCTGGAATTGGCTTGTAAACACAGGCGAATTCGAGGGCGTGGGCGTTGATCCGCCCATACAGCGTGGTGTTCGAGGCGTCGACGAGCCGGCCTTCGATCGACAACTCACCTGCACTCAACGCGGCGCGCACGGCGCCCGCTGCCAACTCCGCAGTCTCGGACGGCGCGGGGTCAGGTGTCTCGGGCGCGCTCACCATGCCAGTATCCGGCGCACTCAGTGCGGATGGTGTCCGTTGGACCGAGCGCACACGTGGCCTTCGTCAAGTGGCTGCCCGCAGAACTGGCACGGCGGCCGGCCGGCGGCGACGATGTCGAGCGCACGTTTGGTGAACGCCCGCGCCACCGCACCCGAGATCCGCACGCGGAGCACGGGCGGCCCTTCGGAGTCGTCGTCGACGAACGCGGGCTCTTCGTCGTCCTCATCCGATGGGTCTTCGACGGCGTCAGACACGGCCTGCGCTTGGATCACGACTCGCTCGTCTTCTGGGTCCCACCCGAGGCTCAATGCGCCGACGCGGAACTCTTCGAGGATCGGCTGTTCCAGGGGGTCGGTGTCGTCGAGTTCGAGGGGCGCGACGGCGGGCACGGCCGCCGCTCCGCCCGAGGCGCGCACGACTTCGTCGAGCAGCTCTTCGAGCCGCTCGGCGAGAGCCGCGACCTGCACCTTCTCGATGACAACGCTCGTCAGCTGACCGCTGCCGCGGGCCTGTAGGAAGAACGTGCGCTCCCCCGGCTGGCCGACGGTGCCGACGACGAGACGCTCGGGTGGGTCGAAGGAAAAGATCTGACGTGGCATGGTTGTGCACCCTATGTTGCGCCCGCGCCGCCACCGACAACGGCATCGGCATCGGAGCTGCCGGCCCGCGCCTTGCGGGTTTTCTTCGCAGCCGTGGGCGGTGAAAGCAGCGCCGACAGTGCGCTTCCCGAATCGTTGACGCGGATGACGAACGGCCGAAGCGCGGTGTAACGGATTACCGTGACCGAACACGGGTCGATGACGATCCGCTGGAATTCGTCGAGATGCATGCCGAGCGCGTCGGCAACCACAGACTTGATGATGTCGGCGTGCGAGCAGGCCAACCAGACGGCGTCGGGCCCGAGTTTGACGTTCCACGAACGCACGGCGTCGACCGCGCGAGCCTGGGCCGCCCGCAGCGATTCTCCTTCTGTACCAGGGAAAGTGACCGCGCTCGGGTGAGCTTGCACGACTTTCCAGAGCGGGTCCTTCGCTAGCTTCTTCAACTCCTGGCCGGTCCAGTCGCCGTAGCCGCATTCGACGAGACGCGGCTCGGTTTCGACCGACATCCCGTTGGCAGCAGCGACCGCCTCTGCCGTTTCCTGGCAGCGTTCAAGCGGGCTGCTCACGATCGCTGCGAGGTTGACGCCGGCCAGTCGCTTCGCCGCTTCGGCAGCTTGCGCGATGCCGCGATCGTCGAGATGGACGCCGGGAGTACGGCCCGCCAGCACCGGCCCGGTTATCGCGGTCAGGCCGTGCCGGAGCAGCACGAGTGTGGTCACGGCTCGACCCTACTGACGACCCGACTGCACCGGGCAACGCACACGCGGCTCAGGGTGTCGGAATCCCGACGACGCCGGACTTGTCTTGGTGGCGGTAAGCGGCGTAGCAGTCCGCGTTGCCGGGACGAGACGTCTGCGTTTCACCGGGGCAGGTGCCGTGCTTGCCCGCAACGCCACCCATGACCACGAGCGTCACCACGCCGCAGATCATCAGGACGACAAGTAGCACGCCGAACTGCACCCTCGTCAGCGCCTTCGGATCCTGCGACGACGTCGACACCCTGGCTCCTCCTGGCTCCGCGCTCGATTCACACCACCTGCGTGTCGTCGGGAGTCTACCGACGCCGCCGCAGCTGTCGGCTCAGGGCCCGCGGTGAGTTTCGCAATATCGCTGCAGGGGTCGGTATCGGGCTCTCGGCCGCCGGCAAGAAGCGCGGGTGTTGCTGCTCGACGAGCCGGTCAACGGACTCGATCCCGAAGGAATCCTGTGGATCCGCACGTTGCTGCGCGGATTGGCAGCCGAGGGCCGCACGATCTTCGTGTCGAGCCACTTAATGAGTGAGATGGCGTTGACCGCCGACCATCTGATCGTGATCGGTCGCGGCCGGTTGATCGCCGACAGCACCACGAACGAGCTGGTGGCGAGCAGCTCACAGGGTTACGTGCAGGTCCGCAGTCCTGACGCCCGGGCTTTCCTGCCAGTGCTCACTGGGATGGGCGCCAGCGTCACAGAAAACACCGAGGGCCTGCGCATCACTGGGCTCGACTGCGCGCGGGTCGGCGAACTCGCCGCCCAGCACGGCATTGTCTTGGACGAACTTTCACCGCGCCAGGCATCGCTTAAGGCCGCATTCATGGAACTGACCAAAGACAGCGTCGACTACCGAACCGCCGAACCATTAGCGGCTGGCGTGCTGCAATGATCACTGTGACCCGCGTGCCGAAAGCAACGTTTCCGGGCGGAGAGACGATCGGTATCGGAAACGTCATCACGTCGGAGTGGACCAAACTACGGTCGCTTCGCTCGAGTTTTTGGACCGGAATCCTTGCGGTCGTCGGCGCAATCCTGATCGCGATCCTGGGCGCGATCTCGTTCGTCCGCAACGTCCGGCCAGACAATTTCATCGGTTTCGACGCCGCGAATTTCGGCGTCCAAGGGCTGTACCTGTCGCAAATTTTGCTCGGCGCGTTGGGGGTGCTGACGATCACGGGTGAATACGCGACCGGCGTGATCCGCACCAGCCTGACGTCGGTACCGCAACGGCGCGCGTTGCTGGTGTTGAAAGGGCTGGTCTATACGGCTGTGGTCTTCATGCTCGGCGAACTGGCGTCGTT
>Ga0068855_100003143_pt1 | contig 20198 bp, 10 predicted proteins | sample KBSCornC52_FD_66592 | JGI IMG/M metagenome (GOLD analysis project Ga0068855, IMG submission 66592) | Corn rhizosphere microbial communities from Kellogg Biological Station, Michigan, USA - KBS Corn C5-2 | ecosystem: Host-associated > Plants > Roots > Rhizosphere > Soil ...
TCCATCGCTTTCCCAATGGACCCGTGCGCGTCCACGATTCGTTGCGCTGGAATCTGCTCGGCATCTATCGTGAGATCCTCCAGGGCATGCGCATGGCGGCGCAGCGCGGGCATCCCATCGCCAGCATCGGCGTCGATTCCTGGGCGATCGATTACGCCTTCATTCGCGGGCAGGAACCGCTGTTGCGCATCCCGCATCACTATCGCAGTGCCCGGCGCGAGGCGGCCTTTCGCGCGGCGCGCAATCCAGATTTCGAGCGCCTCGTCTTTGGCGAGACCGGCATCCAGTTCATGCCGATCAATACGCTCTACGCCCTGCTCGCGGACCAGGCCGAGGACGTCATGCTGCTCAACACCGCCGAGCGCCTGCTGTTGGTGGCCGATTGGATTCACTACCTGCTCTGCGGACGGGCCGTCGCCGAGGCGACCAACGCGAGCACCACCCAGCTCTTCGACCCGCGCACCCACAAATGGTCGGAAAAGCTGATCTCCCATTTCGGTTTTCCGCGCCAACTTTTCCCGGAGATCGTCCCGCCCGGTACCGTGCTGGGCCCGCTGCTGCCCTCGGTGAGGACGGAAACCGGTCTTTGTCCGATCCAAGTGGTGGCGGGTTGCACGCACGATACCGCGGCCGCGGTGGCGGCGGTGCCCGCGCAGGGCGACGACTGGGCGTATCTCAGCTCGGGCACGTGGTCGCTCATCGGCGTGGAATTGCCCGCGCCCTTGATGAACGACGCGGCCCGCGCGGCGAATTTCACGAACGAAGTCGGCTACGGCGGCACCATTCGGTTTTTAAAAAACATCGTCGGCCTTTGGCTGTTGCAGGAATGCCGGCGCATCTGGGCGCGCGAGGGGCATGATCACGATTACGCCAGCCTCACCCCGCTCGCTGCCGCGGCGCGCCCGCTGCGCTCGCTCATTCAACCCAATGATCCACGCTTCCACAGCCCCACGGATATGCCGGCGGAGATCCGCGCCTTTTGCCGCGAGACCGGCCAACCCGAGCCGCAGACGCCGGGCGAATTCGCACGCTGCATCTTCGACAGTCTCGCCCTGCTCTACGCGGCGAAGCTGGAGGAGATGGAACGCCTCACCGGCCGCAAGGTGCGCGTGCTGCACATCGTGGGCGGCGGCTCGAAGAATGAATTGCTGAACCAACTGGCCGCCGATGCCATCGGCCGGACCGTGGTCGCCGGGCCGGTCGAGGCCACCGCGCTGGGCAACGTGCTCTCGCAGCTCCTGGCCCTGGACAGCCTGCCCGACCTGGCCGCGGCCCGGGCGGTGATCCGCGAGTCCTTTGCCACCACCCGCTACGAGCCGCGTCCGGATGCCGCCTGGGAAGCCGCCCGCGAGCGTTTTTCCAGGCTGCCGGCGTAAATAGAGGCCGAAGGCCTGCATCATTGCCGTGCCGACCTGTGGGCAAAGATCAGGACGGAGCGCCCCCCAACGAAGTTTTTCACGCCCTTCCTTGACCAACGGAAAGCGGCCGGTTCGTAATCAGGTCATGTCTTCCCTATCTTTGTCCGACCCCGAGCGGACGATCGAATTTGAGTTCGTGCGCGCGACCGAAAATGCGGCGCTCAACGTGATCCACTGGCTGGGTCGCGGCGAGAAAGAGGCCGCCGACGCCGCGGCGTGCGACGCGATCTACGGCGTGTTCGATCTCGTGGACATCGCGGGCGAAGTGGTCATCGGCGAAGGCATCAAGGACAACGCGCCCGGCATTTTTCTCGGTGAACAGCTTGGCACCTGGCGGGCGGGTTCGCCGCGCTTCGATATCGCGCTCGATCCCGTTGACGGCACGAGCAATACCGCCAATGGCCTGCCCAATGCCATTTCCGTGATGGCGGCCAGCGAGCGCACGCAAGGTGAAGGACACGCGATGAAAAACCTCCCGACCTTCTATTCGACCAAGATGGCCTATGGGCCGGATGTCGTGAAGGCCATCGCCGGAGGCATGGAGCCGCTGAAGATCGATGATCCCATGGAGGTCACGCTCAAGCGCATCGCCAAGGCGCTCGGCAAACGCGTGCCGGAACTCGTGGTCATGACGCTCAATCGCCCGCGTCACGCCGACGTGATCAAGCAAGTACGCCAGTGCGGCGCCGCGCTGCGCCTGATCACGGATGGCGACATCACGGCGGCCGTCTCACCGTCATTGGTCGATTCGGGCGTGGATCTTTACTGGGGCATTGGCGGCTCACCGGAAGGCATCCTCACCGCCGCCGCGCTCAAGGCCCTCGGCGGCGAAATGTTGCTCCGCATGTGGCCGCGCGATGCCGAAGAACGCGCCAGCGTGCTCAAGGAAACGAGCGAGGAAGACCTCACGCGCGTCTATACCGTCGACGATCTCGTCAACGGCAAGAGCGCCATCTTCTGCGCCACCGGGATCAGCGACAGTTCACTGCTGCCCGGCGTGCGCTTGATCGGCAAGAAAGCGATCACCAACTCGATCCTCATGCGCGCCCGGAGCCGCACCGTCCGCTACATCCGCGCCGTGCACGATTTGGAGAACAAGACGATCCACCTGCGCAGCGTGCAGCGGGAAGCGAATATCTAACAAGATTCGCCGGGCGCCGGCGTTTTGGAGTGTCCAGTCGCCCTGATGATTACTCACATCTCCTGTCGCTCTCCAGTGGTCCAAGCTCACTGTTGTCCGAATATCTCCACATTGGGCGGCGAGTAATAGAGAGTGCCGACGACGGCGTAATGCGTGTCTTCGCCCTCTTCGCGTCATCTTCGGTCAGCCAGCCTTGGCCGGCAGAGGATACGCGAGCGCCGGGAACGGCACACGGCTCCGGCCACTTTCGGCCGCGGCTTGCGCGAGCAGCGTCGCCTGGGAGCCATGCAATGCCTCCGCAGTGGTGCGCAGCGGGGCTTTGCCTTCGGTGAGCAAGGCGATGAAGTCTTTGAAGGGATGGGGCGATTCCGCCCGCAAATCCTTACTCTCCAGGTGACGCTCTGCCGCGCCGGAGGGGCGTAGCGTGAATCCACCGCGGTCGCCGAACACGGCGTCGCCCTTTGTGCCCACCACGTTGCATTTCCAACCGCCCGGATGGCCGGCCGGCGAGAAGTAATCGACGTGGCCAAAAATCGTCGCCCCGCCCTGGAGTGCGAAAAGCGCGTCTCCGGTGGTCTCAAACTCCGGTTGTTGCGGAAACCCGACCTTGGCGCGCGTCCCCGAGAGCACTTCGACATACGGGCGGCGGGTGATCCACTGGACGAAGTCCACGCCGTGGCCCATGAGATCATTGATGATGCCGCCGTGCATGCCCGGCACGAAATACCATTTCGGCCGTCGTTCGTAGCTCAGCGAATGCGGACCGGCAAAGCTGCAGCCGACGATCTCGCCAATCTCCCCCTGCTGCAGCAACTCCGCGCCCTTCGCCCAAAAATGCCGGAGACTGAAATCCACGTGGACCTCGAGGCGCTTCGCCGCGGCGAGCCTGGCGATCCGCTCCAGTTCCTCCCCCCGCGTGCACAGCGGCTTGTCGGAAAAGACATGCTTGCCAGCTTCCAGCGCGGCGATCGCCGCCTCACCACGGCGACCGTATTCCTCGCAGACTACGACCACGTCGAGCGGCTCCGATTCGAGCATCTGGTGGTAATTGGCATACTTCACCGGAATCCCCGATATGCGTTCGCCCTCCTTGCGATTTTGCTCATCGTCCTCCGCGATGGCGGCAATCGTCACGCGAGGATCGGCGGCCGCCAGTTTCATGACCGCGTAGACATGGCCATGCTTGAGTCCGGAAAAGCCAATCCGGAGGCGAGTTTCCGGAGCGGCGACGCCGAGGCAGGCGCCAGCCAGAGTGAGAGAAGAGCCGATGAGGAATTCGCGCCGGGGAAGGTGGGAGTGGGAAGTCATGGGGAGGTGGACTATTCACTCAACCGCTGGCCGGCTCCAAGCTTGGAGTCGATATTGCAATCCCGCGCGACCCACCTTCGTTCACCCCGGTATTTCCGCCGATGCAGCCTCGGCTGTTTTCGACGGAACGAGAGACCGAATAGCGTTCGGAGGAAGCGATGACGCAGCGGAAGCCGAGGCTGTTACCTATTGAAATCGGTTGCGTACTGTAACGCCGGGAAGACAGCAGATCCTCTCTCTGGCTGGTGTGCCAGTCCGCGCCGCGCAACACCCGGGCCGAATGGCGTTCGTCAGCGAAATCCTCACACCATTCGACGACATTGCCGCCCAGATCAAAGAGGCCGAAGCGGTTCCCTGGGAAGGAACCGACCGGCGCTGTCTCCACAAAATGATCCCGGTAACCCGCCAGCGGATTTTTGATCCAGGTGTATTTGCCGGCCGCGATGATTGGTTGCAGTTCTTCTCCGGCAAAATTGCCGGCCCCGTCCGGCGGCGGCCATTGGGTGCCCCACGGAAACGCATCGGTGATCTTGCGATCCTTCTCCATCGGCAGCTTACCCGCATCCTCCCGCTCTCCGATCCCTACGGCGCAACTCCATTCATGGTCACTGGGCAGGCGATAGCACCAGCCCGTCGTGAGACGGTGTGCCGCCAACTCCCGGAGCGTCAGCCATTGGCAGAAAAGCGTCGCGTTGGTCCAGCTCACATTCACCGCGGGATGGGTCGGCCCTTGTTCGAAATCGGGCTTCATCCACGGAGTTTTGATCTCTTCGTGGTAGGCCTCGTAATCCTCCACCCGCGTATCCCACACGCTGAACAACACGAGTTGTCCATCGCTCGGCCCGCCTTGAATCGGCACCTGGACGAACTTCATCCCGAGGGAATTAACGAAGGGCTTTCCCTTCGTCACGGGACCCATCGGCCACGCGGAAGCAGGGGACCGTCGATCTCTCTGCGGTTCTCTTTTGGGCCAAAGCAGCATTATCCCCACTGCGACGATCAGGATGGTAACCGTGGTACCTAACCAGACTGATTTCGATTTCCTCGGCGGCGGCAGCGGTGGTGGTGTGGCCTGCATAAAATCAATTTCCTCTCGCCCCAAAGAAAGCCGGAGTGGAAATGGGGGTCAACATTCCGCATTCGTCATTTAACTCGGCCCTGCGAGCGGCCTCCGGCAGTTTGTTTGTGCCGCCGACCTCCGCCCACGGCACTATCTCCGCTATCGCTACGGCTCGCTCCGTTCCGCTGTCATTCGTTCCCGCTGAACGGGACCATTCGTCATTCGTCATTCGTCATTCCCCCTACTCGCCCCCCGCCAAAAATAATCGCATTTCCCGCTCCACTTTGCCTACCCTGCGCCTCCAATGACCCTCGTCGGGCAAACACTGGGAGAATTCGAGATCCTTGAAGCCTTGGGCCAGGGAGGCATGGGCGCGGTTTACAAGGCCAGGCAGATCTCCTTGAAGCGCCTGGTCGCCTTGAAAACGCTGCAGCCCGCGATGGCCAATGACGAGGCGTATATCGCCCGCTTTCAGCAGGAGGCGATCGCCGCGGCCAGCCTCAGCCATCCCAATCTCGTCCAGGTTTACTCGGCCGGACAAAGCGAAGGTCTCCATTGGTTTTCCATGGAATACGTGGAAGGCGAGTCGGCCCGGACCCGGCTGCAAGACGCCGGCCGCATCAGTCCGCAGGAAGCCATCACCATCGCCATCTGCGTGGCCACCGCGCTCCAATACGGCTGGCGCAAGGCTTCCTTGATCCACCGCGACATCAAACCGGACAATATCTTCCTGGCGCGCTCCGGCGAGGTGAAGCTCGGCGATCTCGGGCTGGCCAAAAGCGCCGCGGAAAACCAGGGACTCACCTCCACCGGGCATTCGCTGGGCACGCTCTACTACATCAGCCCCGAACAGGCGCGGGACTCGAAGACCGTGGATTTCCGGGCGGATATCTACAGCCTCGGCTGCACCCTCTTCGAAATGGTCGCCGGGAGACCGCCCTTCCATGGGTCCAACGCGGCCGCCATCCTGCTCAAGCATCTCACCGAGCCCGTGCCGAGTTTGCAAGCGGCGTCGCCGCACTGTTCGCCCCGCCTCTCCGACCTCGTCGGGAAAATGATGCAGAAAGATCCGGGCGATCGGCCGCAGGATTACGCCACGTTGATCAGTGAATTGCGGCAGGCGTATGCCATGCCGGCCATGGCCGCCCGGCCCGAACCGTCGGCCGAGCTCACGCCGGTGCGAGCCGCAGGGGCGGAAGTCCGGCCTGCTGCGGAGCCAACCTCGTCACCGCCGGTTCAACCCGGACCGAGTGATGGTGGGAGGGCCACCTACGTCATCGACCTCGACCTCGAAGCGTCGGCCGCACCCGCACCCGCACCGCCGTCCGTCAGTCCCGCAGCAGCGCCAGCCGCACGACCGCCAGTCCGATCCGGATCGGACATCCAGCCCGGGCCAACACCCGAGTGCGAGGCGCTGTCCGCAACCCACAGTGAACTGCCCTCCGCCACCATAGCCGAGGTCGACCACAACACTCTGCCTGTCCAACCCGCACCCGGTAAGGACGGGAGCGTCACCTCCGTGATCGAGGCCGACCACGGCACACCGCCCGTCCGCCCCGGACCGCCAGTATCGCCCCCACAGCCCGTCGATGTCAGCGACTTGCGGCTCGTCCCTCCCATCGAGATCCGCCGTGAAACGTCCCCGGCGGTGAATCCTTTATTCATTCCCCCATCGGCCCCGGCACGCAAATCACCCGCCTCGGTCCCGCCGCGAAAGTCCCTTCCCTTGGGCAAAATCACCCTCGTTCTCCTCCTCCTGGCCTCCGGCTGGCTCTACTGGACCCACCGCAGCCAAACGCTCTCCACTTTCGAAATCGAAGACCTCGCGGACCTTCCGAATCCGAATAGTGTCTGGCGGGATTGGGTGCTCGAAAGTCACCGCAATGGCTACTTTCTCTACAATCGAGAATTTGCCGATCACACCGCCGGCAACCACACCGAAGTGATCTTTCAGAAACGCGCCTCCGCCAATTCCCAGGATACCTTCCGCAACGGGAGAATCCGCGTCCGCTGTGTCATCCCGCCCCCCAAACTCCCCGCCCAATACGTGCAATTTTACCTGCGCATGGCCCCGGATGCCAAAGGCGTGCTCCGGCGTTACGAAGCCTATATCACGCACGATACCGTCGTCTTCGCGCTGAACGATTCCGCGCAGGGCGTTCACGAAATCACCCATTGGCCCGTGCCTCCGACCCCCGATCTGCCGATCGACATCGTCATGGAAATCGAGGCGAGAAAGGACATCTTCACCGTTTCTCTCAATCGCATGGTCCTTGGCTCCGTGCGCGATGACACGCTTCCCGGCGCGGGAACCTTCGGCATCGACGGCCCTGAGGGGACTCGCCTCAACACCCTTTCCTTCCTCAACCTCGATCTCCCCGCCCCGTTCGCCCTACCACCCGCGATAAAGTAAGCGGGATGGTGGAGAGTATTTCGCGAGCGAAAGATGCTCAGTCCAGATGCACAATGCCGCGCTGGATCGCGATGGTCGCCGCGTGCGTGCGGTCCTTGGCGTTGAGCTTTTGCAGGAGGTGGGTCACATGGATCTTTACCGCCGATTCCGTGATTTCCAGGGAGCATCCGATCTCCTTGTTACTGCTCCCTTTCACAATCTCGAAAAGGACGGCCTTTTCGCGCGGAGTCAAATCCTCCCGTCGCATCCGTGCGGCCAGGATCGCCGAGATCTCCGGCGGAAAGTAAGGCGACCCCGCGTGGACCATCCGAATCGCGGTGACGATTTCCGCGCGGCGCGCGTTCTTCAGCAAATACGACTCCGCTCCGGCCTGGACCGCGCGGAAAACGTCCTCCTCACCGTTGAAGGCGGAGAGAATGAGGATGCGCGCCCCGGAATCCTCCGCCCGCAAGGCCTGCGTGACCTCGAGTCCCGTCATATCGGGAAAGCGCCAATCAAGGAGCGCCACGTCTGGCCGATGGTTCTGGTAAAAGGAGATCGCTTCCTGCCCGGTGTCCGCTTCCGCGACGATCTCGAAATCGGCCTCCAGCTTGAGCGAGGTCGCCAGGCCCATGCGAACCATGAAGTGGTCGTCCGCCAGCAGGAGACGTATGGGACGCGGCGTCATGCGAATTCGGCCTCCGCACGGGATGGGGAATAGACGGTCGCTCCCGCGGTTTGCCGCCAGGGAATCCACACCGACACCATCGTGCCGGCGCCGGGCTCGCTTTCCAGGACGAGCTGGCCACCGATTTTCTTGGCGCGTTCCAGCATGCCCCTCAGTCCAAAATGAGCCACCGGCAGCGCGCCCGGCGAGAGCACGTGAAAACCCGCGCCGTTGTCCCGGATCGTCACCCGAAGGCCTTCGGCACTAAAACAGGCCTCGATCTCGATCTGCGTCGGGGATCCGTGGCGCAGGGCATTGGAGGAAGCCTCCTGAACGATTCTCAGCAGATGATTTTCGACCCAGCCGCCGAGGCGCCGCACTTCCCCTTCCAGCTTCACTTCCAGTTGCGCGCCCCACATCTCCGTCAGCGGCTGCACGACTTCGTGAATGGCGGCCACCAATCCATCCCGCGCGAGCGTCGGCGAGCGCAGATCCCAGATGGCCAGCCGTGTCTGATCCATGCTGTGAGCCGCCATCTCCCGGGCGGTTTCCAGAAGCAGTTGCGTGTCGCCCTCGCCGGTCTTGAGCCGCACCGCCACCGCATCGAGCTGGATGGTGATGCTCGCGAGATGCTGCGCCAGACTGTCGTGCAACTCCCGGGCAATGCGCGTGCGTTCCTCCGACACCGCGGCCTTTTCCAATTGCGAGCGGATGGTTTCCATCTGTTCGCGAACGCGCTTCCGCAGCAAATAAACCCAGGCGAGCGCCGCCGCGCAAACCAATGCCGCCAGCCCGAACGCAATCCCGATCCGCCGCACCGTCCACCAAGGCGCGGCTTTCAATACCGTGAGGTCCCCGCTCGTCCGAAGCTGGATTTGATAGCCGACCCCCTGCTCTCCGAAGTGACCCGCCGTGGGAGGATTTCGCAGCAGAATGCCCGTGATGCCGACGGTAGTCCCCGGCTCCAGGACCCGAACCGGCGCCCGACCGCTGCTTCTGGGCAACACCACCTGGACAAAGCCAAAGCCCGTCCGGGCCAGCCACGCCGACTCCGAAAGACCCGGAAAGGTCTCCACGATCTGCCCTTGCGTGACGATGAGATGCCCGTGGAAATCGTCCGTGAGAATGCCGCGGTCCGTCACATGAATTCCGTCCACTGCCGGGCCGTGCGATAAAACGCGAAAGATCGCATCTTGCAGGATCCGATAGCCATTCGCCCTCTCGACCACGCCCACCGTGTCCACCCAGTCGCCCAGCCCGGGCGCGCCCGGCTGGGCGGATTGCACGAAGACCGTCCCATGCACATGTTCGCCGGCGTAGAGGTTGAGAAAAAAACCGCGCCCCTCACGAGCGAGGGTGACCCGGCCCTGGACGCGGGTCGACTCGCGCCGGGGTAGCGAGTCCCGGGCGAACAACGCCTCAAAGGTGCTCACGGGACACGATTCAAAACGCTCGGCAAACGCCGCCGGCTCGATGCGGATCTCCCGAATGGACGGAATGTCGAGTGTCGTGCACACCGCGCCGGTGCCGCGGGCGCGATCGGCCCCGAGAACGCCTCGCGCCTCCACGGGGAAACCGATGAGGTGCCGGGGCAACGCCTCCAACGAGGTGTAGCCGGGAATGAAGGCCCGCAGCCGGGCATTCCCCGAGACCAATTCCAGTGCCGCCCGATCCCCATCCAACGTCACTGACTCCACCGTGGCACGCGTGGAAACCCATTGGGCATCGAAGGTCGCATCCCGCAGCTCCTCCAGGCCGACCAGCTTGGGAGCCGGCAGCGCACCATGACGGAGCACGCGAATTCCCGTCCGCGACTTGCGATCGGTGACGATGATCCGTCCCACCCCGCCGGCGCCCGTCACGCCATTGACCTCCACGAGGTCGCCCGGCCGCACCTGCGCCGGCCCCAAGGAAACGTAGATGCCGGCCGTCTCGTCCTGGATGAAACTGAGGTAACGGGTCGGATCGTGATAAGTCACCACGCCGTGGACGGTAACCGGGTGGGCCTGATCCGCCTCCGCCGCATCCATCTCGCGAATCGCGCAGATTTCGACCGGTGGAGACGCCACGCCAAGACTCAGCCGTGGAAGCGCTCCGATGAGAAAGCCAACGAGCGCGGCGAAGCATACGGGGGGAATGCGCACGGCCTGAAGCTTTCACGATGCCCGCGGACAAACAAGCCAGGACTACCCTAGACTTAAGTACAGGTCCCGGCCTGCACCAATGCCCGCGTGACGCCCCGGAGGTGGAACCGCACGATGTCACTTACCGGCTCCCGTGGTCTCGCCTCGTCCATGCGTCGCATGCACCAGCGACTCCGTGGATGCCGGGTAACTCCATAACCCTCCGCATAACATGTTACGTCCTGACCCAGCTATCTCTCGAGTGAAATCCCCCCGTCTTGGGCGCGCCGGCGCGTTCCTGTTACCCCTCGCCGCCGGAATCATCCTGCACGCGGCTCCGCTGCAGGCGGCTCCGCCCACCATGGGCATCAACCTCACCAACGACCGCCTCTTCGCCGACGCGATGCGGGGAGCCCGTCCCAATTGGGACAGCCCCACTCATTACGGCGATGGCACCGGCGTCGTCGGGGCGGATGGGTGGCCCGCCGCCGATGCCTCCATCATGCTCTGGGAAGGGGTCGCCAATAATGATGGCCATTATTTCATTCAGTTCAATGGACAGGCCGTCCTCGGCGCCAGTTACGGCTTTGCCTCCTTCTCGAATCAGACATGGGATCCGGCCAGCAATACGACCACGGCCTGGATGACCGTGACCTCCAACGCCGTGCAGAACTTTTCCCTGGTCTTCAAGAATACGCAGCGAACCGCCAGCAGCCCGGTCGGCAGTGGCGTCACCAATATCAAAGTGATGCGCCCGCTAACCGAAGGCTCCACCACCGCACTCGCCACGAGCGAGATGTTTACCGATCAGGCGGAAACCTTGGTGAGCAAGTTCAAGATCATCCGCTTCATGGATCTGACCGGAACGAATGGTAATACACAAACTGCCTGGACCGATCGGATGCTGCCCTCGACGCGGAAGCAGAGCCCGCTCGCGTGGGAGTACGTCATCCGGCTTTGCAACGACACCAACTGCGACGCCTATATCAATATCCCGGAGAGGGCGTCGGACGACTACATCACCAAGCTGGCCCAGCTCTTCAAGTACGGGAGCAACGGCGTCAATCCGTACACCTCTCCGCAGTCCAACCCCGTCTATCCTCCCCTGGCCAGCGGACGCAAAATCTATATCGAAAACAGCAATGAGGTCTGGAACGGAAGATTCGGGCAGTTCAACGACAACCTCAACGCGGTCAAGGCGGATATCGTCGCGAACAACGCGGAATACGCCATCCTGAACTTCGACAACCTGCCCATGACCGGGCCGGACGCGAGTGGAAACTATCTCAACCAATACCCGCTCTGCTGGCGCCGCATCGCCAAACGCCTCGCCGATATCAGCAACCTTTGGCGCGGAGTTTGGGGCGATTCCCAGATGATGACCACCATCCGGCCAATCTTCGAGTTCCAGTATGCCAACGCGCAGAATACCGCCGTCGACGGCATGGATATCATGGATCGCTATTACGACAATGGGGATAACATCGCTCACGTCGCCGTTCCCCAGCCGGTCTCCTATTACTTCTGGGGCGCGGGCGGGGCCACTTACTTTGGCGCTGGGAATAACAACGCGACCACCATCGATGGGATTTTCGCGTCGGGCGTCCCTTACAGCAGCTTCGCCACGACCATGGCCGGAGAAACCATTTGGCCGAAAGCCTATGGGCTGCACGCGGTGGCGTACGAAGGCGGCTGGTCCGTGCAGCAGTCCGGTGGCAATGGCTACGACAATCCGGCCGGCTCTCCGGCCAGCGAATCGAAGTACGATCCGCGCGCCGAACAAGCCGAAATCGATGCGCAGAACATCTTCAACCAGTGCGGCGGAGACGTGAATGTCTTATACGCTTCCTCGGGGGCGCGCGTCTGGATCTGGGGCATGACCGACAACATCTTCACCCTGGCCTCGCCTCTCTACGCGGCGATCGATGCGCTCAACGCCAGCACCCAAGTCGCAACCACCGTCGGCACGTCGGTGCCTGCTACCGGAATTTCCTCCGGCAACCCCACGGGCCAATTCACCGGCCGCCGGAATTTCTTCATCGAGGCGACCGCCGACGGCTTGTACAATGTCACCGCGAACATCGCCGGCCCGACGACGGTGAAGATCTACGTCGACGGACGGTACATGGGCACCCGCACCCTGACGAGTACCGGAACCACCGCCCCGGTGGCCTGCGGTTTGACCGCGGGGCTCCACACCGTTTCCTTCCGCAACGTGTCCAGCTACACCTCGGCGTTCACATCGTTCGCGGTCAATTCGGGCGCCGCTGGTCTCACGATTCAATACGAAGCGGAGGATCTCGTCATCCCCTCCGAGTACAACCCCGCCTACCGGATCTTTTCGGATCCGCTGGCCAGCGACGGCTACGCCACCGTCCTCGACGCCACCGCGCCCGGCCAATTCATGACCCTGCTGGTGCCCAATGTCGCCACGTCCGTCTACCGGATCAAACTCGGCATCAAAAAATTCAGCAGCCGCGGAATCGTTCAGATGGCCATCGGCCGGGCGGATAACTTCGCCGGAACCGCCGCCAACGTAGGCGCGCCGTTCGACGAGTATCTCAACGGGATATCCTTCACCGAGATCGACCTCGGTCTCTGGTCGCCGGGCACCACCAGCGATAAATGGTTCCAATTCACGATCACCGGAAAGAATGCGGCCAGCACCAGTTACTCGGCGGCGTTTGATTACATCAAACTCATCCCGCAGTAAGGTTCTACATTAGATCGTTCGACCAAAGCCAGGGCAGTGCCCAGTGCATTGCCCTGGCTTTTGCTTGGCCATGAAACTTCCAGCGAGCGCCTTCTTACTTTGCTTTCGTCGGCGCCGCGGGAGTCGGCTCGGTCGATTTCACCCCATCCGCCGCTGAGGCCAGATCCTTCCGCTGCCAGCACCGGACGTAATCGATGACGAATTCATCCGGTAGCTGCGCGTCGTCCAGGCCGTTGTTATCCCATCCGCCCATCACATGGGTGAACATCAGGTCCGATGGCACATCGGAAATGCGCGGCGATTCCCACTGCGCCACCACTGAGCCATTGCAATAAATCACGGCCTTTCCCGGGGTCCATAGCAGGCCGGCGGTGATGAACCCATCCTTGTCCGCGCCGGTATAGATCGTCGAAGAGCCGGTCTGTTTGTGCTCCTTCTCGTAGCCGTCCCAATGGAAAGCGATGTTGAAGCGGTGCACGCCCCAGCGCGAGAGGAACTCCATCACATCGAACTCCATCGCGCCTTGTCCGGTGCTGGCCCGCAGCCCTTGCGCGCCGGAATCGATGCCCCGGTCTGGCATGAGCCACATGGCCGGCCATAACCCGGGCGCTTTCGGCAGTTTCATCCGCGCCTCGAAATACCCGTACCGTTGTACCCACTTCCCGTAGGTATCGAGGAAGCCCGAGGCATAATCCGTCTCGGCCCCGTTGGGATCGTCGTTGAGCCGGCCGCGCTTCTTTGCATAGCGCAGCTTCGCCAGGCCGTTTTCGACGATCACGTTCTCTTTGCTGAAATGGCTCGTCTTGTCCCAGTAGTTCGCCGTGTAGACGTTCCACTTCGTCAGGTCGATCTGGTGGCCGTTGAATTCCTCGTCGAAAGTTTCGGTCCATTCGCCCTCCACCGGCGGGCGCTTGCCGAGCCAGGCGGGAAGGGTCACCGGCGGCGCCTCGGCCACGATCGATTCCACCGCAAACGATTGCGCGCCCGCGACGTCCTCGCCCGCCAGCGTCACCGCGGTCACCGCGTCGCTGGTGAATTGCGTTCCGGAGCCCTTCGTTCCATTCCACTCCGTCCTGGCCGAATCTTTGATGCCCGTCCACGGCGTGGGCGGAATGAAGGACACCACGACTTCGCCGGAAGCGCCCGGCGCGAGCGGCCCTGGCGTGGTCGCCTTTTCCGTGGAGCCGGGCTCGCTCTCCACCCGCACCGTCAGCGATGCCGGGGTGTTGCCCGTATTCTTCACCTTCACCCGCACCTGGGTCGCGTCGCGCAAGTCCCATTTGCCCCGGGACGGTTTGATCCGCACCGATTGCCCCTTCTCCGAAAAGCCGATCTTCCACGCGCCGCCATCTCCGGCCACCGATGATTCCGCGCCGTTTTGGGGCGCCATTTGGGCCGGATTTACTTTCACCGCACGGCCGAAAAGGACGCCGTTCTCCGGCTTCACCCGGATGGATGCCGGATCCACGGGCGGCTGTTCGCCAGCGGGCCCCGCAGCCAACAGACTCTCGAGGCGGAACGATTGCGCCTCCGTGGATTTGGTGGCGAAGATGAGGATTTGCGTCACCGCCGCCGGCTGGAGCTGGTAGGCCGGTTTGTGCCCGTAGGCGTAGCCGAAGATCGTCTTCACCGTGGTGGTTTCGCCGGGCTTGAGGTAGGCGATTTCCGTGTCGTTCCCATTGGCGTTGTCGACGCGCAGATTGAGCCCCAGCGGCTTTTCCCCGAGGTTCACCAATCGCGCTTCGATGTGACCCCACTTGGACAGATCGATGGCGCCTCCGGATGGCGCCTTGATGCTGATGCCCGGATACTCTTCGCGTCCCGGCTGGATCGTCACCACCACGCCATTTTCCGTTCCCGGCCCTGTCGTCACCTGCCCGGAACTCGGCCGCAACCGGGACTCCACTCCGGCCTTCATTTCGAGCAAAGCCTTGGGCGCTTCATCCGCCAGGACCGTGGCAGCAAAAATCGAGAACAGACACAGGCACGTGAAAACCGCTGGGACGCGGCGATAGGACTTCGAATGGATCGACATTGGACTCAAAAACTACACGCGAAATCTGAATAGCAAGCCCTCAGAAATTCAGGCAGGTTGCCGCCGGGCAGAAGCGCCGCAGGTTTCTTTCATCCGTGCAATCCGCGTAATCCGTGGTCCTTCCTCCGCTCACTCCGAATCTCGGTATGTGGGCCTGCCTCTATGTCTTCTTCCTCTCGTTCCCAAAGTGAGGCTTTGGGAATGCCATAACGGGGGCAATTCCATTGCCCGGAAGGGCGGCCGGAGCACGACTCCCCTTCCCTTTTTTCCCATTCCCCCACGTGACGCTCTTTGTCTTTCTTTCTGAATCGCATGGGTTAACTTCCAGTATCTCCCACCGGCCTATGTCCTTCTGGTCCAACCTGAGAAACCTCTCCAAATCGAAATCGGATTGTGTGATCGGCGGCGTGTGCGGCGGACTCGGCGCTTACAGCCCCATTCCCGCCTGGATGTGGCGGGCCGCCTTCCTCGTCGCCCTGCTCGTCTTCGGCACCGGTGGACTGGTTTACATCATCCTCTGGATCGCCTTACCGGAAGAAAAGCCGCGGTCGGAAAGTTGATGGTGGATAGTTGAGAGTCCACCGCGCAGCCGCGGGATTGTCCGCTCCGCGCAGGTGGGCAAAGACTCCCCTCGTTCCCAAGCTCCAGAGACTGTGTGAAAACTCCGCGTCGCAAATTTGCAACGCTCACAATTGACCTGTACGGGCTTTTTATTTTTCGGGAGGGTGTTTTTGATGGTGTTTTTGGGCCCGTTTTTCGCCATCGCCGGAGTTTTCACACAGTCTCTCCAGCTTGGGAATGCCTCGGCCTCCGAAGCTCCCGCTTCCCCCGCCACATAAGCAAAGAATAACATCCCATAAACTTCTGGAACGACTACACCTGACACCCGCCAGTGCACGCTGCAGCGTCCGCTGCCGAATCACCGATGTCGTCATCTACACCTTCATCAACAGATTACCGGTAGAATGTCTTTTTCGAAAGAATTTGCAAAATCAGTGAGTTCTGAATTCGCAAGCTTAGGCTTGAGAAGGGTGGTTCCATTCGAACATCCCGACTACGCCGTATATTTTCGACGAGAAAACGATGAGATCGGTTGGTATGTTATAGTTCGCGATGCAAGAGCACAGAACAAGGGCGTGTATTGCGATTTTTGGTTTGCAGCTCTCGATTTACCGGACGATGGAATCGCTACAGCGAATCTCGGCCTCAGAATCACTATCTATCGTGATTGGGCGTTCGACGATCAAATTGTAGACGGGATTGTAAAACGGATCAAACTGATTGCGGGTGTCCGGGGACCTTTGATTCGTGCGGGTCAGGAGGAGTTACGGTCGCCAGCGTTCCAAACCAAACGCGGCTTAATGATACTTGAAACTACTAGAGTTGTCGCGCTGTTGCGAGAATCGCGAGAAGGAAGCGCTGCGTGGACGCAATTGCTTCAGCTGCTCAAGGAAAAGAAACTGTCAGTGTTTGTGAAGATCCCCGAATGGAATGACGTGGACCCTACTATCGGTGCTCAATGTAATGGGCTGGCAGATATCGCTTTCGCCCTTGATAAGGCAATTTCGATGAACAAGAGCTTTCTCGCCCGGCTATTTTATCAGCGTACGATGCTACTTTCGGCGTGAGGCATGGGCCGAAAGTTAGAAGGGCGTCAACTGACTTTGGGAACGTCATTGCCGATGGCGATTCCATTCCGTGACGGGGCGGCCGGCGTGGGTGACGTTCAGTCCTGCCACAGTCCGCGAAACGGAGTTTCCCCACAAAATGAGCATTCCCAAAGCTTCACTTTGGGAACGAGGACCTGGAGCACGGCAGTTTGGTCGCTCTGCGATGCGCAAAGATGCTGCCCCACACCACACGGTATCTCGTGAGAAAAGGGAGACTGGAGTTCAGTCTCCCTTTTCGTCCGATGAGTTTCTGTTAGTTCACGACGCCCGTGAGCTGGAAGTCGACGAGCTGAATCTCCTTGAACCCATACACATTGTCATAAAGGTAGATCCTGATTTCCGTCGGCTGGGTGATGTTGCTATACGCCGGCGTGATCGGCACATAGTAAGTGAAGGTGGTCGGGCTGGCCATGCCGGTGGGATAGCGCGTCGAGGAGTCATAGACTTCCGAGCTCACGGCAGGCTGGGCAGGCAATCCACCCACCCCCACAAACAAAGCCGTCTGGCGGGCCGACTGGCCGTTATTCAGCGGGTTCAGCGTCCATTGAATGGCCGCCCCCCGCAGATCCAGCGAGTGTCCGCTCGGCGGCGTGATCGTCACCGTCAGATACTGTTTTTGGGTAACCGCATCCGACAGCAATTCCGGCGTCGCGCTATTCGGTGTGCCCGTCGAGGGATACGGATTGATGAGCGAAACGCGGTAGGCATTGGGATAATTCGCATCCGAAACACGCGCATAGACCCCGGTATTGCTATGGAGGAATGTCCACCCCGTATACCCCAATCCCGCGGCCAGCGTGCTCGTCGGCGTCCAGGGAGTGGGGGTGGTGAGCGGCGTCGCCACGTTGTTGCCCGCACCCGTGAAGTTGGATTGCACCATCAGCGTGTCGCTGCCCTTCGGACGGACCGCGATCTGAAAGGTATCCGAAGTCGATGCCCCCGCATTATCGGTCACCGAAACCACGATGGTGTTGTTTCCCACCGGCAAAGAGGGGGAGATGGCGTTGGCCGTCGTCGCCTGGACCACTCCGTTGATGATCCATTGCGTCGAAACAATCGTGCCGTCGTAATCCACCGATCCTGCCGCCGACAAGGGCACCACCACTGCTCCCGCCCCGGTTGTATCCACCACCGCCTCCGGAACGTTGACGACCGCCCCGCCGGAGGTACTGGTCAGGTCGAGCACCGGCGGAATGTTCGAATTCGCATTCGGAAAGTTCGTTTGATACGTGACCAATGCATCGTACTTCGGATGGGTGGGCTGGTTGACATATTCGATGACGCCCCAGGAACCGTACTTACTCCATCCGCCGATATGGCTGAAATTACAGAATTCCACCACGCCTGCGGCCTGGAGTTCTGCCAGATACTCCGTATAGAGCGCTCCCATCGAAGGATCGCGATTGGCTGCCTCCAAGTCTCCGGTCAAGGCCGTGTTGTTCACGTTGGCATAAGTAGCAACCAAACCCTGTCCCCCCTCATAACAGTTGAGATTGACGCCATAGGTATTGGTAATGGTTTTGAGAGCGTTGATGGTGGTGAGGATATTGCCTTCCACATCGGCCCTCGCGTCGGCGATGATCTGGGCAGTGGTGGCCGTATTGACGGAGCCATCCGCGCTGACGTAGGTCGGGACCAGGGAATTAGCCACCGAACCTCCGAAATAGGGAGCTACCGCCAGGGCGTCGGGATATTGAGTCCGCGCTTCCGTGGCGAGAATGCCTGCGTTGAAGGCCGACAGCCGATTGGTTGCATTGCCCGTCGAAAACTGGCTGCCCATCACCCGCACCAGGCGCCTGGTGGCATCGGCGCCCCATTCGTCATAGAACCACTGCCAGATATTGGCCGATTGATACGACGCATAGTAGTCCCCGTATTTTCCGGCAGGAAACCCAAGTGCCTGGCCATGGCTCTGACACCAGTTATATTGCGCGCTAAATCCGCTATTCCAGGTTTCGTTCGAATACTCGATATAGACCTTGAGGTTGGAATGGAGTCCCGGCCAGACCAGGCTGGAGGGAGAATCGACGCCCGGCTGGTAGGGCGTGCCGTCCGCTTTCGAGCCGTTGTGCAGGACGAGAGCCAGATTTTGCACATAATCCTGCGTCGCTTGATGCGGGACATTCACCCAGATGTTTTCATTCAACAGATTGGCGATCGCGATTTGATATTCCAAGGCCACGCCGGTCGTCTGGCTTTGCGTGTAAGTGGTCGGCAACGTCCGGTCCGTCCAGTTGACGATGGGACTCCCGTTGGTCGCCCCCCAGTCCATCATCCGCAAAGTGGCGCAGTTATGGAGGGTCGCATAGAGATCCGGATTGAAAGGCGCCGTGATCCGATTGACGGTGTCTCCCGCTACTCCCGGAGTGAAGGCCGAGGGGCTGAGAAACTCGATGCTTCGCAGATAATCTCCTGTCGAATTAGGATCGGAAGCATAGAGCGCAAAATAGATAGTCGATCCCGCCGAGGTCGCAGGGTTGACAGTAATGGCTGGGCTGTCCCAGTAGCGCGTCACCCCGTCGGTGTCCAGCGGGAGGGAGGTTAGGGCCGTTCCGGCAGGGTTATTGCTGCCTGGCACCGTGGGTCCAAAATAGCTCGTGAAAGCATTCGTCCCATCGGAATTAATGGCGCGAATGGAAAACGAACCCGTTCCGCGGAATCTCAGCCGGTAACGTCCCGGTTCGTAGGCGGTAACCACGCTGTGCACGTATTGCTGGCTGGATATCGCATTGGAGCTATACGCGGCACGCGGATCCGTTTGTGTTCCCGTGTAAGGCCCCGGAATCAGTGTTTGCGTGAAGGGCAACTTGGTCGGCCAGCCGTTGCTATCGAGTGTCAGCCCGTAGCCATTCAACACTGTGGCCCAGGGGCCGGAGTAAATGGTGTTCGAGTTAGCCGTCAACCACGTACCGGTATATTTGAAGACGTCGAGAAAGGGATGAGATGTGGTATAGTAGCTGACACCTCCCAGGTTCATGCTCATCTTCATGACGGGGGTGCAATAAAGGCCGGTCGCGCTGAACGTATCGAAGGCATACAAGCCCGTGTAATTGCGCGAGCCGCGCCCAATCCATCCTACCGCTTGCACATCGCCAAAGGTTTGCGCCGCGTAGACCAGCCCGCTCTGGGGAATATCAAAAGTAGTGCTGGTCAACGGGATGGGGGCCCAGCGAAAACCGGCTGTGCTGTTGTTATTGAAATTCGTCAGGGTAAAGGTTCCCGTGGCCGCCGCTTTGGCTTCCGAAATGTAATAGGTCGAACCGTTTAGAATGATAAACCGCGTTTCCTCGGCATCGCCCCCCGTGGTATGGCTGTCATCCGTGATATGCACCGAGAGGGTGCTGCTCGAGTCGAAGGTATCGCTGTAGGAAGGCTGGTTGCCGGGGAAGTCACTTCGCTTCCACAGATAGACCATGTTGACGTTATTAATGTTCGTGCTGGACCCGGCATCGCTCATCACAAAAACCTTGGGCGCATTAGGCCATCCCGGAGGATTGTTATTATGGATGCGGGCATAGGGTACGCTGCCGAGAGTGCCGACGCTGACTACATTGATGCCTCCAAAAATCTGCGCTGTGGTGGCCGTGGCGGGAACCAAAGGAGTAGTCAGACTCGGATCAAAGTTCCATCGCCCGGTATTCGTCCCATTACTGTAGGAAATGGGCAGAGTG
>Ga0068855_100003146_pt1 | contig 20192 bp, 14 predicted proteins | sample KBSCornC52_FD_66592 | JGI IMG/M metagenome (GOLD analysis project Ga0068855, IMG submission 66592) | Corn rhizosphere microbial communities from Kellogg Biological Station, Michigan, USA - KBS Corn C5-2 | ecosystem: Host-associated > Plants > Roots > Rhizosphere > Soil ...
CCAGTGGTCCACCGCCGAGCTGATCTCCACGGCTCACGTGAACGACCAGCGTCAGACCGGTGGACCGCACGCCACTTCAGCAGGCCGACCGGCGAGGCGACGACCACTGCAGCGCGGCGCGATAGACCGGACACGCCCTAGTCGCCGTCGTCCGGGTGCGTCTCGACGCCTAGCTTGCGGGCGACGATGGCGAGAGATCCGCCTTGCACCACAACAGAAATTGTGACGACGACGAACACGATCGCGTAGATGCGGGTCGAATCGGGAACCCCAGCCACGACCGCGAGCGTTCCGAGCAGGATCGGCACCGCGCCTTTGAGCCCCGCCCATGCGATGAAGACTTTTTCGTTACGCCGCAGGCGGATCGGCGCGAGCAACGGCAGGCACGCCAGCGGTCGAAGAACGACGGCGATGAGCAACGCAAGCACGATTCCGATGAGCCAGGCCCAATCGAGCACCACCATGTGCAGCTGAATCGACAGCCCGAGCAACACGAACGCGACGATTTCGCCGAGGTTCGCCAATGTCGAGTGGAACCGCTCGACCGACGCGCCGTGCTTGTCTTGTTCGTCGCCCAACATGATGCCGGCGATCAATACGGCAAGGAAGCCGGATCCGTGCGCCACCGTCGCCACGCCGTAGATGACGAGGACGGCGGCGAGTGCGCGCAGCGGTTGCTGCGACGCCATTAGCGGTTCACGGCTGCTCAAGAGTTTCGCGAGTCCGAACCCTCCGACCATGCCGATTGCCGCGCCTACTGCCATCTCGAGGGCGAAGACGCCGAACAGCGAGAGCAGCGATCCGTGTGGATGCGTCGCAAGATGAGCGAAGCCGAGCAGCAACGCGATGCCTGCCGGATCGTTGAAGCCCGACTCTCCTTCCAGAATCGCCGACGTTCGGCCGACTAGTTTTCTGTTTGCCAGCACCGAAAACACGACGGCTGGGTCAGTCGGCGCGAGTGCGGCTCCGAGCACGAACGCGATTGTCCAGTCGATCCCGAACAGCAGATGGGCGAGGACGCCGATGAGCGCAGTCGTGGCGAACGTTCCGAAGACGCCGAGCATGACGATGGGTACTTTCGCTTCGCGAAAGCGACGTCGTCCGAGATTGAGCCCACCGTCGAACAAGATGACCACGAGCGCGACCGTGACCAGATTGACGACGAGGCGAAGGTCGACCGTGTCCCGGACGGCCTTGATTTCGCTGGCGAGGACTGCGGCGACGATCAAGAAGATCGCCGGGGCGGGCACCCGAAGCAGCCGGGCGAGCCGGTGACCGAGGAGCGCCGCCATGCCGACCAGGCCCCACACCAGCATCGCGACGCCGAACGACTGGACGTCGTGCACGGGAGCACCTCGATGTCTGACGGCAGCAACGAATGGTGCCGACCAGGCTTCCCGGCGCTCCGAACCTGACCCTACCGGCGCTCCGGTGTACTGGCCCGCGACGGGTACAAGCGGAGCACCTCAACAGGCGAACGGTCGCTTCAACGGGTGTGCGCACCTGTTGAAGCGACCGCCAACCTGCTTAACGTGGTCAACCGCGGCCGACCTGTGGTCGGGGCTACTCCTCGGCTGAGGCGGGCATCTTTTCGGCGATCGAGGCCACGATGCCGGGGTCGAGCAGCGTTGTGGTGTCGCCCAGCGACCGGTGCTCGGCGACGTCGCGCAGTAGCCGACGCATGATCTTGCCCGAACGGGTCTTCGGCAGGTCGGGCGTGATCAGGATGTCGCGCGGCTTGGCGATCGGTCCGATTTCCTTCGCGACGTGGGCTCGGAGTTCGTTCGCGAACGCGACGCCTTGCGACTCGTCGTCGGGCACGTTGCCCTTCACGGTGACGAACGCGACGATCGCCTGGCCGGTCGTTGGGTCGTTAGCACCGACCACTGCCGCCTCGGCCACCTTCGGGTGACCCACGAGTGCGTGCTCGACCTCCGTGGTCGAGATGCGGTGACCCGATATGTTCATCACGTCGTCGACGCGGCCGAGCAACCAAAAGTCGCCGTCCTCGTCCTTTTTCGCACCGTCACCGGCAAAGTAGATGCCGGGGAAGCGCGACCAGTAGGTCGACTTGTAGCGCTCGGGATCGCCCCAGATGCCGCGAAGCATCGACGGCCACGGCTCGGTAATGACCATGTAGCCGCCCTCACCGTTGCCGACCGGCAAGCCGTCGTTGTCGACGACCTCGGCTGAAATGCCTGGGAACGCGGTCATCGCAGCGCCCGGCTTAGTCGAGGTGACCCCAGGCAACGGCGTGATGAGAATGCAGCCGGTCTCGGTTTGCCACCACGTGTCGACGATTGGGCATCGATCGTGGCCGATGTTCTTGCGGTACCACATCCACGCCTCGGGGTTGATCGGCTCACCTACCGAGCCGAGCAATCGCAACGACGACATGTCATGCCCAGCAGGCTGTTCGTCGCCCCACTTCATGAATGTGCGAATCGTGGTCGGCGCGGTGTAAAGGATCGACACCTTGTACTTGTCGACCATCGACCACCACCGGTCGCGCGCGGGAGTGTCGGGTGTGCCTTCGTACATGACCGACGTAGCGCGGTTCGCGAGCGGACCGTAAACGATGTAACTGTGCCCGGTGACCCAGCCGATGTCGGCGGCGCACCAGTAGATGTCGGTGTCTTCGTGCAGGTCGAAGACCATCTTGTGAGTGGCCGAAACGCCGGTGAGGTAGCCGCCGGTGGTGTGCAGGATGCCCTTGGGCTGCGCTGTTGTTCCGCTGGTATACATGATGTAGAGCGGGTGTTCGGCGTCAAATGCCTGTGCTTCGTGGGTTTGTGGCTGCTTCTCGACGACGTCGTGCCACCACACGTCGCGACCTTCGTACCACTCGACTTCTTGCCCAGTGCGTCGGACGACGAGAACCTTCTCGACTTGCGGGCATTCTTTGACGGCGAGGTCGACGGCTGGCTTCAACGCGCTCGGCGCGCCGCGGCGGTAACCGCCGTCAGCGGTGATGATGATTCTCGCATCGGCGTCGTTGGTGCGGCTGGCCAGTGCCTCGGCCGAGAAACCGCCGAAGACCACGGAGTGCGGGGCCCCGATGCGAGCGCAGGCAAGCATGGCGACAACGGTCTCGGGAATCATCGGCATGTAAATCATCACTCGGTCGCCGGTGTGCACGCCGAGTTCGGTGAGAGCATTAGCCGCCTGGCAGACGAGTTTCGTGAGCTCGGCGTAGGTGATGGTGCGGGTGTCGCCCGGCTCGCCTTCCCAGTGGTAGGCGACTTTTTCGCCGTAGCCGGCTTCGACATGGCGGTCGAGGCAGTTCACTGCCGCGTTCAACGTGCCGCCGACGAACCACTTCGCGAACGGCGCGTCACTCCAGTCGAGCACCTGCTCCCAAGGCTTTGCCCACGTGAGCTGCTTCGCTTGGTTTTCCCAAAACGCCAACCGATCCCGCGCAGCTTCCTCGTAGGTGGCCTTGGTGGCAATTGCGCCCGCGGCGAGTTCGGCCGGCGGGTCGAACCTCCGGGTCTCGTGCAACAGGTTCGACAGCGTTGACACTTGGGGCGTGGCCCCGGCCGACTGTGGTACTGCCTCGCTCACGACGCCTTCCTTTCATGGCATCTCAAGGCGGATCAACGCTGGTCCGCCGATTTGGTCTAGTCCAATCTCGATGGTCACCAACTTGGCAGCGATTCGGCATCCGATCAAGTGCGTGGCGACTTCATGATCGTGCCGTACGCGACAGGGCGACCTGATGCCCCCTCTCGACGGAGGTGTCTGGGCGAAGTCCGTGCAAGGTGGTGCAGGTGCGAGCGGCGCCCCGCGAGACGGGACGCCGCCGCTCGCACGATCCCCGGGTTACCAAGCGTGCACCTGCACATTGTCGGCGGGCCTACGCGCGATCGACTGCCTCGCGTGCCGCCCGGCTCGACCGCCTGAATCGGCTGGTCCCGCGTGGGTGCCCGGGTCTCGTGCGGGGTCCGGAAATGAAGGGGACGACGCCCCTTGCGTTACCGGGCCCTGACACGTTTCTACGCTCTTCGGCGAAAGATCGGTAGACCCACCCCGGTAGCCGAGGCAGGGAGCCGAGGCTGGGAGTGCACCTGCGGCCGCTCAGGTCTGGGGTCGGCTCAGGCTTTCGGACCGCCCGCGGCGCCGCGCGTACCAGACCAGGCCGGCGGCCGCGACCCCTGCGCCGAGGCCTGCGGCAGCGAGCACCGGCGTTCGCGGGCCGCCCAATCCCATGCGGGCGCGCATAGACACCGGGTTACTGAAATCGAGAATCGGCCACTCCCGCGCGATCGCTTCTTTGCGCAGCGCGCGGTCGGGATTGACCGCACATGGGTATCCGACCGATTCGAGAAGCGGCAAATCGGTCGAGGAATCGCTGTAGGCGAAGGAATTCTTGAGGTCGTAGCCCTCGCGCTCGGCGAGGACGACCACTGCCTCTGCCTTGGTCGGACCGTAGGCGTAGTACTCGATTTCACCGGTGAACCTGCCCTCGTCGACCGCCATGCGCGTTGCGATGACGTGGTCGGCGCCGAGCAGTTCGCCGATCGGTTCCACCACCTCCAGGCCCGACGAGCTGACGATCACGATGTCGCGACCGGCCGCGTGGTGCTCGTCGAGCAACGCGGCAGCCTCTTCGTAGATCAGCGGGTCGATGAGATCGTGCAAAGTCTCGGCAACGATCGACTTCACCTGCTCGACGTCCCACCCGGTGCAAAGCTGCGAGAGGTAGGCGCGCATGCGCTCCATCTGGTCGTGGTCGGCGCCACCGACGAGGTACATGAACTGCGCGTACGTGCTCTTGAGGACGGCGCGGCGGTTGATCAAGCCGCCCTGGTAGAACGGCCGGCCGAATGCCATGACGCTCGACTTGGCGATGATCGTCTTGTCGAGGTCGAAGAATGCGGCCGGGCGGCCGCCGTCGTGGTCCACGTGGCGAGGATAAGCCGCCCGGGCGTCGTGATCGCGCAGCCGCCGGGTGTCTGTGCATACCGAGTCGCCGAACGCTGTTTTGAACAGACCGCGAAGAAGTGCCCGTTTGTCGGTTCCGGGACTTCCGGCAACGAAATGACGACCGCGAGAGGTTTGCCCATAGCGTTGAAAGCGTTACCTTAGAAGTGGTGCGACTCTACCCCCCCAGAGCCGGACCATTAAGGAACGGCCCCCGCTACCCCCCCGGCGGGGGTCGTTCGTTTTCTCGGCAGCGTGTCGCGGAGTTTGCCGCTGGCTTTTCGGCCATTCGGCCCCGCGCGTTGTGATCTTCGCGGCTCGTCCCCAGACACTGCCGGCCTGATCCACAGGCCGACGTTTTCGGCGACGTCGGACGACGAAAAGCCGCCACCGTGGTGCCTTCCTCACGTTATTTCTGGGAAGGACCCGATGGTTTCGATGGTTTCTCGTCCGGCCGAAATTCGATCCGGCCATGCGTTTGCCGCGGCTTCGCCACCTGCCACGGCGTCGGTGCGGCCATTACTTGTGAGTTCCGACGCCGACCTTCTCGACGACCTGCTGAGGTTGGCGGCGGCGGTCGGCGTTGAGGTCGAGGTGGCTCCGGATCCGGTGGCCGCGCGGGCGGCGTGGGCGTCGGCGCCCCTGGTGCTGGTCGGTGACGATTGTTGCCAGGCGGTGGCTCTAGCAAGCGCTACATACCGCAGGCGGCGGGCGGCGATCATCGTCGTCGGCCGCGATCCTGACGACTCCGGCATCTGGCAGCGGGCACTCGCCGTCGGCGCCGAACACGTTGCACTGCTGCCTGACGCCGAGCAGTGGCTGCTTGACCGGTTGGCGGCAAGCGGCGGCGACGCCGGTCATGACGGCACTGTCGTCAGCGTCATGGGTGGCCGGGGCGGTGCGGGCGCGACAACTCTCGCGGCTGCCCTTGCCGTCACCGGGATGAGAACGCGCCGACGCACCCTCCTTGTCGACGCCGATCCGCTCGGCGGGGGTGCCGACCTGGTGTTCGGCGGCGAACATGCCGAGGGCCTGCGGTGGCCAGACCTCGCTGCCGCACGCGGGGTCATTGCGGGTCAGTCGCTGCGGGAGGCGTTGCCCTCGATCGATGAGCTTGCAGTGCTCTCATGGGACCGCGGCGACTACCTCGATTTGTCGGCCGAGGCGATGGTGGGCGTCATTGGCGCGGCCGCCCGCTCGTGCGACCTGATCGTCGTCGATCTCCCGCGAAGGCTCGACGAGGTCGGCGAGACGGTGCTCGCCCGCACCGACCTCGCCTTGCTCGTAGTGCCCGCCGAGGTCAGGGCAGCCGCTGCGGCCGCTCGGGTCGCGGAGCGGATTGGCCGGATCGCGGGCGATGTCAGGCTCGTCGTTCGTGGACCCTCACCCGGTGGGCTTGACGCGGCCGCGGTCGCGGCGGCGTTGGGGTTGCCCCTGGCGGGCGATCTGCAGGCGGAGCCCGATCTCGCCATAGCCCTCGAACGCGGTGAGGCGCCAGCGGGTCGAGGCGTCGGGCCACTCGCCGAGTTCTGCGCCGATCTCCTCGACGCGCTCGATCCGCCCGACGCCGACGACGTCGGCGCTTCGCGCAGGCCGCGACGCCGCCTTGCTGGCACGCAGTCGCCATCTCGAGCCGGATGGCTACCGCGATGAGCGTCGAGCCCATGCTCGCCACTCGGGTCAGGAACCGGTTGGCCTACCGGCTCGCTCTCGATGGCGCGGGGCCCACTCGGGCGAACGTGGCGGCGGCGATCCGCGACGAGGTCGGTGTGCGCAGTGCGCAGGGGGTGCTCGCGGCGGCCGAGGCGTTGCGCAGCGAGTTCGTAGGCGCCGGTCCGCTCGACAGTTTGCTACACGAGCCCGGTGTCACCGACGTACTGGTCAACGGGTGCGCACAGGTCTGGGTCGATCGGGGCGCAGGCCTCGAGCGCGCCAATGTTCGATTTGCCGACGACGGTGAGGTGCGCCGCCTCGCCGTCCGGTTGGCCGCTGCTGCCGGGCGCCGGCTCGACGATGCGGTTCCGTGCGCCGACATCAGACTCGCCGGCGGCATCAGGTTGCATGCCGTGCTGCCGCCCGTGTCGCCGTCCATGCCGTGCTTGTCGTTTCGAGTGCCCCACGGGCGAGGTCTACGCCTCGATGACTGGGTAGCGGGTGGCGCGATGCCGGCGGCGGTGGCGGCGATACTCGCTCGGCTGGTGGCGGCGCGGGTGTCGTTCGTGGTCACCGGCGGCACCGGCAGCGGCAAGACCACGTTGCTGGCCACGCTGCTCGGCTGCGCCGCGGCGGGCGATCGCATCGTGCTGGTCGAAGACAGCGGCGAGCTGCGGCCCGATCATCCGCATATCGTGCGCCTCGAAGCGCGTACGGCGAATATCGAAGGAGCGGGCGCGATCGGCCTTCACCGGCTGGTGCGCGAAGCGTTGCGGATGCGGCCAGATCGGTTGATCGTCGGCGAGGTTCGCGGTGCCGAATGCGTCGACCTGCTCGCCGCCTTGAACGTCGGTCATGACGGAGGTGGCGGCACGCTGCACGCGAACTCCGCTGCCGATGTGCCTGCACGCATCGAAGCGCTGTGCACCGCAGCCGGTCTTTCGCGTGAGGCCACGCACAGCCAGTTGGCGGCAGGGCTTCGGGTCGTTGTCCACCTGCGGCGTGGCGCCGACGGTCATCGTCGGCTCGACTCGATCGGAGTTTTGCGACGGCGGCTCGACGGCTTCGTCGAGGTCGCCACGGCAGTCGCGGTCGTCGACGGCGTCGGCGTCGATGACGTCGGGCGTTGCGAGCTCGACGAGCTCCTAGCGGGTGCAACCTGAGCGCCGCCGCGGTTGCTCGTGCCGCTCGTGCCGCTCGTGCCGCGCTGGTGGCGACGGCCACGGGTTTGGCGGCGCCAGCGCCGCGCGCCTCGTCGCGGCGGCTGCTTTCGATTGCCGGACGACGCCCTGTGGACCCGATTGCGCCGCGGCGCCGCGTGGGCTTTTCGGGGTTCTCGGCGGCCGGCTGCGTGCTCGTTGTCTTGCTGCTCTTCGGTCTGGAGCTGGGCATCGTTGGGGCGCTGCTCGGTGCGGCCGGCCTGGTTGCTGCCCGCCGCGCACGTGCGCGGCGGCTCGCTCACGCGTTGCGCTCGGGAGTCGTCGAGTTAGCTCGTGCCGTCGCTGGCGAGCTTCGCTCCGGATGTTCAGCATCGGTTGCCTTCCGGACCGGGATCGACTCGGCCGGCGAGTCGCTGCGCGTTTTCATGGCGCCTGTCGCCGACCTCGCCAGGCGTGGCGATCTGATCGACGTGTGTGACGCGATCGATACGGTCGTCGCGACTGGTTCGGCGTCGATCTGCGCACCGATCGAGGGACTTCGCCGGCTGTCCGCCTGCCTGCGGGTCGCATCGAGTTCGGGTGCGACCCTCGCCGCGACGGTCGACCGGGTGGCCGACGCGCTACAAGACGAGATCGATCTCGACCGTTGCCTCGCAGGATCGCTTGCAGCGCCGCGCGCCACCGTCCGATTACTGGGAGCGTTGCCGGTTCTCGGCTTGTTGCTTGGTACCGCGATCGGCGCTGATCCGCTGAGATTCCTGATCGGTTCGCGCGCGGGTCTGACTTGCGCGTTGGCCGCCCTTTCGTTCGACCTTGCAGGTGTTGCGTGGGCTCGCCGAATCGCCCATCGCGCAGCCGAGATCGGGTGAGCCGGATGGTCGCTGCGGCCGCCACCGGAATCCTTGTGGCGTTTGCCTTTGTCGGGCTCACCTCGCGTTCGCAGCTGACCCGAACGTCGGCGAACCGCCTGCGATCGATCGTGCTTGCTCACCCAGATGGTGGCACCGCCGGTGCGTCGACGGCCGGTATGGGCGGCGGTAGCGGAAGCGGCGCTGGTGTCGTCACCGGGGTCGTGGTCGGTATCGGCTCTGGCCGGCTGCTGGGTGCGGTCGACGGCATCGTCGCTGGTCTCGCTTTCGGCTGCCTCGCGGCGTTCGCCGTGCTAAGGATTCGAGCCGAGTGCGCCGAACGTGGTGCGGTAGGCGCTGCCCGCCGTGTGGTCGGATGCACGCCGCCAGCCGCCGCATTGCCTGCCGCCCTTGACTTACTCGCGGCTTGCCTGTGGGCGGGCGCACCACTTGAACAGGCGCTGACGGTTGTGTCGCAAGCGTTCGAGGGCACGCCCGCCGGTCGCCTCCTTGACGCAACAGCGCGGCTGACCGCGCTCGGTGCGCCGCCCGAGCTCGCCTGGGCCGACGCGCTGGCCGACCCCGCTTTTGCTGTCGTGGCTCGCGCGGTGATCCGCGCGCACCATTCGGGTGCTTCGTTGAGCGACGTCCTGAGCCGGGCGGCAGACGAACGCAGACGCGGGTTGCGCAGCGACGCCGAGGCGGCGGCTGCCCGGGCATCGGTGCGTGCGGTCTTGCCCCTCGGGTTGTGTTTCCTGCCCGCATTCGTGCTCGTCGGCGTTGTGCCGGTCGTGGCTGGCTTCGCAGGCTCTCTGCGGATCTGAAATCCACAGCCGGCGCCCGGTGTGGAAGCCGTACACAGGTGTCTCGCAATGGGGTCGTCGTTGCTCGTCGACCAGTGATGCTCGCATCAGATCACCCGAACTGGGTGTGGTGTCGATCAGCTTCGCTGAGTCAGGAGTCCTTATGTTCCACGGAATTGTTCGAATCACTGTGAGAGCAGCGAGTGTTTGTGCCGCCCCGCCGCGTAAGCTCGCTCGGCGCGTTCGGTGCAGGCTCGTCGCCTCGTATCTGCAGCGTGATGGCGGAATGTCGACGGCCGAATACGCCATTGGCACGATTGCCGCTTGCGCGTTCGCCGCGTTGCTCTACAAGGTCATTACCAGTGCGCAAATCATGAACCTGCTGACCGGCGTGGTGTCTCGTGCGCTCCAGGTTCCGTTCTAGCCAGCCGGTCGTCGCCGGGCCGCGGGGCGCCAGAGCGCGGGTCGCCGGGCCGCACGGCGATCGTGTGCGAGCCGGTGGCCTGCGGTTTGGTGGGCGAGTCCGCGGTACGCATGTCGAGGCTGGCTACGTCACCGCTGAGACGGCGATGGTGTTGCCGGTGCTCGGGCTGTTGCTCGCGGCGGCGCTGTGGTCGATTTCCGTTGCGAGCGCGCAACTCCGTTGCGTCGACGCGGCTCGCGACGGTGCTCGGGCGGCGGCGCGAGGTGAGGCAGACACGGCGATCGACACGGCAGTGCGCGCTGCCGCGCCCGAAGGCGCGACGGTCAGCGTTTCACGCGCCGGCGGGGAAGTCGTGGTTGTGGTCACCGCGCGAGTCGGCGCGAGGTTGGGTGTGCTGACGGCAATCCCGGCACCGGTTGCCGCCGCGACCGCGGTGGCCGAATCGGAGTCGGCGCCGTGAGCTGCAGCGGCACCATCGGAGTCGTTGGCACCGCGGCTCGGGTCGAGGCGTGCTCAGGTCAGTCTGGACGACGGGTTTTGAGGTCCAGCACATGGCGATGTCGCGATGGACTTCACCACGGTTGCCGCACAGCGCGCCAGAGGGCTGGAGCATGGTGCGGCAGGTGTCGCGAGACGGGATCGGCGGCGATCTGGATGCTCAGCTTCGCGATGGTGATGTGGGTGTTGGTCGCCGCCGTCGTCGCCGCTGCGTCGGCTATGACCGCGCGTCACCGGGCAGCCGCGGCAGCCGACTTGTCAGCGCTTGCAGGTGCGTCGGCGCTTGCCCGAGCCATGGAGAAGGAATTGCTCGCGGGGGCCGGCCGGCCACCACACCCACCACAGGCAGTACGGTCACCACAGGCAGTTCCGCCACCACAGGCAGCACGGCTCGCACCGTCTCTGACGCCAGCGCAACTGGCCGCGATTGCTTGTGGCGCAGCAAATTCGACGGCTACGGCGAATGGTGCGCAGCTGCTGAGTTGCGCGGTCGACGGGTCGACGCTAGCCATCGAGGCGGCTGTTGGCTTACCGCGGCTCGCGCGCTGGGCACACGTCGGCGGGACCGGCAGTGGTTTGGTCAGCGCGCGGGCGCGTGCGGGTCCGTCATGAGTTCACTCGCACTCTCGTGCCGCGGCGCCCCACTGAGCAGGGTTTCGAGCAGCGCTATCGCGCCGGGCTTGTCGAGCGGTTCGTTGCCGTTGCCGCACTTCGGCGACTGCACGCAGGAGGGGCAACCCGAGTCGCATTCACACGATGCAATGGCGTCGCGGGTGGCGCGCAACCAGTGAGCAGCAGCCGCATATCCGCGCTCGGCAAATCCGGCGCCGCCCTCGTGCCCGTCGTAGACCATGACGGTGAGCCGACCGGTGTCTTCGTGCAACGCGGTCGAAACACCGCCGATGTCCCAGCGGTCGCAGGTGGCAACGAGCGGCAGCAGTCCGATCGACGCGTGCTCGGCGGCGTGCGCGGCCCCCGGCCAGTCCCGCTCGGCGATGCCGGTGGCATGGAGCTGGTCATCGGGAAGGGTCCACCACACGGCCCGGGTCGACAGCTGCCGGGCGGGTAGGTCGAGCGGGTGCTCACCGAGAACTTCTCCGGTCACCAGCCGCCGACGCAAATAGGAGACCACCTGTGTGGTCACGTCGACGCTGCCGAAGCTCACCTCGGCGCTTCCCCACAAGCTGGTGAGCAGGGTCTGCGTGATGGAGAAGTCGGTGATGTCACGGGCGGTCGTGAAGTAATCGACGTCTGCGGGGGCAACAAGGGCAACGCCGGCTTCGTGGTCGAACGACTCGACCAGATACGTGGCGCCCTGGTGCACGTACAGCGCGCCTTCGTGCACGGTCGAATGGGCTGTCACCGCGTTCGCGGTTCCGAGCAGCTGGCCGGTGGCGCGGTCGATGATCCGAACCGGCTCGCCGCCCGTGCCGCGAATATCAGCAAGGTCGCAGGCCCGTTCGCGCCTGGTCCAGAACCAGCCGTGTTGCCGCTTGCGCAGCAATCCCTGCTCGACCAGATCGTCGACGACGGCATGCGCGGTCGGCCCGAACAGGGGTAGATCGTCGTCGTCCAACGGCCACTCGCTCGCGGCCGCGCACAAATGAGGCCCGAGGACGTAGGGGTTGTCAGGGTCGAGCACCGCCGCCTCGACTGGATGCCCGAACAGCGCCTCGGGGTGGTGCACCAGATAGGTGTCGAGCGGGTCATCGCGGGCGATCATGATGGCGAGAGACTCCTGGCCGGCCCGACCGGCGCGCCCCGCCTGTTGCCACATCGATGCGCGCGTTCCGGGGAATCCGGCGAGCAGGACCGCGTCGAGCCCCGACACGTCGATCCCGAGTTCGAGCGCGGTCGTCGCCGCGAGCCCGAGCAGGCTGCCATGACGTAGCGCTTTCTCGAGTGCCCGCCGCTCTTCGGGGAGGTAACCCGCGCGGTAGGCCGCGACCCGGCGCGGAAGCGACGCCGACACTTCTTCCAGAGATCGCCTGGCCGAGAGCGCGACCGCTTCTGCGCCACGCCTCGATCGCACGAACGCCACCGTTCGTACACCGTCGACGACGAGATCGGTGAGGAGGTCGGCTGTTTCGGCGATCGCCGACCGACGCACTGGTGCGCCGTTTTCGCCGAGTTCGTCGCGCGGGTCGATCAGCGGCGGCTCCCACAACACGAACCGCGAAGCGCCTCTGGGCGAGGCGTCGTCGGTCACCTCGAAAACGTCGAGGCCTACCAAGCGCGACGCCGAGGCCGCCGGTTGGGACACGGTCGCCGACGCCAGCACGAACACCGGCGATGCCCCGTAACGCGCCGCCGTCCGCCGAAGCCGCCGAAGTACCTGGGCGACATGCGATCCGAACACACCGCGGTAACCGTGGCATTCATCGATCACGACGTAACGCAACCCCCGAAGAAACTGCGACCATTGCCGGTGCCCCGGTAGCAGCGAACGGTGCACCAGGTCGGGATTGGCCAGCACGAGATTGGCGTGCGCCCGTAGCCAGGCGCGCTCTTCGTACGGCGTGTCGCCGTCGTAGGTGGCCGCCCGAACCTGCGGGAGATCGAGTTCGCACAAGGCACGTAACTGGTCGGCGGCCAGCGCCTTGGTGGGTGATAGGTACAAGGCCGTCGGCGGCGGGTCGCAGCTGGTCCGGTCGTCCGCCGCCACCAGTGTTTGCAGCACGGGCAGCTGGTAGGCGAGCGACTTGCCCGACGCCGTACCGGTCGCGATGACAACGGAACGCCCGCCGTGTGCAAGTTCCGCGGCCTCGCATTGATGTGTCCACGGACTGGCGATGCCGAGCCGCGCGTAGGCCGCGATCACTCGCTCGTCCAGCCAATCCGGCCACGATGCGCGGCGCGGCAGCCGTGCAGGGATCTGCTCGATATGGGTGGCCCGAGCCGCTCGGCTCGGTGTCGCAGTCAACCGGTCAAGCACACGGTCGATCTGCGGCGCCGGTCCTGCCGACGCCGCCGCCAAGCGCGTCTCGGACGGTCGGGCAGCCACCGCAAGCAGTGTCGCACCGGCGTCCGACGTCCGTCGGCCCGAACGCAGTTGGCAATCAGTTCGGACGGCGGCGGGCGTCGCTGCTGCAAGCCACCTGCGAATGACGCAGCCGCGCTCGGCGCGAGGTGTGGTCTACGCGGGTATCTGCGGGCTAGCCGAAAGGTGCTGTCGCCGTGGTTAGATGCGAACGTGCCGGGGTAGCCAGCCGTCACGTCTTCGGAAACCCGGGGGCGCGGGCTCAACAACTCGGCAGGTAGCGCACGAATGTGATGCAACACCCACCGCGCGAGCACCGCGAGCACGGTCCGGTCGAGGTTTTCCAGCTGGAGGAATGCAGTGGATCTGTCTTTGTCGACGCGGTCCGAAGGCGACCGCACGGTTGTCGTAGTGGGCGGCGAGATCGACGTCTACACCGCACCGAAATTGCGCGAGCAACTGATCGACCTGGTATCGGCGGGCAGCTATCACATCGTCGTCGACATGGAAAACGTCGAGTTCCTCGACTCGACGGGCCTCGGCGTGCTGGTCGGAGGGCTCAAGCGTGTTCGCGCCCATGACGGCTCGCTTCGTCTGGTCTGCACCCAGGAACGCATTTTGAAGATCTTCCGGATCACCGGTCTCACCAAGGTGTTCCCGATCCATAGTTCGGTCGACGAGGCCGTAGCGGCGACGGACTGACGGCCGGCGCTGGTGGCTACCGTCACGGTCTCCTTCACCCCGCTGCCTTCGCACGTGCGCACCGCCCGTTTCATCGCGGCATCGGTGGCTCGACGCGCAGGCGTGGCCGAGAACGTCCTCGACGAGGTGCGGCTCGCGGTTAGTGAAGCCTGCTCGCTCGCGGTCCGGCTGCATCGGGCGCATGCACCGAGCGTGCCGATCGAGATGAGATTGACAGACGACGTCGAGCAGTTCCGGGTGCAGGTCGTCGACGCGGTGTCGCGACCGAAGCCGCCCGAAGGGGATCTGGGGATCGGCCCGCTCGACTTGGGCGACGATGCCGCGTCCGACGACGCTGGCCCGAAGGTGCGCGAGCCGGGCGAGTCGACTTCGCCGGGCGGCGCCGTGGGCGACGGTTCGACCGCGATCGGCAAGCTGGCAGCGGCGCTGGTGCCACACGAGGGCCCAGCAGACCTCCAAGCGCGCGAGCGCATCGGGCTGGCCGTCATCGTCGGGCTGGTCGATGACGTCGGTGTCGAATATCTCGACGGCGGATCGGTCGTGACGATGAGCTGGCCGATCCAGCAAGCAGCGTCGGCGAGTTCGCAGCCGGGTGGCGGCAGCATCTTCTGAATTCTCCGAGGTCCCTGAACCACCCCACCGAAGTGAGATACACCACACCTGTTGAAGTCGCACCGATCGGCTGCCATAGACTCGCCGATCCGCGCTGGAAAGTGCGTCGCCCACACTTTCCGCCGCAGACTCCGTAAAAATCTCGCTACGGCCCCGTTACCTCGGGAGCCATGGTGGCGGCCTAGGAGGAAGCATGTTTCGGCTACAAGCCGATGTGACGGGCGTCTTTCCGCTCCAGGCGGGCGGCAGCACAGCGACGCACGTCACGGGCGGCAACTACGTATGGATTTGGATCGTCGCGGTCGTCGGGCTACTCGCGCTCGGGGTCGCATTCGCGCTGGTGCGCGAGGTGCTGAGCGCCGACGAAGGCACCGACAACATGAAGCGGATCGCCGCGGCGGTGCAAGAAGGTGCGAGCGCCTACCTCAAGCGGCAGTTCCGCACCCTCGGCATCTTTGCCGTCATCGTGTTCTTCCTGCTGCTGCTGTTGCCCGCCGACTCGGTTGGGCAACGGATCGGTCGCTCGATCTTCTTCCTGGTCGGCGCGGGATTTTCCGGCATCACCGGTTACACCGGCATGTGGCTCGCCGTTCGCGCCAATCTGCGGGTGGCGGCTGCTGCGCGCGGCGGCGAATCTCGTGGTGCGATGCGCATCGCGTTTCGCACGGGCGGTGTCGCTGGCATGTTCACCGTCGGCCTCGGCCTGGTCGGCGCGTGTCTCGTCGTCCTCGTATTCCGGGCCAACGCGCCCAAGGTGCTTGAAGGCTTCGGATTCGGTGCCGCGCTGCTAGCGATGTTCATGCGGGTTGGCGGCGGCATCTTCACGAAGGCAGCCGACGTCGGTGCCGACCTCGTCGGCAAGGTCGAGCAGGGCATTCCCGAAGACGACCCGCGTAACGCCGCCACGATCGCCGACAACGTCGGCGACAACGTCGGCGACTGCGCGGGCATGGCGGCCGACCTGTTCGAAAGCTACGCCGTCACCTTGGTGGCCTCGCTCATTCTCGGCAAGGCAGCGTTCGGCGACCTCGGCTTGGTGTTCCCCCTGATCGTGCCCGCGATAGGCGTGCTCACGGCGGTTGTCGGCATCTTCGCCGTCTCGCCACGGGTGCGCGATCGCAGCGGTATGACCGCGATCAACCGCGGATTCTTCATCTCCGCGGCATTTTCGGTCGTTCTCGTGGCGATCCTGGCGTTCGTGCAACTGCCGTCGAAATTCAGCGATCTGAAGGGCCTCACCAGCGACGAGATTGCTTCACACTCGGGCGACCCCCGGGTGTTTGCGCTCGTCGCGGTGCTCATCGGGATCGTGCTCGCAGCGGTGATCCAGCAACTGACCGGCTACTTCACCGAGACCAACCGACGACCGGTGCGCGATATCGGAAAGACGTCGCTGACCGGCCCGGCGACCGTGATTCTCGCCGGCGTCTCCGTGGGGCTCGAGTCAGCCGTCTACTCGGCGGTGCTGATCGCTGCTGCGGTGTACGGCGTGTTTTTGCTGGGCGGCGGCTTGGTCACGTTGTCGTTATTCGCCGTAGCACTGGCCGGCACCGGCCTGCTCACGACGGTTGGCGTCATCGTCGCGATGGACACGTTCGGCCCGGTCTCCGACAATGCCCAGGGCATTGCCGAGATGTCGGGCGACGTGCACGGCGAAGGCGCTGTTGTTTTGACCCAGCTCGACGCGGTCGGGAACACGACGAAGGCGATCACCAAGGGAATCGCGATCGCTACTGCGGTGCTGGCCGCCACCGCACTATTCGGCTCGTTCACCGATGCGATCAGCGAGGCGCTGACGAAAGCGAAGGTCTCGGCGTCCGGGCTTAGCGGACTGACCGCCGCGAACCTCGGCACCACGATCACGTCGCCGAATGTGATCGTCGGCGCGATTATGGGCGCCGCCGTGGTGTTTTTGTTCTCGGGGCTAGCGATCAATGCGGTTTCGCGTGCCGCGGGGGCGGTGGTCTTCGAGGTGCGCCGGCAGTTCCGCGAGATCGCCGGGATCATGGACGGCTCGGGTACACCCGAGTACGGCAAGGTCGTCGACATCGTCACTCGTGATTCGCTGCGCGAGCTCGCCACACCCGGTCTGCTCGCCGTGATGGCACCAATTGCGACCGGCTTCTTGCTCGGCATCGGCGCGCTGGCCGGCTACCTCGCAGGCGCAATCGCGACGGGCACGTTGATGGCGGTCTTCCTGGCGAACTCCGGCGGTGCGTGGGACAACGCGAAGAAGCTCGTCGAGGACGGCCACCACGGCGGCAAGGGTTCGCCCGCACACGAGGCGACGATCATCGGCGACACCGTCGGTGACCCGTTCAAGGACACCGCCGGCCCCGCGATCAACCCGCTCATCAAGGTGATGAACCTGGTCGCGCTGCTGGTCGCCCCGCTCGTCGTCCGGTACAGCGTCGGAAGCCAGGCGAACGTTGCGATCCGGGTCGTGATCGCCGTGGTCGCGCTCGCCATCATCGTCGTTGCCGTGGTCTTGTCGAAGCGGCGCAGCGTGGCCGTCGGCGCCGAGGCTCCGCACGGCGAATCGACCACGATCACCGTCTGACGTCGCCCAGCGCCCTCCGGGGTGTGTTGATCAAGCACGCAGGCGCAACCCGCGGCCGGTGGCGTTGCGCCTACGTGCTTGATCAACGGCTGGAGGGGGTTGGCGGCGCGCCGAAGGGTCGATCGGGTTGGGTCGCGGGGAACATTGCAACGAGCTAGCCGTTACGGTGAGCGCGGGTGCCCATCTCGGTCATCCGGTGGGTCGGTGGTGTCCTCCGCAGCGGGGGCACGGCACGAAAGCGAGAACCAGTGGCCGCGCGTACCAAGACTTCGGCACCCGCCGTCAGCGACGGCGGTGGCTCGCCCGCCGTCAATGACGGCGATGGGTCGGTCGCCGTCGAAGACGGCGGTCGGTCGTCGTCCGGTGATGGGCTGCGCCGGTTGGTGATCGTCGAGTCGCCGGCGAAGGCCAAGACCATCGCTGGCTACCTCGGGCGCAACTACGTCGTCGAGTCGAGCATCGGGCACATCCGCGACCTGCCGATGTCGGCGGCCGATATCCCGGCGAAGTACAAGAAGGAGCCATGGTCGCGCCTCGGCGTCGACGTCGACAACGGATTCGTGCCGCTCTACGTCGTCAATGCCGACAAGCGGCAGCAGGTGGCGAAGCTCAAAGCAGCTCTGTCGGACGTCGACGAGCTGTACCTCGCAACAGACGAAGACCGCGAAGGCGAAGCGATCGCGTGGCACCTGCTTGAGGTGTTGAAGCCGCGAGTGCCGGTGCACCGGATGGTGTTCCACGAGATCACCCGTGATGCCATCCAGGAGGCGGCCCGCAACCCGCGTGCGCTCAACAACGCACTCGTCGACGCGCAGGAGACTCGGCGGATTCTCGACCGCCTCTACGGCTACGAAGTCAGCCCGGTGTTGTGGAAGAAGGTCATGCCGCGGCTTTCCGCCGGCCGGGTGCAAAGCGTTGCCACCCGCCTCGTCGTCGACCGTGAACGCGAGCGCATCGCGTTCCGATCGGCGTCCTATTGGGACATTGACGCGATCTTCGCGACCGAACCGAACTTCGAAGCAAGCTTGGTGGCGGTCGACAGCTTGCGGGTCGCTGTAGGCCGCGACTTCGACTCGGTCGGCAGGCTCAAGTCAGACAACCTCGTCCATCTCGACGAGGCGGGCGCCACGGCGTTGGCAGGCAGCCTCACCGGGATCGACTTCGTGGTGCGTAGCGTCGAGAGCAAGCCCTACCGGCGCAGCCCGGCTGCGCCCTTCATGACCAGCACGTTGCAGCAGGAGGCAAGCCGCAAGCTGCGATTCTCGAGCCAGACGACGATGCGCATAGCGCAGCGGCTCTACGAGAACGGCCACATCACCTACATGCGTACCGACTCCACGACGCTGTCGGAGACGGCGTTGACGGCGGCTCGCAACCAGGTGCGCGACCTGTACGGCAAGGACTTCTTGCCGCCGGCTGCGCGCCGCTATGAGAAGAAGGTCAAGAACGCCCAGGAGGCGCACGAAGCGATCCGGCCGTCGGGCGATGTGTTCCGCACACCGGGCGAGCTCGCCGGCCAGCTCAGCGGTGATGAGTTCCGGCTCTATGAGCTGATCTGGCAGCGCACGGTCGCGTCGCAGATGACCGACGCAACCGGCCAGACCGTCACGGTAAGACTTGGTGCCACCGCACGAAGCGGTGCCGATGCCGAGTTTTCGGCGTCCGGCACGGTGATCGTGCACCAGGGGTTTCTGAAGGTCTACGTCGAGGGCAGCGATGACGAGACCGATGACACCGGCCGTGAACGCCGCTTGCCGGCCCTTGCCGAAGGCGATGTCGTGCGGGCCGAATCGCTGTTGCCGGTCGGTCACAGCACCAATCCGCCCGCGCGTTATACCGAGGCGAGCCTGGTCCGCGCGCTCGAAGAGCGAGGAATCGGCCGGCCGAGCACGTTCGCCACGATCATGACCACGATCCTCGACCGCGGCTATGTGTTCAAGAAAGGCAGCGCGCTGGTTCCGACCTTCGTCGCGTTCGCCGTCATCCAGTTGCTCGAACGGCACTTCGGCGATCTCGTCGACTACGACTTCACCGCCGAGATGGAAGAAGATCTCGACCGCATTGCCGACGGCGAATCGGCGGGCGTCGACTGGCTGACCAGGTTCTATTTCGGTGCCCCATTGGACGACGATGGGCGGCCTGCCAAGGTGGCCGTCCCCGAATGGAACGGCCCGGCGTCGGGCTTGAAGGCGATGGTGTCTGACCAGCTGGCCGACATCGACGCCCGCGACGTGAGTTCGTTCCCGATCGGTGACTCCGGCATCGTGATCCGGGTCGGCCGCTACGGCACCTATCTCGAACGGGACGGCCAGCGCGCGAACGTGCCCGAGGGTGTTGCCCCCGACGAGCTGACCCTCGAATACGCCCAGGACTTGCTCGACAAGCCGACGGGCGATCGGGCGCTCGGCATCAACCCGTCGTCCGGGCTCGAAATCGTCGCGAAGGACGGGCGCTACGGGCCTTACGTCACCGAGGTGCTGCCCGACGGTTCGAAGGCCAAGCCGCGAACCGCGAGCCTGTTCAAGTCGATGTCGCTCGACACCGTGACGATCGACGATGCGCTGAAACTCCTTACGCTGCCGCGAATTCTCGGTGAGTCTGACGCCGAAGAGGTGGTCGCGAGCAACGGTCGGTACGGCCCTTACGTCAAGAAGGGCGCTGAGACGCGGTCGATCGAAAGCGAGGAACAACTGCTCACGATCACCCTCGATGAAGCGCTCGCGATTCTCGCTCAACCCAAGCAGCGCGGACGACGCAGCGGTGCCGCCGCCGGCCCGCTGCGCGAGCTCGGTGTCGACCCGGCCACTGAGAAGCCGGTGGTCGTGAAGGACGGCCGTTTCGGCCCGTACGTCACCGACGGCGAGACGAACGCGACGCTGCGCAAGGGCGACGACGTCGAGGAGATCACCCTCGAACGCGCGGCCGAGCTGCTCGCCGACAAGCGGGCCCGCGGCCCTGCGCCGAAGAAGGCCACCCGCAAGGCACCTGCCAAGAAAACCGCCGCGAAGAAAACCGCCGCGAAGAAAACC
>Ga0068855_100003147_pt1 | contig 20191 bp, 20 predicted proteins | sample KBSCornC52_FD_66592 | JGI IMG/M metagenome (GOLD analysis project Ga0068855, IMG submission 66592) | Corn rhizosphere microbial communities from Kellogg Biological Station, Michigan, USA - KBS Corn C5-2 | ecosystem: Host-associated > Plants > Roots > Rhizosphere > Soil ...
CTGCAGGAGGCGCTCGCCGAGAGCGAGGCGCAGCTGCGCCGCGTGATCGAGGCGGCGCCGATGCCGCTGCTCATCGCGCGCGAGTCCGACCAGCGGCTGCTCTATCTCAACGGGAAGGCGCTCGAGCAACTGGGCGTCGGGTTCCAGGCGGCCCTCGACCGGCCGCTCTCCGATTTCCACGCCGACCCGGCGATCCGCGCCGCGTTGGGCGAGCAGCTCGCGCGCCAGGGCACCGTGAACGACTTCGAGGTGCACCTGCGCGCGGAGAACGGCCGCGAATCGTGGGTCCTGCTCTCGGCGCGAAGCGTGCAGTACGCCGGCACGGACTGCCTCCTGATCGCGCTCGCCAACATCGACGACCGCAAGCGTGTGCAGGAGGACATGCGCCGGCGTGCGCTGCACGATCCGCTCACCGGGCTTCCCAACCGCGCCATGTTCCTCGAATCGCTCGAGCGCGCGCTGCACAAGGCGCGCCGCCGCTCGGCGCAGTTCTCGCTCCTCTTCGTCGACCTCGACCGCTTCAAGGAGGTGAACGACACCATGGGCCACGCGGCGGGCGACAGCCTGCTCAAGGCGGTCGCCGAGCGGCTCGTGACGGCGGTGCGCCAGAGCGACCTCGTGGCGCGGCTGGGCGGCGACGAGTTCGTGATCCTCATCGAGGAGCACCGTGGGCCGGAGGAGGTGATGATCGTCGCGCAGAAGGTGCTCGCGATGGTGGAGCGCCCGGTGCCGGTGGACTGGCGCGAGGCGGCGGTCTCCGCGAGCATCGGCATCGCGACCTTCCCCGAGGACGGCGACGACACCGAGACGCTGCTCGCGAACGCCGACACCGCGATGTACCAGTCGAAGGAACGCGGGCGCAACAACTTCCAGTTCTACTCGCCGGAGCTCAACGTGCTTTCGCATCGCAGGCTGCAGCTCGAGCGGCGGGTGCGCGAGGCGCTGGAGAACGGGGAGCTTTTCCTCGAGTACCAGCCGGAGGTCGATCTCTCGACCGGCCGCGTGGTCGCCGCCGAGGCGTTGCTGCGCTGGAACGATCCCGCCTCGGGCATAGCGACGCCGCCCGAGTTCATGCCGGTGGCCGAGGAGACCGGCATCGCCCCGTCGATCGCCGCGTGGGTGATCGATCGCGCGCTGGCCGACGCGCGCGCGTGGGCGGATGCGGGCGCGCCCATCGTGGTCGGCGTCAACGTCTCCGCGCGCCAGCTGCAGCAGCCGGAGCTCGCCGAGCAGGTCGCGCGCGCGCTCGAAGCCCACGGGCTCGAGCCGCGCCTGCTGCGCCTCGAGATCGCCGAGCCGGTGCTGATGGAGGGCGGCGACGCGACGCACCGGACGCTGCGCGCGCTCGACGCCCTCGGCGTGCAGATGGCGATCGACAATTTCGGCAGCGGCTTCTCGTCGCTCGGGTTGGTGCGCGGCCTTCCCTTCCAGGTGGTGAAGATCGACCGGACACTGGTGAGCAGCTGCCCGGCGCGCCGCGAATGCGCGGCGATCGTTCGTGCGACCACCTCCATGGCGCATGCGCTCGGGCTGCGGGTCGTCGCGCAGGCGGTGGAGAGCGAGGAGCAGGGCGAGCAGATGGCGGAGCTCGGCTGCGACGCAGCGCAGGGCCACTACTTCGCCGAGCCGACCGATGCGGCGCGCGTGCTCGAGCTCATCGGAGGGAAAAGGGGTCAGATCCCTTTTTCGCCCAGGCAGGGCGAGAAGATCACCTGATCGTAGCGGCGCGAAAAGGGATCTGACCCCTTTTCAGGCTACATCGCCGCGATCACCATGGCGGTCGCGGCAGTGACCTTCTTCGCGTAGGCGAGATCCAGGAACTCGTTCGGGCCGTGCGCGTTGGAGCGCGGGCCGAGCACGCCGGTCACGAGGATCTGCGCCTGCGGGAACTTGGCGCCCAGCATGCCCATGAACGGGATCGTGCCGCCCTCGCCCATGTACGCCGCGGGCTTGCCGAAGAGCGCGTGCGAGGCCTGGTCGAGCGCTTCGGAGAGCCACGGCGCGGCCGAGGGCGCGTTCCATCCGGTCGCCGCGGAGTCGTAGTCGAAGCTCACGACCGCCGAGTACGGCGAATCCTTCTCGAGCGTGGCCTTCATGGTGCGTGCCGCCGCCTCGGCGTCGACCGTCGGCGGCAACCGCATCGAGAGCTTGAGCGCCGTGCGCGGCCGCTGCACGTTGCCCGCATGCTCGATCGCCGGCAACCCATCGGCGCCGGTCACGGCGAGCGCCGCGCGCCAGGTGCGATTGAGGATGAGCTCGACCGGATCCTTGGTCGCCGGCTGCGCGAAGATGCGCGCGGTGCCCTGGTTGTCGCAGCAGCTCGCCCATGGAAAGCGCTGCCACAGCGTGTCGCCGAGGATCTGCGCCGCCTGCCGCGCCTGCTCGCGCCGCTCCCCGGGGATCGCGCAGGCGAACTCGCCGGGCTTCACCACGCCGGTGCGCGAATCGTCGAGCCGGTCGAGGAGCTGGCGCGCGATGCGGAAGGAAGAAGGCACCACGCCGCCCGCGTCGCCGGAATGCACGCCTTCGGTGAGGATGTTCACCGAGAGCGTGCCGTTCACCAACCCGCGCAGCGACGTGGTCACCCACAGCTGCTCGTAGTTGCCCGCGCCCGAGTCGAGCGCGACCACGAGGCCGACGCTGCCCATGCGAGGGGCGAGCGCCTCGAGGTATGCGGGCAGGTCGTAGCTGCCGCTTTCCTCGCAGGTCTCGATGAGGCCCACGCAGCGCGGCCGCGCGACGCCCTGCACGTCGAGCGCGAGGATCGCCGAGAGCGCGGCGAACACCGCATAGCCGTCGTCGGCGCCGCCGCGTCCATACAGACGCCCCTCCTCGATCACCGGCGTCCATGGGCCGAAGCCCGCGCGCCAGCCGGTCATCTCCGGCTGCTTGTCGAGGTGGCCGTAGAGGAGCACCGTCTGGTCGCTCGCGCCCGGCGTGGCGGGCACGTCGAAGAAGATCACGGGCGTGCGGCCGTCGAGGCGGACGACCTCGAGCTCGAGGCCCGCGATCGGCTGCTCGAGCGCCCAGTCGCGCGCGAGGCGCACCGCCTTCTCGATATGGCCGTTCTCGCGCCAGCGCGCGTCGAAGTGCGGGGACTTCGCCGGAATGCGCACGTAATCGACCAGCTGGCGGACGATGTCCTCGTCCCATTGCCGTGCGATGCGGCCTTGGAGTTGCGCCGCGTTATAGGGCGGCGTGAGCGGTTGGCGTGCGGTCATGTGCGCCTCCGACCGGTGTTCGATTCGATTGATTGTATCCTGCGGACATGGAAGCGTTGCCGTGGTTCCGGATCTTCGTCGCCTCCTACTTCGTGTGGGTGGTCCTGGCCGTCGTGAGCCTGCTCCTCCACCGCCGCTCTCCCACGGCGACGCTCGCATGGATCTTCGCCTTCGTCGCGCTGCCGGTCGTCTCGGGACTGTATTACCTCGTGTTCGGGCCGCGGCGCCTGCACCGCAGGCGCCGGCGCTACGGCGTCGCGCGCTCGCTCGCGGGCCAGGTGTCGGAGCACCTGCGCAATTCGTGCGCGCCGTCGAAGCCGCGGCTCTCCGAGGATGCTGCGGGACTCGCGAGCGTCGGCAAGCGCCTGGGCCAGGGCGGGCCCACCTTCGCCGCCGCGGTGAAGCTCTTCGACCACGGCGACGCGAAGCTCGCCGCGCTCGCCGAGGCGATCCGCGCCGCCCGCCACCATGTGCACCTCGAGTACTACATCTGGGAGCCGGACGCGGTCGGATCGCGCTTCCGCGACCTGCTGGTGGGCGCGGCTCGGCGCGGCGTGGAAGTGCGCGTGCTCTACGACGCGGTCGGGTCCCAGGCGCTCAAGCGCTCGTTCTGGCAACCGCTCATCGAGGCGGGCGGCGAGGTGCTGCGCTTCAATCCGGTGACGCTTTCCGTCGCGGGCCTGCACTTCGCCAATTTCCGCACCCACCGCAAGATCGCCGTGATCGACGGCGACGTGGGTTTCCTCGGCGGCGTGAACATCCACGACCCGGAGAGCGCGAAGCGCTCGGGAGACGACGCCTGGCGCGACGAGCATGCGCGCATCGACGGCGAGCCGGTGCGCAAGGTGCAGCGCCTCTTCCTCGAGAACTGGACGTATGCCGGCGGCTCGTTCCGCATGACGCCGAAGAGCGTGCCGTCGTACTTTCCGCCGGCCAAGCCGTGCGAGCCCGGCATCCCGGTGCAGATCCTCGCCTCGGGCCCGGACGACGAGTCGGCGCCGCTCCTCGCGTTCGTGCTCGCCGCGATCGCGAGCGCGCGCCACCGCGTGTGGATCGAGACGCCGTACCTGATTCCCGACGAGGCGCTGGAGACGGCGCTTCGCATCGCCGACCTGCGCGGCGTCGACGTGCAGGTGATCGTCCCCAAGCTGGGCGACTCGAAGCTCGTGACCGCGGCCTCGCACACCTACTGCGAGGCGCTCGCGAAGGCGGGCATCGTGATCTTCGAGTTCGGCCCGCCGATGCTGCATGCGAAGACCATCGTGGTGGACGACACCGTGGCGCTGGTGGGGACGGCGAACCTCGACAACCGCAGCTTCCGGCTCAACTTCGAGATCGCCGCGGCGTTCTACGACCGCGCCATCATCGCCGAGCTCTCGAAGCGCTTCGAGCTCGACCGCGCGGCGAGCCAGCCATTCCCGTTCCGCAAGCGCAACCCGCGCCTCACGGTGATCCTCGAGTCGATCGCGCGCCTTACTTCGCCGGTGCTGTGAGCGCAGGTCGCGGCGGGAAATACGGACGCGGATAGGTGGCCGGCGACACGTTGCCGTCGCGGTCGTAGGCCTCGACGCCGAAGACGAAGTTGTCCTTGGAGACGCCGGCGAGCGTGAAGTGCGTCACGTCGCCCACGTCGCGCGCGTGCTGCCAGTCGGGCGCCGTGGTGTCGCGCCACACGATGCGATAACCCGCGAGGTCGGGCTCGCGGTTGGGCGCCCAGCGCAGCGTCGTGTCGTTCTCCAGGCGCAGGGCCTCGATCTGCACGTCGCGCGGCGCCGCGGGCGCGAGCGCGAGGAGGGCCAACGCCGCCCCGTTCACGCGTGCCACCTGCGCGACGTAGCCGAAGTCGACGAACTCCGGCAGGTCGCCGTACTGGACGCCGTCCTCGACGCGAACGTCCTGGTGCTGGTGATGGAAGTCCTCGACCGGCTCGGTGAAGCGCACCGCGGGATAGCCCATCTTCAGGAACGGGAAGTGGTCGCCGCCGCGCAGGTACCGATCGAGGCGCCAGATGGTCTGCACGCGAAGCCCCGGCACGTAGATCGATGCCGCACGGGCGATCGCGCGCGCGAGCTGGCGCGTGGGCAGGTCGTTCTCCCCGCCGGTGCGCAGCGCCGCGAGCGTCTCGTCGGCAAGCTCCTTCACGGCGGGCACGCCTTGCGCGAAGAGCCGCACGCGGCCCTGGTCGATGCGGCCGTCGGCGCCCCTGGAGCTGCCGACGATGTCGTTGGTGATCATGCCCTCGATGTCGAGGCCCTTCCTGCGCGCGTCCTCGGCGAAGCCGGTCGAGCCGTAGAGACCCTGCTCCTCGCCCGCGACCGTGAGGAACACGAGCGTCGCGTCGAAGCGGTGGCGCGCCATGACGCAGGCGAGCTCCATCGACACGGCGGTGCCGGAGGCATCGTCGTCGGCACCGGGTGCGTCCTTCTCGCCGTCGGAGGGATGCGAGGGCATCGAGTCGTAGTGGCCGCTCACGACATAGATGCGATCGCGGCTCTCGGGCTGCGTGCCGGGAAGCGTCGCGACCACGTTCACGATGTCGACCGGATGCGGGATGCGAGAGCCCGACTCCACGCGATGGGAGTCGAAGGCGACCTCGAGGCGGCCGCCGGATTGCCTCGAGCACTCCTCGAGGCGCTGCTTGATCCAGCGCCGCGCCGCGCCGATGCCGCGCGTATCCGAAGCGGTGTCCGAGAGCGAGTTGCGCGTGCCGAACGAGACCAGCGTGCGGATCGTCTGCTCGATACGGGCGGAAGAAACTTCCGAGACCACCGATGCGATCTCGGGATTGGGATCGTCGAACGAGGCGGCGAGGACCGGCTGCGCGGCGATCGCGGCGCAGAGCGCGAGGCGGCGGATTTTCATCGCGCGCAGTATGCGGCTGTCACGCGTATCCCACAAGCGACCGGATCGCGCCGACCGCGCGCTTCCCCTCGTCCCACAAACGCGCGCGGCGTAGCGGCAGGGAATGGCTTCGCGCGCACCGCGTCCAACGCCCATGCTGTTCGAAGACCGCCTGGATGCCGCCTGCCAGCTCGCGCGAGCGCTCGGACGCTATCGCGAGGCGGATCCCTTGGTGCTCGCGATCCCGCGCGGCGCCGTCCCGATGGGGCGCGTGATCGCCGACCGCCTCGACGGCGAGCTCGATGTGGTGCTGGTACGCAAGCTGCGCTCCCCATTCAACCCGGAATTCGCGATCGGCGCGATCGACGAGTCCGGCAGCTTCGAGCTTTCGGGCGCCCTGGACTACACCGCGGTGAGCCGCGAATATCTCGAGCGCGAGAAGGCGGCGCAGCTCGCGCGCATCCGCGAGCAGCGCCTGCGCTGGAGCCGGGGGAGGCCGCCGGCCGATCCCGCCGGGCGCACGGTGATCGTCGTCGACGACGGGCTCGCGACCGGCTCGACCATGGCGGCGGCCTTGCGCTTCCTGCGGGCGCGCGGCGCGGGCCGCCTGGTGTGCGCGGTCCCGGTCGCCTCGGCGCAGGGGCTCGAGCACGTGCGCGCCCTGGCGAACGAGGTGGTATCGCTCGCCGCACCCGAGCCTTTCGCGGCGGTGTCGCGCTTCTACCGCGAGTTCACGCAGGTCGAGGACGAGACGGTGAGCGAGCTGCTCGCCGCGTAGGACACATCCTCCGGAAGGACCGGGGCCGGAATCTTCGCCGGCGCCGCCGAGTCTACCGACCGGATCCGCCGAGCGGCCCATTTCCCGACAAACATGACACTCCAGGTTCCCTTGACCGTGGTGATCCTCGCAGCGGCCGCGGCATTTCCGATGCGCGCGCAAGGCGAGCCCGGGGCGATGCTGTGCGGCGGAATCGGCGCCGGCGAACGCGCCGCGCTCGAGCGCGAAGCGCGCGGCGCGGACCTGCGGATCGAGATGTTCATCGCGAGGCGCGGTGACTACGTCGCGGGCGCGAACGTGTCGGTGACCCCGCTCGACGGCGCGGCGCGAGGCCGATCGCTGCGCGAGACGGCGGACGGACCGCTGTGCTACATGAAGCTGCCGCCCGGGCGCTACGAGATCCAGGGCGAGTTCAACGGGATCACGCGCTCGGCACGCGCCGTGGTCCCCGGCCATGCCCGGCATCCGGTTCGGGTCGCGCTCGCCTTTCCCGAGGAAACGGCGCGCGGCGGCCTGGGCCCGGAGCCCACACCCCAGGAACGGGAGGAAGCGAAAACACCATGACCACCAAACTCAACTCCGCATTCAAGCGCGAGCTCGACGTGAACGGCGAGAAGTACACCCTCACGGTCTCGCCCGAGGGATTCAAGCTCGTGCTCAAGGGAAAGCGCAAGGGCATCGAGCTCAACTGGGCGTCGATCGTCGGCGGCGAGGCGGCGCTCGCGACGGCGCTCAACGCGACCATCTCGCACCCCGGCATGCAGTCGATGGGTGCCGCCGGGCGCGACAGCGTGAAGCACTAGTCCGGCGCTAGATCCACCCGCGGCATCCTGGCGCGCCGCAACGGCAGCGCAGCCGCCCGCCGTGCTGGCACTCGCCGTAATCCACCGTGAGCTCCTCGCCGCGCCGGATGTCGCGCCGCGCGTAGAACTCCGCGCGCTCCGGCGTGCACCGCATGAACGTGTTCGGATCGCACGAATGGTTGATGTAGCGGAAGCCGCGGCGCGTGGCGGTCGCGTCGATCGCGTGGCGCTCGAGCTCCACGATGGCGATGATGGCGCGCCCGCGCGCACGCCTTCGCGCCTCGCGCAACCCGATCGCCTCGCCTTCGAACTCGCCGATCTTCGCGCGCCGCGGGATCGCGGTGCCTGCGAACAATCCGCGGCCGACGAAGCCGCTCCTTCCCACCCGCAATGCCGCGTAGATGCGGCGCCAGTCCTTCGCCATGACGGCGATGATAACCGCGCGCTCGCGCGGCGGTGGATAATCGCGGGCGGAGGATTCGCCCTTGACCGACCGATCGTTCACACGCCGCGCTCGCGCAGCACTCGCCTTCGTCGCGCTCGCCGCGCTCGCAGTCCCGGCCGCCGGCGCGCTCGATGCGCCCGCCGGATGGCGCGAGGAATCGTTCCAGTTCCCGCTTCCCTACGCGCCCTCGCTTCCGTACCAGGGCAGCGAGCAGGTGCGCTTCTCGCCGTCGTGGTCGAAGTTCTCCGACGACGCGGGATTCAGTTACGTGGTGCTGTGGGACATCCGGCCCGCGCCGCTCGAGCCCGAGGCGCTCGAGCGCGCTCTCGGCGTGTACTTCGACGGCCTCATGAACAACGTCGCGATCGGGCGCAAGATCGAGGCGCTGGTGCCGCAGACCGCCGTGGTGCTGCATCCCCTCGACGCACCGGCCGGATGGACCGAGGCCTACGCCGGAGAGATCCACACCTGGAACGCGTTTGCGAAGGCGCAGGACCTGGTGCTCAACGTGGAGATCGCGAAGCGGACCTGCGGCGCCGACCGCGTGCAGCTGTTCTTCGCCTTCGCCAAGGCGGAGCGCTCGGCGGCGCCGTGGAAGCCGCTGCGCCGGATCCGGCAATCCACTAGCTGCGCGAGCTGACGCGCCGTTCGCGCTAGGCCCCGTCGGCCGCGATGAGCCGCCAGAGCTTCACGTGCGCGAGCAGCGCGTCGGGCGTCATGTCGAGGAGCGGCCAGTAGCGCGCCGTGAATTCCTCGTTGGTCCCGTCGGGCTGGATGAGCGTCTTCAGCGCGCGCACCGTCGCCGCGATCTCGACGTCGCGCGCTTCGGCCTCGGACTGCGACCACTCGTCGAGCTGCGCGATGAGCGCGGAGAGCGCGCGGATCCAGGCGAACTCGGGATGGCGCACCACCAGCTGCAGCAGCTCGCCGCTCGACTCGACGCGGCCGTGGTCGCGCTCGTAGCGCAGGCGCTGCGCATGGAGGATCGCCCGGTGCAATTCCAGGAGGGCGTTGCGCAGCTCTTCGAGGTTCGCTTCCATGCGGCGACGGGGCGGATGGAATCGCACGGTACCATGGTTGTTCCGGTCCGGGCGCCGGCGCCCCGGCGCGCGGCCGGCGGTTTCGGCCCCCGCGCCGGACACAGTAGAATGCCCAACTCCAAGAATTCAAGACCGTCCATTCCCGAGGAGCAATCATGAAGCTGCGCCGTTTCGCACTCACCCTCGCCGCCGCGACCGCGCTCGTCGCCGCCGCGCCCGCCGCGCTCGCCCAGACCGAGATCAAGATTCCGATCAAGGTGAACATCGACACCCTGCGCGGCAAGTACACGCAGGAGTTCGGCGACGAGCTCGCCAAGCGCACGAACAACAAGTACAAGACCGTCATCTATCCGGGCGGCCAGCTCTACGACGGCAACAAGGCGGCGCAGGCGGTGCAGCTGGGCAACGTGCAGATGACGAACGAGCCCAACAGCGCGTTCACCTCGTACACCAAGAACGTGGAGCTCATGGAGATCCCGTTCGGGTTCGCGAACCCGGACGAGTTCCAGAAGTTCCTCGAGGGACCGAAGGCCGACGTCGTGCGCAAGGACCTGGAGAAGGCCGGCTTCCACGTGATGACCTTCCTCGACGAGGGCCCGTTCGTGATCGGCACGAAGAACGTGCTGATCGAGAAGCCGTCGGACTTCAAGGGTCTCGTGGTGCGCACCTCGGGCCACCCCGTGGTCGTCGACGGCCTGAAGGGAATGGGCGCCTCCACCGCGAAGATCCCGCTGAACGAGGTCTATTCGGCGCTGCAGCAGGGCACGATCAACGCGGTGTACACGACGTTCGACGCCTTCGTGAACGAGAAGATGGTCGAGGTCGCGCCCAACGTGATGGTGATTCCTTCCTACGGCGCGTACATCTGGGTCGCGAACAAGAAGTGGTTCGAGAGCCAGCCGAAGGAAGACCAGAAGATCATGGACGAGATCGCGCAGAAGCTGGGCTCGCGCTATCACCACGACATCTGGGCCGAGACCGACAAGTTCATCGAGACGGTGAAGAAGGGCGGCGGAAAGGTGAGCGACCCGGCGAAGAACCCGCAGGCGATCGCGGCGTTCCGCAAGGCGCTCGAGCCGACCTACGACAAGGTGCGCAAGCAGTTCGGCAAGGAAACGGTCGACGCGATCCTGTCGTCGAAGTAGCCCGAGCCGATGCAATCCCTCCACGACGTCGGCGGGGACGCTCCCGCCGTCGTGCGCTGGATGGCGAAGATCGAGGTGGGCCTCGGCGCCGTCCTGATGCTCGCGGCGCTCGCCGTGACGATCACCACCATCGTCGAGCGCAACCTCGGGCATTCCACGGGCGAGTGGAGCCTCAAGCTTCCCGAGCTCATGCTGATGTGGCTCACGTTCCTCGGCATGGGAGCGCTCGTCACCGAGCACGGCCACGTCGCCGCCGACATGGTGCTGCGCCGCATGCCGCCGCGCGCGCAGCAGGTTTGCGAGACGCTCTCGGTGCTCATCACGGCCGTGGTGCTCGCCGTGATCCTCTGGGGGGCCGTGTCCATCGTGAGCCAGCAGATGGACATCAACTCGACCGACGAGGATCTCTGGGACGTTCCGGAGGCGGCGCTGCTCTCGATCCTGCCGATCGGGCTCGGCATCACGATCCTGCACCTGCTCGTGGAGACCTGGATCATCTGGCGGCCGGGCCGGCGCGAGATCGTCCAGGACGCCGGACGCTCGGGCGCATGATCGCGATCCCGTTCGTCTTCCTGCTGTTCCTCATCGTGATCGGGATGCCGATCGGCTTCGCGCTGATCGTGGCATCCGTGGTGACGCTCTACTGGCTGGGCCTCGCGCCGATCACGTTCATTCCGGACGTGTTCGCGGGCAGCGTGCAGAACTTCACGCTGCTCGCGATTCCGTTCTTCCTGCTCGCGGCGGAGCTGCTATCCGCGGGCGGGCTGATCGACCGCGTGTTCGACCTCGCGCGCGCGATCGTCGGCAGGATGCGCGGCGGCATGGGCGGCGCCTGCGTCATCGCGACCGGCATCTTCGCGGGCGTGCAGGGCTCGAGCGCGGCCGACGCCGCGGCGATCGGCAAGATCGGCACGGCGGGCATGGTGCGCGAGGGCTACCGGCCGGGATTCGCGGCGGCGCTCATCGCGGCCTCGGGCGCCACGGCGATCCTCATCCCGCCCTCGATCGCGATGCTGATCTACGCCTCGATGGTGAATGTCTCGGTGGGGCGCATGTTCTTCGCCGGCATCGTGCCGGGCATCATCAACGTGCTCGCGTTCCTCGTGTTCGTCGCCTGGCGCGCGCAGGTCTACGGCTGGAAGCGCGACGACACCGGCGCGATCACCAACTGGGCGGCGCGCACGACCGCGCTCAAGCGCTCGATCTGGGTGCTCCTGCTGCCGGTGTTCGTGCTGTACGGGTTCTACTCCGGCCAGCTCACGGCGACGGAGATCTCGACCGCGTGCGTGATCTATTCCGTGGTCGTGGCGATGCTCTTCTACCGCAGCCTGCACGTACGCGACCTGTGGCCGATCCTGATGCAGACCGCGCGCACCACGATCAACATCTTCACGATCATCGCGGGCGCGGTGCTGCTCTCCAAGGTGCTCACGTTCCTCAACGCGCCGCAGCTCATCTTCGGGTTCATCGAGCACTTCAAGCTCTCCGGCTGGGAGTTCCTGATCGTGGTGAGCGCCATCATGTTCATCCTCGGGATGTTCATGGAGGCGGTCGCGCTCAACGTCATGACCACGCCGATCCTGGCGCCCATCGCCATGAAGCTCGGCATCGATCCCGTGCACTACGGCATCGTGCTCATCTTCAACATCGAGATCGCGCTCATCACGCCGCCGGTGGGGCTCAACCTCTTCGTGCTCGCGGGCGCGACCAAGGTGCCGCTCGGCGCGATCTACCGCGAGGTGCTGCCCTTCGTGCTGATCCTCATCGCGCTGCTGGTGATGGCGATCTTCTTCCCGCAGCTCTCGCTCTGGCTCCCGGACCGGATCCTGCCGTCGACGTGAACCCTCGAAAAGGGGTCAGATCCCTTTTCCGTGCATCGGGAAAAGGGATCTGACCCCTTTTTCACGAGGGTCTGAGCCCTAGCGCTCGTAGGTGCCCACGAGCTCCGCATGCGCGACGACGTGGCCGCGCATCGCCTTCTCCACCGCCGCCTTGTCCGCGCGCCCGAGGTCGCCGAGCATGGTGTCGAGGGCGTACAGCTTGAAGAAGTAGCGGTGGCGGCCGATCGGCGGGCACGGGCCGCCATAACCGGTACGTTTCCAGTCGTTGAGGCCCTGGCGCGTGCCCTTGGGCAGCGCCGCCGCGGCGACGCCCTCCTCGAGCACGCCCGTCCCCGGCGGGAGGTCGTAGAGCACCCAGTGCACCCAGGTCATCTTCGGCGCGCGGGGGTCGGGCGCGTCCGGGTCGTCCACGATGAGCACGATGCTGCGCGCGTTCGGCGGCACCTCCATCCAGGCGAGCGGCGGCGAGAGGTCCTTGCCGTCGCAGGTGTAAAGCGCGGGGATCGGTCCTTGCTGCGGAAAGGCGCTGGAGGTGATCTTCATCGCCGACTAGCTTACCGCCTCCGGCGGCAGGCCGAAGACCTGGCGCAGGTAGCGAAGGAACGTCGGATCCACCGAGCTCGCCTTGCCCGGCGCGTCGGAGATCTTGGCCACCGGGAATCCGTTGCACTCCGTGAGCTTCATCACGATGTTCGGATGCGCGAAGCCCATGTCGTTGGTGAGGTGGGTGCCGATGCCGAAGGCGATGCGCGCGCGATCGGCGAACGCCCGATACAGCGCGAAGGTCCCGGGAAAATCCAGCGCATCCGAGAAGGTGAGCACCTTCGTCTGCGCGTCGATGCGCAGCGTCGCATAATGCGCGAGCGCCTTCTCGCCCCACTCGAACGGATCGCCCGAGTCCTGCCGCAGGCCGTCGAAGAGCTTCGCGAAGTAGAGGTCGAAGTCGGCGAGGAAAGCGTCCATGCTCACCACGTCGGTCAACGCGATGCCGAGGTCACCGCGGTACTCGGCGACCCAGTTCTCGAGCGCCATCTTCTGGAAATCGCGCAGCCGGTAGCCGAAGCCCTGGAACGCCTGCAGGTACTCGTGCGCCATGGTGCCGATCGGCGTGGTGTCGTGGCGCCGCGCCATGTCGACGTTGCTGGTGCCGCGGAAGAACTGCGGCACCTCGCGCCGCAGCGTGGCCACCACCTCGTCGTGCCATTCCCGGCAAGCGCGGCGCCGCGTGCCGAACTCGAAGAAGACGTAAGGGTTGCGCGGCGCGGGCTCGCGCGCGAAATCGCGCAACAGGGCGACCTTGGCGGCGAGCCGCGCGCGCCCCTGCGCGAGGGCGGCATCGCGCGGGAAGGCGCGCGAGTGCAGCTCCGAGACGATCGCGAGCACGAAGATCTCGAAGAACATCACGTGCATGAGCGGGCCGCGTGCGACGATCTCGAGCTCTCCCGAGGCGGAAACGCCGACGCGGATGAAGCGGCGCCGGAACTGGAAGAGCTCGAGGTAGTCGGCGAAATCGCTCTTGATGAAGCGAAGCCCGCGCAGGTACGCGAGCTCGTCGGCGGCGAAGCGCAGCGTGCACAGGTGGTCGATCTGTTCCTCCACCTGCGCGCGCAGCGGCGCGAGCGGCATGGTCGAGGCGGCGCGATTCTGGAAGCGGTATTCGCCCGTCGCCGCCGGAAAGCGGTGCAGGAACACCTGCCACATCGTGAACTTGTAGAGGTCCGTGTCCAGCAGGCTGGTGATGATCGGCGCGAACGGCATCGTTTTCGTTTCCCGTCTGACTGGACGACGCGGCATCGCAGGCCGTGGTTCCCCATGCGCCGCTCGGACCATGGTACGCGAGGCACGCGCGGAATCCGGAAACCGCGGTGCCGAAAGCGGGTCGGTGAGGAAGGAGGTCTCCATGCGCCGACTTCGTTCGTTCTTCCTGCTCGCCGCCCTGTGCGCCGCCGCCGGCGCGTACGGGCAGGCCGTGACGGCGACGCCGGCACCGGCCTCCTCGCAGCGTGGATTCTTCCCGCCTACTCCGGGCGACGATCCATCGCTCTTCCACACGCTTCCGCCCGAGGCGTATGCGCAGCCGCGCGGTGCGCAGCAGCCCGTGCGACCCGGTGCGCAGGCCGCGCCGGCGAGCACGAGTGCACCGGTCGTCGTCGTGGTGCCCGATCCGAATGTGGAGAGCCGCGAGCAGGTGGAGCGCGCGCAGATCGAGGCGCAGCAGGCGGCCGCGCGCATGAGGCAGGTGCCGGCGCCGATCAACGGCGCGTTCACGGGCGCCACCGACGAAGCCGATCGCCGCTAGCGGCTCCATCCTGACCATCCCGGAACGGGCCCCGAGCGCCGCGGTCGTACCCGCTCACCGGAGGAAACCGCCATGGCACGAACGAACGGACTCGCCTACCTGGGGATCGGCGCCGCACTGATGTACCTCTTCGATCCGCAGCTGGGGCGCAAGCGCCGCAACGATCTGGGCAACCAGCTCGAAGCCACGCGCCGCAAGGTCCAGCGCGGCACGGACGCGGTGTTGCGCGATGCCACCAATCGCACCCACGGGATGCTCGTCGAAACGAGCCAATGGCTGCAATCCCGGAAGCAGCGCATCGAGCACCGCGCGGCGAACGACGCCGAACAAGCCTCCGGCGCAATCGCATCGAGGGTGCGGACGAGCATCGCGCCGTGGCGCAGGACCCGATGGTCGCCCGCGCAGCGCGCGCTCGCCGGAATGCTCGGTGCCGGCCTCGCCGTGTCGGGCTATGTACGCGGCGGGATCCTCGGTGTCGGCATGTGCGCCTCCGGCCTCGCCATCCTTGCGCGCGCCTGGGCGAACGAGGAGCTCGGCACCCTCGCGAAGGGCAGCGGCTTCACGATCGATCGCACGCTGCACGTCGATGCGCCGGTCGAGCGCGTCTACGCGTACTGGAAGAGCTTCGAGAATTTCCCGCGCTGGATGTCGCACGTGCGGGAGGTGCGCGAGACCGGCGACAACCGCTGGCACTGGAGCGTCGAAGGACCGGCCGGCATTCCCGTGGAGTGGGATTCGGAGCTCACCGAGGATCGCGCGAATCAGGAGCTCGCATGGCGCTCGATCGACGGCACCGTGGACAACGGCGGGCGGGTGCGCTTCGAGGCCGACGGCGACGGCACGCGCGTACGGGTCGAATTGCACTACTCGCCGCCGGGCGGCGTGATCGGGCAGGCGGTCGCGAAGGCGTTCGGCACCGATCCGGCGAGCGAGATGAACGAGGACCTGCAGAAGCTCAAGTCGCAGATCGAATCGGGCGGCGCCGGCGCTCGAACGACGCAGCCGCGCGGCGATACCGGGCTCGGTGCCGCGTCCGCCTGAGGCGCGCCGTGGCGGACACCGATCCCGCGATTCCGCCCGACCGCGAGGCTTCGCTCGCCGTCGGTCCGCAATGGCCCGACGGCCATGTGCTCGAGGGCGCGCTCGTGCTCGAGTACATCCGCGATCGCGTCGATGATGTTCCGCACGATCTCGTCGCCGTGTACGACGCTCGCACCGCATGCGCGATCCTGCAAGGGACGGTTCGCGACCAGCCCATGCGCGAGCGCATCGTCGAGGTGGCCGGTGGCGTGCCGGGCGTGCGCAAGGTCGACGACCGCATGATCATCATGCGATAGCGCGCTTCTTTTCCTGGACTTCCACAGGGCGGCCGCCGGCCGCCCTTTTCTTGCGTCGCCTGAAGGCGACCCCGTCGCCCCCCGGATCGCGCCTCTTCGCGCGTTTCGACGATCTGCGTCAGCGGATCGCCACGTCTTGTCGCTGATCGACTACACCCGTAGGACCGCTCTTACATGCCAGGTGGCGCGTTTCCTACAGGGGAATTGCGCTTACACTACCGATTCGCTCGGAGCCCCGCTACAGCCCCCTCCCGCCGTCGGTCCAGAACAACGATCCAAGCTTCTGATCTTCAATAAATAAATCGTGGTGGCATCGCGCTTGCAGTAGGTCGGTTCCGTTGTTGCAACCAGACAGGAACACCGAATGCAAGGACAGCTTCGTTGCCGCGCACGCGGGCTCACCGCCGCCTCTTCCCTCTTCGTCGCCGCGGTTTTCGCGCATCACTCCGCGCACGCGCAGACCCTCGATTCCAGCGGCGTTCGCGCCGTGCCCACCTACGAATCGGTGGGCCTCTATTGGTCCAATGCCGGGGCCAACTCCAACGGCTGCAACGTGCAGTATCGCAAGCAAGGCGAGAGCACCTGGCACGCCGGGCTCAATCTCTACTTCGACTCGTCCACCAACCAGTGCCGCGGCTCGATCGTGTACCTCACGCCCGGCACCGCGTACGAAGCGCAGATCGGCGTGAACGGCGCCTTCACCAAGGGCATCACGTTCACGACGTGGTCGAACTCCCTTCCGGTGGCACAGACGATCAAGGTGCCGAGCGGCTCCTCGACGCTCAACATCACCGCCGGCGGCAGCGCCTCGGGCTACATCGTCTACGACGGCACGGGCTCGACCTTGGATGCGCAGAACAACGCCGCGACCAACATCAACGTGAACGCCTCGTACGTGATCGTGCGCGGCTTCACCTTGAAGGGCGCGCAGCAGCACGGAATCCTCATCGACAAGAACCAGCACGACGTCGTGATCGAGGACAACGACATCTCCGGCTGGGGAAGGACGCGCGACGGCACCTGGGGCGTGGACATGGACTCCGGGATCCGCGCGATCTGCCAGAGCGAGGAGCTCACGCGCGTCACCGTGCAGAGGAACAAGATCCACGATCCGCGCTATCCGGCCAACTCCTGGGCGGTGGCGCACCCGGCCGGTCCCCAAGGCATCACCTTCAGCTACTGCGGCGGCAACAACGTGTTCCGCTGGAACGAGATCTACTCCGCGCAGAACCACTTCAACGACGGCATGGGCGGCGAGGACAACTTCTCCACCGCGGGCTTCCCCAACAAGGACAGCGACGTCTACGGCAACCGCGTCGAGATGACCTGGGACGACGGCCTGGAGATCGAGGGCGGCGACCAGAACGTGCGCGTGTGGGGCAACTACATCAACAAGACCGCGACCGGGGTGGCCTCCACGATCGATTCCGTGGGTCCGCTCTACATCTTCAGGAACGTCTGGAACCGCAACCAGTTCATCGAAGGGGCGGCCTGCGACTCCGACCAGAAGCAGCCGATGTTCAAGTCGGGATCGTCGACCGACTTCGGCAACGGCCGGCGCTATCTCTTCCACAACACGATGCTGCAGGCGCAGCAGTCGGGCTGCCAGTACGGGCTCGGCGGGGGCGCCGGGATCGGCGGCACGGGCGACACGCAGCTCGTGATGAACACGATCTCGATGAACAACATCTACCAGGTGTGGAAGCCCACCAACGGCTCGTTCTACCAGGTCGGAGCCGACGCGCAGTTCACGAACGACATGACCAACGTCGCCTCCTCGCCGGAGATCGGGGGGATCGTGGCGACCCCGCAGTACGCCCCGGGCAATGGAGCCTCGAGCGAATCGGGCGGCATGTACCAGCTCGCCGCCGGTACGCCGGGCTACGACCAGGGCAAGCGCATCGCCAACTTCAACGACCACTTCAACGGTGCTGCGCCGGACGTGGGTGCCGCCGAAGCGGGAGACGCCGCGATGAAGTTCGGCATCGCCGCGGCGAGTGCCACGCCGGATACGAGCGGCAGCAGCGGCTCGACGACGACGAGCGGCGGCACGGGCTCCACTGGCGGCACGAGCAGCGGGTCGACCGGCACGACGAGCGTCAACCCGATCCAGCGCAATGGCGCTCCGGCGATGCCGCCGCGGCGCACCATCCAGGGCGGGTCGACCACCACGACCACCTCGAAGGCGGGCACGGCCTCGGCCTCCACCACGATGGACTCGTCGAGCTACACGATCGCGGCGGGACAATCGGTCACGTTCACGGCGCGCGTCATGGGCAGCTCCGGAACGCCTGGCGGCACGGTGGCTTTCCGCGCCGGCTCGACCACGATCTCCGGCTGCGGCTCCGTCACGCTCTCGGGCGGGCAAGCCACGTGCACCACCAGCTCGCTCTCCAGCGGTTCGTATGCGATCACGGGGATGTATTCCGGCGATGCGGCGTATGGGCCGGCCGTCGCCGGTCCGATCACCGAGACGGTGACGGGCGGGGCGGCGACGAGCTCGTACGCGCTCACCATCGACTCGTCCTCGTATACGTCGAGCGCGGGCCAGGCCGTGACGTTCACCGTGGTCGTCACCGGCAACAACCCGACCGGCACCGTGGACTTCCAGGACAACGGAGCGAACATCGCCGGCTGCGTGGGTGTCGCGCTTTCCGGCGGTGTCGCGACGTGCACCACGTCGAGCCTCGCCTCCGGCACGCATCCCATCCGCGGCTGGTATCACGGCGACGCGAACAACCCGGCGGGAATCGCCGGACCGATCACGCAGACGGTCCGCTAGCCCGCGGCATCAAGCGGCACGGAAAGCCCCGACTCGCTCGGGGCTTTTTCTTTCTCAGTCGCGCTCGCCGCCGAGCGTGAAGTGGATGGTCGCCCCTTCCCCGACCTGGGCCTCGGCCCAGATCTCGCCGCCATGGCGCTCGACGATGCGCTTGGCGGAAGTGAGGCCGATGCCGTGACCCTCGAAGTCGGTGGCGTCGTGCAGCCGCACGAACGGCGCGAAGAGGCGATCCGCGTGCGCCATGTCGAAGCCCACGCCGTTGTCACGCACGTGGAAGACCGTCTGCCCCGCGACGCGACGCGCGCCGATCGAGATGCGCGCATCGCGCCGGCGGCGCGTGTACTTCCAGGCGTTGCCGAGCAGGTTCTCGAGCACGATGCGCACGAGATTCTCGTCGGCCCACGCCTCGAGACCCTCCGCGATGTCGACCTCGACCATGCGCTCGACCTCGCGCGCGGCGAGGCCCGCCACGACCCGGCGCGCCACGGCGGTCACGTCGACGCGGCACCGCGACATCGGCACCCGCCCCGCACGCGAAAGACCCAGCAGTCCGTCGATGATGGATTCCATGCGGTTCACGTTCTCTCCGATCCTGGCCAGGAGCCGGCGCGTCTCGCCGTCGAGGAATGGGCCGCGCATCTCCCCGAAGAGCCGCGTGGAGGTGCCGATCTCGTGGATCGGCCCGCGCAGCTCGCGCGACGTGCATTGCACGAACGCCTCTACCTCCTCGTTCGCGATCCTCAGCCGGGCGAGCGCGGTGTCGCGCTCGCGCACGCTGCGCAGCAGCTCCAGCTCCATCGCATCCATGCGGTGGATCACGTAGCGCATCCTTCCGTCGGCGGCGAACACGGGCGTGTTGAGCGCGTCCGGCTTGCCGCTCGCCAGCACCCGATCCAGCGCGACACGCAGGCTCCCCGCACCGGTGCTGCGCGGGCCCTCCTCGCTTTCCGGGAAAACGTCGAAGAACGGGCGCCCGATGGCGGCTTCCCGGGCGCAGCGCGTGGCGCGCAGGTACGCGTCGCTCGCCGCGAGGATGCGCAGCTCGGGCCCGGGATCCAGCACGATCAGCAGCGTGGGCGCGCTGCGGAACAGCAGCTCGAAATCGGGCGGCATCGCCTGCACGGCCGCGAGCGGCCGCTCAGCGGTCCGTCGCGGCGGCGCTGGCGTCTCGTCGGGCACTGGGCTCAATGCGCTCAAAGCGGTTATTCTCTCCCTTGGCGGTTAGCTTGCGTTAATTGGGTTGCGCTGTCAATTAACGTTTGCAATACTAGGCGCCGCGGAGGCCGACCGGCCTTCACGATCCCGGACGCACACATACCTAGAGGAGCTCACATGAAACGCAATGAACAGATCACCGGCGCATTCACCAACGAACTGGCGCGCGACATCGCGGACCTGCGCAAGGCGGCCTCCGCAGCCCAGGGCGAGCTGCGGACACTTCGCGAGATGGAAATGGGGTGGGTTGCCGGCGGCGACGGCGGGCCGGTCTGGCCGATCTGATGTTCGCCCGCGAAGGGCGGCCGCTCGCTACCGAGTGACGGCCGACCTTTCGCGCGGTGCGGTTTCCCGCGAACCGGCCCGGGCGAGGCGCGGAAGCGAATGCTCGCGGTCGAGCGGCTTCACGCCCATCGCCTCGAGCTGCTGACGCGCCGATTCCGC
>Ga0068855_100003148_pt1 | contig 20186 bp, 18 predicted proteins | sample KBSCornC52_FD_66592 | JGI IMG/M metagenome (GOLD analysis project Ga0068855, IMG submission 66592) | Corn rhizosphere microbial communities from Kellogg Biological Station, Michigan, USA - KBS Corn C5-2 | ecosystem: Host-associated > Plants > Roots > Rhizosphere > Soil ...
GCGCAACAAGGCCGATGGACTCGACTGGACGTATCTGAGTCCCGCCGCGGAGATCGCGCCGGGAAAGCGGACGGGAAAGTATCGTACGACGGACGAAAAGCTTTTGACCGACGCCGAGGGACGAAGTTTCATCACGTTCGAGGATTACGCTGTCGCGGTGCTCGACGAGCTGGAGCATCCGCAGCATATAGCGAAACGGTTCGGCGTCGCGTACTGAGGCGCGCAACGGGCGCCCACGGTCTGCTTCAGGTTGCAGAGGTGCAAGGGCTAACGTGACCTCCAACCACGCGCCAGTCCCCGTCGGCCTCACGCGCCCACACTCGCGTGTACCGATACGTCCCGCTCGAGAGAGTCCCTGCGATCTCTACCGTGAGGCGCGCACGGAGCGCCGCGATCGCGACGTCAGCTCCGACTCTTCGGATTCGCAGCTCATCGGGCTCGTGCTTCCGGAATCGAACTAGCCCGGACCGGTGCGCGGCCAAGTCGTCGCGTTTGGTCGCAAGATTCCCATCAGGCCCGGCGAAGAGCAGGTCGTCGGCGATCAACTGATCGAGCGCGTCCGCGTCCGAGTGGAGCTGCGCTGATCGAAGGCGCGCTTCCACCGCCACAATCTCAGGATCTGCCGCGCCGACAAGGATCGCTTCCATCACAGCGATTTCAGAATCAGTCATGACCATTCTCGTGCGGCCGACCCAATCGGCTCGAAGAAACGTTGAAGGTGTGTCGGCTAGCTTGCAGCGAAGACGTCAATGAGGAATAAATTATCTCCATGAACAGACCTGTCGGGGTCACCGCGAGCGCGATAGTGGCGATTCTCGGAAGTATTTTCACGCTGGTTTTCGCGGCACTCGCGGTCGCATCGCTGTTCATGGAGACAACTCAGCCCCAAGCGCCCAACAATACTTCGTTTGTCCTGATGGGTGCGTTGATGTTTGTCGCATTTGCCTGCCTTGGCTTTTGGACTTCCGCCGGTTTGTTGCGCCTCCGTCCATGGGCGCGAACGTCAATCCTGGTATTCGCCGGTTTCCTGGCAGCCGGGTCTGCGTTCATCCTGCTGATGACCATGGTTTTGCCCCTCCCCACGGATATCAGCGCCGTCTCGGCCCACACCGTCCGCCGAGTACTGGCGGGTGTGTTGGCAATCCCGTTGGCGATCGGCATCTGGTGGCTCATCCAGTTCAACACGCAATCCACGAAGGCTGCGTTTGCGTCGTCGATAGCCGGACCCGCGTCGGCGCGACCGCTCAGCATCACAATCATCGCCTTCGCGCTCGTGTTCGCAGGCGTGTCCTTCCTCTTTGCGATTCTGGGTCGCGTGCCGGCGTACTTGTTTGGGATGAGTTTCACCGGTTGGATCGCTGGCGTCATCTACGCCGTCTTCGCAGCGGTGTCCATGTTCGTCGGAAAGGGCTTGCTCGATCTACGGGAGGAGGCTCGAATTCTGGCAATCGGGTGGTGCGGGTTCTGGCTTGTTCATGCGAGCCTGGTCACGCTCGTGCCGCCTTTGCGGCAGCGAATGATCGAGCTGCAGCTAGCGACGCTCGCAAAAGAGAAAACCCCGATGCTGTTCGACCCCGGCCTGCTGACGAACCTGTCATTTGTTTTCACCGTGATACTGGCAGCAGCCGCAATCTGGCTTCTGATTCGCAATCGCGCCGCGTTCGTGGGGGCGGAGAACAGCTAGGGGCGATCAGGTCTACACGATTCCGGCGGCCAAAGTCAGCCGTGCGGTGCTGTCTCGAGGTGGAGTCCGCCCGCCATACGCACCAGATCTGCAAGCGAGTTCGCTTTCATCTTTCGCATGACCTGGCCACGGTGCGCTTTCACCGTGATCTCGCTGATGCCAAGGTCGGCGCCGATCTGTTTGTTCAACATGCCTGAGACCACTCTGGTCATGACCTGCCGCTCGCGATGGGTGAGCGCGGCGTAGTAGTCATGGAGGACTCGCATTTCCGCCTCGGACCCGAGGGCAGCCTGGCTGCGATCGATGGCATTCCGGATGGCGCTCACCAGCACTTCGTCGGTGAACGGCTTCGTCAGAAACTCGAAAGCCCCCGCCTTCATTGCTTTGACAGTCATCGGAACATCGCCAAAGCCGGTGATGAAGATGATGGGCATTTCGATCCGATCAACCGCCACTTGTTTTTGCAATTCGAGCCCATTGAGATCCGGAAGATTGACGTCGAGTATCAGGCAGCTCGGAGCAAAAGCTCGCGGACGCGCGAGGAATTGCTGTGCTGACTCGAACAGCTCCGGCTCCCACCCCTCAGTACGGATCAGCAATTCCAGTGATTCGCGCACGGAGATATCGTCGTCGACCACGAATACTATCGGCTTCGCGTATAGCATCATTCAGGCGACTCGGAGCGCTGCATTGAGCGCCGAAAGCAGAGCGGTCTCGCTGAACGGCTTGAACAGACACTCGACCGCTCCGCGTGCAATCAAGGCTGGACGGACCGTGTCGTCCTTGTGAGCGGTGATAAAGACGATCGGGACTCGGTGCCCGCGGTGCATCAATTCCTCCTGAAGCTCCAGTCCCGACATTCCGGGCATCGCGATATCGAGAACCAGGATTCTGGTGCGACCTACAAAATCGGACGCCAGGAACTCCTCAGCCGAGGAAAAAACCTGGACCGCGAATCCCATTTCGTTCAATAAGTCCGGGAGTGATTCGCGGATGGATTCGTCATCATCGACGACGGACACAAGTGGACGGCTGTTCACGTAGTCTCGACCGCCTCCAAACTTCGGGGAATAGAAAACGAAAACGTCGCTCCCCGACCCTCATTCGATGCCGCCGATAGACGGCCGTGATGACTCTCGATAATCGAGCGACTTACCGAGAGGCCGATGCCCATGCCGCCGACCTTCGTCGTGAAAAACGGAGCGAAGAGCTTGTCTGCGTTCTGCGGCTCGAACCCGGCGCCCACGTCTTGTACGCTCAGGCGCACGCGATCCCCTTCGTCCAGTTCGGTTCGGACCGTCAACTGCCGCGGGCGATCATCAACGTCGGCCATCGCGTCTGACGCGTTTCGAAGCAGGTTCCGTATGACGAGCTGGAGCTGGACACGATCACCTAAGGCAGGCGGGAGGTCGTCAGCCAGCTCCGACTGAATGATCACGCGGTCTCTCTGAAGCTCGCTTAATGACAGTGCGATGACCTCTCGTGTTGCGTCGTTCAGATCCAGAGGCTCCAATGTGAACTCCTTGCTGCTGAACAAAGTGCGCAAGCGCGCAATCACATCAGAAGCGCGGTTGCCGTCGCGAATCGTCCTTCTCGCCGTTTCGCGCGCACCGTCAACGTTCGGAGGGTCGGCATCCAGCATCCTGAGGCACGTGCTGGCGTTGGTAATGATTCCGGAAAGTGGCTGGTTGACCTCGTGGGCCATGGAAGCGGTGAACGTGCTGAGAGTCGCCGCTCGCGCCACATGGGCGAGCTCTGAACGAGCCAGATTCAGCGCCTCCTCTGCGACCATCGTCTCCGTCACGTCCTGAAGCGCGCCGACGAACATGGGCCGACCGTCGACCGTCTCGACGACATGGGCGATGCCGCGAACGTGCTTCACGGCACCTCCGAACGTCACGATGCGGAACGCAAAATTGACGTCAACTCCCGACATGCCCCGCGCGATCATCGCCTGGAATCCCGGCAAGTCGTCCGGGTGAATGATCTCTTGAATCCTCTGCACCGAAATCTTCGACCCTGGCTCGAACTCGAAGATACGATAAGCCTCCACGGACCAGTTGTGGTCGTCCCCGACCAGGTCCGTGATGAAGCTCCCCGTGTGGCTCAGACGCTGTGCGTCGGCGAAGCTGTCGTAGGCTCGCCTCAGCTCCGTTTCGGCGTGCTTCAGATCATCGATGTCGGACATCACGACGTACCAACCGGTGATCTGCCCGTCTTTATCGCGCACTGCAAGCGCGCGAACCTGGAACCATCTGTAGACGCCATCCGCTCTGCGGCATCGATGTTCGATGCAATAGGGCTTACCGGTTGTTACGGCCTCCGTGAACGCGGTTATCACCCGAGGCAGATCATCCGGATGCACGGCGTCGCTCATTTGCCAGTTCCGCAATTCGTCAGGTGTCTTGCCGAAGTATTGCAGGATGTCGGCGCTGAAAAGCTCGACTTGACCAGTCAAGGTCATAGTCACCATGAGTCCGGGAAAGCTCTCGACGAACTCGCTGTAATTGGTTTCGATCGCGCGCAAATTCTTCTCGCGGCGCCGGCGGTCGTCGATGTCGGTGTTCATTCCACACCATTTCTCGATCTGCCCTGATGCGTCGACCAAGGGAAAAGTGCGGAAGAGGAACCAACGATACCCTCCGTCGAAGCGCCGCAGCCGCGCCTCCATTTCGCCTCGCGCGCCACCAGCCATTTCGGATGGCCAACGCTCGAGAAGCAGGTGCAGATCGTCGGGATGGACTGCAGCCTGCCATCCGCGCCCTTGAGCTTCTTCGGCGCTGAGGCCGGTGTATTCGCACCAGCGTTGATTGAGGAAATCGATGTCGCCGTCGGGCAGCGCCGTCCAGACCAACCCGGGAAGCGCGTCGACAACGCGACTCAGATCATTTTGCACGTCGGTGCCTTCGAGCAGCTCCTCCATGAACCATGGATGCGCCGGTCAACGAGCGATGTCACTAATACTTTGGTGTCACTAATACTTTGGTGTCGCCTTCACATGGTGTCAACAGCGGCTGGTTCGAGTGGGGATTGCTCGCGCTCGCCGGCCAATACCAAAGTCTTATAGGCCCCGAGCGCAACATCGGCATATCTCCCGTGAGACGCCGAATCGCACTTGTAATGGAGATAGCCAATGCCCGATCTCGATCGCCGTCGTTTTTTTAGCGTTGCGGCCACAACCATCGCCGCGAGCCAGGTTGGAATGCTCGCATTTCCCAGGAGGTTGGAAGTCATGACGGGACCCACGAGTGAAACATCAACTGACGCTGCGCGAGAGACTGGAAGCGCTTCCGACCTTCGTCCATTTCGTGTGAGTTTTCCGGAGGAGCAGCTCACCGATTTGCGCCGACGCATCAAAGCGACAAAGTGGCCTGAGAGGGAGACCGTCCCCGACGATACGCAGGGAGTCCGGTTAGCGACGATGCAGGCGCTCGCGAGCTATTGGGCGGAGAACTACGACTGGCGAAAGGTAGAAGCGAAACTGAACTCGTATCCGAACTTCATCACCAACATCGATGGGATGGACATTCACTTCATCCACGTCAAGTCGAAGGAAAAAAATGCGCTGCCGATGATCGTAACGCATGGGTGGCCGGGCTCGGTCATCGAGCAGCTGAAGATCATCGATCCACTCACCAACCCCACCAAGTACGGCGGGAGCGCGGCAGACGCATTCGACGTCGTGATTCCGTCGATTCCAGGGTATGGATTCTCCGGCAAGCCGACCGCTCCCGGCTGGAACCCAGTGCGTATCGCGAAGACGTGGGTAACGCTGATGCGAAACCTCGGCTACACCAAATACGTCGCCCAGGGCGGTGACTGGGGCAACTCCATCACAGAGACAATGGCGCTTCAGGCGCCACCCGGACTGCTGGGGATCTCCACGAACATGCCAGCGGCGGTCGCGCCCGAGATCGATGCGGCGATCGGCGCTGGCAAGCCGAAGCCGGCTGGCCTCACCGCTGACGAATCGAGAGCGTGGGATCAGCTCAGCTTTTTTTACAAGAACGGGCTCGGCTACGCCAACGAAATGTCGCTGCGTCCGCAAACGCTCTACGCGATTGCGGATTCACCAGTCGGTCTCGCCGCATGGATTCTCGATCATGATGATTCCAGCTACAAGATGATCGCGCGCTCTTTCGCCGGGCAGCCCGAAGGTCTGTCCCGCGACGACGTTCTCGACAACATCACGATGTACTGGTTGACGAACACCGCGATCTCCTCGGCTCGACTCTATTGGGACAACGTCCACACGCTGGCGCCGGCGGGCTTCTTCACCGTCAGGAACGTCAAGCTTCCCGTCGCCGTGACTGTTTTTCCCGACGAGATCTACGCGGCGCCGAAGACGTGGGCGGAGAAGGCGTACTCGAACATGATCTACTACAACAAGTTTCCAAAGGGGACGCACTTCGCGGCGTGGGAGCAGCCGGAGTATTTCGTGACCGGGATGCGGGATGGGTTCAGATCGTTGCGTAGTTCCCCGGGCGGTGGCCGCGCCGATTAAGTACCACCTGCCGACCTATACCATAGTATCGCCGATACCAATGTCTAATTCGCTTACTGAAACACCAGCGACACATTGGTCTCGGGTTGTGCCTGCCCATCGTACTCGGAGTGAAAACCATCTCAGGAGATGACAATGACTGTCGCAAAGATTGGGAAAACAGCCGTCGCCTTGTTACTGGTTGCTGCCTCCAGCGGAAACGCGCAGGCGGCTCACTCGGCGAAACTCGCCAGCAATTCGTCTGCGGCCAAACCGACGATCGTGCTCGTGCACGGCGCCTTTGCTGATGCGAGCAGCTTCGACCAACTGATTCCTCTGCTGTTCGATGCCGGATATAACGTCGTCGCGGTTCAGAACCCGCTCACGTCCCTCCAGGACGACATCGCTACCACCAAACGTCTCATCGAGGCGCAAAAAGGACCGCTGGTGGTGGTTGGGCATTCGTACGGAGGCCTGGTGATCAGCGGCGCCGCAGCAGGAGAGCCGAATGTGAAAGCCCTCGTTTACCTCGCTGCGTTCGCGCCGGAAGCAAACGAGCCGGTCGGGCCGCTAACCGACAAGTATCCGAGTCATCTTGGCCCGGCGCTGAGACCGGACGCCGCCGGCTTCCTATACATCGCCTGCGACAAGGTTCACGATGTGTTCGCCGCCGACCTGCCGGAAAGCGCAGCGAGAGTAGTGTGCGCCACGCAGAAGCCGGTTCACAACTCGGTATTCGCAGCGACGATCGATACGCCCGCATGGAAGACGATTCCTTCGTGGTACCTGGTGTCGAAGGAAGACCATGCGCTGAATCCGGGTCTCGAGCGTTTCTACGCGAAGCGCATGGGGGCGAAGACCAGTGAGATCGATGCCAGTCACGTCGCGTTCATCTCGCATCCCAAGGTTGTGGCCCGGCTGATCGAGGAGGCAGCAACTGCGACTACGCGGTGATACAAAGGCGGCGTCCAGGGTGGGACTCAAGTCCCAGAGACAATAAATCGAAGGGGAACTGTTTATGGAGATCAAACGACTGCGGTTGCCGACAGTAGTTGGTGTCGGTGCTCTGCTTCTGTTCTCACACCCTAGCCATGCTCAGAAAATGACATCCACACAACCAATCCCAACCGGCGATCGCGAAACTGCCAAGCCGATTCCCGTGCGGCAAAGCGCAACCTCGGCTCAGGGCGATGCGATCCGACCATTCAAAGTCCAGGTGCCCGACGCAGCACTCATGGATCTCAAGCGTCGCGTCAACGCGACGCGCTGGCCGGACAAAGAAACCGTGGCTGATCGATCGCAGGGCGCACAGCTCGCGAATCTCCAGGAGCTACTCCGCTACTGGGGAACGAGCTACGACTGGCGTAGAGTCGAGTCGAGATTGAACTCGTATCCGAATTTCATCACCAACATTGACGGCGTCGACATTCAGTTCATCCAGGTGAAGTCGAAGGAAAAGAACGCGCTGCCGCTCATTATCACTCACGGTTGGCCGGGGTCCGTGATCGAGCAGCTCAAGATCATCGATCCGCTCACGAATCCAACCGCTCACGGCGGCGCCGCGACCGATGCGTTCGACGTCGTGATCCCTTCGATACCAGGGTACGGGTTCTCTGGTAAGCCGAGCGATGGCGGTTGGGATCCAGCGCGCGTCGCGCGAGCATGGGCGGTGTTGATGAAACGACTCGGCTACACTCGCTACGTCGCTCAGGGCGGCGATTGGGGCAGCGTGATCTCCGACGAGCTGGCGCGCCAGGCACCTCCGGGATTGCTAGGCATCCACATCAACCTGGCCCAGGCGATCCCGCCTGATGTGGAAGCAGGGCTCGCCACTGGCATGGTGCCAGCCGGAGCGTCTGAAGAAGAACGCGCAATATTCAACGTCCTCGCCGCCGGCAGGGCAACTGGTAGCAGCGCGTACTTCGCGATGATGACCGCGCGTCCGCAGACACTGGGCTACGGTCAGGCTGACTCACCGGCGGGGCTCGCGTCCTGGATCCTGGTCCATCCCGGGTTTGGAGCGTGGAAGTTCGGGAACGATCCCGCGCAGACGCTGACGAAAGATGATGTGCTCGACAACATCACTCTGTACTGGCTGACAAACACGGCTGCCTCGTCCGGCCGACTGTATTGGGAGAACAAGGGCAAGAACGCTCTGTCTTCCGCCGCCTGGAAGACCAACGAGATCACTCTCCCAGTAGCGACGACTGTGTTTGGAGAAGATGCGTATCGGCCGCCGGAGAGTTGGGCCCGCCGCGCTTTCCCAAAACTCATCTACTACAACAAGGTCTCCAAAGGCGGCCATTTCGCGGCCTGGGAACAGCCGGAGCTGTTCGCATCGGAGCTGCGCGCCGCGTTCCGGTCGCTTCGCTAACGAGCTTTGCGTCGCAACTCACTTTCAATCCGAGAGGAGATCCTAATGAGCGCATCGACTACAGCCATGGCTTCGGCCCCCAGCGCAACCGCGCAGCGCGCGATGTGGGATCGTCAGTGGCGCACCGCGGGCATCCAATTCGTGGCCTTTTCCATCATCCTTGCCTTCATGTATGGCGATTTGCCGCGCGTCGGAACGTCGGGCGATGCACTAGCAGCGTTTTATGGCGCCCATCGCACACGGCTCCTGATCGCTTCGACGTTGGCCGGTCTGAACACGCTCAACTTGCTGTGGTTTGCGGCGTCGCTGAGGAACACCCTGGTCGAAGCTGGGCAGGAAGGTTGGGGCACGGCGGCGACAGCGTCCAGCGCGGCGTTCGGAGCTCTATACACGCTGATCATCACCATCGGCGCGGCGCTCGCTTTTTCGATTGCCGGTTCCGGAAACGGCGCGCTCGCATCGGGACTCAATGACATCGCGTGGGCGCTCGCTGTGTTGATCTCGTTCCCCAGGGCGATGCTGATCATGTCTGGCGCGTTCGGACTCTGGCGCGCTGGAATGATCTCGAATTCACTGTTCACTGTTGGCGTGGTAGCCGTCGTGCTCGGAGTGCTGGGCGGCACTACCTGGATGAGCAGCGGATTCTGGGCACCCGACGGCGCCTTTTCACGCCTTGTCTCGCCCATTCTTCTCTTCGCGTGGGTCCTTGCCGTTAGCAGAGTCCTCCTCAGCCGGCCTGCTGACCGCGCCGGCTGGTGAGTGGCAGAGAAGCACAGCAATCAACGAAGTGAGGCTAGGAATTTAATTGGATTGGAGGATTGGTCATGACGGCCACAGCTACACAGACCGAGCTGCTGGTGAGTGAGAGCGACTACATCGCACTGAGTCGGCTCGTCACCGAGCACGCGACAAGAAACGACAGTGGTCACGCAGACACGATCTACGAGCTTTACGCCGATGACGGTGAGCTCGACATCGGAACCGGAACACTGCATGGGCATGAGGCGATACGCGAATGGGGTCGCAAGCTGGTCAATGCGCCACCATGGCGGATAATTCGACACGCAGCCAGCAACATGCGCTTCGTGTACGACGGTCCCGACGCCGCCGAGGGCATCACGATCCTGACCGTTTTCATGGCTGCCGGATCGAGCGAAGCGACGACGCTGCCATGGAACGTGGGCGAGGATCACGACCGGTTCGTGCGCACTCCGGATGGATGGAGGTTCGCTTCCAGGCATTGGGTCAATCTCTTTTCCCGTGGCGATGTCATCCCTCTGCCCTGACAACGATCGCCGCCACTTCATTGGCACCGCGCTGATGAGCGTGGCGGCAGCTCAACTCGGGCTCTTCAAGCTGGGGAACACACCGATCACCGCGATGTCAGGCAAAGGTGCAAACATGAGTGCACAATCGGGCCGTTCATCCTTCGACTCACTGAAGCAAATGGACGCCGGCGTCCTCAACGTCGGATACGCCGAAGTGGGACCGGCGAATGGGCATCCGGTGATTCTGCTCCACGGTTGGCCGTACGACATCCACGCCTTTGAAGAGATTGCGCCGATTCTCACCGCGAAGGGATACAGAGTCATCATCCCGTATCTGCGCGGCCACGGAACGACGCGATTCTTGTCCGACGACACGATGCGCAACGGAGAGCAGGCAGCAATCGCCCTCGACACCGTTGCCCTGATGGATGCGCTCAAGATCCCGAAGGCGATCGTCGGCGGATTCGACTGGGGCTCACGAACAGCGGGGATCATGGCTGCCATCTGGCCCGAACGCGTCAAGGGACTTGTCGCGGTCAGCGGCTACATCGCGGTGAATCTCCAGGCCAACCTGCAGCCCTTGCCCCCGAAAGCCGAGCTTGGTTGGTGGTACCAGTACTACTTCGCGACCGAGCGTGGCGTCCTCGGCTACAGCCAGAACACGAGGGAATTCAACAAACTCATCTGGCAGCTCGCCTCACCGAAGTGGAAGTTCGACGACGCGACGTTTGAGCGCACGGCGGCGGCGTTCAACAATCCCGACCACGTCAAGATCGTGATTCACAACTATCGCTGGAGACTGAGCCTCGCCGACGGCGAGACAAAGTACAGCGATCTCGAGCAGAAAATCTTCGCGGGTCCAAGCATCTCTGTACCGTCGATCACCATCTCCAGCGATTTCGATGGTGCGGCCGCGGACGGTAAAGCGTACGCGTCCAAGTTCACCGGCAAGTACGACCACCGCATCCTAAACGGCATAGGTCACAATGTGCCGCAAGAAGATCCGCAGTCGTTCGCTAAGGCGATTGTGGATGTCGACGGCTACTGACTTTCCATACAACGCGAGCGATAGAGATTCCACACGACGCCCGAGAGCGCGGGGCGCGTGACATGTCATCGAGATCATTCAGACGGAGGCGAGGATGAAACGAACAACCCTAAGCACCTGTGCTCTCTTTCTCTGCGCATCTTCAGCCTACGCCCAGACCATGACAGCCCCGACATCCAATCAAACCGCTTCGTCAGCGATGACTTCAGTGACGAAGTCGCGGACGACGGTTGATGAAGCAATCCGACCTTTCAAGGTCAACATCCCGCAAGAACAGCTCAACGACTTGAAGCGTCGCATTAAGGCGACGAGGTGGCCAGACAAGGAAACCGTCGCCGACGAGTCGCAGGGCGTTCCGCTCGCGACACTTCAGGACCTCACTCGCCACTGGGCGACGGATTACGACTGGCGCAGAGTCGAAGCGAAGCTGAATTCCTACCCGCAGTTCATGACGAACATCGACGGCGTCGACATTCACTTCATTCAGGTGAAGTCAAAGGAAAAAAACGCGCTGCCAATCATCATTACGCACGGCTGGCCAGGCTCGATCATCGAGCAGATCAAGCTCATTGAGCCGCTGACGGATCCGACGAAATTCGGCGGCAACGCATCTGATGCCTTCGACGTCGTGATTCCGTCGATTCCGGGCTACGGATTTTCAGGCAGGCCGACGACCACCGGATGGGACCCGGCTCACGTCGCGCGCGTGTGGGCCGAGCTGATGAAACGGCTCGGATACACGCGGTATGTGGCACAAGGCGGTGATATCGGCGCGGTCGTCACCACCGCGTTGGGGGAATTGGCGCCCCCGGGTCTCGTGGCGATGCATACCAACTTCCCCGCGGTCACTCCGCCAGATATCGGCAGACAACTGGGCGGCCCTCCGCCACCGAATCTCTCACCTGAAGAAAAGCGCATGTTCGAGCAGTTGAGCGCGTTTCGTACTATGAACGGCGCTTATGCAGCGATGATGACGACGCGCCCGCAAACCTTGTACGGACTGACGGATTCGCCGGTCGCACTCGCCGCGTGGATTATCGATCATGGTGACGGTTGGGACCAGCCAGCAGCATCGATTACATCGGCGATCGTCGGCCACACTGTCAACGGTCACCCTGCCGGTGCCGTCACCAGAGACGACGTGCTCGACGACATCACGCTCTACTGGCTAACCGGCACTGGAATTTCTGCGGCTCGCCTCTACTGGGAGAGTCACGGGAGGGGTTTGAGCGCAGCGAACGTCTCGATCCCGACTGCCGTAACGATCTTCCCCGGCGAGATCTATCTGGCTCCGCGGAGTTGGACGGAGCGCGCGTATCACAATCTCATCTACTACAACCAGGTCGACAGGGGCGGACACTTCGCGGCGTGGGAACAGCCGGACCTGTTCGCGTCAGAACTTCGCAAGGCGTTCAAGTCGCTGCGTAACACGCAGTAGTACCAGAGGGGGAAACATGATCGCAATCTTTTCATCAGAGAGCCGGCGAAGCCCGTGGAAATCGCTGCTGATTGCGATGGAGGTCTCGTGCATCTTCGTCATGAAGGCCCACGCTCAGTCTTTGGTACCGCCCGCCTGCCCGGCTGATGCGTCAGTGAGCAGCGTAAAGTCCGGAGGCGACTCGGGCGACAAAAGCAGCGATGCCTTTGCGGCGGTGGTGCAACCATGCATGACGATGATGCACCACCGCATGGACGCGGCGCTCACGGCACCACGTGGTGCTGACGCGGCGTTTGCAATGGCGATGATCGCGCACCACCAGGGCGCAATCGACATGGCGGTCGCAGAGATTCGCTATGGGCATAATGAGCAGTTGCGGCGCCTGGCGCAGGAAATTGTCGTGACGCAGCAGCAGGAGATACAGGTCATGCGGTCGACGATCGACCCGCCCACGGCTCCGGCAGCGTCAATGACATCACCTCGCCATGATGAACCGATAACGCAGGGCACCGGGGTTCCCATCAGCCATCGTGATCGCGTCTATGCGGGCGAGCAGTTTTCAAACACCGTTTCGGTTACGGATCCCGCGGAAAACAAACTGCTTGGCGTAATCCGCCTCGGCGAACCGCTGCCCGGAAACTTTAGTCCGCTTTACCGGGGCCAGGTACTGGTCCACGGCCTCGGATTCTCTCCCGACGGCAAGACGCTGGTGGTTGTCTCAATTGGCTCGAACTCCGCGGCCTTCATCGAGACCGCAACGAACACGGTAAAGCACGTCACGTACCTCGGACGCTCACCTCATGAAGCGTTTTTCACGCCCGATGGCAAAGAGGTCTGGGTTACCGTGCGCGGCGAAGATTACATCTCCGTGATCGATGCTCAGACGTACGAGGAGAAGACGCGCATCAAAGTTCCCGCTGGTCCCGGGATGCAGATTTTCTCGCCCGACGGAAAGTACGGTTACGTATGCTCTTCCTTCACGCCGCAAACAGTAGTGGTTTCCGTCGCCGAGCATCAGGTTGTCGGTCAGATGAAACAGGATAGCCCGTTCTGTCCCAACATTGCGGTGACTCCCGATGGTAACCAGGTGTGGTTCACGCTCAAGGACATCGGCGAGACAATGGTCTTCGATGCGCGTCCGCCTTTCAGCTTGTTGAAGACGTTCAACACGGGTCCGATCACGAACCACGTCAATTTCGCCAGGAACGCAAACGGTACATTCGCTTACGTGACGATTGGCGGATTGAATCAGGTGCAGGTTTTTCGGACGAGTGATTTCACGAAGGTGGCAACTATTCCCGTCGGTCGCCTGCCGCACGGCGTCTGGCCATCGGGCGACGGAAGTCGCGTCTACGTCGGCCTCGAGAATGAAGATGCCCTCGTTGCGATCAGCACGTTAACCAACAAGGTCGTGGCGACCATCCCCGTCGGTCAGGCACCGCAGGCAGTCGTTTATGTGCCGAATGCTGTTCCCACTGGCGACGGCACGCAGGGACTCCAGCCGCTCGGCGTCGCGGGAGAAGCCGCACATCTCGCGCTCGCTCGCGTGGAGAACGGCAAGCCCATCGGCAGCGCCGAGTCCGCGCCAACGAGCGTCACGCTCTTCAACCAGGGGCTAGTGCAGGTACTACAGGCATCGGCCACAGGGTTGCAGCCCAAGCAGCCTTACCTTCTTGCTCTCTCTAGCGCGCAGGATGGTAGCGGTGCTCTCGAGCCGGTTGCGGCATTCACGACGAATGCCGCGGGATCGGCAATCGTAAACAGCATCGGCCCCATCCGTCAGGTCGTGCGGGGCGAGGATGCTTTCCCGCGTCATTATCTCGTGATCGTTTCGGGAACCGTTAACAACCCCGGCGCTCGCGTGCAGGTCCAACTGCCGTGACGAGAGCCGCTGCGATTACAATGGGATCGATCGAGGAGCTCGATAAATGCAAGACTCAATCAATCAGGAGCGACGCCGATTCATCGAAACGGTGGCGGCTGCGCTCGGCGCAGCACGGCTCGGCATCATCGGATCCGCGGTGCAACAGATGGCATGCACACCGGTGACCGCGCGAAGTGAGGGCGTGCTCCCTTCGCTGAGCGGGGCGACGCAGTGGCTGAACTCTCCACCGCTGACACCAGCTGGCCTGCGCGGGAAAGTCGTGCTCGTCGATTTCTGGACGTACACCTGCGTCAACTGGCTGCGCACTCTTCCGTATGTCCGTGCCTGGGACGCGAAGTATCGCGATCAGGGATTGGTCGTAATCGGTGCTCACACACCTGAGTTCCCGTTCGAGGGTGACATCGACAACGTGCGATGGGCAGCGAAGGAGATGGACGTCAACTATCCGATCGCGGTGGACACGGATTACGGCGTCTGGCGCGCGTTCGACAACAACTACTGGCCCGCGGTGTACGTCGCCGATGTCAAAGGAGGCATTCGATATCACCATTTCGGCGAAGGCGCCTATGATGAGATCGAGAAAGTCATTCAGCGATTACTGAGCGAGAGCGGCAAAAAGACAGACAATCAGCTGCTGAAAGTCACCCCGCGAGGTCTCGAGGTCGCCGCCGATTATGGTACGCTCAGATCACCCGAGAGCTACCTCGGCTACCAGAAAGCAGAAACGTTCGCGTCTGACGCGCTACAGGACGCGCCTCGCGTTTATTCGGTTCCCACAAAGCTGTCGCTGAATCAGTGGGCGCTCGCCGGCGATTGGACGGTGAAGGGAGGCGGCTCTGTGCTCAACAAGCCGGGCGGTCAGATCGTCTATCGCTTCCACGCCCGCGACGTGAATCTCATCATGGGTGTTCCGCCGGGAGCGCAGCCCGTGCGGTTCACCGTGACGGTCGACGGAAAACCGCCCGGTGCTGCCCACGGGACAGACATCGATGAACAGGGAAACGGGACGGCAGGACGTCAGCGGACGTATCAGCTGGTGCGCGAGCAGCAGCGAATAACGGATCGCGACTTCGAGATCCGTTTTGCGGAGCCGGGAGTGGAAGCGTTCTGCTTTACCTTCGGGTAGAGACCCGCCTACGGCCGGGCGCGATTCAATGCTGGTCCTGACGCTCGAGCGCGAGACTGCCGACGATCTCGTTCGGACCTCCTGACCCCGAATAGGTGAGAATCAGTGTCGCGCCCGGCGCGCGGGCAAGGCAGTGCGCTCCGAGCGCGCCTGGCTGGGACTCGTCCATGCGCGTGCACATGATCGGGCCAGCGACAGTCATGTTAACGGGAGATTGAACGGTCGGGCTGGAACTGGAACCCATTCCTACGAATCCCCTCGCCGGCGGCGCCTCGCTCGAGTCCGCACTGAACGTAAGAAAGAAAACGCCAGTCGGTAGCGGCCAACGTATCGATGCACCTCGCGCGAGGCGTATCGGTGCGACGACCAGGCGCTGGTCGGGTCTCAGCCCTTCGAAAGTGCTCACCGGCTCGTAGACCGCCACAAACGCGCCCGCTCGGCGATCACCAATTTCTACATCGATCCAGGTCTCCCCAGATCGTAGCGGCCGTAGCCGTCCACTGGAATCGAGTGTAGCGATCGTGCTATCCTCAACGCGTAGCCTGGCAGCGATCTGCGTCACTTGTTGACCGTCAAGACCAATCGCGTCCACTGTGAATATGCTGGCGGGATCGCCGACTACGAAGTTGCCCCACCCGGCGTCGCGGATCTTCTGCACCGGCTCGCAGTGGATCACGAAATCCCTGTGCAGTCGAGCGAGCGATGCGCGCACAATCGCGTCGCCGCGTCGCGTGCACGTTGTCACGCCACGGGTTGAGACTGGGATTGGCTCGCCCGACACCCGCTGATAGCGCACGTCCGTCCGCTCTAGACGATGCCCCGCCGCGTCGAGAACGCGCATGGAGAGCTGCACAGGACCGAGATTGTTTACGATGATCCCGTCTGATTCAATGCCTCCGTCGACAAGTAGGCTCGCTGGGGGACCGTTGCGCGTGAGCCACGCCACCGTGAGAACTGAAAAGGTGACCGCGACTGCGAGGATAGACGCCGCGAGGCGGCCACGCGCTTCCGGCGTTCCGTGCCGGATCGCGTTCCAAACAACATGCGGTGTCGACCGCACTACCTCGCGACCGTACCACAATCTCGCGGCGTACACACCGTCGTGCGTGGAGCGGTATGTGTACTCCTCGCTCAGATCGCCGAGGAGATCGACGATGAAAGCCGGATCACCGCCAAGACCCAGCAGGACATGCTCGGTGAGTCGCGGAGAATTTGTCTTCGGCGTTGTCGTGACTGAAGGATGGTGCGAAGGAAGGGAGCCCATCACGCGAGCCTCGGTCGCAGTGGCTTGCCGATGCCGGCCCAGATGGACGCCGAGTGCCGCTCGGCTTCACGTAACGCGCGCGATCCAGCGCCCGTGAGCGTGAAGTGACGCCTCGACCGACCGCCGCGAACGGGAAGTGGCTCACTACGTCGCGAGGTTAGCAGACCCTTGTCTTCGAGTCGCTGTAGCGTCGTGTACAATGCGCCGACTGAGTAGTCACGCCCCGTTCGCGCGGCGAGATCGCGTTTGATGGCGAGGCCGTACGCCTCGTCCTTGAGGCGGGCGACCGCGAGCAACGTGGTGAGCTCCAGCGCTCCGAGTGTTGCAGTCGGCATTAGTCTCAAATTGTAGGACAAATCCGAGCAGCGCAAGCTGACAACTTCCTCGGTCTAGTTCCTCGGGCTCGGCGCAGCTTCCCGAGCTGGCCCTACGCCGGCTTCCCGCTTCTCGCTTGACGATCGGCAAGCATATCGTCGACGGAGAATCTGCCAGCTCCTGTGAGAGCGAGAGCCAGGCTCGAGCAGAGAAGAAGGAATTCGAGCTCGAATCCGGAAAACCCTTTCGGTAGCAGCACCAGGAGTATGGCACCGGCCATGTCGCACACGAAGCCCAGCGCGATCAGGCGCGTAAGGAGACCCAGTGCGAGCGCAATACCGCCGAAGAACTCGAGTAAGGCGATGAACGGGGCGATTACGCCGGGTATGGGGACGCCCATGTGCGTGAATGCGCCAGTGACACCCGCGAAGCCAAAGACGAACACCTTCTGCGCGCCGTGTTTGATGAAGACCGTTGCTACGGCGAGACGAAGTACCGTAAGGCCGAGAGCTAGCGAACGCGGGGAAGAGCGAAAGAGAGGCATCGGTATACGTCCTCCGTTAGAGGGGCATCACTGACTCGAATATTACGCCGCAGAGAACCAAGCTGTTGTCGCAGCCTCAAATGGCCACTGGTCCAAACGGTCTGTACAACTTGACGGTGATATCATGCGGCATTTCGGCAGCGCCTTCAATCGTGAGGCGCACTCGCCGCACAGTCACGGGCTCAAAACGATCCAGCTTCGTGTAGCCGATCGTCGAACCCTGGGAGAGCACGCGCCAGTCGCGGTCGACAGCGCCGTAGAGCGTATATCGCGCGACACTCTGCCCGCGAGTGATGTCCTCCTCGAGACGTGCGACCGCGACTGGCACTCCGCGACCCAGATCCAGCTCCACCTCCGCCTTACCCGCGGCAATCGCCGAGGAAGAGCGACGCGCGTCTCGAGCGAGGTCGCGCTGGAACAGCGAAGTCAGTCGCGCGCGGAACCCAGCGAGTCGCTCGACATCCGTAGAGTGAAGGAGACCTTCGCGCGTAGGAGGCACATTGAGCAGCAACTTTCCGTTCCGCCCGACCGACGAGAAGTACAAACTCTCGAGGTTGTCCACGGTGCGAACCCGATCGTCCTCCGCGGGATGATAAAACCACCCGGGCCGGATCGAGACGTCAACCTCCGCAGGTCTCCACACGGTCCCAGCGGGATCGCCGTGTTGCAATGCGTCGCTGATGCCGGGGCCATCCGCTCCAGGGAATGTCACGATGTCCGGATTCACCGTCGACCAGTTCGGATCGCCGGCTACTCCTTTCTCGTTTCCGCACCAGCGCACATCCGGCCCCGCATCTGAGAACATGACGGCGTTTGGCTGGAGCTGCCGCACGAGACGGAAGAAACGGGGCCAGTCGTAAACCTGGCGTTTCCCATTCGGTCCCTCTCCGTTCGCGCCATCGAACCACACTTCGGTGATCGGTCCGTACCTGGTCAAAAGCTCAGTGAGCTGATTGCAGTAGAGATCGTTGTACTTCGGCGAGTCGCCATACGCCGGATTGTTGCGATCCCAGGGCGAGAGATAGAGTCCCGCCTTCAATCCTTCAGCGTGACATGCGTCCACGAATTCCCGGACGACATCCCCCTGGCCCGAGCGCCACGGACTGGCCGAGACGGAGTGAGTGGTCGTGCGCGTAGGCCAAAGACAGAAGCCGTCGTGATGCTTCGCCGTCAGGATGAGTGATCGAGCGCCGGCGTTTCGCGCGGCTCGGGCCCACTGACGCGCGTCGAGCGCCAGGGGGGAGAAGATCGAAGGATCCTCGCGCCCATCACCCCACTCGCGATCGGTGAATGTATTCACGCCGAAGTGCAGGAAGAGCGCGAACTCGTCGCGCTGCCACGCGAGCTGCGGGGGCGACGGCGACGGACGCGGACGAAGCGACGTCGAACGCGTTTGTGCGCGCCGCGGCAACGAGCACGCGACAAGTGCACTGCTACTTACCTGAAGAAATGAGCGGCGGTTCATCCGATCTCAGTCCGAAGGCCGGTCCGGCTAAATGAGAAACAGGCGCGGGGGAATCATCGCCCGCGCCTGCCCCTCACGCAATTCGCTTCTGCTTGTTAGTTGCCTGCCGTATCGATCGTAACCAGCTGCCTGCGGATGGCGGCCCACGAGTTCTGCAGCTGACCCGACGTGTGCGCGCTCTGAGCCGCGGTGTCAACACGGCGCGCCGCGCCAGCGAGCGCGCGGCCGGCGAGCACTACTGCATCGCGATTGCCGCCGTTGGTCACAAGCTGTTCATAGATGGACGCGTTGTCCGCGAACGCCGAAAGCGCGAACCAGAGATCGAGATCGCTTTGCGCGTACGTGCGCGTCGGGTCCAGCCTGCCGATGCCGGACGCGTTCAACTCGCTGCGATACCGAGCCACCAGCGATTGGGCATCACGGCGCACCGCCGACGCCTGGGCGGCAGACAAAATAGAACCAGAAAGCCCGGTTCCAGTTCCGGTTCCCAGATCGAGTCCGAGTGCCTGCGCAGTTCTGCCGTCGAGATTGCCAGTGCCTCTCAACCCCCGGTCCACCTGGAACTGAAATAGCGCGGTGCGCGTGGCGTCATCGAGCTGTCCAGTCACCGGCCCACGATAGTAGTTCAATCGGGCAAGCGCTTGCTGGGCCGCGCTCACGCGGTCGGTCGCCGTGTAAATCGTCGAACCCTCGACGCCGCGAAGCCTTCCACCGCCGCGGAGTGTAACTGCCTGCTGGAGCTCGACGGCGAGCGGAGTTCCAGCTGCGACATTCACGTCCCGGCCCTGAGAGAGCAACGTCCCCAACGCCGCAAAGATATTATTCGCGCTTTTCCCGGAGCCGGCTCCGGCGATTGCGCCACCGATTCCACCGCGTTCGCCCACAAGAACGACGCGCGCGTTGGGATCGCTCTGTATCTGCCGCCGCTCGGCGGAGTCCGTCGAGGTGAGCTTGCCCTCTATCGGGAAAGTCGAGCCGTTCGGAAGCGTGAGGCGATTGAACACAACTTCGATGACGCCCGACTGCTGCCGAGTCGCGGGCGTGGCGAGCGAGATGACACCTCGAATCTTGCTGCCGGCGGGAATTACGGTGAATTCATCTACACCAACACTCTCTTCGACGTTGGTGTCGAATGTCTGGCCGCTCTTTGCGGTCGCCGACTGAAGGGGCGTGGTGGTGCGAACGATGATGACACTTCCGGCCGGGAGGACGACGCGCGACTGCGCCGAAGCGATGGACGCCGCGGAAAACGTGAGCGCAACGCCGCATACCGTCAGGTATTTGTGGAGTCG
>Ga0068855_100003149_pt1 | contig 20184 bp, 13 predicted proteins | sample KBSCornC52_FD_66592 | JGI IMG/M metagenome (GOLD analysis project Ga0068855, IMG submission 66592) | Corn rhizosphere microbial communities from Kellogg Biological Station, Michigan, USA - KBS Corn C5-2 | ecosystem: Host-associated > Plants > Roots > Rhizosphere > Soil ...
CCGATCGAGCGGTATTCGGCGTGGTCCGCCTGCACGACGGCGGCGTCGACGGGCTCGCCGAAGTGGTACGGGGTGAAGCCGAGTCGCTCGAGTTCGTCATCGGAGTAGAGCGGATCGTGCACAACCGGCACCGCTCCCCGTGCCGTCAGCGCCTCGACCGCGCCGAAGACGCCCGAGAATGCCGTCTCTTTCACGCCCCCGCGGTACGCGGCGCCGAGCACGACCACCTTCGCGCCGGCCAGGTCGCCGTACGCACCCTCCAGCAGACCGATGGTGTAGTCGGGCATGCCGGCGTTCGCGGCCCGTGCGGCCGACACGACGGTGGCCTCCGGGTCGTTCCACAGATACAGACGGGGATAGACCGGGATGCAGTGGCCGCCGACCGCGATCCCGGGCTGGTGGATGTGGCTGTACGGCTGCGAATTCGATGCCTCGATCACCTGGTAGACATCGATCCCGCTCGTGGCCGCGAACCGCGCGAACTGGTTCGCCAGTCCGATGTTGACGTCGCGGTAGGTGGTCTCGGCGAGTTTCGCCAGTTCGGCGGCCTCCGCACTGCCGAGGTCCCAGACGCCGTTCGGACGCACCAGGTCGGCCCGCTCGTCGAAGTCGAGCACCGACTGGTAGAACTCGACGGCGCGCTGCGCTCCGCGCGGGGACAGGCCGCCGACGAGCTTGGGGTACTTGCGCAGATCCGCGAACACCCGCCCGGTAAGTACGCGCTCGGGCGAGAAGACCAGGTCGAAGTCGACGCCCTCGGTGAGGCCGGAGCCCTTCTCGAGAAGCGGCTTCCACCGGGTGCGCGTCGTCCCGACCGGGAGAGTCGTCTCGTATGAGACGAGCGTGCCCGGCGTGAGGTGAGCGGCCAGCGACTCGGTTGCGGCATCCATCCAGCCGAAGTCCGGCTCCGCCGTGACCTCGTCGACGAACAGCGGGACGACCAGGACGACCGCATCGGCGCCCGGCACCGCATCGGCGTAATCGGTGGTGGCTCTGAGCCGGCCGGCCGGAACGTATTCCGACAGCATCTCCTGGAGGTGCGCCTCGCCCGGGAACGGCTCGAGCCCGCGATTGACCAGATCGACGACCGCGGAGTTCACGTCGACGCCGACGACGTCGTGCCCCTTGCTGGCGAACTGGACGGCGAGAGGGAGGCCGATCTTGCCCAAGGCGATGACTGCGATTTTCACTTGAGCAGTCTACCGGCCCTCGGTGGGCAGACTTTCGGCCACCACCTGCTCGGCGATGGCGGTCAACGAGTAGTGGATGCGGGTCCACTCGCTCAGGCGGGCCCTGACCTCGTCGGAGGGCGAGTCGGCGATCGCGCGCTCCATGGCCGCCACCACCGCATCGATGTCGTAGTCGACCGCCACGCCCACGTCAGGCGAGTCCGCGTCGCGCAGGAACGGGCCGGTGGGTCCGACGCCGGCGAAGATGACCGGGCAGCCGGCGGCCAGCGAGGAGTAGACCTTCGTGGTGAAGGCGTAGTCGTACCCCTGCCCGGGCTTCAGGCTCGCAAGCGAGGCCGTCGCGCCGGACAGGATGGGTGCGAGCTCGGCGGGCGGGATCGGCCGGTGGAAGTCGACCGCATCCGAGATGCCGAGCCCGGCCGCCTGCGCGGCAAGCGACCTGCGCTCCTCGCCGTTGCCGATGAATCGCAGACGGGCTCCGGGATGCCGCGCCACGACGCTCGCGAACGCGTCGACGAAGATGCCAGCGCCGTGCCATTCGGAGTGCGTCCCGGGATAGACGAAGACCGGGGCGGCGGGCTTCGGCTGAGGCTGGAACCGGAAGGCCTCGGTGTCGGCGCCGAACCCGATGGCTGTCGTCGGGGTGTCGATCCCGACCTCTCGGAATCGCGCGAGCAACGGAGCGTGGGCGGCGAACAGGCGCCGGGCCCCGCGCAATCCCCAGACCTCGACGCGCCGCAGGGCGCCGAGCACGAAGGCCGAGTCGGTCACCATCGCGGCGGCATCCGACCACAGGTCGGCCGCGCGCACCACGTAGGGCGTACGGCGCAACCACCCCACAACGCGGACCACCGCGACCGTGGTGGGCGGCGGCTCGACGACGTAGACGTCCGCGTGCGGCGCGAACAGCAGACGGAAGAACAGGGGGATGTCGTAGCTGAGATACGAGACATAGCCGCGGACGTACTGCTGCCGATCGCGCAGCACGGGAGCGCGTCGAACCCGGACCCCGGCCGGATCAGAGATCGCCATGCCGTGCGGCGGCCGTGTCGTCACCACGTCGACCGCGAAGCCGGCGTCGCGGAACGCCGAGGCCCACGACCGCAGGATTCCGGCGGCCGCCGACACCTCGGGCCCGAAGATCCGGCTGACGATCACCACGCGTCCCCGCACCGGTGCCTCCCGCCCGTCGGTGAAATCGGGGCATGCTGCACCCGGAGCCTGTGATCCCAGTCTAGGCGGTGGCCGCAGGGCCGGACCGGGCCGGGCGGTCGCTCCCGCCGATTCGAGGAGGCCGATCGAATAGGATTGCGGAGTCCGCGCGACAGGAGGCATTGCGTGAAGTCGGTCCTCGCCCTCTACCGCGATGTCGTCAGAGAGTTCCCGGCGGGTGGTCGGCGCTTCCTCAACGTCTACGCGTGGCTGCTCGCCTCGTTGGCGGTGTTCGACGCCGCCGCCCTGGGTCTGCTCGCGATCGTGATCGGACCGGTCGCCGCCGGGCAGCCGGTCGTTCTTCCCTTCGTCGGCAAGCTCGATTCGGGCGGGCTGGTAATTGCGATCCTGGTCATCTGCGCGCTGATCGTGGTCAAGGCCGTCTTCGCCGTGCTGGTCACCTGGTGGGCCACCCGCCGCATCCCCCGCTACGAGGTGGCGATCGGCGACCGCCTCCTCCGGGCGTTCCTCGCCGCCCCCTGGCGCGAGCGCTTGCGCAAGAATTCCAGCGACATCATGCGGTTGTCGGATAGCGGCATCGACGTCACTGTGAACAGCTTCGTCCTGCCCGGTGCCACCCTGCTCGGCGAGGTGGTCAGCCTGGTGGTCGTCATCGCCACACTGGCGGTGGTGCAGCCGGTGCTGGCAGTGACGACCCTGCTCTACCTGCTGCTGCTCGGAGCCGTGCTGTTCTTCTGGATCGCCCGCTACTCGCGCATCGCGGGAGAGGTCAACACCGAGAACTCGATCCGGACCTCCCGGCTGATCCTGGAGATCATCGCCGCGATGAAGGAGGTCACGCTCCGGAACAAAGAGCCCGAGGTCGCCGACATCGTCAAGCAGACCCGGACCTCCAGTGCGCGGGCGCGCTCCAATATCTACTTCCTCAGCCAGCTCCCTCGGTATGCCCTCGATGCCGGTCTGGTCGGGGGGTTCGTGGTCATCGGTGGGGTGGGACTGGCACTGGGGGGCATCCAGCAGGCGATCGCCGCGGTCGCCCTGTTCGCCTTGGCGGGGTTCCGCGTCGCACCGTCGATCATCCGCTTCCAGTCGGTGCTCTCGACCATGATCGCTCTCGCCCAGTTCCCGCGCCTCGTGCTCGCCGAGCTGAAGTCTACGGAGAGCAGCGGCGAAGAGATCGCCTCGCGGGAGGTTCAGGCCCTGCCGGCGTCCCCGCGCGAGATCGAAGTCATGGGCGTCGGCTTCCAGTACTCGCCCGACGCCGCCCCCGCCGTCAACGATGTCTCGCTCACCATCCCGTTCGGGTCGTCGGTCGCGTTCGTCGGCGCCTCTGGCTCCGGCAAGTCGACCATGGTCGACCTGCTGCTCAGCCTGCTCGAACCGACAGCGGGCCGCATCGCCGTCGACGGCATCCCACTCTCCGAGTTGAGGACGTCATGGCGCGCCCGCGTGGGCTACGTACCTCAGGAGGTGGCGATCTTCGACGCGAGCATCGCGCAGAACGTCGCGCTGACCTGGGGGACCGAGTTCGATCCGGAGCGCGTGCGCCGCGCTCTCGAGCAGGCGCAGTTGTGGGATCTCGTGGCCGCCCGCGAAGGGGGCATCGAGGCCCAGGTGGGGGAGCGGGGCCTGGCGCTCTCGGGCGGCCAGCGGCAGCGGTTGGGCATCGCTCGCGCGCTCTACTCGGATCCGCTCGTCCTGGTCATGGACGAAGCGACGAGCGCACTCGACACGCGCACCGAGTCGCAGGTCACGGCGGCGATCGAGACGATCGGCGGGGGGATCACCAAGATCGTCGTCGCTCATCGCCTGGCCACGATCATGAAGTCCGACGTGATCTTCTTCATGCGCGACGGCGAACTCGCCGGGCGGGGCACCTTCGAGCAGTTGGTCTCCACGATCCCCGACTTCGCGCTCCAGGCCCAGCTGGCCGGACTCGCGTGAGCCTCCAGGAAGTGCGCATCCGCCGCGCCTAGAATCGAGTAGCAACGGCTTCGCAGTAGTGTTGAGGTTTCGTGCCGAGCGGCGTCGAGCGCCGCCGATCGTGAGAAACGGACTCCCATGGACATTGCTGGAAAGAACATCGTCGTCATCGGGGGGGCCGGTTTCATCGGCAGCCACGTGGTCGAAGAACTGCTCACAACCGACGTCGGTCGCGTCACCATCTACGACAATTTCGCCCGCGGCAAGCGCTCCAACATCGCCGCGTCCCTCGAGGATCCCCGGGCGACGCTCTTCGCCGATGGTGGCGACGTCCGCGAGATCGACGTGCTCAATGCGGCCCTGAAAGACGCGGACGGTGTGATCGACCTGGCGGCGATGTGGCTTCTGCACTGCAAGGACTATCCGCGCACCGCGTTCGACGTGAACATCGCGGGCGTCTTCAACGTGCTCGAGGCCTGCGTCAACAACGACATCGAGCGGCTGGTCTGGTCGAGCTCGGCAAGCGTCTACGGCGACGCCGTGTCGGTGCCGATGACGGAGGAGCACCCGTTCAACAACCGCAACTTCTACGGGGCGACCAAGATCGCTGGCGAAGCGATGGCGCGGGCGTTCAACGACCGGTACGGCCTGAACTACGTCGGCCTCCGGTACATGAACGTCTACGGGCCGCACCAGGATCAGACCGCCGCCTACACCGGCGTCATCCCGATCATGCTGAACAAGATCGAGGCCAACGAGGCGCCGGTGATCAACGGGGACGGTTCCCAGGCGTACGACTTCGTCACGGCGCGCGACACCGCGCGCTGCAACGTTCTCGCCCTGCGCAGTGACGTCAGCGATGAGTTCTACAACGTGGGCACGGGCGTGCAGACCAGCATCAAGGAGCTGTGCGACCTCATCCTGGAGATGACGGGCTCTGATCTGAAGGTGGAATACCGCCCGTACAGCGAAGAGGACAGCAGGCGCATGGTGCAGAACCGGATCGGCTCGACCGAGAAGGCTCAGCGGGACCTCGGTTTCATGTACGAGGATTCGCTTCGAGACGGGCTGCAGGCGCTGATCGACTGGCGGGCGTCGAACCCGGGCAACGAATAACGAGGGATTGCAGATGTGCGGAATCGCCGGGGTCATCAACCTCAACGGCGACAGCGTCTCCCCGGTGCTGCTGCAGGCCATGACCGACTCGCTTGCGCACCGCGGACCCGACGGCGAAGGCCACTGGATCAAAGAAAACGTCGGCATCGGCCACCGTCGGCTGGCAATCATCGACCTGTCCCCGCTGGGGCATCAGCCGATGGTCTCGGCCGACTCGCGCTACGTCCTCACCTTCAACGGGATGATCTACAACCATCGCGAGGTGCGTGCCGAGCTCGAGGCCCGCGGGCACCGATTCCGCGGTTCGAGTGATACCGAGGCCGTTCTGAACGCGCTCATCGAATGGGGCCCGGATGCACTGCTCCGCTTCAATGGGATGTTCGCGCTCGGCTTCTACGACTCCCTGGAGCGCAAGCTGATCCTGGCCAGGGACCGCTACGGGATCAAGCCGCTGTACGTCAGTCAGCAGGGCGGCGTGTTCGCCTTCGGATCCGAGCAGAAGGCGATCCTCGCGCGCTCGAGCTTCGTGCGCCGGCTCGACGCGTCCGGGTTGATCGAGTACCTGACCTTCCAGAACATCCTGTCGCAGCGGACCCTTCTCGAAGACATCGAACTGATGCCGGCCGGTCACTTCGGCGTGCTCGATCTGCGGGCGGCATCGCCCCGGCTGGCGCTCACCCAGTACTGGGACTTCAACTTCCGCGAGGAGTCGCCGGAGGCCAGCCACGACGAGTACGTCGAGGAGCTGGATCGTCTGTTCTCCCAGGCGGTCAATCGCCAGCTGCTCAGCGATGTCGAGGTGGGGAGCTACTTGAGCGGAGGAATGGACAGCGGTTCCATCACCGCGGTCGCCGCCACGTCGTTCCCGGGGATGAAGACCTTCACTTGCGGATTCGACCTGAGCAGCGCATCGGGCATGGAGCTCGCCTTCGATGAGCGGGCGATGGCCGAGGCGATGTCCGCGGCTTTCAAGACCGAGCAGTGGGAGGTCGTCCTGAAGTCGGGCGACATGGAGCGCTCGCTGCCCTCGCTGACCCATCACCTCGAAGAGCCGCGCGTCGGACAGAGCTACCCGAACTTCTTCGCCGCGCAATTGGCCGGAAAGTTCGTCAAGGTCGTGCTCTCTGGTGCAGGCGGCGACGAGCTCTTCGGCGGCTACCCCTGGCGGTACTACCGGGCGACGAACCACCGCAACTTCGAGGAGTACATCGACTCCTACTACGACTACTGGCAGCGGCTGACTTCTCCGGAGGAGTTGCAGGGCCTCACCGCACCCATCCGCGACGCGGTGGCGGGGTTCTCGACGCGTGACGTGTTCCGGGGTGTGTATCCCGCGGATCCCGGGCCGCTGGAGCGACCCGAGGACTACATCAATCAGTCGCTCTACTTCGAGGCGAAGACCTTCTTGCACGGGCTCCTGGTCGTCGAGGACAAGCTGTCGATGGCCTACGGCCTCGAGTCGCGCGTGCCGTTCCTCGACAACGATCTGGTCGACTTCGCCATGCGGGTCCCGGTGAAGTACAAGCTGAACAATCTGGCCGAGGTGGCCCGGCTCAACGAGAACGAGTCGGGCGCGAAGAAGGAGCGCTTCTTCGAGCGCACCAAGGACGGCAAGCAGATCCTGCGCGATGCGATGAGCAGGCACATTCCCGAGTCGGTCACCAGCCGCACCAAGCAGGGTTTCTCGTCTCCCGATGCCAGCTGGTTCAAGGGCGAGAGCATCGACTTCGTGCGCCGCAAGCTGAGTGGCGCGACGCCGCTGTTCGACGTCCTCGACAGGGACGCAGTTGCACGGGTGCTCGAATCGCATTTCAGCGGCACCGAGAACCGCCGCCTGCTGGTGTGGGGGCTGCTGAGCCTCGACGAATGGCTCACGCAGGTGAACCCGTCCCGATGACCTCGGGGCGAACCGGGTTTCGTTCACAGGGGGTGAGCATGAGAGTCCATCATTACGGCAACACGGCGAACAACGCCTTCCACAACCTGCTGCTGCTGAAGAAGTACGCCGGGGTCGATTCCGAACTCCCGATCCGCACCTTCGGGCTCGATCATGCGATCTCGGCGCCGGCCTGGGAGGGCGTCGAATTCGATGTGCCGGACGCCGAGTGGGTTGCGCATCCGGACTGGACCCCGTTCCCCTCGGCCGACGCGGTGAATCGGGACTACGCCGATCTTCCCGTCCCGTCTGCGAGCGCCGAGACACCCGACGTCGACGGCGACCGGGGCCCAGGATTCGTCACGGCGCTGCGATCACGGGTGTTCGGGCCCCTGCGCGGCAAGGCGTGGGCGCAGCCCGCCGTCGAGTTCCGCGACCGCCGTTTCCTGGCGCGGCGCCCGATCCTCCCGGAACCGGACGACGGGGTCAACATCGTCTACGGCTCGGCACCGCTTTCGGACATGCGGCTGTCGCGGGAGTCACGCCGAACGATCTACTTCGAGCACGGAACCCTGCGGTGGATGGCAGACGGACACCCCGAGAACCGGGCATTCCGCGAGGCGTACCGGGATGAGGTCGCGCGCGCCGCTCACCTGTGGGTGACCAACCTCGACCCGCGCACCCTCGAGATCGCCGAAGACGTCGCGCCCGGGCGCTGGACCGCGCTGCCGCATCCCTACACTCCGGATCCGCGCATCCCGTTCGCCGAATCTCCGCGGCGCGCGAAGATGAAGCGGGCGACGAGTTCCGAGCACCTGCTGCTTCTGCCGTCGAGCCAGAACTGGGGCGTGCACCACAACAAGGGGTCGAACAAGGCTCTGAGAGCGTTTGTCGACTTGCGCCGTGCCGGGGTCGACGTCGGCCTGGTCGCGGTCGCATGGGGGCATCAACTCGCGGAGTCCAAGGAGTTCCTCGTGAAGGCGGGTGTGGGGGCCCACGTCACATGGATTCTCCCGATGGCGCGGTTCGCGCTTCAGCGGCTGATCGCCGATGTGGATGTGGTCTGGGACCAGTTCGGCCTCGACGCCTTCGGCGGCCTCGCCCTGCGGGTGGTGGAGCAAGGCACGCCGCTGATCAGTCGCGGCCTCACTCCAAGCGGTGAGAAGGTCATCGGCGGTTCGGTTCCCTGGCTCGCCGCCGCGTCGCGGGACGAGATCGTCCGCCAGACGACGGCGGTCCTCGAGGACATGCACCTCCGCGGCCGCGATCTGGTCATCGCCGAGACGCGCGCGAGCTACCGCGGCTGGTTGTTCGGGCGCCATTCGCCCGCGCTCACCGCGGAGATGCAGCGCGACCTGTATCAGGCGATCATCGAGGACGGCCCCGGAGGCGCAGCCATGGCCAACGACGAATGGGCCCGGCGGGTCGACGCCGGTGACGAGCGGGGGAGCCGCGCACGATGAAGATCCGCCATTTCGGCAATACCGCGAACAACGCCTATTTCAATGCCATGCTGCTGCGTGACTTCGCGGGCATCGAATCCGAGCTTCCGATCCGGATGTTCGGTCTCGCGCATGCGATTTCGGCGCCGGCCTGGGAGGCGCTCGAGTTCGACGTTCCCAGCGCACCCTGGGTGCACCACCCCGATTGGTCGCTCGTTCCCGGCGCCGTCGAACTGAACTCGGAGTACACCGATCTGCCGGTGCCCCTCTCGGACGACGCAGCTCGCGTGCGATTCAACCCGAGGAACGCGGCGATGTCGGTGGCCAGAGCCGTGCTCGAGCCGCTCCACGGACGACGCTGGGCCCAGCCGATCTTCGACCTGTCCTACCGCTGGGTCCTGGCCAGGACCGTCGCGCCAGCGCAGGTCGATGGGGTGATCGATGTGCTCTACGGGGCCGACTCGCTCGTCAAGATGAAGATGCCGCGCAGTGCGTCCCAGTTCGTCTGCGTCGAGCACGGCACGGTGAGGTCGATCTACGACGGAGAACGCGAGATCTCGGTGTTCCGGCGCGCATACCGCGACCAGGTCCGCCGATCGCGCCATCTGTGGGTCACCAATCTCGACCCGCGCACCCTGGAGATCGCCGAAGAGGTGGCTCCCGGCCGATGGTCGGCACTTCCGCACCCCTATGTTCCCGACCCACGGGCGCCCTTCGCCGGTTCCCCTGAGCATCGCGAGGAGCTGCTGCGCGCGACGGACTCCGAGAGCGTCGTGCTCCTCCCGTCCAGCCAGAACTGGTCGAAGCATCACGACAAGGGTTCGATGAAGGCATTGAAAGCCTTCGTCGAACTCCGCAAGTCCGGCCGCGACGTCGGCCTGGTGGCGATCGAATGGGGGCTGCAGGTCGCCGAGTCGAAGGCCTTCCTCAAGAAGGCGGGGGTCTCGGCGAACGTGGTCTGGGTGCGCCCGATGGCACGGGTCTCGTTGCAACGGATGATGGCCGACGTCGACGTGGTCTGGGATCAGTTCGGGCTGGAGGCGTTCGGCGGCTTGGCGATCAGGACGATGGAGCAGGGCGCGCCGCTGATCAGTCGTGGACTCGCGCCGGCCGGCGAGCGGCTGCTGGGCGGCCCGGCGCCCTGGCGGCACGCGGCGACCGCCCAGGAGGTGGCACACGAAACGGCGGCACTGCTCGACGAGATCGCCGAGAAGGGACGCGACCGGGTGCTCTCCGAGTACCGCTCCCGCGCGCGCGCCTGGTTCCTCGAGACCCACTCCCCGCTCATCACCGCGCGTTTGCAGAGCGAGGTGTATTCCGGCATCTTGGACGGGACCTGGGAACCCGGCAGCGCCGCTCCCGATCGCTGGGCGCAACTCGTCCGGGAGGGGATCCCGACCGGACGCGACGCGGGACGAGGAAAGGGTCGGTGACACCGTCGATGAAGACCGCCCTGGTCAGCGGCGCCGCGGGTCTGCTCGGCCGCGCCACCGTCGACGCCCTCGCCGACTCCGGCGTCGAGGTGCATGCTCTGGTCCGCTCGCCCGAGCAGGCGTTCCGGGACGACGTCGCGTTCCATCCCGTGGACCTCGCCGCCGGCCTCCAGCGGTCCGACCTTCCCGCACAGGTCGATACGGTCTTCCATCTGGCCCAGGCTCGGGAATTCCGCGACTTCCCGGGTTCCGCCCTTCCGGTGTTCGCGATCAACGTCGCGAGCACCGCGTTCCTGCTGGATTACGCAACCGGCGCAGGCACGAGCAGTTTCGTCTATGCCTCCTCCGGCGGGGTCTACCGGGGTGCATCGACGGCGCTCACGGAGGAGTCCGCACTCCAGGATCCTTCGGCGCTCGGTTACTACCTCGCCACCAAGTTGTCGAGCGAGGCGCTGGTGGCCAGCTACGCATCGCAATTCTCGACAGTCGCGCTGCGCTACTTCTTCATCTACGGACCTGGTCAGGCACGCTCAATGCTCATCCCTCGCCTGTACGACCGCGCGCAGGCCGGCGAGCCGCTCGGGCTGCAAGGCGACGATGGTATGCGCATCAACCCGATCCACTCCTCGGATGCCGCTGCCGCGACGATCGCCGCGGCGGCGCTCCAGGGCGGTGCCACGGTCAATGTGGCGGGACCGGAGACGGTCTCGCTGCGGGACATCGGCGAGCTGTTCGCCGCGGATTCCGGGCGTGACGCGGTCTTCGAGCAGAGCGCGGGCGTGCCGAGCGATCTGGTGGCATCCACGGCGAGGATGAGCGAGCTGCTGGTCGCGCCGACGGTCACGCTCCGCGACGCGTTGACCGACATCCGGCCCTGATGCGAGTCCTTCACCTTCCCACCGACGTCGGCGGGGGTCCACCTGGACTGAGCGAGCAGCTGAACAAGCTCGGAGTCCGATCCGAGGTGTGGACGATCGATCAGAATTACCTGAACTATCCGGTGGACCGGGTGCTGACCGATCCGCAGCAGCCCATCGCGGTGCAGATGCTCAAGGTCCTGCGAGCCGGCAGCTACGTCTTCGGACCGTGGGATGTCGTCAACTTCAACTACGGAAGCACCCTGTTCTCGAACGGCGGCAAGCTCCTCTCGATGCGCGGAGCCGGCTGGCGCCGCGGGCGGATGGGGCGGATGGTCACCGCCGCTCTGAACGGCGCGTCCGGGGCGCTTCAGCGAGCCGAGCTGGCCGTCCTCCGGGCGCGGCGGATCCCGGTGTTCGTCTACTACCAGGGCGACGACGTCCGGCAGGGCGATTACTCGCGCGAGCACTACGAGTTCAGCATCGCCACGCGGGTGCCGCCGGAGTACTACACGTCGCAGAGCGATCGGTGGAAGCGCAAGCAGGCCGCCCTGATGTCCAAGCACGCCGCCGGCGTCTACGCGGTCAACCCCGACCTGCTCAATGTGTTGCCCTCGAAGGCCTCGTTCGTGCCGTACGGGCACGTCCCGGTGCGGGACTGGACGCCCCGCTACACCCAGGGCGATCGCGATCGCATCGTGTTCGCGCATGCGCCGAGCAACCGCCGGGTGAAAGGGACCGATCTGATCCTGGATGCCCTGGCGGAGCTCGAGTCGGAGGGCTATCGGTTCGACCTGGACCTGGTCGAGGGGGTGAGCAATGCCGAGGCGCTCGCCCGCTACGAGGACGCCGACGTCGTCATCGACCAGCTCTTCGCCGGCTGGTATGGCGGGGTCGCGGTCGAGGCCATGGCGTTGGGCAAGCCGGTCGTCGTCTACATCCGCGACTCCGACCTGGGATTCCTGCCGCCGGGGATGGCCGACGACCTGCCGTTCTTCCGCGCAACTCCCGCAACGATCAAGGAGGACCTGCGGCGCATCCTCGAGCTCCCTCGCGAGGAGCTGCTGACGCGGGCGCGCGCGAGTCGCGCTTTCGCCGAGAAGTGGCACGATCCGGTCGAAATCGCCTCGCGGGTCGCTGCCGACTATCGTCGAGAGGTTGCACGTGCAGGCAGAAAGGGAGGTCCGAGGTGAGCTCACGCACCGTCACCATCGTGGGCGGCGGGATCATCGGCCTCGCGCTCGCCGACAAGCTCAGCTCCACCGGGTACGGCGTGACCGTTCTCGAGAAGGAGCCGCGCTGGGCCGCGCACCAGACGGGCCACAACTCCGGGGTCATCCACGCCGGCCCCTATTACAAGCCGGGGTCGCTCAAGGCCACCATGTGCCTGGCCGGCAACAAGTCGATGACCGCGTTCGCCCAGGAGCACGGGATCGCGCATCAGAAATGCGGCAAGATCATCCTCGCCACCTCGGAGCGGGAGGTCCCACGTCTCGATGCGCTTGCGGCCCGCGCGATCGCGAACGGCGTCGACTGCCGTCTGATCGACATGGTGGAGGCGCGCGAGTACGAGCCCCACATCGGCGGCGTCAAAGCGCTCCGCGTCGAAGACACCGGCATCATCGACTACACGGCGGTCTCGCAGAAGCTGGCCGAGCTGGCGGCGGCCCGCGGCGCAGACCTCATCCTGGGAGCCCGGGTCCGGGCCATTCGCGAGCAGAACGAGCAGGTCGTGGTCGAGCACGACCGCGGCACGACCACCTCGGATCTGCTCATCAACGCGGCCGGACTGCACAGCGATGAGATCGCCCGACTGGCCGGACTGAACCCGTCGGTGCGGATCGTCCCCTTCCGGGGCGAGTACTACGAGCTGCGCGAGGATCGCCGCGACCTGGTGACGGGGCTCATCTATCCGGTCCCCGATCCCGAGATGCCGTTCCTCGGCGTCCATCTGACCCGGATGATCGACGGCACCGTGCACGCAGGCCCGAACGCGGTGCTGGCTCTCGCCCGCGAGGGCTACCGCTGGTCGACGATCTCGCCGCGGGACCTGTTCGGAACCCTGACCTTCCCGGGTTTCCTGAAGTTCGCGTCCGGGCAGATCCCCACCGGGGCGCGCGAGATCATCCGCTCCTTCTCGCAGCGCCGGTTCGCGCGTGATCTCGCGCACCTGGTGCCCGAGATCACCAAGGACGACCTGGTTCCGGCCGGATCCGGCGTGCGCGCGCAGGCTTTCGGGCGCGACGGCAAGCTGGTCGACGACTTCGTGATCCAGCAGAATCGCAACCAGATCCACATCCTGAATGCACCCTCGCCTGCAGCCACGAGCTCGTTGGAGATCGCAGATCACATCGCGCGCCTGATCGCCTGAGAGTTCAAGCCAGACGGCTCGTTGCGGCTCGTTTCGGCCACTCTGCTGTCAGGATGGAGGAGGGGAACCTTCGATCGGGGAGCTAGGTCTTGAGACGCGAGCGCAGCACGGCCGCCGGAGCAGGCATGCTGCGGCGCGGGCTCGGTGCCGTGCTCGCGGTCGTCGCGACCGTCGGATCGTTCGTCCTGGCGCTCGCCCCCGCGGCACCGGCGGATGCGCTGTCGGGCAGTTCCTTCATGCCGGGCTTGATCATCAGCGATTCGCAGTTCTACGACTCCGCGGCCATGTCCGAGAGCCAGATCCAGCAGTTCCTGACGTCCAAAGGCAGTGGCCTGGCTGGATTCACGTTCTCCGTCAACAGCCGGGCCCGGGTGACCAGCAGCTCTGGTGCCACCCGGTGCGAGGCATTCCAGGGCGGGGTGCTTGCGGCCTCCACGATCATCTACCGCGCCCAGGTGGCGTGCGGGATCAGCGCCAAGGTCCTGCTGGTGACGCTCCAGAAGGAGCAGGGGCTGATCACCAAGAAGGCGCCGTCGCAATCCGCACTGGATCGGGCCATGGGCTACGCCTGCCCGGACACCGCGCCCTGTGCCCCGACGACGCTCGGATTCGGAAATCAGGTCTATTCCGGTGCCCTGCAGTTCATCACATACAAGGTGAGCGGATTCGCCAGGCAGCCCGGGTGGAACTCGATCGCCTTCAGCCCGAACGCCGCGTGCGGGGCGACGACTCTCTACCTCCAGAACTACGCTACGGCGGCTCTGTACAACTACACGCCGTATCAGCCCAACCCCGCGGCCTTGGCCAACCTGAGCGGAACGGGGGACGGCTGCTCGTCATACGGCAATCGCAACTTCTGGGTCTACTACTCGTCGTGGTTCGGAAGCACGCTGGGCCCGGATCCCTATCCGGTCGTGGATCCGAGCATCGACGGGAACAGCACGCTCGGAACCACCCTGACGGTGGTTCCCGGAAACTGGGGTGGGGCGCCGTCGTTCGGCTACGCATGGATGTCGTGCCCGTCGGCCCCTGGATCGTTCTTGGACAGCGTTCCGAGTTCATGCACCGCGATCCCCGGCGCGACGACCGACAGCTACGTGTCGACGGCCGCCGATCTGAACCGGTATCTGGCGGTGCTCGTCACTGGGACGAACTCGTTCGGCTCCATGACCACGGGTGCGTCGCTGGGCGTGCCCATCGGATTCCCGGCGGCGGTCGTGCCACCGACCGTGTCGGGGTCGACAACGGTCGGCGGCACCTGGACCGTGGACACCGGGACGTGGAGCGGCATCCCCACCCCGTCCGTCGCCATGGCCTGGTTGCGCTGCATTGGCCCGGTCGCCGCGTTCAGCACGGTCCCGGGCGGGTGCACGGCGATCGCGGGCGCCACCAGCACCACCTACGTCTCGACCTCCGCCGACCAGGGGAAGTACCTGACCGCCCAGGTGGCCGGCAGCAACTCTCTCGGCTTCGCCCTCGCCGGCGCCGCGAGCCGCGTCCCGGTCGGCTATCCGGCCAACGCGACGCTCCCGACGGTCTCGGGTTCGTCGACCGTGGGATCGACGTGGACGCTGGATCACGGCACCTGGACGGGAACCCCTGCGCCCACCTTCGTCCAGGCCTGGCTGCGCTGCACGTCGCCGATCGCGGCATCCTTCACGACGGTCCCGCCGGGTTGTGCGGCGATCAGCGGCGCCGGCTCCACCAGCTACGTGTCGACGAAGGCGGACATCGGCAAGTATCTGACCGCGCAGGTCGCGGGTAGCAACTCGGCCGGATTCGCGCTGGCCGGTGCGACGAACGCCATCGCGATCGTGGCCGCGGCTCCGGCCAACACCACGCCGCCGACGGTGTCCGGTTCGGCTGAGGTGGGGTCGACCTGGACGTTGACCGCCGGCACCTGGACGGGTTCGCCGATTCCGACATTCATCCAGGCCTGGGTGAGATGCGATGCGCCGGTGACCGCACCGTTCACGACGCTGCCTCACGGGTGCACCGGCATTCCGGGAGCGAACTCCACGAGCTACCTGTCGACCACCGCCGACACCGGCAAGTACCTGACCGCTCAGGTCGCCGGCACGAACTCCTCCGGTTTCGCGCTGGCCGGAGCGATCAGCACCGTGGCCGTGGCCGCCTCGGCGATGTCGGCTCCCGCGAACACCGTGCTCCCTTCGGTCGCCGGGTCGGCGACAGTGGGATCGACCTGGTCGTTGAACGTCGGCACGTGGACGGGATCCCCGGCCCCCACCTTCGTGCAGGCCTGGCTGCGATGCACGAGCCCCGTGAGCGCCGGATTCGCGACGGTGCCCGCCGGGTGCTCGGCCATCAGCGGAGCGACCTCTGCGGCCTATGTCTCGACATCCGCCGACGCCGGGAAGTACCTCACGGCGCAGGTGGCAGCCAGCAATGCGTCCGGCTTCGCTCTTGCGGGGGCGATCAGCACCACAGCGGTGGGCGTCGCGACCGCCTCGGCGCCGGCTGTCACGGTTCCGCCCGTCGTCTCCGGAGCCCTCTCGGTGGGCGCGACGCTGACGGTGGACCATGGACGTTGGTCGGGCTCGCCGGCTCCCACGTTCGTTCAGGCCTGGTTGCGATGCACGGCGCCTGTGGCCGCGCCTTTCGTGACCGTACCCGCCGGATGCACGACCATCGCCGGCGCGACCGGCACCACCTACCTCATCACGGCCTCCGACCTCGGGCGTTACCTGACGGCGCAGGTCGCCGGCTCCAACTCCGCGGGCTTCGCCCTCTCGGGCGCCGCGAGCACGACGGCCACGACGCCTGCCGTGCCCTCCATTCCGGGGAATACGGTTCTGCCGTCGGTGTCCGGCTCGGCGTCGGTCGGCTCGACCTGGACGCTGAGCGTCGGAATGTGGACCGGCTACCCGCCTCCGACCTTCGTGCAGGCGTGGTTGCGCTGCAGCAGTCAGGTCACCTCGGGATTCACGACGGTGCCGGCAGGATGTGTGGCGATCAGCGGAGCGACGTCCGCAAGCTACATGGCGACGTCCGCCGACGTGGGGAAGTATCTGACCGCACAGGTGGCGGCCTCGAACTCGCTGGGCTTCACGCTGGCCGGCGCGACGAGCTCCCCGGTCATCGACGGACCGTAGCCCCGTGCCGCACAGCGGCCTCCCGCACGCGGTCCCTTACGATGTCGTGCGGGACTCTCCTCGCCTCGAGGATATGGATCTTCGACTCGGGAGGGTCACGTGACGCAGCGTTCGGTCGGGCTCGACGTCGTGCGAGCCGCGTGCGTGAGCGGCGTGGTGATCACCCACTTCTCCCCGTTCTTCCTCCCCGCTTCGGGTGTGCCGGGGCTGGTGCGCGATGCCCTCTCCCTGGGCTCGTTCGGGGTATCCGGCTTCTTCCTGTTGAGCGCGTACCTCCTGATGGGGATTCTGCTGAAAGAGGTGGCCACGGGCCAGAAGCAGGTGTGGAAGCGGTACTGGATCCGCCGCGCGCTGCGGATCTGGCCCTTGTACTACCTCGCCATCCTGGTGGCCATCGTCTTCGCCCTGGTCCGGGGGTCGCAAGTCGTCGGATTGCCCTGGCTCGCGACCTTCACATACAACTGGGTCAGCTGGTCCGAGCCCAACACCTTTCTCAGCCACTTCTGGTCGATGGGAGCCGAGGAGCAGCTGTATGTTCTGATCCCGATCCTCTGCTTCGTCGCCTTCCGATGGCGGTGGCCGATCCTCGTGGTCCTGGCGCTGGTGGCGCCCGCGACCCGCTGGGTGGTTTCCGGGCATCTGCCGTATCCGGCGGTGTGGAACTTCACGACCTCCCATCTGGACGTCTTCGCGATCGGCGTCCTGCTGGCGTCCCTGGATTTCGACAAGCACCCGCGCTGGCTGCGTGTTCGTGCGGCGATCGCGACACGCTGGTGGGCGGTCGTCGCGGTGGTCGCGATCGTCGTGTTCCTCGCCTGCGCGGCTGCTCTGGATCCTTCCTGGGTCTTCGGAAGCCGGGCCGCGGCATGGACCTACCTGCTCGCAGATGCGGTGTGGATCTGGCTGATGCTGAAACTGACGCAACACCCGACGACCGAGGTGTCCCGCGCGAGCAGCATCCCGGTTTGGCTCGGACGGCGCAGCTACGGGATCTACGTCTACCACTGGCCGGCGGCCGTCGCGGGAGAATGGCTGGCGTCGCGGATCGGAATCCCGCTGCCGGTGATCGGCGTCGCCCTGCTGATCGGCATCCTGGCGTTCAGCGAGGTCTCGTTCCGCTGGATCGAGAGCCCATTCCTGCGGCTCAAGACCCGGTTCAGTCGTGACCCCGCCCCCGTGGGCTAGGCTCCGCGCACCCCGCGGATCGTGATCCCGTAGGGATCCACCAGCTCGTGGACGATCGTCAGTCCTGCCTCATCGAACCAGCCCTCGACCTCCTCGAGCGTGTGCCGGGTGGCGAGTTGCGGGTGGTACCAGTCGTAGTTGATCGCGGTGTTCGCGTCGAAATCCATGTCGGGGTTCCAGAAGAACTTCCCGAAGAAGTGATAGATGAAGCGCTGGATGTCGTACGTTCCGCCCTGGATGTTCAACACATCGACATCCGGAACCGTCACATCCACCTTGAGCTCTGAGAGCGCCTTGCCGAGCTCCGTGAGCTGACTCATTGCGGCCATGGCCTGCTCGTACGGCAGTTCCGAGATGCGTTCACGAACGATGTCGTCGGTGAACTCGCGGACCGGCGGTTTGAGCTTGTACACGTAGATGGCGATCTCACCGCCGTCCGCGAGAAGCGTGGTGAGGTTGCGGAAGGCGCCCGCCGGATCACCGGTGTGGTGGAGCACCTCCTGGCAGTAGATCAGGTCGAACGTGCCGAGGCCTGTCAGGTCGCCGAGGAGGTCGCGCGTCTCGAAGTGCAGATTCGGGATGCCTGCGAGGTTCTCGGCTGCGACATCCGCCGCGGTCAGGTCGATTCCGACCACCTCGGCCTCCGCGGGCGCGTGGCGGCGCAGCAGAGCCGTCACCCGGCCGTTTCCGCAGCCGGCATCGAGGATCCGGTGGCGCGGCGCCAGCCACTCGGTCAGCCCGTCGAGAGTGCCCACACCATTGCGGGTGAGGATCCAGCGCTGGATGTCCGAGTCCTGGTTGAGAGTCTCCTCGAAGGCCAACTGGCGGTTGTTGTGCCATTTCTCGCTGAAGCTCTTCGCTGTCTGCTGCTTATCGGTCATGTCTCCGTATCCCATTCGCAGTGTTGCTCGGCTGCAGAAGACTAGCTCAGTCGCCGAGCGACCCCATCGGCGGCCATCAACTCCGCGATCTCGACGACGCGCGCGCCTTCCGCCAGTGTCACGATGCCACGCGCTTCACCCGCGATCACCGAGTCGCGGAACGCCTCGTGCTCGGCGAGCAGCGGCTCCTTGCGCTCCAGCGCGAAGCGCACCATGTCGCCCTCCGAGACTCCGCGAAAGACAGCGGCCTGGTCCCAGGTGTTGCGCACGGTGCCGTTCACGTAGTGCGTGAGATCGGCGGTCAGCGTGTCCGCGAGGAGGACGCCCTTCTCGCCGGTGATGATCGTGGTGCGCTCCTTGAACGGAGTCAGCCAGTTCACGGTGTGCGAGGTGATCGCCCCTCCGGAGAGCGTTCCGACCGCGACCAGCATGTCTTCGTGCGGGCGGCCGCTGCGGTGGGTGGTCCGCGCATTGACCGAGACGAAGTCCTGCTGGGTCACCCATGCCGTGAGATCGATGTCGTGCGATGCGAGGTCTTTGATCACGCCTACATCGGCGATCCGTCCAGGGAACGGACCCTGTCGTCGTGTGACGACCTGGTAGATCTCACCGATCAGTCCTTCTTCGATCCGCTGGCGGGCCGACTGGAGGGCCGGGTTGTAGCGTTCGATGTGGCCGACTCCGCCGATCAGTCCCTGGGCCGAGAACAGGTCGCGCAGGGTCCGCGCGTCGTCGACGGTGGACGCGACCGGCTTCTCGATGAGAGCGTGAACACCCGCCTGTGCGAGGCGCACCGCCATGTCGAGGTGGAAGGCGGTGGGGGCTGCGACCACCGCGTAGTCGATCCCGGCGGCGATGAGGTCATCGAGTTCATGGAAGACCGGGCGATCGTGGACGGTGGACGGAACGCCGGGCGCCGGATCGAACGCCCCGACGAAGGCCACCCCCTCGAGGCCGGCGAGCACGCGCGCGTGATTGCGCCCCATCGCCCCGAGCCCGAGCACCCCGGCACGCAGCACGCTCACGCCCCCGCCTTGGCGACCGCGTTCACAGCGGAGACGATGCGCTCGAGATCGGACTGCGAGAGCGAAGGATGCACGGGCAGCGAGAGCACTTGCGCGGCGGCCTTCTCGGTCTCGGGTAGGTCGAGGCCCGGCGCGAATCCAGCCAACGAAGGCAGGCGGTGGTTCGGGATCGGGTAGTACACCCCACTGCCGATCTGGTGCTCGTCGCGCAGAGCCGTCGCGAAGCGGTCGCGGTCGTCTGCCACCCGGATCGTGTACTGGTGGTAGACGTGCACTGCGCCGTCGGCGACCGGGGGCACCACGACGTTCTGCAGGTTCGCGTCGAGGAACGCCGCGTTCTGCTGGCGGGCGGCGGTCCAGGCATCCACCTTGGTGAGTTGAACGCGCCCGATCGCCGCGTGGATGTCGGTCATGCGAGCGTTGAAGCCGACCACCTCGTTCTCGTACTGCTTCTCCATCCCCTGGTTGCGCAACAGACGGACGGCGCGCGCGTGGGCGTCGGTCGCCGTGGTGACCATCCCGCCCTCGCCGCTCGTCATGTTCTTGGTGGGGTAGAGGCTGAACATGGCGAAATCGCCCCAGGTGCCGACCGCCTTGCC
>Ga0068855_100003150_pt1 | contig 20184 bp, 16 predicted proteins | sample KBSCornC52_FD_66592 | JGI IMG/M metagenome (GOLD analysis project Ga0068855, IMG submission 66592) | Corn rhizosphere microbial communities from Kellogg Biological Station, Michigan, USA - KBS Corn C5-2 | ecosystem: Host-associated > Plants > Roots > Rhizosphere > Soil ...
ATCGAGCAGGAGCGCGAAGAGGCGTTCATCGCCGAGCAGCTCGCAGCCGGGGCGTCGGTCGACGGCCTGTACCCGATGAACGCCGAGTGGAAGGCACGGTACGCCGCATGGCAGAAGTGACCATCGGCACGCGCAGCAAGTCGCAGCAGGCCTACCACTGGATCAAGGAGCGGATCGCCAGCGGCGCGTACGGCTCGGGATACCGACTGGTGCTGGCGACGATCGCCGGCGAGCTCGGAGTGAGCGCGGTGCCGGTGCGCGAGGCGATCCGCATGCTCGAGGCCGAGGGCCTGGTCACCTTCGAGCGCAACGTCGGCGCGCAGGTCGCGATGGTCGACGAGGGCGAGTACGTGACCACGATGCAGGTGCTGAGCCTGGTCGAGGGGGCGGCGACGGCGCTGTCGGCGCCGCAGGTGACTGCCGACGACCTGGACCGCGCCCGCGCCATCAACGCGCAGATGACCGAGACGCTGGCCCATTTCGATCCGCACCGGTTCACCCAGCTGAACCTGGCGTTCCACTCGGTGCTGTTCGAGGGATGCCCGAACCCGCACCTGCTCGACCTGGTGCACCGCGGGTGGAACCGCCTGGCCGTGCTGCGCGACTCGACGTTCAGCTTCGTGCCGGGGCGCGCCGAGGAGTCGGTGCGCGAGCACGAGGAACTGCTCGGCCTGATCGCGCAGGGGGCACCGGCGCTCGAGATCGAACTCGCCGCGCGCGCGCACCGCATGCGCACGGTCGAGGCCCTGCAGACCTACCAGGAGCACAGAGCCCAGGAGCACCGAGCCCAGGAGCACAGCCGATGACCTACCGGACAGACCCCGCCACGCTGCGAGGATCGATCGCGCCCCTGATGACGCCGTTCACCTCCGACGGCGAGGTCGACCACGAGAGCCTGGCCAATCTGGTCCGCTGGCAGCTGGCCAACGGGACGCACGGGCTCTCGATCGGCGGGTCGACCGGCGAGCCGGGCGCGCAGTCGAACGCCGAACGGCTCGCCGCGATCCAGACGGTGATCTCGGCCGCAGAGGGCCGGGTGCCGATCGTGCCGGGCACCGGAAGCGCCAAGCTCGACGAGACCATCGAACTCACGGGCGCGGCCCACGAGGCGGGGGTGGATGCCGCACTCATCATCACGCCGTACTACGCGCGCCCCACGCAGGAGGCCCTGTACGTCTGGTACCGCACGGTCGCGGCCGAGTTCCCGGACCTGCCGATCCTGGCCTACAACGTCCCGTCGCGCACGGCCGTCGACATCGCGCCCGAAACCGTCGCGCGGCTCTTCCACGACGTCGAGAACTTCGTCGGCGTCAAGGAGACGACCAAGGACTTCGAGCACTTCAGCCGGGTCATCCAGCTCTGCGGCCCCGAGCTCGTGGTCTGGTCGGGGATCGAGCTGCTCTGCCTGCCGCTGCTGGCGCTGGGCGGCGCGGGATTCCTCAGCGCGACCGCGAACATCGCGCCGGCCGCGCACGCGCGCATGTTCGAGCTGTGGGAGGCGGGCGACCTGGCCGGGGCGCGCGCAATCCACTACGGGCTTCACCCCCTGGTCGACCTGTTGTTCGTCGAGACGAATCCGGCGCCCGGCAAATGGGTGCTCGAGCAGCGCGGGCTGATCCGCTCGGGATACGTGCGGCCGCCGCTGATCACGCCGACCGAGGCCGGCCTGGCGAAGATGCGCGACTACCTGGCGCAGGGCGAGGCGTACCTGACGCCGACCGACGGGTTCCAGATCGGAGGGGCGCGATGACGGTGCATCACGTGCCCGAGGGGCTGCCCTCGCACCTCCAGCACTACATCGACGGCCGGTTCGTCGACAGCGTCGGCGGCGAGACCTTCGAGGTGCTCGATCCAGTCACCAACCGGAGCTACGCAACGGCCGCTGCCGGGCAGCAGGCCGACATCGATGCGGCCGTCGAGGCGGCGACCCGCGCCTTCCGCTCCGGCCCCTGGCCGCGGATGAAGCCGCGCGAGCGCGCCCGGGTGCTGAACCGCATCGCCGACGCGGTCGAGGCGCAGGATGCCCGTCTCGCCGAGTGGGAGACCTTCGACACCGGGCTGCCGATCACCCAGGCGCTCGGCCAGGCGCAGCGCGCGGCCGAGAACTTCCGCTTCTTCGCCGACCTGATCGTCGCCCAGACGGATGACGCGTACAAGGTCCCGGGATCGCAGCTGAACTACGTCAACCGCAAGCCGATCGGCGTGGCCGGCCTGATCACGCCGTGGAACACGCCGTTCATGCTCGAGAGCTGGAAGCTCGCGCCCGCCCTGGCCTCCGGCTGCACGGTCGTGCTGAAGCCGGCCGAGTTCACGCCGCTGTCGGCGAGCCTGTGGGCGACCATCTTCGAGCAGGCCGGACTCCCGGCCGGGGTGTTCAACCTGGTGAACGGGTTGGGAGAGCAGGCGGGCGACGCGCTGGTGAAGCATCCTGGCGTCCCGCTGATCTCGTTCACCGGCGAGAGCAGCACGGGCCAGCTGATCTTCGCCAACGCGGCGCCGCTGCTCAAGGGGCTCTCGATGGAGCTGGGCGGCAAGTCGCCCGCGATCGTCTTCGCCGACGCCGACCTCGACGCGGCCATCGACTCGACGCTGTTCGGCGTGTTCTCGCTGAACGGCGAGCGCTGCACCGCGGGCAGCCGGATCCTGGTCGAGCGCAGCATCTACGACGACTTCGTGACGCGCTACGCCGAGCGCGCCGCCCGGATCGTGGTCGGCGACCCGCACGACCCGGCGACCGAGGTGGGTTCGCTGGTGCATCCCGAGCACTACGCCAAGGTGATGGGCTACGTCGAGCTCGGCAAGACCGAGGGCCGGCTGGTGGCCGGCGGCGGGCGGCCCGAGGGGTTGCCCCCGTGGTTGGCGCAGGGCAACTACGTCTCGCCGACCGTGTTCGCCGACGTGCCGCCGGCCGCCCGGATCTTTCAGGAGGAGATCTTCGGCCCGGTCGTCACCATCACCCCGTTCGACGACGATGCCGAGGCGCTCGAACTCGCCAACGGCGTGCGGTACGGCCTGGCCGCCTACCTCTGGACCACCGACCTCGAACGCGCCCACACCTTCGCCCAGAGCATCGACGCCGGGATGGTGTGGCTCAACTCGCACAACGTGCGCGACCTGCGCACCCCGTTCGGCGGCGTGAAGGCCTCGGGACTCGGACACGAGGGCGGCTACCGCTCGATCGACTTCTACACCGACCAGCAAGCCGTGCACATCACGCTCGGCGACGTGCACACCCCGCGCTTCGGCGCGGCCTGAATCCGACCTCGACCCAGGAGCTTCGATGACGAACGCACCCGACCGAACGCCGCCCGACATCGTCCGCGGCGCATACCTCGAGCTGATCGTGAGCGACCTGGCCGCCTCGCGGGCCTTCTACGTCGACGTGCTCGGCCTCGTGGTGACGGCCGAGGGCGAGAACGCGATCTATCTGCGCACGCTCGAGGAGTTCATCCATCACAATCTGGTGCTGCGCCAGGGACCGGTGCCTGCGGCGGCCGCCCTGGCCTTCCGGGTGCGCACGCCCCACGACGTCGAACGCGCCGAGAGCTACTACCAGGCACTCGGATGCCGCACCGAGCGACGCCCGCACGGCTTCGTCGACGGGATCGGCGACGCGGTTCGGGTCACCGACCCGCTCGGCTTTCCGTACGAGTTCTTCTTCGAGGTGCAGCACGTCGAGCGGTTGTCGTGGCATTTCGAGCTGTACACCCCGGGCGCGCTGGTCCGTTTCGATCATTTCAACCAGGTGACGCCAGACGTTCCCGCCGGAGTGCGCTACCTCGAGGGGCTCGGCTTCCGGGTGACCGAGGACATCCAGGACGACGAGGGCACCACCTATGCGGCCTGGCTGCGGCGCAAGCCGACGGTGCACGACACCGCCCTCACCGGCGGTGCCGGCCCGCGCCTGCACCACATCGCCTTTTCGACGCACGAGCAGCACAACATCATCGCGATCTGCGACAAGCTCGGGGCGCTGCGGATGTCGGACAGCATCGAGCGCGGCCCCGGCCGCCACGGCGTCTCGAACGCCTTCTACCTGTACCTGCGCGACCCCGACGGGCACCGGGTGGAGATCTACACGCAGGACTACTACACAGGCGACCCCGACAATCCGGTCGTCACCTGGGACGTGCACGACAACCAGCGTCGCGACTGGTGGGGCAACCCGGTGGTGCCGAGCTGGTACAGCGAGGCGAGCCTGGTGCTCGACCTCGACGGTGAGCCGCAGCCGGTGATGGAGCGCGAGGAGCCGAGCGAGCAGGCGGTCACCATCGGCGCCGACGGATTCTCGTACACCCGCAGGGGCGACTCCGCCGAGGGCTTCAAACTCGGAGCGCAGCTCTGATGCAGTTCCACCACCACGGGTACGTGTCGGGAGAGCCGCGCCTGCTGCCGGCGGCCGGGGTGGGCATCGACCGCCCGTCGGAGCTTCCGGATGAGGTCGACGTGCTCATCGTCGGAGCCGGGCCGGCCGGCCTGATCGCTGCGGCGCAGCTGTCGCAGTTCCCGAAGGTGACCACCCGGATCGTGGAGCGCCGGGCCGGACGTCTCGAGGTCGGCCAGGCCGACGGCATCCAGGCCCGCAGCGTGGAGACCTTCCAGGCCTTCGGATTCGCCGAGCGGATCATCGCCGAGGCGTACCGCATCACCCAGATGGCGTTCTGGAAGCCCGATCCCGACGACCCGCACCGCATCATCCGTACGGCCCTGGTCGACGACGACCCGACCGGGATCAGCGAGTTCCCGCACCTGATCGTGAACCAGGCGCGCGTGCAGGACTACTTCGCCGAGGTGATGGCCATGTCGCCGAGCCGGATGACCCCGGACTACGGGTTCGAGTTCGTCGGGCTGACCGTCGCCGACGAGGGCGACTTCCCGGTCGCGGTGACCCTGCGCCGCACGGTCGGCCCGGATGCCGGCCAGGAGCGCATCGTGCACGCCAAATACGTGGTCGGCTGCGACGGCGCGCGCAGTGCGGTGCGCGAGTCGATCGGGCGCACGCTGGAGGGCGACCAAGCGCTGCACGCCTGGGGCGTCATGGACGTGCTGGCCGTCACCGACTTTCCCGACATCCGCACCAAGTGCGCGATCCAGTCGCACGACGGGGGCAACATCCTGCTGATCCCGCGCGAGGGCGGCTACCTGTTCCGCATGTACGTCGATCTCGGCGAGGTGCTCCCGAACGACAACGGGGCGGTGCGCCAGACCACGATCGAGCAGATCATCGCGAAGGCCAACCAGATCCTGAGCCCGTATTCGCTCGACGTGAAGAACGTCGCATGGCACAGCGTCTACGAGGTGGCGCACCGGCTGACCGACAAGTTCGACGACGTGCCTGTCGGTCTGCCCGCCGCGGCGCCGGCCGACGCCGAGGGCGGTCGAGTGCCGCGCGTCTTCATCGCGGGCGACGCCTGCCACACCCACAGCGCCAAGGCCGGGCAGGGCATGAACGTCTCGATGCAAGACGGCTTCAACATCGGCTGGAAGCTGGGCCACGTGCTCGACGGACGCGCCCCGGCCTCGCTGCTGTCGACCTATTCGGCCGAGCGGCACGTGATCGCCAAGAACCTGATCGAGTTCGACAAGCAGTGGTCGAGCCTGATGGCGGCCAAGCAGGACGAGCTCGACGACCCGACCGAGCTCGAGAGCTTCTACGTCAAGACCTTCGAGTTCCCGGCCGGGTTCATGACCCGCTACGAGCCCTCGCTGATCGTCGCGCCCGACATCCATCAGGGCCTGGCCCAGGGCTTCCCGATCGGCAAGCGCTTCAAGTCGGCGCCCGTGGTGCGGGTCTGCGACGGCAATCCGGTGCAGCTCGGTCATCACGCCCGAGCGGATGGGCGCTGGCGGATCTACGTCTTCGCGGATGCGGCGGGCACCGCCACGGCCGATCTCGCTGCCTGGCTGACCTCCGCACCCGACTCGCCGCTCGCCGCGACCCCGCCGGGGCTCGACCTGGACGCCTGGTTCGACGTCAAGGTCGTCTTCCCGCAGCCGCATGCCGAGGTCGACATCTCGCGGGTTCCCGAACTGTTCCTGCCGCGCACCGGCCCGTTCGGGCTGATCGACTATGAGAAGGTGTACGCGGCCGACCCGGCATCCGACATCTTCGAGACCCGAGCCGTCGACCGGCGCGGCGCGATCGTCGTGGTCCGCCCCGATCAGTACGTCGCCGACGTGCTCCCGCTCTCGGCGACGGCGGACCTCGCTGCGTTCTTCTCACCCATCCTCTCCCTCTCCTAGAAGACGAGTCCTCTCATGCCCACCGTCTCCGCCCAGATCGCGCTCGCCCTCGCCGACCACGTCGAGCAGGTGTTCGGCGTGATGGGCAACGGCAACGCCTACCTGCTGGATGCCTTCGAGCGCCTTCCCGGCGTGACGGTCACCCCGGTGCGGCACGAGGCCGGCGCGATCGTGGCGGCCGACGCGTTCCACCGCGCGTCGGGTGCGATCGCGGTGGCGACGGCGACCTATGGCGCGGGGTTCACGAACATGCTGACCCCGCTTGCCGAGTCGGTGCAGGCGGGGGTCCCGATGGTGGTCATCGTCGGCGATCAGCCCACAGCGGGTCCTCGCCGGTGGGATGTCGACCAGCAGTCCATCGCGTCGGCGGTCGGAGCGCGCACCTTCACGGTCGGCCCCGACGACGCGGCCGCGACGACGATCGACGCGCTCGAGTGGGCGCTGACGCGGCGGACTCCGGTCGTGCTCGCCATCCCGTACGACCTCGCGACGCGCGAGACCCCCGCGTCGAGGGCGCGTGCGGTCACGCCGCCGGGCCCCGTCATCCCGTTGCCTGCCGCGGTCGAAGAACTCGTCGAGGTGCTGAGTTCGGCACGTCGGCCGCACCTGCTCGGCGGTCGAGGCGCCTGGCTGGCCGGAGCGGGCAGCGCCCTCGGCGAGCTCGCGGATCTCATCGGTGCGACCACGAGCACGACCGCGCTGGGCCGCGGACTCTTCCCGCTCCACGAGTTCGATCTCGGAGTGACCGGCGGCTTCGGCGCCGACGGCGCGATGGCCGCCGTGAGCCGGGCCGACGTGGTGGTCGTCTTCGGCGCGGCGCTCAACCAGTTCACGACCCGGTTCGGCGAGCTGTTCGGCCGCGAGACGGTCGTGATTCAGGTGGATGTGTCCGACGAGAAGACCAACCCGCGGGTGGACCAGTTCGTGCGCGGTGACGCCGCGCTGGTGGCCGCGGCCGTCGCCGAGGGACTGCGCGACCGGGGCACGCCGCCCTCGGGCTGGCGCGAGAGCATGGCCATGGCGCCGCTGCGGCACTACGAGCCGGGCACCGGCGTGGCGCCAGACGGCCGTCTCGACCCGCGCTCGGTCGCCGAACGCATCGCCGAGCTGCTGCCCGACGACCGCGTGGTCGTCACCGACGGCGGCCACTTCCTCGGCTGGGTCAACATGTTCTGGCCGGTCGCCGCACCGGATCGCATGATGACGATCGGAACCGCCTACCAGTCGATCGGCCTCGGCTTCTCGTCGGTCGCAGGGGCCGCGCGCGCCAGGCCGGAGTCGACGATCGTGCTCGCCACCGGAGACGGCGGCGGGCTCATGGCGCTCGCCGACCTCGAGACCGCGGTGCGCGTGGCTGCCGGGCACGGCATCGCGGTCGTCTGGAACGACGCCGCATACAGCGCCGAGGTCACCCTCTACGGTCGGGCCAAGGGTCTGGCGCTCGACTCGATGCTGATCCCCGAGGTCGATTTCGCGGCCCTCGGCGAGGCGGTCGGAGCCGAAGGTGTCGTGGTGCACACGATCGCCGACCTCGATCGGCTCGGCAGCTGGGCCGCAGAGCCGGCCGCGAGCCGCCGCTTCCTGGTGCTGGACTGCCGCATCTCGGGTGGGATCGTGGCGCCGTACCAGCAGGAGATCATCCGCGTGAACTCGTAGGGCGCGCCGCTCGGGCGGGTCAGCGCGGCTCGACGAGGTCGACTCCCAGCCACTGCGCGAGCTCGCCGATCTCGGCGCGGACCATCTCGAGCTCCTCGGCGTCCAGCCCGGTGAACTCATGCACGGCGGCCACGGTGAGCAGCTTCTTGTCGCGATCGACGGTGGCCTCCAGCATCCCGACGAAGCGGTCGCCCATCAGGATCGGGTGGGCGAACAGGCCGTAGCGGCGCTGCGGCTTGGGCTTGAACTGCTCGAGCACGTAGTCGAACTCGAAGAGTTCGCGCAGGCGCGGCCGGTCGAAGAGCATTCCGTCGTAGGGATTGAGAAAGGCGACCCGGCCGCCGTCGTCCTGGTCGAGTGCGGCGACCGCCTCGGGGTCGACGCGGTACTTCTGCGTCATCCCCTCGACGACGGTGGGTTCGCCCGCCTGGCCGACCGGCGTCCACGGCGACTTCTGCTTGGCGATGCCCGCGGCCTTGAGACGCCGCTCATCGAGCAGCCGAGCGGCCTCGTCGCCGTCGAATTCGGGCAGGTCGGGGTAGACCCGCTCGGTCAGGTCCCACCGGCGATGGCGCCCCTCGCGGCCGGCGACCGTGGCGATGCCCTGACGCGACAAGAAGTCGAGCATGATCGGCACCTGATTCGAGCCCGACCAGCCGTCCGGCGGACGGCTGACTTGCGCCGTGTCGTCGATGTCACCGGCGAGAAGCGGGCCGTCTGCACGCAGGCGGGCGATGACATGCAGTCGAAAGCGGTCGTTCGCCTCGAGCCACTGCTTCGTGCTCTCGCGCCTCGGCCAGTGGCGCATGGCAGGCAGCATCAGGGGCAGCAGGCCGATCGGCCGGAACGCTCCATCGAACTCGAACAGCAGGCGGTCGCGCTCGACGGCCTTCTTGAGCTGCCCCGGCTCGTATGCGTACCCGATGCGCGACCACAGGATGGTGTGCTCGGCCGGCGCGATCACCGCGGTCGGGTCGATCTTGATCGCGCCGAGCTGCTCGGCGACCTCGACCACGTCGCCCGGCCGCACGGCGTCGAGCAACTGGGCGCGCACCGCGATGCGCCGCGCCTGATCGCGGGTGAGCTGATGGGGCGTCACCATTCCGGCAGGCTAGTACGAGCCGATGGCGCGTCGGGCCCGGCTCCCTGACCCGGGGCTGTCGTGCGCTTCTTCGAGGTTCGGCCGATCCCCCGACAGAGCGGGTGAGTTGCGCCTCACCGTGAGGCGGTATTCACCTTCTCCGGAGGGGGATGCCCGCATCCCTCGCCTGCGCGAAGCTGGACCGGGCGAGAACCCGGTCGCCTCCGCAGCCCCCTCTCACCGGGTGGGCTGGATCCAGTTCAGCATGGCCGCCATGCGCTCGGGGCTGATGCTGCCCGCCATCTCGGTGCCGAGGTCCTGGATGCTGACCTCGCGCAGCGCGGTGCGCCAGGCCTGTTCGCCCGCCAGCATGGCCTTCGCGATCGGGCAGCTCTGCCGGCACTCCTCGGGAGGCGCGCCCACCGGACCGCGCTGCCGGATCTCGGTGCACTCGAACATCGGCGTCGGGCCCTCGATCGCCAGCACGACGTCGAGCACGCTGATCTTCTCGGGGGCGCGGGTGAGCACGTATCCGCCGGAGTTGCCCTGCACCGAGGTGATCAGACCGGCACGCGACATGGCCTGCAGCTGCTTGGCGAGGTAGCTGGCCGAAACGTCGGTCATCTCGGCCATCTTGGCCGCAGACACGGGACGGTCGATTCCGCTGAGGGCGACGCAGCAGTGCAGCGCCCACTCGACTCCGGCAGAGATCTTCATCCCGGAATGCTACTTGACTCGGACACCAGATATCCGAGTAAAGTAAACGTGGATACAAAATATCCGGGTTGGAGCGAGCGGATCGATGCGAACACACCTGACGGACAGAGCGGCGGCAGCCCTGACCCGCACGCGCGTCGGCACCGCTCTTCGCCGCACGCGTGACGAGGCTCGAGGGCGACGCGTGCAGCCGACCTGGACGAGCCTGCTCGGCGCCATCTCGATGGGGTCGGCCGTCGTGCTGCTGGTGACCGGCGTCATCCTGATGTTCTTCTACGTTCCCTCGAGCCAGCAGGTCGTCTACCAGGGCGGGTACGCGCCGCTGCACGGGGCGACGGTCTCGAAGGCCTTCGCCTCGACGCTGGGTCTGTCGATGGATGTCCCTGGCGGCCTGCTGCTTCGGCAGGCGCACCACTGGGCGGGCCTGCTGCTGCCGGCCGCGCTCATCCTGCAGCTGGTCACGACCTTCTTCTCGGGCGCCTTCCGCGGGCCGCGGCGCTGGGCGTGGGCGCTGCTCGTGCTGCTGATCGTCGCGGTGCTCGCCGATGGCTGGAGCGGCTACGCGCTGCCCGACGACCTGCTCTCGGGCACCGGGCTGCGCATCGTGGAGGGGATCGCGTTAGCGATCCCGCTCGTCGGAACGTGGATCTCTGCACTCCTCTTCGGCGGCGGGTTCCCCGGAACGATCATCGAGAACCTCTACCCGCTGCACGTCGCGATCGTCCCGGTCGTGATCGTCGCGCTCATCGTCCTGCGCGCCCGGGTGGCGTGGCGCGCAGGACCGGCGCGGATCCCGGCGGCGCGCGCCCGCCGTGCGCAGCCGATCCCGTTCGGCTCCGCCGCCGCGCGGTCGGCCTCTGTCGCCTCGATCACCGCCGGCATCCTGCTGCTCATGGGCGGAGCGGTCACGATCAGCCCGGTCTGGTTGTCAGGACCCTCGGATCCCGGGTCGGCCTCGGCCGGCAGTCAACCCGACTGGTACACCGGATTCCTCGACGGCGCGCTGCGCCTGGTGCCGCCGGGCTGGGAGGTCGAGTGGCTCGGCCGCACCTGGACCCTCGCCGTGCTGGTCCCCCTCGCGGTCATCGGAGCCTTCGTGCTCGCCGTGCTCGTGCACCCCTGGCTCGAGCGCGGGCTCACCGGCGACGGCGGTGACCCGTCTGTGCTCGACCGTCCGCGCAACATGCCGGCCCGCACGGGCGTCGGAGTGGCGGCCCTCATCTTCTACGGCACGCTATGGGGCGCGGCGAGCGCCGACGTGATCTCCGAGCTGTTCCAGCTGCGGCTCGAGAGCGTGATCGTGACCTTCCAGGTGCTGCTGTTCGCCGGGCCGGTCATCGGGTTCGAGGTGACGCGCCGCGTGGCGCTCGGGCTGCAGCGGCGCGACGCCGAGCAGCTGGCTCACGGCTTCGAGACCGGGCGCATCGTGCGCCTGCCCGGCGGGCAGTACGAAGAGATCCACCGACCATTGGATGCCGAGACGGCTCAGGCGCTCGGCACCGCACCGATCACCGAGGCGATCCCCACCCGTCACGGCGACGGCTGGCGCACCCCGTTGGACGTGCTGCGCGTGTCGCTCGCCCACTGGTACGAGCGCGGGGCCCGCCGCTCGGCCGACGACTCGGCGCCCGATGCGGTTCCGGCAGCTTTGCACCGCTCGCTGGCCGGGAGTGCACGCCACTCCTAGCCGGATACCGGCAGGATGGCCGAGTGAGCCGTCGAGCCGTCATCCTGTTCGTCGCCCTGGGCGTCGCGTGGGGCATCCCGTATCTGCTGATCAAGGTCGCGGTCGCCGAGCTCGATCCGGCGATGGTCGTTCTGGGGCGCTGCGCGCTCGGCGCCCTGATCCTGCTGCCCCTGGCTTTCGCCCGCAGGCAGGTGCTGGTCGTGCTGAAGCGCTGGCGTCCCCTGCTGGCCTACACGGTGATCGAGATCGTGGTGCCCTGGTTCTTCTTGAGCACGGCCGAGCAGAAGCTGCCCAGTTCGACCGCGGGCCTGCTCATCGCCGCCGTGCCGCTGGTGGGCGTGGCCGTGGCGGTCGCGTTCGGCCGCCCCGCCCGGCTCTCGCTCGGCAACTGGCTGGGGATCCTGGCCGGCATGCTGGGCGTCGCCGCCCTCGTGGGTCTGGATGTCGCGGGCTCGGATCTGATCGGCGTCGCCGAGATCGCGGTGGTGGTGGTCTGCTACGCGGTCGGCCCCGCCATCCTGTCGCGCTGGATGTCCGATCTGCCCGGCGTCGGGGTCGTCGCCGTCTCGCTGGGGATCGCCGCGCTCATCTACCTGCCGGTCGTCGGGCTGACGCACGCCTTCCCCGTGCGCGTGCCGTCGCTGCCCGTCATCCTGTCGATCGTCGCGCTCGCGGCCGTGTGCAGCGCCGCCGCGTTCCTCATCATGTTCGCGCTGATCGCCGAGATCGGCCCGATGCGGATGACCACCATCACCTACGTCAATCCGGCGGTCGCCATCGTGGCCGGCGCGCTGGTGCTCGGCGAGCGGATCACGGTCTGGACGGTCATCGGGTTCGTGCTCGTGATCGGCGGGGCGTACCTGGTGACCCGGCGCCGGAGAGAGCCGGAGCCCCAGCCCCAGACCGAGCACGAACCGGTGGCCGCAAGCTGATCGGCAAGGTCTAGCGTCGAAGCATGCCGTACGCAGACGAAGACGTCGACGCCCATGACGGGCGCCACGAGACCGAGTCCGAGCGCTCCGACCGCAACTGGAGCGAGATCCTGCAAGAGCTGCGGGTCACCCAGACCGGGTCGCAGATCATCAGCGGCTTTCTGTTGACCGTCGCGTTCCAGCAGCGGTTCACGCAGCTCGACGGCTATCAGTACAGCGTCTACGGCGTGCTGGTCGGCCTCGCGGCGCTCAGCACGATCCTCGGGCTGGCCACCGTGAGCCTGCACCGCGCGGAGTTCCACCACCACCGCAAGACGGTCGTCGTGCGGTGGGGGAGCCGCCTGCTCACGACCACGGTGATCGTGGTCGGCGTGCTCTCGGCCGGTGTGGTTCTTCTGATCTTCGACGTGGTCTTCGGCCGCGCTCCGGGCGTGATCGCGGGAGGCGCGGCGGTCGCCGTGCTGCTGATCCTGCTGGTGATCCTGCCGCGCAGGGTGCACATCGGAGGGTCGCTGCCGCAGGGTTCCGATCCGGGGGCGTGATGATTCCGCTCGCGTTCGACCAACCGGTGGCGCGCATCGTGTTCGACGTCGTGCTTCTCGTGTTCGTGGTGGGGGAGCTGGCGATCCAGGTCGTGACCGGGCGCAATCGGGCCAAGGGCAGAACCGAGTGGGCGAGCCTGGTGGTCGTGATGGTCGGATTCGGGCTGGGAATCGTCGGGGGCATCCTGATCGCCCTGCACCTGACCTGGGCGGCGATCCCGATCGGGCGGCTCGCCCTGTTCATCGCCGGGATCGCCCTCATGGTGCTCGGGCTCGCGCTGCGGGCCTGGTCGGTCATCGTGCTCGGGCGCAACTTCACCGTCTATGTGCAAGTGCGCGACGAGCAGCCGGTCGTCGACACCGGGCCGTACCGGCTGCTGCGGCATCCCTCGTACTCCGCGTTGCTTCTGGTCTGCCTCGGGATCGGGCTCGCGCTGGGCAACTGGCTCGCGCTGGTCGTGGTCGTGCTGGTTCCGACGGCGGCGATCCTCATGCGGATCCGGGTCGAGGAGCGCGCTCTGCTGGCCGGGATCGGCGAGCCGTACCGGCGATTCGCGGCGACTCGCAAGCGGCTCATCCCGTGGGTGTGGTGAGTGCGGCGCGGTGAGAGGGTGGACGCATGAGCAATCACCCCAACTGGCGCCTCCCCGAGGTGCCGACCTTCACCCTCGAGAGCCCCGACTTCGCCGAGGGCGAGAAGCTGCCCGACTGGGCACGGGCCGACGGCGGCAACCGGGCGCCGATGCTGCGCTGGTCGGGCGCGCCCGAGGGCACGAAGAGCTTCGCCGTCACGCTCTTCGATCCCGATGCGCCGACCGGCAGCGGATTCTGGCATTTCGCCGCGTACGACATCCCCGCCTCGACGACCGAGCTGGTGGCGAGCGGGCCGCTGCCCGGGCCGGCGAAGATCCTCAAGAACGAGGTGGGGCAGCGCGGATACATGGGCGCCGCACCCCCGCCCGGCCATGGCTCGCACCGCTACTTCTTCACGGTGAGCGCCCTGAGCGTGGAGCATCTCGATCTCCCGGAAGACGCCACGCCGGCCGTGCTCGGCTTCACCCTGCGCGGCAGCCTGCTGGGCCGGGCGCAGTTGATGGGCATCCAGGAGACGCCGTAGACCGCCGGGCTCGGGGCTTCACGCCAATTCGTTGAACGCGTTCTCGGTGCTCGCCTGGCTGCCCAGCCGGTAGAAGAAGAACGGGATCGCCGACAGCACGCAGCTGATCGCCGGGATGATCGTGATCGAGAAGAACACGGTCTGCGTCATGGCGTGGGTCACGTGCACGCCCGAGTGGTAGCCGGCCAGCACGACGAAGGCCCCGGCGACGAGCACGGCCAGCGCGCCCATGATCTTCGCCGAGAAGGTCAGCGTGGCGAACGAGATGCCGTCGTTGCGCACGCCGGTGCGGCGTTCGACGTCGTCCACGGCATCCGCGATCAGGGTGGTCTGCACCACCAGGAAGATGCCGAGGGTCAACCCGGTCAAGAAGATGAAGACCACCATGCCGAGCAGGCTCGCGTAGCCGACGGCCCAGAGCGCCAAGTAGAGCGCGGCGCCCACGAACGAGCTGATGATCATGATCCGCTTCGCCGTGACGCGGCGCAGCAGCAAGGGGGTCAGGAACGCCGCGATGACCACCCCCGCGATGATGGCCGCGCCGATGTAGGTGAAGTAGATCGGGTCTTTGCCGTATGCGATGGCGGCGAACACCGCACCGCCGGCCTGCACGATGTTGCGTCCGAAACCGATGATCGATCCGATCAGCACGAGCAGCAGGGGCGTGTTGCGGAACAGCGTGCCGAACAGCTGCCGCACGCTCAGGCGCGTCTTGGCCTCGGTCATCCGTTCCCGGGTGAAGAAGAACGCCAGCAGGTAGAGCCCCATGCCGACGACGGCGACGAGGAACACCGCTCGAGACCAGCCCGCCGCGTCGGTCGGCCCGAAGCTGAATGCGGCGGCCAGGTAGGGCAGGCCGAGCGTGGCCAGGCCGAGCGAGATCGCGCCGAAGGCGCGCACGTTCGAGATGACCCGGGTGCGCATCGCCGGGTCGGGGAACGCCGACCCGATCAGCGCCCAGAACGGCACGTCGCACACCGTGTACGCGAAGCCCCACAGCAGGTAGACGACGCCGAAGAATACGACCTGATCGGACTCCCCGAAGTTCGGAATCGTGAAGAGCAGGCCGGTGAACAGCGCGACCGGCACGGCCGAGAACAGCACGAAGGGGCGCAGCTTGCCCCAGCGCGTGCGCGTCATGTCGATGAGGCTGCCCATCAGCGGATCGGCGACGGCATCGAGGAACTTGGCGACCGTGATGATGGTGGTCACCGCCGCGATCGCCGCGGTGCTCATGTGCACGTACTGCAGCAGGTACAGCAGGATGAACGTGGTCACCGTGGTCAGGATCACGTTCTGCCCGAAGCCCGCGGCGACCAGGGCGCGTCCCTGCACTTTCAGCGGAACGCTGGTGTCTGCTGCTGGGGTCGGCGTCGTTGCCGTCATCGCTGTGCCTCCGTCTTCTCGCGCTGCAGGTGGATGGTCTTGATCTCGAACGGGGTGAACTCGATCCGGCTCAGGTCGATCGGGCCGATGGGGAGTTCCATGAGGTTCGTCTCGTGCGCGGTCTCGTGCGGGAGTTCGGTGCGCAGAGCCGTGACGGCGGGTCGACCGAGGCTTTCGTAGAGCCGCACGATCACCCCGTGCCCGCTCTCGGCCGGCTTGATCGTCTCGACGATCACCGTCGGATTGTCGGTCGACACCGCACTCGGCATGACCGCCCCCCGGCTGACCAGCACCGGGTTGTTGAACCGGTAGCCGTCGCGCACCACGCCGGCCAGATCGTCCGCGGCGAAGGGGCGCACGGCGTAGGCGAAGCGGTGGATGCCGCGATCCGCCGTCCTGTCGGGGAAGGTCGGCGCCCGCAGCAGGTTGAGGCTGATCAGGCCGTTCTTGACGCGGTGCCCGTACTTGGAGTCGTTGAGCAACGCGAAGCCGCTCTCGTCATCCTGCACGGCCACCCACTTGTGGGCGCAGACCTCGAACTGCGCGCGCTCGACCTCGTCGCGCTCGAGGGTGGTGCGCTCGATGTGTCCGAACTGGATCTCGCACTTGACGGTGTCGCCGAAGTGAGCGGGCCGGAACTCGGCGCGCAGCATCCTGTGCCGCTCCCGCCACAGCACCGTGGTCTCGAAGCGGACCAGGTTGCTGCCCGCCTCCAGGATCACGTGCTGTTCGATCGTGCCCCGCCCCCAGCGGAAGACCTGCCGCCGGATCACGCGCGGCCCGTCGATCCGCGTCGAGGTCTCTGAGGGGCGCAGCACCCGCGGGGTGCGGCGGAGGTAGTCGATCCCGATGTCCCAGGCGTCGAACGGGAACTGGTACGGATCGCGGTGCAGCACCAGCCGATTCAGGCCGCCCGCCGACTGCTCGGCGCCGTTCGCGTCGGTGAACGACTCGATCTCGCCCGACGTCCCGAAGCGCACGCTGATCAGCCCATTGCTCATGGTGTCTGCGGTGAAGGCCAGCTCGGCAACGGGCGCAACCGGCACCAGCACCGCCGACGCGTACGGGGCGAAGTCTGCCTCGTACCAGGCTCCGTCGATCTCGACGTGCTCGGTGCGGAACATCGACGTCAGATTCAGCGCCGTGGGGGCATCGCCCGAATGAGGCAGCCCGGCCGTCAGCTGCGCGATGTACGCGTCGAGCGCGCCCTCGATGCGGGTGAGCGTCTCGACCGCCTCGCGATTGACCCGGGCGATCGACGAGCCCGGCAGGATGTCGTGGAAGTGGTGAAGCAGCACCTCGCGCCAGTGCGGCTCGAGCTCCGCCCGGCTGTCGGAGCCGGTGATCGCGGCAAGCGCCTCGGCCTCGTGGAGCTTGCGCTCGACCCGCCGATTGCGGCGCTTGATCTCGGCCTGGGTGGTGTACGTGCCCTGGTGCGTCTCGAGGTAGAGCTCGCCGCGATGGCTGTGCTCGATCGGCATCTTCTCGAGCCTGCGGAAGAAGTCGGTCGCCGTCGAGAAGGCGACCATCGGCAGGCCGTGCAGGCTGTGCTCGCGGTCGAGCAGTTCGAGGTGGATCTCGCCGGGCCCGCCGCCGCCGTCGCCCGATCCGTAGACCAGCAGCGCGGTGTTGAGCGCCTTCTCGGGATACTGCTTCAGCCCGAGCAGCAGTCCGTCTGCCGCGGCCCGGCTGTTGTAGTCGCCCTCGGGCGGCATGTGCACCAGCACGCTGGAGCCGTCGATGCCCTCCCAGGTGAAGGTGCGATGGGGGAAGACGGTCACCTTGTTCCAGGCCAGCTTGATGGTCTGGAACCAGTCCATGCCGCTCTTGCGCAGGATCTGCGGCAGGTTGCCGCTGTAGCCGAAGGTGTCGGGCAGCCAGCACAGCCGCATGTCGTCGGGGCTCAGCCCGAACTCCTCGGCCAGAAAGCGGCGGCCGACCAGCGACTGCCGCACCAGCGACTCGCCGCCGGGCAGGTTGGTGTCGGTCTCCACCCAGAACGAGCCCTGCAGCTCCATACGGCCGGCGGCGACCGCCTTCTTGATCCGCTCGTAGAGGGCGGGATGCTCCTGCTTGGTCCACAGCAACTGCTGCGGCTGGCTCGTCCCGTACAGGAATCCCGGGTGGTCATCGATCTGACCGAGCTGCCGGGTGTAGGTGCGGGCCGCCTTGCGACGGGTCTCGCGGATCGGCCACAGCCAGGCCTGATCCAGGTGTCCATGGCCGATCGCGCTGTACTCGAAGTCGCCCAGCTCGGTGCCCGGCTCCGCGGGAGCGGCGAGCAGGCCGGCCAGCGTGGCACGGGCCGCGGGGATGTCGCCGGCCCGGAAGGCGGCGTACGACGCGCGCAATCCGGCCCGCAGCCGGGTCTCGAGCGCGGCATCCTCGGTGTGGCCGGCGAGGACCACCAGCGCCAGGTAGTCGTAGTACAGGCCGAACGCCTGGTCGTCGCGCACCGCGAGGTGGGCGCCGTGAAAGACGCCGCGCCCGACCGGGTAGAGCAGAAAGCCGTTGTACGCGACGTCGGCGAAGAACTCGAGGCGCCCCGGCGACATGGCGAGGTGAGGCACCGGCCGGTACCGGCCGCCGCTGTGCGGCAGATCGCCCTGCTGGAAGACCGTGCTCACCGAGTCGATGACCTCGCCAGTGGAGCTGTAGACCAGCCCTTCTCCGCGGATGCCGAGCATGACCACGGCGCTCTCGGCACCGGCGGGCACGTCTCCGGTCACCCGCAGCCAGGCGCAGTCGAGGGTGCTGCCCCACGAACCTCCGTTACGAAGGTGCCGGAAGGTCGAGCGGTCGAGCTGATCGAACGGGATCGGCTCGGCCGAGCGGATCACCTCCGCCTTCAGCGGCGCGACCGTGCGGTAGATCCTGCGGCGAATGGCGACCAGCCGCCGGAACTCACCAGGCTGCTCGGCGCGGATCCCCCACAACCACGTGGCGAAACTCACCGGATCCGCCTCCTCGCGCTCGACCGCAGCCTATCGGCCCGCGCCCCGGTCAGTTGAGGGCCGGCAGGTCGTTCGGGATCGTGCCGGTTCCGTACAGCTCGACGGCCAGCGCCTGCAACGCCGCCAGGGCGGCTCGCTGCGGAAGGGGTCCGTACGAGATGCGCGCGACGCCGAGCTTCTCGTACTCGTGAGCAGGCAGGGCCCCGGGGATGCCGATGACGCTGATGGTGTTGCGGCCCAGCTCGGCGACGACCCGCTCGACCGATTCCTTGTCGATCAGACCGGGGATGAAGACCAGCGCAGCCCCCTCGGCCAGGAAGGCCTTTCCGCGCACGATCGCCTCGGTGACCCGCTCGTCGAGCGGTCCTGTGCCGCGCACGAGGGCGTCGGTGCGCGCGTTGAGCTGGAATGGAACGCCCTCCGCCTCGGCCGCCGCAACGATCGCCGCGACCCGCGCGACCGACTCGTCCAATGGCTTGAGTCGGTCTTCGACGTTGGCGCCGACCGCTCCGATGCCGATCGCGCGGCGGATGGTCGCGCCGGGCTCGGCGTAGCCGTCATCCAGATCGGCGGTCACCGGCAGGTCGGTGGCCTGGACGATCGTCGCGACCCCGTGCAGGGCCAGTTCGAGCGGCATCCCGCCGTCTGCGTAGCCGTACATCGCCGCGATGGAGTGGCCGGCGGTGGCGATCGCCGTCGTCTGAGGGAGGTTCGCGATGACCTTGGTCGATGCGGCATCCCAGACGTTCACGACGCGGACGATCTCGGGGGATCGGTACAGGGTGCGCAGCAGTTCGGCCTTCGCGACGGTGTCGTCATGAGTCGTGTTCTCGGCGCTGGTCATGCTCTGACGCTACCCCGCGGTGACGGACGGCGGCGACGTCGACCTGGGCTCGAATCGTGGTCCGGATGAGTCGGGCCGATCTCGGCCCGGTGAGGCAAATGTGATCCCTCACATTCGCTTCACGATGAAAGCATTACGGCAAGAACCCAGCAATTCATTGAGTTGCAGGGGGATTCCGTTATCGGAACGTTACCGAATAGGCGTAGCGGCCGCCCCAAATGTGAAGGCTAACATTGCGGGTGCAGCGCGCAGTCGCGGTGCAACACAGCAGCTCGGCATCGGCCCGGGCCCCAAACAAGGAGGTTTGAGGAATGAAGAAAATCCTGGCTGCTGTCGCAGTCATCGGAGCCATCACCCTCGGCTTGACCGGATGTGCGACCAGCGGTGGCGGCGGGTCCGCCAACAAGGTCATCACCGTCGGCTTCGCCCAGACCGGATCCGAATCCGGATGGCGCGCCGCGAACACCGAATCGATGAAGACGGCCTTCTCGGCCAAGAACGGCTTCAAGCTGATCTTCAACGCGGCAGACAACAAGCCCGAGAACCAGATCGCCGCCGTCCACAGCTTCATCAACCAGGGCGTCGACGCGATCGTGATCGCGGCCGTCGTCACGACCGGCTGGGATGACGTGCTCAAGGAGGCGAAGGCCGCCAAGATCCCCGTGATCCTCGAGGACCGCACGATCGACGCAGACCCGAGCCTCTACGCCAGCTGGATCGGTGACGACTTCAAGAAGGAGGGCGTGACCGCCGGAACCTGGGCAGCCAAGGAGGCCGGCTCGACGCCGACCAACATGGTCGTGCTCGAGGGCACGACGGGCTCGGCTCCGGCCATCGACCGCGCAACCGGCTTCAACTCGGCCATCGGCTCGTCGGGCATCAAGACGCTCGACTCGCAGACCGGCAACTTCACCCGGGCTGACGGCAAGACCGTCATGGAGGGCTTCCTGCAGAAGTACGGCAAGACGATCAACCTGCTGTTCGCTCAGAACGACGACATGGGCCTCGGCGCCCTCGACGCGATC
>Ga0068855_100003152_pt1 | contig 20178 bp, 18 predicted proteins | sample KBSCornC52_FD_66592 | JGI IMG/M metagenome (GOLD analysis project Ga0068855, IMG submission 66592) | Corn rhizosphere microbial communities from Kellogg Biological Station, Michigan, USA - KBS Corn C5-2 | ecosystem: Host-associated > Plants > Roots > Rhizosphere > Soil ...
GGGCACAGAAAAGCGCGTCTCCGCCGCGGCATCGCGCAAAAATGCCGTGCGCTCGCGCGCGCCCGCGGCGCCGACACGGAGCTCGAGCTTGCTCACCAAAGAAGCCGCATCTTGCAGCCGCACCACGAGCTCTGCGCCGTCACCCGCGGGCGTCGCGCGCACAGCAAGCCGCTCGCTCGCGGCGCTCCAAAAGCCTCGAGCTTCGAGGTACGGATCGCGGATCTTGGGCGACAGATTCTTGTCGAGTCGTAGCGTGGGATCGATGGCCAGAGCCGCGACGAAATGCGGCTTGGCGGTCTCGGCGTCGCCGAGCGCCGCAGCCGAGATCCCGAGCAACACGTGTAAGCGCGCGGTTTCTTCGGGGCTCCCTCCGCCGGCCTCGAGGGCGCGCTGCGCCTGCTCGCGCGCGGTCGGAAAATCCACGTCTTGGTAGGCGTGCTCGGCCGCAGCAAGCGCCGTGTGGAGTCTCTCCGGCTCGGCAAACGCGGACGCGGAAAAGAATAGGTCGAGGGCGAGCAGCGTACACGCAAGCTTCTTCATTCGATGCCAATCCGTCGCGCGGCGGTCTTGCCGGGTTCGATCGTCACGGTGTAAGTGGTCTGAATACCGAGCTCTGGGTTTTTGAGCGAGAGCACTTGAGTGCCGCTCGGCAGCTTGACGCCGACCAGTGGCGTTTGTCCGAGCAGCTTCCCATTCACGCTCACCATCGCCCATGGGCTCGTATCGATGGTCAGAAAGCCGAAGCCGGGCGTGGCAGGCACGCTCGGCGTCGCAGCTTCACCGGACGTGCTGATCGACGCGGCCGCGGACGCGCTGACCGGTGCGGCCGTCGCACGGACCGCGCGCGCCGGCGCCGCGTGAGCCGTTGCCGGCGGGGCCGCGAGTTTCGCGGGCGCGGGCTCTACATCCACCGCACGCGGCGCAGCCGCGCCCAACTCCGCACGCAGCGGTGCGGGGAGCGCGGCCGCAGCGAGCGGGGCCGCGCTCCGTGCCGCGTCCGCGGCGCTTGCCAACGGGTGCGACTTGACCGCCACGAAGTAGGCAGTGCCGAACACAAGGCCAAATACCGCCAAGAGCGCGCATAGCGAGCGATAAGCGCGCCGGTGCCGCTGATTCAACTCGTCCACGCGCTCGTGCACGTTGGTCAAATCCGCCGAGGTTGGGCTGGTGACGATCAACGCGCTCGTACTGCTGGGCGCGCCGCCCGGCGTGCGAATCGAGCTCGGGCTCGGCGGCGTGCAGTCGCTGCGCGCCATCAACACCGAGACCAAGCGCCGCTGCTCGGTGATCTCGCTCGCGAACAGTTCGCGCATCAACGCCGCCAAAGCTTGCTGGTCGCGCACATGCCCAGACGCGGCGAGCCACTCTTCGAGATCGTGTTGCATCGCGCCCGCCGTCCGGTAGCGGAGGGCCGGGGTCCGCTGTAGCGCGCGCGCGAGCACGACGTCGAGCTGCACGGGCAGCTCGGCGCGACGGCCGCTGGCAGTCGGGATTTCTCCCTTCAAGGTCAAGTTCAGCGTGGCAAGATCGGTGTCGGCCTTGAACAAGCGCGTACCGGTGAGCGCCTCCCACAGCACCACACCCGCGCTCCACAGATCCGCGCGGCGATCCACGGCTTCGGCCGCGGCTTGCTCCGGCGCGATGTAGCCGACCTTCCCTTTGACGATGCCGGTGGCCGTGCGCCCTTCGTGAGTCTTGGCCTTGGCAATGCCGAAATCGAGCACTTTGACTTGCCCGTCATTGGTCACGAATACGTTGTGCGGCGAGACATCGCGGTGCACGATTTCGAGCGCCTGGCCGCGCGCGTCCCGTGCGTTGTGCGCGTAGTCGAGCGCCGCCAGCATCGAAATTCCGATCTGCACGGCGAGCTCGATCGGCAATTTGCCGCGCTGGTACGCGCGCCGCAGCACCCGGTGCAGCGGCTGCCCTTCGAGGTACTCCATGGCGATGCAGCAACGGCCCTCGATCACCCCCGCCTCGAGCGTCTTGACGATGTTCGGGTGCTCGAGCAAGCAGAGCAACCGCGCCTCGTCCAAGAACATCTGCACGAGGTTTTGATCTTCGGTGAAATGCTCGTGCAAGCGCTTGATCACCACCGGCCGGTGCACGAACGGCGCGACTTCCCAAGCGGCCAGGAAGACCTCGGCCATGCCGCCGTGTCCGAGGCGCGCCACTAACTTGTAGCGTTCGAGTGCTTCGAGCAGCTCGTGAGGTACCGACTGCGAGGCGAGCCCGGTAAACGTCGGAACGACCGGCGTGAGGCCCGAGTCACTGCCCTCGTCGGCGAAGGGGATCTCGAGTGCTGACTGAGAAGGAGACACCGTTGAAAGCTAAGATCTTTCCGTCAAGGCTTGAGCAACGCGCGGAGAAATTGCTGTAACGTTTGTGTGGCAACAATGGCGGGACCCGCGGCGGGTTCGGCCAGCCCTTCGGTGAGTGCTTATTTAAGCTCGCGCTGGAGAACAGCGTGGAGTTCTCAGCCTTCGCAGTAGCCTTGTGAACAGGTCTCGCCGCCCTTGCAGTCCCCCTGCACCTTGCATGGCGTGCAGCTCGTCCGGCCAGTGGCTTTGGCTTCGAACACGCACGAGCAGGGGCTCGCGGGCAGATTGGGCAGGATGTTGCCACCGTCTTTGGTGCGCATAACGCGCATCGCGCATTCGGGGACAAGGCCACTTTGCGCGTACACATCGAGCAACTGCACGCCGTTCGGCAAGACCTTGGTGCCCGACAAATAGCCGACGATGTCGGTCACCGCTTGGCGATTGCTCGCGTTCACCGGATTGCCGAATTGATCGACCTTGAGCAAGAGATGTAAGGGGCCCCAGATCGGATAGTGCCCGTCGCGCACGTTCTGCTTGTCGTGCGCGCTGGCCGTGGAATCTGGATACACCGCGCAAGTCTGAGCGCTGTCTTGGAAGGCGAGCACGCGCAGCTGAGCGCGCAGATTCTTACTGTCGATGTAGTCGGCCGCCAAAATGCCGAGAGCCTGGTTGGCGCTGACTTGGTCCTGCCCGGCTGCCTGCAGGTCCCCCGCGACGTCATCCGAGCTCTTGTGGGGTTTTCCGCGCCAAGCAGCGGCAGGCACGCCGATCGCCGCCGCCAACATGGCCTGCGTGCCGGAGCTCGGGCTGCGCACGAAGATTTGGCTCTCGTCGTTCCAAATGGGCGTCGTGCCGCTCGGGTCGAGCACTCCACCGTCCTTGCCGAAACCAAACACGAAGTAGGCCGCCTGCGCGCTGATTTCGGAGTACGACGAGTTTGCCGGAACCGCGAAGGTCATCGTCTGAATCGGGCCGTGCGCGTCGCGGATGCGCAGTGAATCGAGATCGGTGAGCTCGAAGCCGGTACACGATTGCACGAACACATCGGATGCGCCGATGTCCGCCGCCACGCCAGATGCCGGCAAATCGCAGCTGACGCCCGTGCTCGACGAGCTCTCCCAATACGTCGCTGCTGCGGCGGGCGCGGGGCTCGGCCCGGTCGTCATGGGCGTGCCATTCACGATCGCGTCCACGCCCACGCACGAGCCGGTCGCGGTGTACACCAAGTAAATGCCGCTGCCCGCGAGCTGCTGCGCGATCTGTTGCAAGAACGGCTTGGCCGCAGACGAGCCCGTGACGTAGACGAGCGTGCCTTTGCTCGCCAAATCCGCGCACTCGCGACCCGTGCCCGCGCTCCCGCCGGCTCCGCCCGTGCTGGCAGAGCCGCCTGCGCCGCCGCTCGCTTCCGGCGTGGGCAGCTCGGGCAATTGTCCGTCCTGGCCGAGCAGCGTCAAGCGCTTGGCGCTCGAGAACGGCGTGCACGCGGCGGTCGTGCACGCATTTTCCAAGCTCGTGATGTCGGTTGCTGCGCAGCGATCACAACCGAACCCCTGAAAGCCATGCGGATCCTGACAGCTCTGCCCGCCCGCACCGGCAGCGCTGCCCGCTGCGCCGCCGCCGGCGATCCCCGCCGCGCCGCCCGTGCCCGCGACTGCGCCTCCTACGCCGCTGCCGGCGCCTCCGTTTCCGAGTGCGCTCGCGCGTCCACCCGAGCCGTCGCTTTCACCGCTCGCCCCGCCGGAGCCGGCTACGACGGCGTCGCCGAACCATTGATTCGGATCTTCGAGCTTGGTGCAGCCCAACAAAATCAATGCCGAGAACGCCAGACGAAAGGGCAGTGGGCGAGGGTTGCTCATGGGGTTGCTCGAGCCAAGTGGCTCGCTCCGTAGCAGACCAGCCGCACGCGCTCCATCGCGCTCGACTGGGTTCGCGAGCATGTCTCCTCGCCGACACACGTCCGTTACGCTCGAGCGCGCCTCGTCGCGCCACGCCGCCGAAAACGCGCTGCTGCTCGTCGATCGGTTTAGGTTTGGGTGGCCACGAATGAACGGGCGCGCTGCTCGTGCTGTTCGGCCGTAGGCAACGGGGCCAGGCGCGCATCCGCGTAGCGGCCACGCCTGCCGCGCCCTGATACGGACGCGGATCGCAGCGCTGCCTGGCATCGATTCGGCGTAGCTCTCGGCCTGGCGAATTCCGCCACCCGAGCGACCGGCGCACGCCTGTCGCACGAATCCCTCGAGCTTCGAGCTGTGGCTTTTCGATCGCGTTGCGAAACGCCGCGCCAAAAACGGCATTCTCGCTCATCGACGGCCATTTGAGCGGACGGTATGCTTGAAAGTTCCTGGGAGCGCCGCCTGCGCCTGTGCGCGGTTGCGGCACTGGTTCATGCCGAACGCGGAATCCTTTCGAGTCCTCTTGGTCGACGACGACATTCGGCTGTTGGAAAGCATGGCGGCCGTGTTGGCGGACGACTTCGTGGTGCGCTCGGCAACCTCTGGCTATCAGGGGCTGCGCCTGCTGGAGCGCGAGAGCTTTCACGTGATCTGCGCAGATTGGCAAATGCCCGGCATGAGCGGGGTCGAGTTCTTCCGCGAGATCGCGCAGAGGGAGCTCGATCCGAACCCTTGCTTGATTCTGATCACCGCTCACACCGGTGAACTTTTGGAGAGCGTGCCGTACGAAGACCGCAAGTTACTCGGCATGCTGCGAAAACCATTCAGCCCGGAGCAGTTGATCGAACGCGTGAGGCAGTTCGCGCGCGTCGCGCAATTGAAACGCTCGAGCGCGGCGCTCAACGCGGCGCTCGGGGAGCGCAAATGACCGGCATCCAGCCCTGGAAAATCGCGCGATGAGCCGAGCTGGGACGAGTGGCGCCTCGGCCGTTCGCGCGCCCGCTCGCATTTTGGTTGCCGACGACGATGACGGCGTGCGAGCGGGCTTGGTCGCAAACCTCGAGATCGAAGGCTACGAAATCGTCGAGGCGCGTGACGGTGCGCAGGCGATCGCGCTGATCGAGCAGCAGGCGTTCGAGCTCGTCATCTCGGACGTGGTCATGCCTTTCGCGACTGGCGTGGACGTGCTTTCAGCGGTTCGAAAACGACACCTCGACACGCCGTTCATCCTGATTTCGGCGTTCGTGTCGGAGGAGCTCGTGACCCGCGCTCTGAGCAACGGACTGTTCGCCATGCTGTACAAGCCCTTCGCAATGGAGCGTATTTTGGCGGTCGTGGCCCGCGCGCTGCAGCAAAGGGCCGTGCTGCTCGTCGATGATACGCAGTCCTTCGTCTCCTCGCTGGCCGCCGCACTGCGCTCGGTGGGAATGCGTGTGGAGGCCTGTGTCGACGGCAAGAGCGCGGTCGAATACGTCCGCAAAAACGGCGTCGACGTGTGCGTCTTGGATCTGGTGATGGAACCGCTCGACGGCCTCAAGACCTGTGAAGAATTGCAAGCGGTCGACGCGCACATGGATATCATCGCGATCACCGGTCTTGCGAGCAACGAGCAGGTTCGTGGCATCACGCGGCGCGGCATCGCGACCTGCCTGCGCAAGCCCTTCGACGTGCAAGATTTGCTCACGGCCATCGCTCGCGTGCGCGCGGCCGCTCCGGTGAAAAAATGATTCCCTCAGACCCGCTGCGCACGACCGAGCTATTGGCGCTGATCGAAGAAGCCAGCGCGCCGTTGCGGCACGACGTGCGCAATCGCTTGGCTTCCGTCAGGAATCTGGCGTTCTTCGTGCGCCGGAAGCTCGCCGCAGAGACCGAGGTCGAGCGCGACCCGCGAGTGCACGAGTTTCTGCTCAAAATCGACGATGAGGTGGAGCGCAGCGACGCACTGATCGAGGCCTGGTCGGCCAAGCTGCAGGGCCGGCGCGAAGTCGAGCCAAACGCCTTTTCGGTGCTGGACAGCGTGCGTCTGGCGGTGGACTCGCGGCGGCAGCCTACGAGCGTAGCCGTTGCGGCCCCTGTCGAAAGCTTGTGCGTGGAAGGAGATCTGCAGGCGCTGGCCTTTGCCATTCGCTGCTTGCTCGAGAACGCGGCGGAAGCGCAGTCTTGGAGCGTGGTGCAGGTTTGCGTCGAGCCCGTCGACGGTCAGTGCCGGATCCGGGTCGTGGATCGCGGTCCCGGGATCTCGGACGCTGCGCGGTCGCTGGAGCGCTTCGCGACCACCAAGCCCGGGCACCTCGGGCTGGGCTTGTGCATGGCGCAGCGCGTCGCCGTGCAGCATGGCGGAACATTGTCGATTTCGAGCAGCGAAGCGGGGGCCGAGGTTTGCCTCACGCTGCCCTTGGCCCGTACGCATACCTCGGCGGGAGAGTGACCGTGAAACGGCTATTATTGGTAGACGACGACGAGGGCAATCGCGTGACGCTCTCGGCGTTGCTCGAAGACGACGGTTTCGCGGTCGACCTAGCAAGCTCGTTTGCCGAGGCGTCCGCCACGCTGGGCGGCTCGCCGCCGCAATACGACGCGATCTTGCTCGATCATTCGCTGGGCGACGGTTACGGGTCGGATCTGATCCCGCTCATCCGCCACGTGTTGCCGAAGACCAAGGTGTTCGCGATGAGCGCCAGCGCGGGTGCAGGTGGCATGCGTCACACAGCCGACGCCGAGTTGCCCAAAGGCCTGCATTTTCCGGATTTTCTGGCGCGCTTGCAGGCATTGCTGAGCGCTCCGCATTGAGCGCGGCCGGGCTCCCGGGCGCAGTCGTCGCGCGCGGTCTCACCCGCTCTGGCCGCGGGGCGTGCGCAGATCGGCCGCGCCGCCGAGCGCGGGAGCCGGCTCGAGTGAGGCCTCGCCGATCGGAACGGTCATAGAAAAAGTCGTGCCGCGCCCGAGCTCGCTCGTGACCTCGATCTGACCACCGTGGCGCTTGACGATGCCCTCGACGATCGCCAAACCAAGCCCGGTGCCCCGGAGCTTGGTCGTGTAGAGCGGCTCGAAGATGCGCGCGCGCACCTCAGCCGGCATGCCCTTGCCATTGTCTCGAACGGTCAACCTGAGCAGCCCCGCGTTCACGTCGCCGCCGACCTCGACGCGGCCGGTCTCGGCCTCGACGGCCTCGACCGCGTTCTGCAGCAGATTGACCAACACTTGCCGGAATTGATCCGCGTCCAAATTGGGCACCGGCAGATCCGGCGAGACCGCGTTTTCCAGCATGATCGCCGGGGCCGGCTTGACCACGACCTCGATCGCACTTTGAACCAGCTCGCTCACGGGCGCGGGGACGCGGTAGATGGCCCGTTCGCGCGAGAAGTCCAAGAGCTCGCCGATGATCTTCGCGCAGCGGTCGATCTCGGTCGTGATGACTTGGGAGAATTGCAGCACGCGTGGATCAGGCGTAGCGTTCGCCGCTCGCACCACCTTGCGCTCCAAATAGAACCAAGCGTTGCGAATGGCGGCCAACGGATTACGGAGCTCGTGACCGATGCTTGCCGCGAGCCGGCCGATCGCCGCAAGCTTCTCGGTCCGGAGCAACGCTTCTTGGGCTTCGCGCATGCGTTGCTCGGCTTCTTTGATGTCCGTGATGTCGAAAGCGACGCCCTGAATGAACAGCGGTCGACCGAGCTGATCGCGCACGACGCGTGCCTCGCCGTGCACCCAAACGGTACGACCGTTCTTGGCGAAGAAGCGACAATCTGCCCGGAATGGACCGCCGACCGCACAGCCGCGGGCAAACTCGGCGTTCCAGCGCGCCTGGTCGTCCGCGTGCATGCGGTGAAACCAGAGCACCGGATCATCCAGCCACTCCTTCTGCGTGTAGCCGAGAAGGGCTTCGATTTGCGGACCGATGTAGATTTCGTTCTCTCCCTCTTCGAGAGAAGCCATGAACGTGACGGCTGGAATTTGCTCGACTAGGCTGCGATAGCGGGCCTCGGCGCGCTTCGAGGCGGCGGCACGCGCCCGCTCGTCGCTCAAATCGCGCACGGCGTAGCTGGTCAGGGAAGTGCCGGTGATGGGCAGGACGGTCACGTCTGCTTCGAAGGCGCGGCCGTCCGCCTTGAGCGCGCGCACACGCCGGGACTGACTCGGCACCTCGTCTGGGAAATAGCGCGAAATCGCCGTGCCGAGCAGTGCGTCCTCCCTGGCGGCGAGCAGCGCCGGCAGCGAACCGCCGACGCTCTGGATCAGGCCGAACGCGTCGGCCACGAGCAACGCGGCCTCACGCGTGGGCTCCGCCTGCGCCTCGGGCTCGGGCAGGTGCTGCGCCTGGGCCTCGCTCTCTTTCGAGTGCTCGTGAAGAGTCTGGGTCGGGAAGAAGAAGGCGCTCGCCAGCTGATGCAAGATCGCTTCGGCTTCGGCGCGGTGCGCGTGCTCGTCGCCACCTTCTGCGGCGACGCTCGGAGCGCGCAGGTTCGGCTCGGGCGCGCTGTAATCGGTGCTCATGGGGAGGATCCTGGCTGCGCGGATTCGGGCGTGCGCTGCGCGCTCTCGCTGCCGAACGCGCAGAGCCATGCGCAGAACGACTCGACTCCCTGGCCGCTGGTGGCAGACAGCTCGAACGTGCTCACCCTAGGGTTCAGCGCGCGCGCGTGCTCGATCGCCTGCTTCGGATCGAACTGTACGTGCGGCAAGAGATCGATCTTATTCAAAACCAATGCGTCGCAGGCCCGAAACATGTGCGGATATTTGAGCGGCTTGTCGTCGCCTTCGGTGACCGAGAGCACGACGATGCGCAGCGCTTCGCCCAGATCGAACAGCGCTGGGCACACCAAGTTGCCGACATTTTCCAGAAAAACCCGCGACCCGGGTTCGGGCGCGAGGGCCGCGAGCGCGTGCAGGACGGCGTGAGCATCCAGGTGGCAGCCGGTTCCGGTGTTGATTTGAATGGCACGACAGCCCGCACGGCGGATGCGTTCGGCGTCTCGCTCCGTCGCCTGATCGCCTTCCACGACCAGCGCGCCGAGCTCCGGTGCAAAGCGCGCGATCGCTTCGAGCAAGGCCGTCTTTCCGGCACCGGGCGAGCCCATCAGATTGAAGGCGAGGACCGAGCGCTCCGCGAGCCAGGCCCGGTTTTGCTCGGCCAAGCGTTGGTTTTTTTCGAGCAAGGAGCGTTCGAGCTTGAGCGTGCGCTCGGGCCCGCGCGGTTTCCGCAGGCGAACGCTGGTCGCCCGTTCGTGCTCGCGGTTCGGCTTGGGATCGGAACAGCCACATGTCACGCACATCACATCACCTCGACTTCACGCAGGCGGAGCTGCTCCCCGCTCAACAGCTGCAGCGAAAACGAACCGCACGGGCAGCGCTCGAAGGCGGAATCGAGGTCGCACTCGCGCCCGCACTCACGGCACAGCGCGCGCCCGGGCAATTCGACGATCTCGAGCTCGGCGCCTGCTGCGGGGGTGCCTTCGGCGCACAGCTCGAAGCAAAAGCGGAATGCGTCCGGCACCACGGCCGCCAGTTTGCCGATTTCGAGCACGACGCGCGTGACCGTGCGCCCTGCGCAGTGCTCGCCAATCAACGCCACCAGATCCTCGGTCAGAGCGAGCTCGTGCATTCAGGCGTCCTCCAGCGCGGAGCAAATGTCGGCTTCGGTGAGCTCGATCGCCAATTGCTCGACCAGCGGCACGGCGCGCTCGACTGCGTCGCGCACCGGTTCGCTCAGCTCCAGCATGGGCGCCTCGTCCGAGCCAAAACCGAGCGGTTCACAACCGACCAAACGCGAGCGCGGCCGCGTGCCCCCGAGCGCCTGCACCAGCGCGAGCACGCGACACGGATCGACGCCGTGGCTCGGACCCAGTAGCTCGGGCGTGGGCTCGCTGTTCGAAAAATCCGGTTCGAGCACGCTGAGTGTGCCCGGCGCATAGCCGCGCTGCACGGTGTCGATCAGCAGCAGCGCGTCGTAGCCGTCGGCCAAGGAGTGCGCCAGCTCCAGACCGCGAATGCCGAAGTCGCGCACGGTGACTTGCGGCAGCGGTGGCCGTCGGCGGAGCGCGCGCACGACCTCGACCCCGAACGCATCGTCGCCCAAAAAAACGTTTCCCACTCCCGCGATCAATACTCGATTCATGATAGGTCTCCCCAATTAGTTCGCTCCACCTCGTCTGCGAAAAAAAAGAAGCGATGCCCCGGTAAACCGAGCGCTCCGAGATCGGCACCCGGATCGTCGTCGACCGTCACGCTCAGCTGCACGCGATCTTCGAAGTCGCGATGTACTTCGCGCACCGTGGCCATGCGCCCGCTGAGCGCAAGATCGAAAATGTCCGCGCCCGCTTTGGGCCGAAGGCGGACACGCTCACCGACGCGAATCGCTCCGCGGCCACCTGGCGTGCGCTCGAGCCGACCGTGTAAGCGCATCAGTTCGTCGCTCGACAGCGCTTCGGCCCGAGCCAAGATCGCGCGCGCGCGTGGATCCCCCGCGCTCAGCTCGCGCTTCTCCGCGTCGCTCAAAGTGAGCACGCGGAGCAGCAAGATCTCGTCAATCTCCGTTGCGTCGCAGGAATCGGCTCGGCTTTCGGGCGCGATTTGTGGGTAGTCGTACAGGATGATCGGGCTCGCGAGCAGCTGATCGTGCGTGCCCCGTTTGCCGACGAGCACGGGCCACAGCCCGCGCTGGTTGCAGCTGGCGGCAGCGGCGGCAAGCTCCGGCGGGGGATCCAAGAGCGAAATGAATTTGCCCGAGCTTACGCCGAGCAACAGGTGTGCCGCGATGAGCGTGTCCGGTAACGCGGTGGCCCGCTCGCGCGCCGGGCTATTACTCTCGTTGTGCAGCGTGACCGCGACCCGTGCGCTGTCCGTCGTTACGGGCTCGAGAGCCGCTTCCAAGCGGGCGTGCAGTCGTCCGCGGGAGAAGGCAAGCTCGGCGCAGCCGTTCCGGAGCGCGGACATGCGGCCGAGCTCCCAGCGCACCGAGCGCGCCCGCGCTTCGCTCACGTGCGCGTCGTCTCGAGCGCGGCCGGAGAGCTCCAAGAAGCGTGCTTCGATCACGAGCGCCGCCTCTTCACCTTGCACCAAAAACTCGCTGCCGACCGCGCACGCGTCGGAGCCGGTTTGGGCGCTCGAGTACGCCCGCGGGTAGACGCCGCCGAAATTCCAACGCACCCGGTTCTTGAGCGAACTCTGCCGATACGGATAGAGCACGTAGCCCTCGTACAAAACCGCGTCGGCGATGGGCAGCGCGTCTTCGAAGCGCGGGAGCTCGAGTGAATCGGCGGGCGCGGTCATGAGCTGCCTCCAACGAGCTGACGGCTCGCGCGCGCCGTGGGCACGCGCAGGGTGACGAGCGCAGGCGGAGCCTCCTGCAGCTCGACCCGCACCGATTCCACGTCGGGCAGGGCGGCGCTCAGCGCCTCCTCTAGCTCCTTTTGCAGGGCTCGGCGCGTGGATTGGCAGGCGTTCTTGGCGGGCGCTGCGCGCAGCGTGAGCTCGGCGCTCGTTTCAGCGCTGAGGGTCAGCTGTTCGAGCTTACCGCGGTAGCGCTCGCGCAGGCTGGCGAGCGTGGTCGCGACGCGCTCTGCGAGCGGGACGGGGTGCAGGCCATGAAGCAAGAGCAGGGCGCTCAGCTCGGGCTCGCGCGCCAGCGCCTCGCGCACCGTGCGCTCGCCTGCCGTCAACTCGAGAAAGCGCTGGAGGCCGCGCCGATGAAGCTCCAGCACCGTCGCCACGACCTCGCGCGCCCGTTGCTCGAGCACGGAATCGCTCGAGCTCGAGAGCTCCGCGAGCAGCCCTTCGAGCCGCGCCCAGCGCTGTTCGAACTCGGCGTCGCGCGGCGCGGGCAGGGGGGCGACTGGGCTCGTCATCGGGCGGCTCCGAAGCTCGGCGCATGCCGCAGCAATAGCTCTTTTCCGCCTCCGAGATACATGTGCACGCCACACGGCAAGCACGGATCGAAGCTGCGCACCGTGCGCATGATGTCGACGCCCTTGAACTTGTCGCGCCCGTTTTCCTCGAATAGCGGCATGCCCTGCACCGCATCTTCATAGGGGCCGGGCGTGCCGAAGGAATCCCGCGGGCTCGCGTTCCAGGGAGTGGGCGGATATGGGTGATAATTGGCGATTTTTCCGCCGCGGATCACCATGTGATGCGAAAGGATGCCGCGCACGGCCTCGTGAAAACCACAGCCAACGCCCTCGTCTGGCACCTTGAACTCATGCCAGGTGGTGGTGCGGCCCGCGTGCAGCTCCGCGAACGCGCGATCGATGAAATGTAGCGCGGCGGCCGCCGCGTAAGCCTGGAAATACGTGCGCGCGCGATTGCGCTCGAGCGCGTTGCTCCACTCGGGGATCCGCCACTCGAGCTCGGTCTCCGGTAGGTTTACGGTCTTCGGCAAGTAGATTTTCAAGCTATTGCCGGTGGCTTTGACGTAGCCGAAGTCGACCACGCCGGCCAAAGCAGTCACCCAACAGCGCGCGAGCGCGCCGCCGCCGGAGTCGAGCGCCAAGTGCTCGCCGGTGCGCTGATCGAACCAGCGCGGAGCCATCACCCAAGTGTACTTGTCGTTGAAGTCGCGCTTTTGCGGGCGCGGGGTCGTGGTCTGATTCCAGGGATGCCGAGCATCGACTGGGTTGCCGAGCGGGTCTCGTTTGACGAATTGCTCACCACCCGCCCAATCATCGTAAAAGGAGCTGCCGAGCAGGATGCGCATGCCGAGGTTGATCTCGACCAGGTCGGTCGTGACGAGCTTGCCGTCCACGACGATGCCGGGCGTCACGAACATCTTTCGTCCGAAGTTGCTCATGTTTTCGTAGCGAAAGTCGCACACGCTCGGATCTTGAAAGGCCCCCCAGCAGCCGAGCAAAATGCGCCGTCGCCCGACATTTTCGTAACCCGGCAGCGCTTGGTAGAAGAAGTCGAACAAGTCGTCGTGCAGCGGAACGACCTTCTTCATGAACTCGACGTACTTCAGCAAACGCACGAGGTAATCGGTGAACAGCTGCTGGCTCGGCACCGTGCCGACACCACCCGGGTAGAGCGTGGACGGGTGTACGTGGCGACCTTCCATCAGACAAAACATTTCGCGCGCCACGCGGCTCATGTGGAGTGCTTCTTTGTAGAAGGACCCTTCGAACGGGTTCAGCGAGCGCATGATGTCGGCGATCGTGCGAAAGCCGTGCACGCGCTGGCCGGGCGCTTCGGTGCGTTCGGCGAGCTCGAGCACGCCGGGGTTGGTCTCGCGCACCATCTTCTCGCAGAAATCGACGCCCACCAGGTTATCCTGGAAAATGTTGTGATCGAACATGTACTCGGCGGCCTCGCCGAGGTTCACGATCCACTCGGCCATCGCCGGCGGTTTGACGCCGAACGCCATGTTCTGCGCGTAGTTCGCGCAGGTCGCGTGGTTGTCTCCGCAAATGCCGCAGATGCGGCTGGTGATGAAGTGCGCGTCCCGCGGATCTTTGCCCTTCATGAAAATGCTGTAGCCGCGAAAGATGGAAGAGGTCGAATGGCACTCGACCACCCGCCGCTCCTCGAAATCGATCTTGGTGTAGATGCCGAGGCTGCCCACGATGCGCGTGATTGGATCCCACGACATCTCGACGAGCTGCTTGCCGGAGCTGGTGCTGTCGTTCATTTCGAATCCTCGTTCCGGTAGCTCTTGGGTTCGTAGCCGGTGCAGAGCTCTGGGCCGGGCGCGCGCCAATCAGGCTCGCGGTTCAATGACATGCGCGTGAACGAGCGCAGCGCGCGCACCGTGCGGCCGTACATGCCGACCGCTGCCGACGACATGATCGCGCCCGGCGGCTCGTTCATGAAGGGCATGAATTTGTCGGGAAAACCGGGCATGGTGCAGCCGATACACACGCCGCCCACGTTCGGACAACCGCCGATGCCCGCCATCCAGCCGCGCTTCGGCACGTTGCACTGCACGACCGGCCCCCAACAGCCAAGCTTCACGATGCATTTCGGCGAGCCGTAGCTCTCGGCAAAATCGGCTTGCTCGTAGTAGCCGCCGCGGTCACAGCCCTCGTGCACCGTGGCACTGAAGAGCCAGCTTGGGCGGCCCTCGGCGTCGAGCGGGATCATCGGCGCGCGCCCGGCCAATTGATACAAAAGGTAGAGCAAGGTCTCCATGAAGTTGTCGGGCTGAACCGGGCAACCCGGCATGTTCACGATCGGAATGCCGAGCTTGGATTGCCACTCGCGTCCGAGGTAATCGCGTAGGCCCATGGCGCCGGTCGGGTTGCCGGACATCGCGTGAATTCCGCCATACGCGGCGCAGGTGCCGATCGCGATCAGCGCCTGAGCGCCGGGCGCCAGATCGTCGATCCATTGACAGGTCGGGATGGGTTGCCCGTCCGGGCCTTGGCCGAAGGCCGCCCAATACCCCTCGTTTTTGATGTTCTCGTTCGGGATGGAACCCTCGACTACCAGCAAGTAGGGCTCCAGATCGCCGCGGATCGCTGCGCGAAAGGCGCCTAAGAAATCTTCTCCACCCTGCTCGTAGGCGAGCACGGGGTGGAACAAATTCACTTTCGGCAGCCCTGGGATCGCGCCGAGGACGATCTCTTCGAGGCTGGGTTGCGTGGCGGCGGTAATGGCTACCGTGTCGCCGTCACAGCTTAGCCCTTGCGTGATCCAGAGCACGTTGATTTCGGGGATGGCGGGCTCCTGTTGCGTCGAACGGCCATGCGGGATCAGGGTCATCGGGCTTCCTCCTCCGTGTCTGTGGGTCGGTTCAGCAAATCCTCGGCAACTGTTCGGCGGAGAGCATGGGCACCACGCGCTCACCGCCGATGCGCGAGCGCATCCGCACCATGCCAGGGCGCTCGGCCACCGCATGACCGATGATCGCGGCGCCGGCTGCCAGCGGCTGGGCGGCCACGGCCGAGAGCAGCGCCTCGGCGTGCTCTGGCGCGACGGCGAGCACGAGCCGACCTTCGCAGGCGATGTACAACGGGTCGAGCCCGAGCAAATCCGAGGCGGCGCGCACCTCGCTCCGCACCGGCACGCGCGCCTCGTCGATCACGATCCCGACGTGGGATTTCGCGGCCATGTCGTGCAGCACACCGGACAATCCGCCGCGCGTGGGATCGCGCATGCAGCGGATGTCCAAGCCGAGCTCGAAGATCGCGCGACATAGGCCGGTCAGCGGCGCGCAGTCACTGACCAACTCGGTCTCGAATTCGATGCCCTCGCGTACGCTCAAAATCGCCACCCCGTGGTCGCCGATCGGTCCGGAGACGAGCAGGGCGTCGCCCGGCTGCACGCGTGCGATCGAAAGCGCGCGCCCTTTTGGCAGCACGCCGACCCCGGAGGTGGTGATGAACACGCCGTCGGCTTTGCCGCGCTCGACGACCTTGGTGTCGCCCGTGACGATCTCGACGCCGGCTTCCCGGCACGTGGCGGCCATCGAGCGCACGATGCGCTCTAGGTCGTCGATCGGCAGACCTTCCTCCAACACGAACGCCGCCGAGAGCGAGTGCGGCAACGCACCGCCCACGCACAGATCGTTGACGGTGCCGCACACCGCGAGCCGACCGATGTCGCCCCCGGGAAAAAACAGCGGGCTGACGACGAACGAGTCGGTCGTGAAGGCGAGCCGCGCGCCGGCCGCGCTGGGCAGCGCGAGCTCGGCTTGATCCTCCAATTGGGCCAAGATCGGGCTGCGAAAATGGCGCAAAAATACCTGTTCCAGCAGCTCCTGACCGAGCCGGCCGCCGCTGCCGTGGCCGAGCACGATGCGCGCGTAGCGGTGCTCGGGCACCGGGCAAACCGCGTTCATCCGAGCACGTCCTCCGCGCCGCGCGCCACGTGCAAGAGATCCCAGAGCACGTGAATCAAGGTCTCGTGCACCTCTTGAATGCGGTGGATGCTGAAGCTCCGTACCGTGAAGCAAAAGTCGCACAAGGCGTCCATGCGTCCGCCGTCGCGCCCCGAAAAGCCGACCACGAGCAGCTTGCGCTCGCGCGCCGCTGTCAGGCCGCGCAGCACGCTTGCCGATTTGCCGCTGGTCGAAAAGCCGACCGCGATGTCGCCTTCGCGCGCCAATTGCTCGAGCTGAGCCGCGAACACGAACGAGAAATCGCGGTCGTTGCCGACGGCGCTCAAAAAAGCGCTACTCGTGCCGAGCGCGCTGGCCGGCAGCGCGGGGCGCTTCTCGACCACCGGGTGCATGAGCTCGAGCGCCAAATGCTCGGCGTCGCAGGCGCTACCGCCGTTGCCGAACGCGTACAGCCGTGCGCCGGCCTCGAAGGCTCGGCTCATCCGCTCCGCACAGGCGGCGATGTGCGGGGCTTCGGTGGCGAAGAAATCGAGCTTGGTGCGCGCACTTTCCTCGGCTTTGCGCAGCGCAGCGCGCTCGAGTCGCTCATTCATGACAAGGCTCCGTTCAGTCCAGGCTTTCCAAGCGCCAAGCGCGCCGCGGGCACGCGATTTCGGCCATAGGCGTGGTACGCCGCGCAGGCGCCCTCGCTCGAAACCATGGTCGCGCCGAGCGGCGTCTCTGGCGTACAAAGCGTGCCGAAGGCGGGGCAATCGGTCGGTTTTTTCGCGCCGCGCAGGACCTGGCCGCTGATGCAGGCTTCGGGTTCCGAAGTTTGGATGTCGTCGACCTCGAATACCCGCTCGGCGTCGTGCGCGCGGTATTCGTGGCGCAGCCTGAGCCCGCTCTTCGGCAAGAGTCCGATCCCGCGCCACTTGCGATCGCAAACCTCGAATACGCGATCGAGCAGCGCTTGCGAGGCTTCGTTGCCGCGCTCGTTCACCACGCGCCGGTACTGATTTTCGACGCCCGGCTGGCCACGTTCCAGCCGCTGTACGGCGCGCCACACCCCCTCGAGCAAGTCGAGCGGCTCGAAGCCGGTGATCACGATTGGCACCCGGTAGTGTGCTGCGATCGGCTCGTATTCGCGCGTGCCCATCACGCTGCAGACGTGCCCCGGGCCGAGAAAGGCCTGCACGCGCTGCCCCGGATCTTGCAAAATGGCGGTGAGCGCGGGGGGCGTGAGCACGTGCGAGACGAGCGCGCTGAAATTGTGGAGCTGACGCCGCTCCGCTTCGTGGACCGCGAGCGCATTGGCGGGCGCGGTGGTTTCGAAGCCGATCGCGAAGAAGACCACGCGCCGCTGGGGATTTTTTTGGGCGATGCCCAGGGCGTCGAGTGGCGAGTACAGCACGCGCACGTCCGCGCCCTGTGCCTTCAGCTGCAGGAGATCGCCGCGCGTTCCAGGCACTCGCAACATATCCCCGAAAGAACAAAAGATGACGTCCGGGAGTGCCGCAATCGCCAGCGCACGGTCGACCATCTCGAGCGGAGTGACGCACACCGGGCAACCGGGGCCGTGCAGCAGCTCGACCTGCGGCGGCAGCAATTGATCGATGCCAAATTTCACGATCGCTTGCGTCTGACCACCACAAATTTCCATGATCTGCCAGGGCCGCGTCGTGACTTTCGCGATCGCGTCCGCCCAATGGCGCGCCAAACGCCGGCCTTGTTCCGCGTCCGGGCGCCTCACGGCTCTACCCCCGACGGTTCGTGATCCGCGCTGAGCTCGCCCAGTTGATCGAGCTCGCGCAGCAGCTCGAAGATCTTGTGCGCTTCTGTGGCGTCGATTTTGGACAACGCAAAGCCGACATGCACGAGCACGTACTCGCCGAGCGCAACGTCCGGCACGTGCTCGAGGCAGATCTTGCGGGCGACGCCGCCGAAATCGACGCGGCCCATCAAGAGACCGTCCTCTGTCTCGCGCGAAACGACTCGTCCGGGGATGCCCAAGCACATCAGCTGGCTCCTGCTTCGTGCGCGGCGGCGATCCCGAGCTGGCCGAGGCACAACCCGCCGTCCCCCGGTGGGAAGCGTTGCGGGCGAAATACCTGAAATTGGGCCGCTCTCAGTCGTTTTTCTACCCCCGTCACGAGCAAAGCGTTGGCGAACACGCCGCCCGAAAGCACCACTCGAGTCAACCCGTGCTCGGCGCGCAGCACGAGGCACACGTCCAGGATCAGCGCCGCGAGCGTGGCGTGGAAGCGCCGAGCCACCCGTGCTGGCGCGACTCCGCGACGCAGCTCGGACGCGAGCGCGACGATCAGCGGTCGCGTGTCGAGCACGTGCGCGCCGTTTTCGCCCTGCGCAAGCTCGTACGGATAGGCGCGCGAGTCATCGACGGCCGGTGCGCGGCTCGCCAACCACTCGAGCTCGATTGCCGCCTGCCCGTCGTAGCTCGAAACGTGGCGCACGCCGCACAGCGAAGATACCGCGTCGAACAGCCGACCGGCGCTGCTCGCGTGGGGGCAATTGAGGCCGCGCTCGAGCATGCGGCAGGCGACGCGCAGCGCCGTTCGGTCCAAGTGCTCGCCGAGCGCCTCCGGACCGAGCCCAGCGTCGAGCAAGGCGGCGAGTGCGACGCGCCACGGTTCGCGGATCGCGCGCTCTCCGCCGGGCAACCCGAGCTCGCGCAGGTGCGCGACCCGTCGTACGCTGCGCCGATCGCAGACGAAGAACTCGCCGCCCCAGATGCGGCCGTCCGTGCCGAGGCCCGTGCCGTCCCAAGCGAGGCCGAGCAGCGGCCCTGCAAGTGTGTGCTCGACCATGCAGCTTACGACATGCGCGTGGTGGTGCTGCACGGCGAGGCGTGAAATGCCGCGCTCGGCCGCGAGCTCGCGCGCGAACGCGGTCGTGGCATAGTCGGGGTGCAGATCGTGCACCAGGAGCTCGGGCTGCACGGCAAACAGCCGCTCGTAGTGCGCGACCGCGCGGCGGAAATCGAGCTCGGCGGCGGCGTTTGCTAGGTCACCCAAGTGGTGACTCACGAGCGCCTGGTCGTTGCGACCGAGCGCGAAGCTTGCATTGCTCTGCGCGCCGAGCGCGAGGATCGGCCGGCGCAGCACGACGCCCAGCGGCGTGGGGCGCGGCGCGGCTCCGCGTGCGCGACGCAAGGTGCAGGGCGCGCCGTGGCTGATGCGCACGACCGAGTCGTCGCAGCGCAGATGAATCGGCCGATCGTGAGTCAGCGTGCGATCCGAGAGCGGCGCGAGTCGCCGGCGCGCATCGGCGTCCTCGTAGACGATCGGTTCGTGGCTCGGGTTGCCACTCGTCATCACCAAGGGCGCATCATCGAGCGCGCGACACAGCAGATGATGTAACGGCGTATACGCGAGCATCAGGCCGAGCAGCGGGCTTTGGAAAGCGACGGCTTCGGCGACGGCCGCGCTGGGCTTGCGGGGCGCGAGCACGATCGGGCGTTCCGGGCTTTGTAAAAGCGCGCGCTCCTCGGGCGTGAGCTCGCACAGCTCGGCTGCGGCGGCGAGCGTGCGCACGAGCAGTGCGAACGGCTGCTGATCGCGGCCTTTCCGTCGGCGGAGCTCGGCGACCGCGCGCTCGCTGCTCGCCAAACAGGCGAGGTGAAAGCCACCCACGCCTTTCACGGCCACGATCTGCTCGGCTCGGAGCGCCGCGGCGGCGCCGAGCAGCGGCTCCGGCTCCGGGAGTGGCTGCCCGCTTGCGTCGAGCAGCACGAGGCGCGGTCCGCATGCGGGGCATGCGTTGGGCTCGGCGTGGAAGCGCCGGTCTCGGGGATCCTCGTATTCGGCTCGGCATGCGCCGCACAGCGCAAAGCCGCGCATGGTCGTCCGTTCGCGATCGTAGGGCGCGCTTTCGATGATCGTGAAGCGTGGACCGCAGTCGGTGCAGTTGATGAACGGATAGCGGAAGCGGCGGTCCCGCGGCTCGAACAGCTCCTGCAAACAACGCTCGCAGGTCGCCATGTCCGGGGCGAAGAAGGGGGCGGGGGCGGGGCTATCTTCGCTGCCCAAGATCGTAAATTCGGTTTGGCCGTGCGCGGTCAGGGGCGCGAAGCGCACCGCAGCCACGTTGGCCAAGGGCGGCGCACGCTGCGTCAGCGCGACCGCGAAGGCTTCCAGCGCGTGCGGAGCTCCTTCCGCTTCGACCTGCACCTCGCCCGCGCGATTGCGCACGAAGCCCG
>Ga0068855_100003155_pt1 | contig 20172 bp, 18 predicted proteins | sample KBSCornC52_FD_66592 | JGI IMG/M metagenome (GOLD analysis project Ga0068855, IMG submission 66592) | Corn rhizosphere microbial communities from Kellogg Biological Station, Michigan, USA - KBS Corn C5-2 | ecosystem: Host-associated > Plants > Roots > Rhizosphere > Soil ...
CTCGCCCGCGTTTTCAAGCAGAAGGTGACATGATCGAAGAACCGTATCGCTGGGTCGAAGCCATCGCCAATCGGCGTGAATACATTGAGCATCAACTCTCCGGGGGCAGTCCCATCGCGGGGCTGAGTTACAAGGAGGGCATTCTGCTTTTCACGCTCGGGCGCGAGCGGCAGAAGTTGTTCGAGATTTATGATCGCATCGGCCTCGGGACAATTGGGCACCCGGGCGATATCGAGCGGCTGCGCATGACCGCCATCGAGATTACCAGCACGGAAGGCTTCGCTCGCTCGGCGCACGATGTGTCGCTGCGCCGCTTGGCCAATTACTCGCTCTCCCCCGCGCTGAAGACCGCCTTCGAACAGGTCTACGGAGCACCGTATCTGGCCCGCATGCTCTTCGCCGAACTCGGCCGCGGCGGTGCGCCGAATACCTTCCTGCGTCTCGACTACGACGGAGCGATCTTCACCAATGGCGGGGCTTTCGGCCGGGCGGCCGAGGAGTTCGGCGTCATTTCCGGGACGGCCGCTTCCACCGCCAAAATGGAGCGGTTTTTGCGCGAGCAAAGCCTGCCCGCCTCGACCCTGGAAAAGGCCCTGGAGATCGCCCTCGATGCCTGGACCGTGGGCCACCTGACGCAATCCGAAGAACCGTCCGACGAATTACCCTCTGCCGAGGCTATCGCCAAGGGCCGGGAGGAACAGTTGGCTGGTTTTTCGATCGAAGCCGCGATTCTGACCGATACCAACGCCCAAAACGTGACCTGGCGCTCCCTGCGTGATACAGAAATCCGCTCCCAACTCGAAAAGCGATAAGCTCTTTGTGAAGACGCCCCTTTCCAAAAGCGTATTTGGCTTCGCGGCGGTTTTGTGCAAGGGTTTCCGCATGAAGAACGCCATGCCATGTGTGGGTCTCGTCGTTCTTGCGGGTTGCCTGACCTTTATCGTCGCTCCGGATGAAGGGCCATCCACGGAAGCTAAAATCGAATCCGCGCTCAATTCCTTTCCGACGGTGGTCCTCGACCCTGGTCATGGCGGCAAGGACGAGGGCGCCAGCGGCAACGGATTGGTGGAAAAAACGCTCAGCCTCGATGTCGCCCTACGAGTCGAGAAAATTCTCAAGCCCTTCAATTTCCCCGTGGTGATGACGCGCCGCGATGACACGTTCATCCCCTTGGAAGAGCGCGCGGCGATTGCCAATCGGCTGGGAGATAACGCCATCTTCGTGAGCGTCCACTTCAATCACGCCAAGGACCGGGTCTCGACAGGGGTGGAAACCTTTTACGCCCCGGCCAAGGTGCCGCCGGATGGATCCTGGACGTGGGTCGGCTTTTTCAACAAACCGGATGCTCCTCCGCTGGACAACGGCGAGACGCTGGCCGGCTTCATCCAGGCGGCGCTGGTCTTGCGGACCGATGCGGTGAACCGGGGCATCAAGAGCCGCGAACTGTATGTCGTGCGGCACACCCGCTGCCCGGCCGTGCTCGTTGAGGGCGGGTTCATCAATAACCCCCTGGAGGCCGCCCTGATCTCGAACGGCGAATATCGCCAGCGGCTGGCTAGCGCTATTGCCGAGGGCATCATGAGCTACCAGAAGACCCGTCCGCAGCCCGCTCAGACCCCGAGCAAACTGGCCAGGGCTGGGCTGTAGCCGTTGTGTTGTAGCTGGGTTCAATGCCCCGATTTCCTTTAGTCTTTAATCCTTAATCCTTCTGCTACGCGGAAGGATTAAGGATTAACGATTAAGGGGTGAAAATCATGATTAAGGGCGCCCATTGCCCCCAGCCAGCAGTTGCAACCTTTGGAATTCCGCTTTGAATAAGCCGGTGCGCCCTCCGTCCAAATTGCCACCATTCATGAAAACGAAGCTTGTCTGCGTCCTGGCCACTTTGGCTCTTGTCGTTTCCACCTCGGCTGATGACCAGGTGCGCAATGCCCAGACGGAACTGAAGGGCCTGGGCTTTTTCTACGGGGAGGTGAATGGCCAGAGCAGCGCCGAATGGGCCTTTGCCATCCGCCGTTACCAGATTCGGAATGGCCTGGAGGTAACCGGCACTCTCAACCACGAAACGCTCGCCGCGCTGGGCATGGTCGCCGCCAACAACAAACCGAAGAAATCCGCGCCCCCTCCGCCAAACATGGAGGATGTGGCTCCGCCCAAGCCGGCCAACATCGCCAAGGCCCAACCGCCAAGGGATCTCCGGCGCGACCCGTCCGTGGAGCAAAGCGACAAAGACTTTCTGCAGCGGGAAGAGAACAAGGCTCGGAATCGGGACCGTACCGCGGCGGATTACAGTGATCCGGGTCCGCAGCCTTCCGCACCGCCACCTCCTCCGCGGAGCCCCTCGGTCGTGGCCCCGCCTGCGCCGCTCGATGCGCCGAGCGCCGATTTCCCCGTGCTCTTTGCCGGCACGCCTTTCGCCAATGCGCCGCTCACCGTGCAACGCGATACCCTACGCCGTGCGCAAGGCGTGCTCGCCGAGCACGGCTATTATCGCGACGTCATCGACGGCCTGCCCGGCCCGGCCACTGAGGAAGCGCTTCTGGGTTACCAGCGATCCGAGCGCCTGACGCTCACCGGCCGCCTTGACATGGACACGCTCAATGATTTGCGCCTGCTCCCGCGAGACAACCGGGGCAGCGGCGTCCGCTTCGGCTTCGAACTGCACATTCCCAACCACGTCTTCCGCGGCGTGTGGGTAGACCGGCGGTAAAGTGGAAGCGGCATCCTGCCGCTTTTCGTAAATCAATCCGTCAGCGGCAAGGATGCCGCTGCCACTTTTCTTCGCCGCACGGCGACTATTGCGCAAACTCCACCGACTGCAATTCCGTCCACACACTGCCCACGAAAATCTCCGCTTCGATCTTCAGCAGGACGCGGTCCCGATCGTCCGATACCCAGGCGAAGGCGCGTTTGAATTTCCGGTGCGGCTCCAACTCCATGTGTTTGGTGATCCCCTGCAGGCGCACCTGGCACTTGATCGCATTGTAATTTCCCGCGGGCACTTTCAACTTTTCACGGCCAATGACCTCGATGTCCGTCAGGTATCCCGCCTTCGATGGGAAAACCACCATGCGATATTTGTCACCCTGCAGCAGCGGCTGGCTGCGCACAAAGAGCAGCGCGCTCAAGAGGTCGAAAACATTGGGACACTTGAATTTGTGTTCCTTGTCCGGTGGCTCCTTCGAAGGCGTCACTTGCGTGGTGCGCCGCGCGCCCTCAGGCGAAAATTCCGTCTTCGTCGTTTCCGTCTCCGATTTATAGATCTCGGTCTGTTGCAGCCGGATTGGCCGAAAAGTCGTCGCGTTGCAGTTCGCCGTGTGCCGCGAATCCATCTTCCACAAGGTACGCACGAACCCGGTGGTTTGGGTGTTCATGTCGAGCTGATATTCCCCGTGTGCTTTCGAAAAATCGAAGGTTGCCTGGGCCGCGGTGATCCCTCCCCAGCCGAATCGATAAACCGCCTTCTGAGGCCGGAATGGAGCAAATTTTCCGGGCTGCGGCGACGTGAGCGTGTCACGCCAGTCGCCCGCACGCGCCGGTCCGACGAACAGCAAACAGAGCAGCGGGAGCAGCCAGCGGATCATGACTTCACCGGCCGCACATGCTGCAGAGCGCCCTCCGGAACCCAGCCACGGCCGAGCCCCGGCAGCTCGCAATAAATCCATTCGCCGCGCTCGCTGAGCACTCGCACCTGGCTGCCCGCCGGCAGGGCCTCCGCCACACCCGCGCTTTCCGCCGGCGCCAACCGCGCCTCCGTTTCCCTGGCCGTGATCACCGCCAGCGCCTGGTCCCTGGTCATGCTCCACAAGGAAACGCTCGCTAGCGCGCAGACGACGACGCTCAACAGGGTCAACAGCCACAATCCAAAGTGGTCCGCCTGGCGACTCGTGAAAATAAAAACCAACCCAAACAGCACAATCCAACCGGAGATCGCCACGATCACTGTCCAGATATTCGTCGTCAACAGATGCGCCAGCCGGCTGTTCCACGACACCGGCAACAGCCTCGAGCCGCTTTTCTCGCGCAGGAGCCGCAGATTCGCCGCCGCCTCGGGATGCCGCGGGGTCAACGCCAGCGCACGCTCGTAGTTCAGGATCGCATGCCCCGCGTCGCCCAACCGGAACTCCGTGTTCCCCAGATCGTAGTAAACATTCGCGCTCCCTGCCCCGCTCTCGATCACCTTTTCGTAGCCAGCCTTCGCGTCGGCAAATTTCCCCTGATCGTACGCTTGATTGGCGGTGTCGAAATCATTTGCCCTGGCGCGAATCGGCAGCAGGGCAAGCAATAGCACCGCCAGCGCGGTGAGCCCGCGCAGGTATTTCCAACACGGCAAAGAGGGATGTCGTTCAGCTTTTTGCATGGCCCTTCTCCAGTTGTTTCAATGCGCCCATCACGCGTTCGCGTTCGGCGGCGGAAACCTGCCCACCACTACCCGCACCACCCGCATAATGCACTTCGGCGCGGGCGCTGAAAATCTCCTCGATCGTCCCCGCCGCCTGCTCATCGAGTTCCGCCGCGGAGCGGACTGCCGTGACGTCAATGCCCGCCACAGGCCGGTTCGTTTTGAGGGCGGTCTCCAATTGTGCGAACCGTGCGGCGGCATCGAAGAAATCCACGTAGCCGAGATCCGAGCCGCGCAGCCGGCGCCAGACAGCTTCCTTTTCCTGCTGTAACGCCGCCCTTTGACGCACCGCCAAATTGGGCGGACGGCGCAACTTGAGAGCGACGAGGCCCAGGAAGATCACCCCGATGCCCCCCTGCGCATACCAAAACTCACGACGCTCATAGAGCGGCGCAAAACGCTGCGGCTCTTCTGGCTCGTAGCGCAATCCGAGGATGTCATCCGGACGCGGCACCACCGCCGGCTTCCTTGGCTCGGGTGGCGAGCTGTTATCCGCCGAGGACGCTACCGGCTTCGGCGCGGGCAATGCGTCTCCTTCGACCACCAGCGACGTGGGTTCCGAATTCAACGTGACGTATTTCTCCGCGCCCGGATCGAAATACGAGAAATGAAATTCCGGCATCGCCGTCTTCTTCGCCTCCGGGATGACCTGCATTTCGAAAGTCTTCGACCCGGTGAAATTGATCGGGTCGTCCGCCTGAAAGGTATTCGAGGGCGGATAAGTCCGCCAACCGGCGGAATCGGTAATCTCCGGCGCAGTCACGCGATCGAAACTCCCCTTCCCCGACACGCGCAATTTCATGGTGATGGGATCGCCGATCTTGACCTGCTTCGGACTTCCCTCAGCGCTGAATGTGAAGTTCCCCACCGCACCGGAAAAGTCTGCCGGCTTGCCAGCCTGCGGCAAGGGCTTGACCGTAAATTCCACCTCTGGCGCCTTCACCTTGACCAGTTGCGTAGCCGAGAACATGGGATCGTTGAAAATGCCGCCGAAAGGATCGAGCGGGCTGCTGTTGTGTTCCGCACGGGGAATGCGGGCCTGGAACTGAATTTCACCCGGCCCGAGCGTGAGCTTGCCGGCGCGAATCGGCGTCACCAGCGTTTTGAAGACCACATAATCGTAGTCACGGCCGTTCCGCTCTACCTGGTCGCTGCGCGGCTCGGGTATCTTCTGCTTGGTCCAGCCTTCACCACCGATCTCCGGCATTTCCTGTAATTGCCAGCGGATCCGCGAATCGACATACAGCCGAAACTCCAGCGGAATCGACTCCCCGAGATAAAGCGTCTTTTTCGGGACGATCAATTCGGCGAAAGCCCGCTTCTGGCTGTCGTCATCCGTCGCGCTACTCGGCTGCACGGTCAGGGCGGCGGGCTGCGTGGTGTAGTCTTTGCCATCCACCCGAATCGTCATCGCCGGAAGGGTAAACTTCCCATTTTTCTGCGGGGTGATTTGATACGCGTAGGTCTTCGTGTGCTCGGAGACGAAATTACCGTTCTCGATCCGGATGGCCGCCTGGTCGCTGGCCCCGCCATATTGGATATCCAGGCCGTCGATCGGTGAAATATCCGGCGCATCGGGAATGTTGCGCGCCCCACTGATCTTGAGTTGGAAAATCACCGGGTCGCCGATGACCGAAATGCTCCGGCTCAAATGTGCGCGCACCGACACCTCCGCCGCGCAGGCCACCGAAGCCACGAGCAAAAGCAGGAACAGCGCAGCGAAACCGCGCAAATGCTGGGGAAGGAAATGGAGACGAGAGTGTGACATGCGGTTTACCAATCCCGGAAATTACGGCTCTGTGGTTTCCCGTTGGGCTTGCGAAGTTGAACACGCTGGTCCTCCCCCTTCAAGGATTCGAGCAGACTCTTCGCCTGGGCGGGAGTCATCTTGCCTTCCTGTGCGGCCTGGGCCTCGGCGGCGGCTTCCTGCTGCGCATCTTCTTTCTCGCCATTCTGCTGCGGATTGCCTTGCGCTTGGATTTGGCCCTCGCGTTTCTTGCCGGACTCATCAGGCGCCAATTGCGGCTGCTGCTCCTGTCCCTCCTTATTTTGTTGTGGCGATTGCTGGTCGCCCGGCGAGGGATTCGACTGCGCATCCCGCTTCTCGTTGCCCTTGTCCCCGTTCTGCTGCTGAGGCTGCTGGTCCTGCTGATCCCCCTTGCCGCTCTGATCCTTGTCTTGCTGCGCCTTCCCCTGCTGATTCTGTTGTTGCTGCTGTTGCCCTGAGGAACCCTGCGATTGCTGGCTCTGGGATTGCTGCTGCTGTTGCTGCGAATTCTGTTGCTGGTTTTGGTCCTGATTCTGCGAACCGCCGGACTTCTGTTGCTGCTGCTGTTGGTCCTTCTGATCCTTGTTCTGCGCGCCCTTGTTCTGCTGCTGTTGCTGTTGCTGTTGGTTCTGCTGATCCTTCTTCTGCTCGTCCTTCTTGTCCTGCTGCTTTTGCTGTTCGGACTTCGGCGGTTGCTTTTGCATCTCCTCCAGAAGTTTTTGCACGACGTCGCGATTGTATTCCGCGTCCTTGTTTCCCGGGGTGACTTTCAACGCCTGTTCGTAATGCTGCAGCGCGTCCTTCCATTGCTGCACCCGCTTGTCCTTCTGCTCCGTCGCCCGGCCCTGTTCGAAAAGCGTATTGCCGAGATTGTATTCCGCTGACGCGCGCAAATTCGGATCCGGTGAAGTCACCGCCTTGGCAAAGGCATCCAACGCTTTGGCAAAATCGCCCGATTTATAGGCCGCCGCCCCGAGATCGAAATTCAGCGCCGCCGAATCGCGCTGCTGGTGCAACTGCCGATCGAACTCCGAAATGGCGCCCTTGTAATCGTGACGATCGTAAGCCTCGAGGCCGCTGTTCTTCGCCTGCGCCACCAGCGACAGCAGGAGCAGCAAAGCCGCCGCGCGAACGGCCACCGGGGCCACGACGCGCCGTTTCGACCGCTTGCGTTCGCCCAGAAGTGAGGACGTCACCAGCAGCACGAGCGCCGCCGAGAGCGGCCATTGGTAACGCTCGATCGGACGGCGCGACATGCGGGCGTCGATTTCTTTTTCTTTCATTTTGCCCAGGCCGTCCTGAATGATTTGTTTCATTTCGGTCGGCCCGCTCTGCAGGTGAACGTAGAAGCCTCCGGTCGATTCTGCAATTTTTCGTAGGCGGTCTTCGTCCAGCTTCGATTTGACATTCTGGCCGTTCTCGTCCTTCACGAATTCCGTGCCGCCATTCTCCCCGGGAACCGGAATCAGCGACCCGTCGGCCGACCCCAGTCCGACCGTAAAGATGCGCATGTGATCCTTTTCCGCCGCCGCCGCGGTCACGGCGTCGGATTCCAATTCCTCACCGTCAGTGAAAATGATGAGGCAGCGATTCTCGCTCTCGCCTTTGCCAAAAGCGTTATCCGCCTCGGTGATGGCGGCGGCAATATTGGTGCCGCCCCGCGGGATGATGTTCGTGTCGAGCTCGGAGACGGAATCGAGCACCGCGCCGTAGTCAATCGTCAGCGGGGCCTGGAGAAACGCCGTGCCGGCAAAGGCGATGACGCCCACCCGGTCGCCAGTCAATTGCGAGATCAGATCCTGCGTGGCGAGCTTCGCCCGGCCGAGGCGGCTCGGCGCGAGATCAGTGGCCAGCATGCTGCGGGAGCAATCGATGGCGATGAGGATGTCCCGCCCCTGGCGCTTGCTTTGTTCCCACGTGTAACCGTAGCGCGGTTCCGCGAGGCTGACCAACAACGCGGCGAAGCCGAGGAGGAGAAGTGTGAAGCGCAAGCGCCGCAGATTGAGGCTCACCGTCCCGGCCAGACGATCGAGCAGACGCGTCGCCACCAACTGCTGCAGTAATTTGCTGCGCCGGCTCTCATTACGCGCATAGAGCACGATGAGGAGCGGCAGAAACGCGAAGCCCCAAAACCACAGTGGTTGACCAAAGCTCATGGCAGGCGGTTCCCCACGGTTTGCGCCAGGATGGCCTGCAAGGCGAGCAGGCCCAGACCGGCGCCCAGAAACCACGGGAACAGGTCCCGGTACTGGGTGAATTGCTTCATCTCGACCTTGGTCTTTTCCAACTGGTCGATCTCCTCGTAAATTTGCATCAGCGACTTGGTATCCGTCGCGCGATAGAATTTCGCCTTCGTCGTGCCGGCGATCTTCTTCAGCGTGTCCTCGTCCACGTCGACTTTCATGTTCTGGTAGACCTTGCGACCGAACATGTCTCGCACCGGAATCGGCGCATATCCCCGGGTACCCGCGCCGATGGTGTAGACTTTCACCCCGAGCGCCGCGGCCGCTTCGGCCGCGGTCAGCGGGGAGACCTTGCCGGCATTGTTATCGCCGTCGGTCAGCAACACCACGATGCGGCTCTTTGAATCCTTGCGCTCGATGAGGCGCGTGGTGCACGAGGCGATCGCCGAGCCGATGGCTGTGCCGTCCTCGACGAGGCCGAGCTTCACCCGGTCGAGATTCTGGATGAGCCAGCCGTGGTCGAGCGTCAGCGGACTCACGAGATACGGTCGCGCGGCGAAAGCAATCAGGCCGATGCGATCGTTCGGACGCGCTTCGATGAACTTCTGCGTTACCTGCTTCACAACATCGACGCGGCTGGCCCGTTCGCCACCGATGGTGAAATCCTCCGCGATCATCGATCCGGAAACGTCAAGCGCGAGCATGATATCGATACCGCTCGCCTGCACTTGGCTGAACGTGCGTCCCAATTGCGGTCGCGCCAGGGCGACGATGAGAATCGCCAGCGCGAGCAGCAGCAGGCTCATCAACCAACCGCCGATACGCGAGCGCCGCGGTTTGCCCAGAGCCCGGATCGGCAGCAACGAGGAATAGATCACCGCCGGCGCCGCCCCACGGCCACCTTCAAACAAAGCCACCAACGGCACCACGAGCAGAAGCAGCAGCAACCACGGATGGGCAAAGGTCAGGGGACTGTCCTGGAGCAAATTCATGCCTGCCCCCCTTGCACGAAGGCGAGTGCGCTCTCGACGAGCTCGCTGTTATCGGCGCTGGTCGCATCCATGCGCGCGAATTTGATCATGTCGCACTTTTCGAGGAAATGCCCGAGCAGCGATCGATCGCTTTCATTGAACAACTTGGAACCGGAAATTGCCGCCAGGAATTCCGGCGAGGTCTGCCGGGTGGCCGGCAGGCGGAATTTTGCGTTCGAAATGAACGTGCGCAGGATATCGGACACCGCGACACTGAAGGCGTAGGGCTCGATCTCGCCCACCCTGGCGCGGAGCTTTTCGAGTTCGCGCAGGGCGATCGCCGAGGCGCTCGGCTGCGGAGGCGGCGGCCGATGGCGGATCAGGCTCACGATAAACCAGATGAGCAGACCGAACAGGATCACGGCGATCGCCATGGCCGTGGCCACCATCCATGGCGGATAGGGAAAAACGTCGATCGGCGGGGCGATATCGTGAATCTGCACCGGCGGAGGCGTCGCGTCCGGCGCGGCGGCCGGGCCGATGCCCGCCGTGGGAGGCGGAGTCGAAAGCACGGCAAAAATGGGCGAAAACAAGAGGGCGGCGCTCATCGAAGTTGCAGGCGCCGTTCGCGCGTCCGAAAAAAGGTTTGTAACGCCGGGACGTAATCCTGGTCGGTGCGCAGCGAAATCGCATCGACCTGCTTTTTGCGAAAATCGCGCAAGCGGGCCTGGACGCGCTGTTCCGCCGCATCGAGGAATTTTTTGCGGACGTTGCGGTCGGAAGTATCGATTTCGATTTGTTCCCCGGTCTCCGCATCTTCCAGCGTGAGCAATCCCACGTCGGGCAATTCCTCTTCGCGTGGATCGATGATCGGGATGGCAATCAAATCATGCCGGCGGCTGGTGACGGACAGTTCGCGGGAAAAGTCCGGCGCCTGGAAATCCGAAATCAGGAACACCACCGAGCGGCGGTGCAATACCTGGTTCAAGTAGTTGAGCGCAGCGGCAGGCTGGGTGCCGCGGCCCTTCGGCTCGAAATAAAGGATTTCGCGGATCAGCCGCAGAATGTGCAACCGGCCTTTCTTCGGCGCGATGAAGAGTTCGACGTGATCGGAAAACAGAATGAGCCCGACCTTGTCGTTATTGCGGATGGCACTAAAGGCCAGGAGACACGCCACCTCCGCTGCCAGTTCGCGCTTGCTCAGTTCCACGCTGCCGAAATCGCCCGAGGCACTGACATCGACCATGAGCATCACGGTCAGTTCGCGTTCCTCGGTGAATTTTTTCACGAAGGCGTCGCCGTGCACTTCGCTGAATTTCGCGGTTACGTTCCAATCGATGGAACGCACTTCGTCGCCCGGCTGATACTGCCGCACTTCCTCGAAGTTCATTCCCCGGCCCTTGAACACGCTGCGGTACTGACCCGAGAAAGTCGCGGACACGAGACCGCGAGTCTTCAACTCGAGGCGGCGGATTTTTTTGAGAATGGCGTCTGCGGATTCCACGTTACTTTTCTTTCCTAGAAAACCCGCTCAGCAACGCGCTGCCAACAAGGCAGAAAATGCCTGCTTCGACGGCCCCTAAACCCGCGCCTGCATTCCCTTCGTGCCACAACCAAAGGGCGCCGCTCAAGAGCAGGATCCAACCAATGATTTCTAACGGGTTGAATTTCATTCATGGCACTGCCAACCCCGCGAAAATGGTCTCGATGATCTGCTCGCTGGTCTTCTCCTCGGCCTCGGCCTCGTAGCTCACGATGATACGGTGGCGCAGCACATCGGGGCCGACGCTCTTCACATCCTGCGGTGTGACATAACCACGGCCAGCCATGAAGGCTCTGGCCCGCGCCGCGAGGGTCAGGGCAATGGTGGCCCGCGGACTGGCGCCGTAACGGATGAGTCCGTCGAGCTTGAGCTTGTAGTCGGCCGGCTTGCGCGTGGCAAAGACGACGTCGACGATGTAATCCTTCACCCGGCTATCGATGTAGATGTTGTTCACGATCTCGCGCGAACGGATGATGTCGGCCGGCTCGGTGACGGTGAGCACTTTCAAATCCGGCGCGCTCGTCGCCATGAGATCGAGGATCTTGCGCTCTTCTTCCTTGCTCGGATAACCGACCTTGAGCTTGAGCATGAAGCGGTCGAGCTGCGCCTCGGGAAGCTGGTAGGTGCCTTCCTGCTCCAGCGGATTTTGCGTGGCGAGGACGAGGAACGGATCGGGCAGCGGATAGGTCGTTTCGCCAATCGTCACCTGACGTTCCTGCATCGCTTCGAGCAGGGCGCTCTGCACCTTGGCGGGCGCGCGATTGATTTCATCGGCGAGGATGAGATTGGAAAACAACGGGCCGTGCTTGGTGGTGAACTCACCCGTGCGCGGATTATAGATGAGCGTGCCGATGAGGTCGGCAGGCAGCAGGTCGGGCGTGAATTGCAGGCGCTGGAAACCGGTGTGAATGCACGAGGCCAGGGTTTTGACAGCGAGCGTCTTGGCCAGGCCGGGCACGCCTTCGAGCAGGATGTGACCATTGGTCAGCAGGCCCACAAGCAGGCCATCCACGAGGTATTTTTGGCCGACCAGGACGCGGGCGATTTCATCCTGGAGTGGTTTGATCCACTGGCTGGCTTGCTTGACTTGCTCGGTGATTTCCTGGGTCGTACTCATGGATAAATGCAGGGCTGGTTAAGACAGTGAAAAAGTCGTTCCGTTCAGTCTGGCAGGGCAGTCAGCACGGCCTCCACCACCTCGGTCACACCGATGGCGGTCATGCAACGGAAATCGATCGGACATTCGCGAAGAAAACACGGACTGCAGGCCACGTGATGACGCAGCACCCGGTGCCTCGCCCCGAGTGGACCGGTGAGCGTCGGTTCAGTGGATCCGAAGATGGAAACCGTGGGCACGCCGAGGAAGGACGCGAGGTGCATGGTGCCGGTATCGTTGGTCAGCAGCAGATCGCAGGTGCGCAACTGTATCATGAGCTCCTCCAGCGTGGTTTTACCAACCAGATCGGTGCACGGCACCTTCGCGGCGGTGACGATGGTGTCCACGATCGGCCGGTCCTTCTCGACGCCGAAGATTTTCCATTCCGCGCCGGTGCATTCCTGCACGATGCGCACGACTTGGGCGAAGCGCTCCGGCAGCCAGCGCTTGGCTGGGCCATACTCGGCGCCCGGGCAGAGACCGATGACCGGACGCTCCCGCTTCACCGGCGGAATCGCGGGTAGATTCTTCAGCGCGCCCTGGATGTCCGCGCCGACGAATTCCGCCAGCGCGAGATAATGATGCACCTGATGCTCCGGGCGTTTCAGGTCCTTTTTCTTTTTCTTCGGCGCGAATACCTGGTTGAGCAAAGAGCGGCGTGAATGCCCGGGATAACCAACGCGTCGCGGAATCTCGGCCAGCCAGACCTCCAGCGCGACGCGCAGCGAATTGGGAAACAGGATCGCCACGTCATAGGTCCAGCGGAGCCGCTTCGCCACGGAGAGGATGCTGTCGTCGCGCTCGATCGGCAGAATCTCGTCGACCTCCTCCACACTCCTCCACACGTCGGCGAGCTTGGCCGGGGTGAGGATGGTGATGTGCGCATCAATTCGCCCGCGCTTGATCGCGCGCACCGCCGGCACGCTCATGATGGCATCACCGAGCCAGTTGCTGCCGCGAATCAAAATGCGGAAGGGCTGCAAGTCCTTGGCCGTCGTTCCCGGCGCGACGGCGACGCCGCGTTTGTAACCTTGCAGCAGGAACTTCGGCTTGGGCGTCTTCCAGCGATTGTGCACCCAGAACCAGTCCTCCGGTTGACGCCGGATTTGCTGCTCGAGCAGACGGTTGATACTCACCGTCGCCGCTTCCACGCTCTGCCCCTCTGCCCGCATCCCCTTGCCGATCACGCAGCGCCACCGCGCCACGCCATCCGTATAAACAGCCGCCGGCACGAGCCACCCGCTGGTCCGCAAGGCCAGCATGGCGGGCAGGGTCGTGGTGGAGGCGAGTCGGTTGAAAAATGGGCACCAGAGGCCGGCATCACCGGCATGTTGGTCGATGAGAATGCCGACTCCCCCACCCGCGCGGATGAACTGCGAGGCGTGCACAATGCCTTCCTTGCGCTCGAAGAGTTCCAGGCCGAGGCGCGCGCGGTCGCGGCGCACCTCGGCATCGATATAGGGATTTCCCAGCGCTTGAAAGATGGTGCCGACCTTGCACTCGAAAATGATCGGCGTGAGCTGGGCAAACAGCTCCCAACTGCCGAGATGGCTGATGACGAAGACGAATCCCGCTCCGTCGATTCCATCCGCTTTCATTTCCTCGAGCCCCTCGATGGTCACCAGCGACCGGATCTCCTCCCGCGGGAGCCGGGGAATCTTGATGCTGCAAAGAAGATTGGCTCCGAGCGTGGCGAAGTGCCGCCGGGCCAGCGCGCGAATTTCCGCCATCGATTTTTCCTCGTGGAAAGCGATGAGCAAATTGCGGAGGACGAGCCGCCGATACGAACCGGCGACATAATAGGCCAGCAAGCCGAGGAACCACCCGAGACGGAATATTTTCTGCAGAGGCAGAAGACAGATTGCCGCCGAAGCGAGCCGATAAATCGCGAAGACCAGGCGATCCATCAACGTTTCTTCCAGTACATGGCTTTCAAAGGATGCTCGTCGAGGAGATTGGCCTCGATGCCGCCGAGCTTGTTCGCGTCGTAGAACTGGATGCCAACGTAGTAATAGAGCGGGCAGATTGGCGCCTCATCGGTCACGAGGATTTTCTCCGCCTCGCGAAAGAGGGCAAAGCGTTTCTCCGCGTTATTCTCCCGCCCGGCCGCGGCGATCAGTTCGTCGTAGTGCTTGTTGCTCCAGCCCGTCTCGTTATTCCCGCCATCGGTCACAAACATGTCCATGAAGGTGTTGGGATCGTTGTAGTCGCCGACCCACGAGGAACGGCTGATGTCGTAATCGATGCGCTGCTGCGTCTCCAGCAACACAGTCCACTCCTGCCGGGCGAGCTGAATGGTCACGCCGAGTTCCCGGCGAAACATGCTCTGCAATTCCACAGCGATGTCCTGGTCGAGGTCCGAATCCGCGCGGTAGAGATAGTAGACCACGGGAAAACCCTGGCCGCCGGGATAGCCAGCTTCGGCGAGAAGCCGCCGCGCCTGGTCCGGGTCGCGCTGATACATCGGCGGCGGCTGATAACCCGTGCCCGCGCCCGGTGGCACGAAGCTCTCTGCCGGGCGTTCGCCCGCACGCGTGATGTGGTCGACGAGATATTGTTTGTCCACCACGAGGGCGAAGGCCTTGCGCACGCGGACGTCGTTGAAGGGCTTCTTCTTCACGTTGAAGCGAAAGAAGTAATTGCCGAGAAACTGCGCGGAGTGAAAATCCGGCCGCTTTTTCAAGTCGGGGATGAGCGGCGTCGGGACGAGGCCTTTGTCGATCATCACGTCGGCGATGCCGGTGGCGTAAAAGTTATAGGCCGTGTTCGGCCGCGCCGAGGGCAGGATGTCCACGCTGTTCAGCTTCACGTGTTCGGCGTCCCAATAGCGCGGATTTTTCACCAGCCTCATGTGATCGAAGGGCAGCCATTCTTGCAGCGTGAACGGGCCGTTGCCGATGAAGTGATCGGGCTTCGAAGCCCAGTCCGGATATTTCTCCGTCGTGGCGCGATGCACGGGCAGCAAAGCGGTGAAGGCACACAGATCGAGGAAGAATGGCGTGGGATTGGCCAGCGTTACTTCGAGTGTATAAGGATCCGGTGCGCGAACGGCGACGGTACTGAAGTCGTCGGTCTTGCCTTCGTTGAAATCCTTCGCCCCGCGGATGTAATAGAGCTGGTAGGCGTATTCGCTGGCCGTCTTGGGCAGCAGCGTGCGGCGCCAGGAGTAGAGAAAATCCTCCGCGTTGAGCGGGTCACCGTTGCTCCAGCAGGCATTGTGGCGCAGATGGAACGTGTAGTGCAGGCCGTCCGGCGAAATTTCCCAGTGCTCGGCCACGCCCGGTTCCGCTTCGCCTTTCACGCTGAAGGCGGTGAGCCCTTCGAAGACAGCATAGGCCACCCGACTGGTCGCTTGCGCGGTGATCAGCGGCGGGTCGAGCACCTCGGATTCCGGACCATTGAGGCAGACCAAATCCGCACGATCGCCCAAGCGCCCGCAACCACACAGGGCCAAAGCGGCAAAAACGGCGATGAGGCGAGACAAAGGACTGATCACAGAGGGCGGGAAGCTTGGCATGGATGCGGATGGGATTCCAAGCTGTTCTCCACTGCGCGGCTTTAAAGAAGCGGAGAAAGAAGCCCGCGAATCACGCAAATGACGCGAATAAAGATTTTTCATTCGTGTGATTGGCGTGATTCGCGGGCCAAACCGGTCGTCCCCTCATATCAGCCGTTCTCCGCTTTCCGTCGGGATTGGATTGCACCACTATCCCGCCGATGTCGAAGAAGCTCACCGCGTTATTTGGATCGTTCACCGTCTTCAAAGGAGCGGCCCCAGAGCTGTGGCTGATCTTCCTCATCAAATTTCTCATTGTCGCCGCATTCCAAGTCTCGGTCGTCACCCTCGTCCGCTGGCTTTCCAGCGACCTCGGCATGAGCGATCAAGGAGCGCAAGCGATGGTCATGGCCTGGGCCATCACCATGATCGTGGTCACGCTGTTGGTGGGCTCGCTCACCGATGCGTTGGGGTTGCGCCGGACTTTCTTTCTCGGAGTCTGGATTTGCCTGATCGCGCGCGCCGTCATGGCACTATCTCCCGTCAAATGGGTGTCGCTGAGTGCGGGGTTGTTCCTATTGGCGATCGGCGAAGCGCTGGGAACTCCCGTGCTCGTCGCCGCCACCCGCAAGTATTCCAACACCCAGCAGCGTTCGATGGCGTTTTCGCTGATCTACGTGGTGATGAATCTCGGCTTCCTCGCGGCAAACTATCTCTACGACTGGGTCCGGCAGGGCCTCGGAGAGTACGGACACTGGACCTTCCCCTTCTTCGGCTGGCACATCACCACCTATCGCACGCTGTTTCTCGTCAGCTGGCTGATCGAATTGTTGATTCTGCCCGCCATCTGGTTTCTGCGGGATGGAGTCAACGTAACTGACGAGGGAGTCACGATCACGCCTCACGAAAAGCGCTCCACGACTCGCCGGCCGATGTGGATCGCCGGCTGGGACATGATCAAACAAAGCGCCACCGAAACGGCGGGCTTCTTCGTGCGGCTGGTCAAGCAGGCGGGCTTTTATCAACTGCTGAGCTTTCTGCTGCTGATCGCCCTCATCAAAATCGTGTTCACGCAGTTGTACTATGTCTTCCCCACTTGGGGGGTGCGCGAGCTTGGACCTGGTGCCCCGGTTGGCCGCCTTTTGGCGATCAACAACTGGTTCATCATTCTTCTCGTGCCGATCATCGGCGCGCTCACTCGCCGCTCTTCGGCCTACTGGATGGTGGTCGTGGGCGGATGCATTACCGCCGCCTCGGTGTTCTTCATGGCACTTCCACCCAGTTGGTTTGCGCCCATGGCCCACGGATGGGTCGGCGATTGGATCGGCCATTTCTACCTCAGCTTGACCGGCGCGGTTCATCCGTACTACGTGATGATCACCTTCTTCATCATCATCCTGTCGTTCGGCGAAGCCTTTTATTCACCGCGGGTCTACGAGTATGCGGCCGCGATTGCGCCGAAAGGCCAGGAAGCATCTTATGGCGCGCTCTCCTACATTCCGTCTTTGGGCAGCAAAATCTTCGCCACCATGATCGCGGGAAATCTGCTCGCGAAATACTGCCCGGAACATGGTCCGCGCAATTCCGCGATGCTCTGGCTAATGATCGCACTCACAGCCACGATCGCTCCGGTCGGGTTGGTGGCGTTCCAACGATTTATCCGCGTGCAGGAAGCTGGGCGCGCGGATGCGGAGACGAAGGGATAGAGCTCCGGCGAATTACCGCAAAGCTCACCGGCTTTCGAATCAGAACTGGAGGGAAGCGCTCCGGCGCTTCCTTGATCGTATCCACACCCGGCACCGACCGAACGGTGCCTTCCACATCACTTTCGGAGTCTTAGTTGTTTGGCTTGTCTTCCGGCTTCGGCGTCGCGGGAGTCGTCGACTCGGGCTTGGCAGGCGCGTCGGATTCCGTCTTCGGAGCGGGAGCGGGACTCGGGGTCGCCGCAGGCTTCGTTTCCGGAGCCGGAGCCGGAGCAGCAGGCGCGGGCGCCGGACTCGGCGTCGCGGCCGGCTTCGCTTCGGGAGCCGGAGTCGCAGCGGGCTTGGCTTCCGGGGTCGGCGTCGCGGCAGCAGGCGCGGGCGCGGGTGCCGGGGTAGCAGCCGCCGGTTTGTTTTCCGGAGTGGGCGTAGCAGTCGCGGGCTTGTTTTCCGTAGCCGGTTTTTCCGTCGTCGGGGCGGGAGTGGCCGCAGCGGGCTTTTCCGAAGGGGGCGTGGTCACGGGCGCGGGAACGTTTTTGTCCCCAGGGACGGGCGTCGCCACCCCGGAAACCGGGGCCGGAGTCGCCGGGGCCGCGAGTTTCGGGACCGACATGAGGCGCCTTTGCAGCGTGCTGCGCTGATTCGTCTCCTTCACGTAAAGCCAGGAGAGCATGACCGTGAGCACGAAGAAGATGCCGCCGAGATAACGCGTCCCCGTGGCCAGGACGTTGGTGGTCTGTGCGCCGAAAAGATTTTCCGTCATGCCGCCACCGAAAGCCGCGCCGAGACCTTCATTCTTCGGACGCTGCATGAGCGTCAGCAAAATGATGAGCAGTGACACGATAACGTGGATCACCAAAAGGACATTGATCACTATGGAAAGCATGGCAGGGGCGCGGAATATGGAGGAAAGAGCCCTACCTGTAAATGGAAGTTTTGGGAGATTACGAAACTTGGCCGGCCAGGCAATTCATGGCACTTTGTCGGCATGTCGCTAGCTGAAATCCAAGCTCAAGCTGCCGCACTCAGCGCTGAGGATCGCCGGAAACTGGCGACATTTTTGACCATCTTGCGAATGAAGGAAACCGGGGAATGGGAGGGATTTAACCAGCGAGAAGACGCAAGGGCACGAAGGCTGAATCTCACTGGATGAAGCAAAGCGAAGGCTTCTCCCAAACGGTTAGGAAACAACAATGATTAATTCTTTGCTTCCTTTTTCGTTTCCACCCAGCGGGCCCAGAGCCAGCAGAGATCAGAGAGACGATTGAGGTAGCGAATGGTTTCGGCGTTCACTTGGGCGCCGGTTTCGCGCAGGACGATGACATTCCGCTCGGCGCGGCGGCAGGTGGTGCGAGCCACGTCCAAAGCGGCGGAGCCGAGGGTGGCGCCGGGAGTCGCCCAGTGGTCGTAGGTGACTTTGTGGTTCTGCTCGATGTCGTCGATGATCATCGTGAGGGCATCGACCATTGGCCCCTCGACGAATTTGAAACCGCCCTTGGCGTAACGCTCGCGGTCTTCGTCGGCTACGGCGAGTTCGCCCATGAGGATGACCAGTTCCTTTTGGATGGCCAGCACGGCATCGGTGATGAAGGCGTCACCAACGGTGGCGCGGACCATGCCCAAGGCGGCGTTGAGTTCATCGACGGTGCCATAGGCGGCGACGCGCACGTCCGTCTTGGAAACGCGGCGGCCATACATCAATGCGGTAGTTCCGTCGTCGCCGGTTTTGGTCGCGATGCTCATGGGAGGAAAGAACATCCAACATCCAACATCCAACGCCCAACATCCAACATCCAATTTTACCGAGCTTCTCAATGATAAGGCCGCTGATGGCGAATTTTCCACCGCTCCTGTCCCCCACCCTGTGGAAACGGCACGAAATACCACTGACCGATGCCCGACCGTAGCGTCACACGGGGCTGAGAGCCATGCGGAGCTTCGAAGCGATCCAGCACCAGCACGCGGCATTTGGCCTGCGGATCATCCGTGTAGCGAAACTCTCCATGATATCTGCCGTGCAACGGCGATCCGAAGCCGTCGTTGATCATTTCCAAACGCTCTTTGCGCAGTTCCGGAGCCACGGAATAAAGGAGCTCAAAGTCCCCTCGGTAAGAAGCCGGGTAAGAAGCCGAACGCGTTGATGCACAACCGCATACCGCTATCGAAAAAAGGACAATCCAAAAAAGCCGAAGATTCATCGTAGATGCCGAGCTCAGCACTCACCCCGGTGAAGGCAAGTCCGTAATCACGCGACACTTCGCGTTGCAATGAGTCCACGCGCTTTGCGCTCATCCACTCTGTCGTACTGTCGCCGCGTAAATCTTGCAAATGCTGATCTTCGCCGCCCACCATTCCATCCGATGTTTGTCGCACTTCATCTGCCCCCCGCAGAACACTTGCTTGCCTCGGGGAATGAGCTCCTTACAAGATTTACCTTGTTCGATACAATCATGTGCCTCTGCATTTTGATCGGTAATTCAGGTTTGGCTTGGCACCTCAAAAAGTCGCAACCGAAGTCTTATGTTTGGCTGGCTGGAGCCACGAGCGCGCTGGGCGCTTTGATTTGGGCGTTATTCAATTTTCTCAACTGAGATTCCCAAAGCGACGCAGCAGCGCAGCATTACCCACATCTTTTGAAGGCTTCCTGCAAAGAGGAGATTGGCCCGCGAATCAAGCGAATGACACGAATGAAATCCCTTCTCATTCGTGTTATCTGAGTGATTCGCGGGCTCCTCAACTGCCTTTTCGAGATGCGGGTAATGCTCAGGCAGTAGCGCAGCACTCCAAAACGCAAGCGGCCGCGGGGCACCAAACTCCATTCGGGAAATGAATCTGGAGCCGACGCCAAAACAAAAGGGGCGGCTTTCGCCGCCCCTTTGGTAATGGGTTGATGATGGATTCGCGTCGCGCGGATTACCCGAGCGCGGGCTCGAGTTCCGCGGGAGGGGGCTCG
>Ga0068855_100003157_pt1 | contig 20169 bp, 17 predicted proteins | sample KBSCornC52_FD_66592 | JGI IMG/M metagenome (GOLD analysis project Ga0068855, IMG submission 66592) | Corn rhizosphere microbial communities from Kellogg Biological Station, Michigan, USA - KBS Corn C5-2 | ecosystem: Host-associated > Plants > Roots > Rhizosphere > Soil ...
AACATCCAACACCCAACGCCCAACATCCAATAGCCTGCCGGCCCGCCGCGGAAAGCCTCCCCGCCGCAAACAGATTCGCGCCCATCACCCCAGGACACGCGATCGCCGCAGACCCCGCTCCCGCACAACGCTTGCGCCATTGGATGTTGGGTGTTGGGTGTTGGACGTTGGATGTTCTGCCTTTCTGCGCTGGATGTTTAGTATTTTGCCTTTGCCCCCACCGCTCCCCGCCGCTAGACCTCCCCGCGCATGTTGCATCAACTCCTTCACACTTGGCTCGGCTGGGTCGAAAACTGGGGCTACCTTGGCGTTATCATTCTCATGGCCATGGAAAGCTCGATCTTTCCCGTGCCGAGTGAAGTCGTCATCCCGCCGGCAGCCATCCTCGCGGCCTCCAGTGGCAGGATGTCGTTGGTTGGGGTGATCCTTGCCGGCACGTTCGGCTCGTGGCTCGGCTCGAGTATCACCTATTGGGTGGCGCTGCTCGTCGGCCGCCCCGTGGTGCACAAGTGGGGTAAGTATTTCTTCATCCCGCCGGACAAACTCGAGCGCGCTGAGCGTTTCATGCACCGTTACGAAGCGGGCGGCATCTTCTTCGCCCGGTTGCTCCCGGTGATCCGCCACCTCATCTCCATTCCGGCGGGCATCATCCGCATGGGCTTCGCCAAATTCAGCGTCCTGACCATCGTCGGAGCGGCGATCTGGTGCAGCGTCCTCGCCTGGCTGGGCGACCGGGTCGGTGAAAAGCTGCGCGCCGCAGGCAAGGACCCGCTCGATCCCGAAGCTCTCGTCGCCGCCGTGAAACACGAGTCCCATCTGGTCATCGGCATCGTGCTCCTGGTCTGCATCCTCTACTTCGTGGGCATGAAGCTCTCGGCCCACAAAGAAGACGAAAAACCGGCGTAGCGCCGGCCCGCTACTCGCGTAAAGTAGCCATCCGGTTTTTAATTCGTCATTCGTCATTCGTCCTTTCCCATGTCCCGCACCCTCACTCTCGGCCACTCACCCGATCCCGACGACGCTTTCATGTTCTTCGCCCTCGCCGAGGGGAAGATCGAGACGCATGGCTGGCAGTTCGAGCACATCCTGCAGGATATCCAGACGCTGAATGAACGGGCCACGCGCGGCGAACTCCACATCTCCGCCATCTCTATTCACGCCTACGCCTACGTGCTCGATAAATACGCGTTGCTACCCTGCGGTGCAAGCATGGGCGACGGCTACGGGCCGATGCTCGTGGCGAAAAACCGCGACGGATTGAGCGACAATCCGCGCCTCGGCGAAGTCCGCGACTGGCTGCGCAAGAAACGCATCGCCGTCCCCGGCAAGATGACCAGTGCGTATCTCGCCTTGCGGCTGGCGATGAGCTGCGAGGAAAATCCCTCCGGCGAATGCGAGACCATCGTCGTTCCTTTCGATGAAATCTTCGACGCGGTGAAGAGCGGACGCGCCGATGTGGGGCTCATCATCCACGAAGGCCAGCTCACCTATTCGCACGAGAATCTGGAGCTCATCCTCGATCTCGGCGTGTGGTGGAAGATCAAAACCGGCTTGCCGCTGCCGCTTGGCGGCAACGTGATTCGCAAAGATCTTACGCCGGCCGAACGCACGGCGATCAACGTGGTCTTGCGCGAAAGCATCCGTTACGGGCTGGAGCATCGCAGCGCGGGCATCGCCCACGCCATGCCGCTGGCCCGCGGCCTCGACACGCAGCTCGCCGATCAGTTCATCGGGATGTACGTGAACGATTACACGCTCGATTACGGCGAGACCGGCCGCCGCGCCATTTGCGATTTTCTCAGCCAGGCCCACGCGGCAGGGCTGATCCCGGCTCCGGTGGAGTTGGAGTTTGTGGAGTAGACCTTACGACCAGCGCTTCAGCAGCCCTCGCTGAATGAGCAGCACCGCCGACTTCGGGCTGTGCTTCACCGTCATCTCCGCTTCGACGTTGTCGAAAAACGGATTGATGTCTTCGGTAAGAGGCAGAAGGGCGAGCAAGTATTCCACGACCTCCTCGTGGTCGGTGCTGGCGGCGGCGGAGAGAACGGATTCTCCACGCGGGTTCACGTAGCGGTAATCCGCGCCGCGGGAGACGAGGAGCCGGCAGATGTTGAGCAGCCCCAAAGCCGCGACTTCCATCAGCGGCGTTTGCTCGAATTGATTTTTCGTGTCCACTTCGGCGCCGCGGGTGATGAGCCACGCGACTTCCTGCGGGCGATTTTCGACGGCGAGGTAATGCATGGCCGTTTCGCCCAGCTCATTGCGCAGACGGATGACCTCGGGGTCGGCAGCGAGCATGGTGGCTGCGGCGGAGAGGTCGGATCGCACGACGTCGCGAAATGCGTAAAAACGCGGATCGATCTTGCGTTCAGGCATGGCGGGCGGCGATGGGGAGGCGGTGAAAGGTGGACAATTTGATCCGCTCTACACAGCTAGAACAGGGCCGCTTGGCCAGCAAAATGCAGTGGCAGGACGACACGGTCTGCCTCTGCACGCCCGACAGACGCGCGTAAAAATTCACCACGCCGCTGCTTCGCTTGGCAGGCGCGGTTCGCTCGCCGCGGTGAAGGTGCCGTCGGCCCACGCGACGCCGTTGCTGGCGCCGATGTTCTTTACGGAAGCGAGCGGATGACCGAGTTTGGTGAGAAATTCGCGCACGGCATCGGACGCGCGGGATTCGATGCGCAATTCGTCGGGCTGCCATTGGTGATGGAAACGCGGTTGGGCCAGGGCCGCATCGAGCGAAAGACCGAGATTGAGAACGGCGACGAGATTCAAGACCGTCTGCGTGATGATCGTCGGGCCGCCCGCCGCGCCGACCGCGAGGATGGGATGGCCGTCGCGCAGCACGATGGTCGGCGACATGCTGGAGAGCGGACGTTTGCCGGGGCCGACGGCATTCGCTTCCGCGCCGACGAGGCCGAAGGCATTCGGCACGCCGGGCTGGATGGAGAAATCATCCATCTGGTTGTTGAGGAAAATGCCGGTGCCCGGGACGATGACTTTCGAGCCGAAGGTGGTGTTGATCGTCTGCGTACAGGCGACCCAATTTCCTTCCGCGTCGGCGACGGAGAAATGCGTGGTGTGCTTTTTGCCGAAGACGTCGGTGGTGGCGTTCGGCGGTTCGCCATGGTCGGTCGCGGCGATCACGGCATCGAGTTGAATACGCTCCGCGAGATCCTTCGCGTAACCTTTGTCGAGCAAGCCGCGCGGCACGGGCACGAAATCCGGATCGCCGAGCCAGTGGGCGCGATCGGCGAAAGCCAGTTTCATGGCTTCGGCGATGACGTGCACGCGCGTGGGTTCGTCGAGTTTCGCGAGGTCGAAGTTTTCCAGCATGTTGAGGATTTCGATGACATGCACGCCGCCGGAACTGGGCGGAGGAAAGCTGACGATCTCCGCGCCGCGATACGCGCCGCGCACCGGCTCGCGCAGCGCGAGGTGGTAGTTGGCGAAGTCCTCGGCGGTGACGAGGCCCCCATGGGCCTTCATCCATTCGGCGACTTTGGCGGCGTAGGGTCCGCGGTAAAACCAACCGGGGCCTTGCGCGGCGAGGGCGCGCAGGCTGGCGGCGAGATCGGGTTGCTTCAGCGTATCGCCTTCGGCGAGCGGCGTGCCGTCTTCGTGAAAGAGGAGCGTCTTCGAGGCTTCGAAGGTGCGAAGATCATTGGCGGCGGATTCGATCTTCGCGGCATAATGGTGATCGATGGGAAAGCCGTCTTCCGCGATCTTGGCCGCGGGCAGAAGCAACTCGGCGAATTTCTTGCGACCGAATTTCTCGACGGCATACGCGTAGGCGGCCACGGAGCCGGGGATGCCGCTGGCCAGCGCACCCGTCTGGCTGAGATCGGTATTCGCCTTGCCGTCGCGAACGAACATGTCGTGGGTCGCCGCCGCAGGCGCCATCTCGCGCCCGTCGATGGCGATGATCTCCCCGTTGGCGCGGCGGATGAGCATGAAGCAGCCGCCGCCAAGGCCGGAGTTCGGCCCGTCGACCACGCCGAGCGTGGCGCCTACTGCGACGGCGGCGTCGATGGCGTTCCCGCCGTTCTTCAAAACTTCGAGGCCGGCTTCCGTGGCGAGGGGAGCGACCGACGCGACTGCGCCGTGCGTGCCGTGGGCGACGTTTTCGGCGCTCGCACCGGAGGCGATCGAGACCAGCGCCAGCACCAGGCCCGCGCACCAACGGCGCGCCGTCATCGCTCTTCCCCCGTGGCAAGCCAGCGCACCACTCGCTCGACGATGATTTCCAGTCCGGGCGTTTGCTCCGGGTGCGGGCTGGAGATGATGACCCGGCCTTTGCCGAACTGCCCTTTCACGATAGCGGGAGAATTGACCATGATACCGGAGGGCGTGCCGTTTTCGGCCAGCTCCGTGCGGAAGAGGGCCAGCGGTTCGTAGGGTGCGAGATCGGTGCGACCGGCGGGTTTGATGATCGGGCCGTTGTCGTAGCGCACGGTTTTCTTTTCCGCGGGCAAAGCGGTGAGACGCTGTCCTTCGGGCGTGAGTTCCATTTCCACGTCGCCCCGGCCGCGCCGCCATTTCTGGGAAACGGTCTGGGCATCGAGCAACCCGAGACTCCAAGTGAATTTCGAGCACGCGAGATAAGCGCCGGCACAGATGCCGAGATAACCGCCGCCATCCCGGACGAATTTCTTCACGACCTCGCGTCCCGCGTCGCCGATGCTGTTGCCTTCCTTGCTGCCACTCCCGCCGGTGAAAACGACGACGTCCTTGTTTTCGAGCACGCCCTGGGAGAGGTCTTCCGCTTTGAAGACGGTGACGGTGCAGCCGGCTTTTGTGAGGATCGCCTTGGTATACGGAACGCCTTTCCCGGCGGTTCCGGTGTCTTCATACAGCGCGACGCGAATGGGAGCGGGGTTTTCGGCGCGCGCCACGAATGAACCGAGGAAAACGAGGATCGCCGCGAGGCAGCGGAGCAATGGCCGGGGAAAGGATTTCATGACCGGCGAGAAGCTTTTCGACGGTGTTGGGGCATGGCAAGCAAAAGCGGGGGCTTGTTTCCGCCCTTCGGCCTAATCCGCCGATGCAACCGGTGTCTAAATTCAGGCAGAGCGCCGCAGCGATAGCGCGCTGCGTTTGGCAACGCCTACGGCTTCGGCGGGGCCGGCAGAGGGGGCGTGCCGGAGGTCACCTTCTGCTTCGCGTTTTCGATCTTCTCCGCGACCTTTTTGCTTTCCTCGAGGGTGAGCGATTTCTGCCAATAGTTCAGCGCTTCGGCGGTCTTGCCGAGCTTGGAATAAGTATCGCCGATGTGCTCGAGCACCGTGGCGTCGTCCTTCTTGGTCTCGCGGAGAATGCTTTCCTGCGCGCGCAGCAATTCCGTGAGCGCCCGCTCCGGTTCGCCTTTCTTGAAATAGTACCAGCCGAGACTGTCGAGGTATTCGCCCTTGTCGGGGTCCAGGGAGAGGGCCTTCTTGATGAGGTCGCCGGCTTCGTCGAGGTGTTCGCCGCGGTCCACCCACATGTAACCGAGGTAATTGCAGGCTTCGGCGGAATTCGGCTCCATCTCCAGGCTCTGCTTGATGAGATCCGTGGCTTTTTCGACGAGCCCCGCCTGCTCGGCAGCTTCGCCGTAGAGCAGATAGAATTGCGCGTTGAGCATTTCCTCGCGGCTAACCTCGGCTTCGGCTTGCGCATCGGAAAAGGCGGCCATCGCCTCAGGGTGCCGCTTCGCCTGACTCAACGCCAGCGCGAGGCTGAGCGTGATGGACGGCATGTCCGGAAATTTCTTCCGCGCCGCCTGCATGATCTCCACCGCGCGGTCGTAACGCTTGGCGCGCATGAGGAGTTCCGCGAGGCGCAGGTGATTGCGCGGCTCGCTGGCATCGAGGAGCAGGCTGTGCTCGTAATTGGCGAGCGCCTTTTCGGTGTCGTCGTTGGCTTCGTAGAGCTCACCGAGCAATTCGTAGGTCTCAAAGCGCAGCGGGCTGTCCTTGATGATGTCCTCGAGATACTTGATCGCATCATTCCGCTGGCCGACCACGAGGTAGCAGCGGGCGAGCTTGTCGCGGACGTTGTTGAGCGGCACGTCGCCCGCGTTTTGCGGGTTGTCGAGGATCTGGCGATAATAGGGGATCGCGTCCTTCGTCTGTTTCGAGAGCACGAAGTAGTCGCCCACCTTGGTGAGAGTCGCCGCGTCCTCCTTCGCCAGGTCCGCCGCCTTGCGGTAGATGGCGTTCATCTTCTGCAATTGTGCCGGCTCGCTGGAGCCGTCCTCTTTCAAGTAGAGACGGGTGCAGAGGTCGCCGAGCTGGACCCAGTATTTGGCATCGCCATGCTCGGATTTCGCGGCCCGGTCGAGCAATTGCTCCGCCTTCTTCGACTGGCCGGTGGCCATGTCGATTTCGTAGACGGCGAGATAAGCGGCAAAATTATCCGGTGCCAGAGCCAAAGCCTGCTCCGCGTATTTCAAGCCGACGTCGGGCTTGTTCAGATCCTTCGCATAAAGCTGCGACAGATAGATGTACGGCACCGCCTCCTTGGGCGCGGCCTTGATCGTATCCTTCAGGATCTGGACGCCGCCCGTAGGATCATTACGGCGCGACAGTTCGTAAGCCAGCTTCACGGCCAGCTCCGCGTAGGTAGGATCGAGCGCCAGCGTCTTTTTATACGCCTCGATCATCTTTTCCTGGTCCGCATTATCCTCGGCCAAAAGGCCTTGGGAGAAAGCGGTCAGGGCTTCGGCTTTGCGTTCGTCGTCTTTCTTCAGCAGCAGGTCGGGTGCGACCGGATGCGGGGCCGAAGGAAAGGCGTCGGCAAAATCATGCGGATCGTACCCGGAAGATTTGGGCACAGTTCCACTGGGAGCCGTCGAAGACGACCTGGCATTTTTGCGAGCGGCCGACGATTTGCCGGCCGGCTCGGCGAAGAGCGGGAGAGCGAGGAGTAGCGCTAGATTCGCGGTGAAAAAAATCCGATATCTTTGGAGGGCCCAAATGGATCGGATTGATTTCATGCCGCCCAATCTAACGGCTAGCTCTTGTAGCGCAAACGCTTCTTATGGCGGTTTTCCTTCATCCGCTTTTTGCGTTTGTGCTTTGCGATTTTGGCTTTCCGCCGCTTTTTGAGTGAACCCATGTGGTGTTAGTTTTCGTTGAGGGGTGGCGAGGAAATCATGCTTCCTCGGAAGGCGCAACCGCTTTTTGCCGTTCGAGAGCAAAAAAGTTGAGGATTGAAGGTTGAGAGTTGAGAGCCACGGCCAACTGCGTGGGGGCGGGTGAGCTAAACAAGGGGGTGAAAGGCGAGGAGCGAAATGTTGTTCGGCCTGCGTCGTCCGAATCAGAAGACGCGGCTATCAACTCTCAACCATCAACTTCTTCAATAAACCACCTTATTGAGTGGATATTCGATAATGCCCTCGGCGCCGAGTGCCTTGAGTTGGGGAATAATCTCCCGGACGACACTTTCGTCGATGATCGTCTCCACGGCGACCCATTCGCTGCCCGCGAGCTGGGAAATGGTGGGATTCCGCAGGGACGGGAGGGCCTTGAGCAGGTCGGCGAGCTTGTTTTCGCAGAGGTTCATCTTCAGGCCCACCTTGTCGCGGGCGGCATAGGCGCCCTTCAGGAGGAGGAGAAGCTTCTCGATCTTCGCTTTCTTCCACTCGTCCTCCAGCGCCTGGTGGTTGGCGATGAATTGCGGGGACGACTCCATGATCGTCTCCAGGATGCGCAGCTTGTTTGCCCGCAGCGAGGAGCCGGTCTCGGTGACGTCCACGATGGCGTCGACGAGATCGGGCACTTTCACCTCGGTGGCGCGCGGGGGAAATTCAACTTCAGCGGTCACCCCGTGCTTCGCGAGGAAACTCTTGGTCAGGTCCACCGCTTCCGTGGCAATGACCTTGCCCTGCAGGTCTTTGACCGACTGGATGGCGGAATCCTCCGGCACAGCGATGACCCAGCGTGTGGGCTTGTTGCTGACCTTGGAAAACGTCATCTCGGCGAGCACGGCGACGTCGGAGCCGTTGTTGGCGATCCAGTCCTTGCCGGTGAGGCCGCAGTCGAGGAAGCCATGCTGCACGTAACGGGAGATTTCCTGCGCGCGGAGCAGGCGGATGGTCAGGTCCGGATCATCCACGCTCGGCTTGTACGAGCGGCTGGCGCCGGAAATATTGAACCCAGCCTTGGCGAAAAGGGCGAATGTGGGCTCCTGGAGCGAGCCCGAGGGCAGCCCCACGCGGAGAATCTTGGAGACGGCAGTCATGACGAAAAAGGGCGGGCAAACTAGGCCTACCAGGCGCGTGGGGCGAGGAAAATTCTAGATCGATGGTAAATCATCCGCCAAAACGGCGCGGGATTCAATTCGAGTGTCACACCTGGCCGATGGCTGCTTTTCTAACCTGATTCATCCAGTTTTCCGGGAGTGGAATAAACGGACCAGCCAGACGCTGGAGGAGAGTTTGATCCAACTCGTTGGCTGCGCAATCCGCCTCTACCAGACTGAGCAGATATTCTTCCTTGGAATGAGCACCAATGGATTTCATGCGTTCGGTAAGTGCCGCATCGAGGGGATCGGGAACAGCAACAGTGATGGTGCTCATGGCTACACCAGCATGCCGCAGCCCGTCGAGGGCGTCAACGCTGCCGCCAACCCCTTCCTAGGCATTCGCGCTCGCAGAATCCACACGTGGAAATCCGTACGAGCCGCAGAAGAAGTTGGACGGAAAATCGCTTAGAAAGAGCTCTGTTTATGATAATTCTGGCAAATCTACGGTTTAGACGGGCGACGCAATCCGAGACCTCCACATCCATTTCCCGGCTATGAAGGATCTTGTTATGCCTCCGGTCGATTTGCAGCGCCGTCTGGATGCCCTGGCGCGCTATCAGATCATGGATACGCCGCCGGAGCCGGAATTCGACGCCCTCGTCACCCGGGCCAGCGTGGCCTGCGAGATGCCGGTCGCCATGGTGACGCTGCTCGATGACCGCCGTCAGTGGCTGAAGGCGCGTCTGGGCACGCATATCACCGAGACTCCCATTGCCCATGCCTTCTGCGCCCTGGCCATCGAACATCCCTACGAAGTGATGGTGGTGAACGACGCTCGCTACGATGAACGTTTCCGCGGCAATCCATACGTCACCGGGTATCAAAAAATCCGCTTTTACGCCGGCGCGCCGATGGTCACGCCCGACGGTGTGCCGATCGGCACGCTGTGCGTCATCGATCGTCAGCCGCGTCACATTTCCGCGGCCAAGCGGGAACTGCTGAAAGCACTGGCCCACGAGGCGGTGAGTCTCATGGAGTCGGCCCGCAATCGGCGCGATATGACGGGAGATGTCGAGGCCATCAAGGCGCTGCAATTGCGCGAGGCCTACTTCCGTCATCTCACAGAATACTCGCTCGAGCTCATCACCATCCTGGAGGCGGACGGCACGATCCGCTTCGAAAGCCGCTCCATCGAACGCGAACTCGGGCACGCGCCGGCGCACTATCGCGGGCGCAATGCCTTTGATTTCGTCCACCCCGACGATCTTCAGATGGTCGCCGGCGCCTTCCAGGAGGCACTCGAGCGGCAGGGGCACACGTCCGTAATCCGTTTCCGTTTTCGGCACGCTGACGGGAGCTATCGCATTCTCGAAGGCAGCGGAAACAACCTGCTCAACGATCCGGCAGTGTTTGGCATCGTCTTCAATTCCCGCGACGTCACCGAGACCGTGCGATTGCAGGAGGAAGTGGAGCGAGGCCGCAAGGAAAAGGAGGACGCCATCGCCCGCATGACCGGCGGGGTGGCGCACGATTTCAACAACATCCTCACCGCTGTGCAGGGCTTGGCCGCGTTGACCAAGCAACGCGTGCCGGCGAGCAGCATCGAGGCCGGTTATCTCGCCGATATCCATCTCGCCACGGAACGCGCGGCACGTCTCACCCAGCAACTTCTCGCCTTCTCGCACCGCGTGGTGTTGCAGCCGCGAGCCATCGAACTCGGGAGCTGGCTGCACGCCCTCGAACCACGATTGGTGGGCACGTTGGGCGCGAGCAGCGGCCTCACCATCGCGACTCATGGCGAATTGCGCGTCTGGCAGGATGCGGCGCAGCTCGAACAGGTCATCCTGCAACTGGCGGCTAATGCCCACGAAGCCATGCCGGAAGGGGGGCGCTTCACCATCGAGGCGCTGCCGATCATCCTCAGCCCGGTCGAGCGGCCGCCCGACAGCCGCGAGGGCGATGTGAACTACGTGCAACTGACGATCACCGACCAGGGCACCGGCATGGATGAGGCCACCCTCGCGCGTGCCTTCGAGCCTTTTTTTACCACGAAGACGGAAGGGCAGCACCCCGGTCTCGGGCTCAGTATGTGCCGCGGGATCATCGAGCAGAGTGGCGGCCACCTCACGGTGCGCAGCCATGTCGGGCGCGGCTCGGTGTTTCATCTCTACCTGCCGGCCGCGGATGTCGTGGAAGAGGAAATACCGCTGCCGCCGATGACTTTTTCCTCGGGCTTGCCGACGATCCTTTTCGTCGACGACGAGGCGATGCTGCGCGACGTCGGTCTCACCGTACTGTTGGAAGCGGGCTATCGCGTGATCGTCGCCGAGGATGGCCACGATGCGCTCGCGCGGTTGGCCGATATGGGCAATGCGCGGCCCGATTTGCTCGTCACCGATGTGGTCATGCCTGGCATGAGCGGTGTGCAACTCGCCGCGGAAGTTTCGCGATTCTCGCCCGGCACCCGGGTGCTCCTGTGCAGCGGTTACACCCGCGACGCGCTGGCGCAGGGGGGCGGCCTGCCGGCGGGAGTCGCCTTTTTGCCCAAGCCCTACAGCCTCGCGACGCTGCTTGAGAAAGTGGGCGAGATGCTGAGTGCGAAGTAGGATTAAAACAACGTCATCTGCGGCTTCATTTCCGCGCGGGCTTGCTCGGCTTTCTTTTTATTGCGCGGCATGCCGTGCTTGGGCGGCGGCGGAGCCTCGGCGAGAGTGGGCCGGCCGTCGGCGTTGAGTTCGTGTTGCTCGAGGTTGCTGAGGATTTCCTTGGCGCGGGCGATGATCCCGGCGGGCAGGCCGGCGAGACGTGCGACCTGGATGCCGTAACTCTTGTCCGCACCGCCCTTGATGATCTTGCGCAGGAAGATGATCTGGTCGTTCCACTCGCGCACGGCGATGTTGTAATTGCGCACGCCGGTGCGGGTGAGCTCGAGTTCGGTGAGCTCGTGGTAATGCGTGGCGAAGAGAGTGCGGGCCTTCACTTCGTCGTGTAGATACTCGGCTACGCTCCAGGCGATGCTCAGGCCGTCGAAGGTCGAGGTGCCGCGGCCGATTTCATCGAGAATGACCAGCGAACGCACCGTGGCGTTGTTGGTGATGTTCGCGGTCTCGTTCATTTCCACCATGAAGGTCGACTGGCCGCGGGAAAGGTCATCGCTCGCACCGACCCGGGTGAAAATGCGATCCGCGAGACCGATCTCCGCTTCCTTCGCCGGCACCCACGAGCCGATCTGGGCCACGAGGGTAAGAAGCGCGACCTGGCGGATGTAGGTCGATTTGCCGGCCATGTTGGGCCCGGTGAGGATGAGCAGGCGGTTCTTTTCGCCGTCGAGCAGGATATCGTTCGGAACGAATTTCTCCTCAACCAGCGATTGGTCGAGCACCGGGTGACGGCCATCGACGATATTGATGTGCAGATCTTCGCTCAAGGCCGGCCGGCAATAGCCGAAGAGACGCGCCGTTTCCGCAAAGGCGCCGAGGACATCCAGCGTGGCCACGGCGGCGGCGGTGGATTGCAGGGGATGCAGTTCGCGCAGGACTTCGTCGCGGAGCTGAAGGAAGAGCTCCTGCTCCAGCGCTTTGGCGCGCTCGTCGGCGCCGAGGATTTTTCCTTCCACTTCCTTGAGCTCGGGGGTGATAAAGCGCTCCCCCGTGGCCACTGTCTGCTTGCGGTGCCAACTCTGTGGGACGAGGTGCAGGTTCGATTTGGTGACTTCGATGAAATAGCCGAAGACCGAGGTGTAACGGACCTTGAGCGATTTGATGCCAGTCTCTTCGATGGCGCGCTGCTGAAGCTGGGCGATCCAATCCTTGCCCTCGCGTGCCGCATTGCGCAGTTCATCGAGCGCCGCGAAATAGCCATCGCGGAACATGCCGCCTTCGCGGGTGAGCGCCGGCGGCTCATCGACGATGGCTTTGGTGAGCAACTCCACGACGTGCGGCAGCGGATGCAAATCCGCTTGGATTTGCTCCGCCAGGCCGGGGGAATGCGCTCCAGGGCGTCCCACTTCTTCGAGTGGATTGCGCGTCTTCCCCAGCGCTTCGAGGTCGTCGCGCAGTTGCGGAATCTGCTCCAGCGACATCCGCAATACCTGCAGGTCACGCGCATTCCCACCCGTCTGGGTCAGCCGTCCCACCGTGCGCTCCATGTCGCGGATCGACTTGAGCGTCTCGCGCAGATTCCCGAGCAAAAACGGTTCCGCCAGAAGATCGGCGATCATCTGCTGCCGCTGCTGCAGCGGGGCAATCTCACAAAGCGGATGCAAGATCCAGTCGCGCAGCTTGCGCGCGCCCATGGGCGTGACCGTGCGATCCAGCGCGCCGAGCAGGGAAGTGTCGCGTCCGCCGCCACGGGCCTCGACGAGTTCGAGATTCGCCTGCGTGGCGGCGTCGAGCACCATGAACTGCGAATTGCGATAGCAAATGAGCCGCGTGATGTGGCTCAGCGAACGGCGCAACTCCGTCTTCAGGTAATGCAGGATCGCGCCCGCCGCGCCGATTGCCCCCGGCAATCCTTCGCAACCAAAGCCGTCGAGCGATTGCACTTTGAAATGATCGCGCAGGGTGAAGTAAGCCTGGTCGAGCAGAAATGTATAGCCGTCGCGCGCCACGAGTCCGCGGACGTCGCGGAACTGCGCGGCCTGCTCTTCGCTGACCAGCACCTCGGCAGGTTGCACGCGGGCGAGCTCATCACCAAGTTCCTTGTCATCGGCCAGCTCGGTGAGTCGGAAATCGCCGGTGGTGAGATCGACAAAAGCAAAGCCGTAACCGCTCTTCCCGCCGGCGTAGATGGCGGCGAGGAAGTTGTTCCGCTTGGCATCGAGCATGTGCAGGTCGGCAACCGTGCCCGGGCTGACGATATGGGTAATCTCGCGCTGGACGATCTGCCCTTTCTGCGGCTCGCCGATCTGGTCGCAGATGGCCACCCGCCGCCCGGCCTTGATCAGCCGCCGGATATAGTTGTCCGCCGCGTGATGCGGGATGCCGCACATCGGCGTGAGATTGCGCTTCGTGAGGGCCACATTGAGAATCGCCGAGGCTTCCTTGGCGTCCTCGAAGAACATCTCGTAAAAATCGCCGAGCCGGAAAAGCAGCAGAGTATCCGGGGGGAGAGACCTCCGGATGCTCTGGTACTGCTGCATCATCGGGGTCAGGGTTTCGGACATGGAAGGCAGAGTAGAACATCCAACATCCAACGTCCAACACCCAACATCGAATGGCGCAAGCGCACGACGGTGGCGGGTTCTGTCATTGGATGTTGGATGTTGGGTGTTGGATGTTGGATGTTTCTTCTGAAGCTGTGATCGCCGCCGTATCGCGCCCAAGATGCCGCAGACCGAGGAGCCAGAAGACGCTGGCCACGACCATCATCGCCGACACCACCATGAAAGCGACGTTCATGTTGGATTTGCCGGCGATCCAGCCGATGAGCGGGGGCGAGATGGCGTCGCCGAGGAGGTGGATGGAGAGGATATTCAGGGCGAAGGCCGTGGCCCGGGTGCCGGGCGGGGTCACGTTGGCCAAGGCGGCATTGGCCGGGCCGGTATTGAAAAAGAGGAAAAAGATCGATAGGAAGATGAGCCCCCAAGCGGCCGGGAAGGGGGTGCGCAACATGAGAATGACGGCGGGAAAGGCGAGGAAGATACTGATCGCCGAAACGAGGAAGTAGGAACTCGGGTAACGGCGCCGGACCCGGTCGCCGGCCCAGCCACCGGCCAGGGTCGCGAGCAAGCCGCCGGTGGCAGTGATGGCCCCGAAGGTGAAATTGATCTTCCCGAGATCGGGATGCCCGCCGAAATCTGCGGCGCGGAACGAATACAGATAGCGCGGCACCCAAAACGACATGCCGCCCATGGCAAAGGTCATTGCGGTCATCGCCGCGGTATTCAGCGTGTAAGAGCGGATGCGGAAGAGCGCCAGGACGTCGGTCAGCTTGATCTTCGGTTTTTTAGGCGTCTCCGCTGCCCGGTTGCGCGCGCCGCGGGGATCGCGCATGAAAAGGCACAGCGCCGCGAGGATGAGGCCGGGCGGAGTAACCAGATAGAACGGCCAACGCCAGCCCAGATGGGCGCCGACTGCTCCGCCAAACGCGTAGCCGATGGCACTCCCCACCGGGATGGCCACATAAAAATAGGCGAGCATCCGTCCGCGTTTCTCCTCGGGATAAAGATCCGAAATGATCGTTGGCGCCGCTGGGCCATAGGCGGCTTCACCCACGCCGACAAAGACCCGGGTGAGGAGCAGCATGGCAAACGTCGCCGCCATTCCCGACCAGCCGCTGGCCAGACTCCAAACCGCTACGCCGAAGGCGATGATTTTCCAACGAGAAAACCGATCCGCCAGCCAGCCGAAGAGCGGCGCGAGGATCATATAGCTGACGAGAAACGCCGTGGCCAGCGCCCCGGTCTTGGCCATGGCGGTGTCGTCCTTGGCGCCGAAGAATTGATCGGAAACCAGCGGCTCGATCGCCGCCAGGATGTAGCGGTCGATGTAATTGAAAAGATTGATCGCCAGCAGGAGAGCGAGGGCGCTGGTGGCGGCGCGACGAGTCGTGGATGATGGTGGTTCCTGCATGCCCGGGAAAACGCGCGCCATCCCATGCGTTTCACCTTCCCAAGGGAAGCGTATTTTGCGGGAGGAGTGCCGGAAGGCAGGGCTGTCCACTATGCGGGCCAAAAATTCGTTTCAGCAGAAGTGAAGAATGCGATAGCGTATCCCTATGATCTTGGAAACGATTCCTGCGATTCAGGCGCTGAGTGTGGAGGAAAAACTTCTGCTGGCGGGTGAAATCTGGCGCGAGGCTTCTGCTGCCGCGGGGCCTATTTCGCCGGAAATGGCTGCGCTGTTGGACGAACGGATCGCAGCCTATCGGGATCATCCGCAGGACGTTCTGACTACGGAGCAAGTCACTGAACGCGTTCGCTATCTCAAAGAGCGTCTTGCCACCAGGCGGAAATGATGGAGGTCGTCTGGACGCTGGGAGTGGATCTGGACCTGCAGGCCATCTACGAACGGCTGGATGTCCACAGTCCCGGCGCTGGCGACCGTTTCTTTGAAGCGCTCCTGGAAACGACCCGACGGTTGCAACTGTTCCCGCAAATAGGTCCGGTGGTATATGGAGGATTCATCCGGCGAGTGCTGATCTTCGACCAGCACTATGGGCTGTTCTATTCGATCGAGTCGCGTGGCATCATTTTGCATGCCCTTGAAGATCTGAGAGGCGCCCCGGAACGCATCGCGCAGCGTTTACGCCGGATTTGACGATCAAGATTACCGAAAAAGAGCTATTCTACTCTCCCCGGCTCTCTAATACTCCGCCGCCGTGGATTCCGTCGCTCGTCATTCCTCCATCGCTGAACGCATCATCCGTGGCCTCGGACAATTCCTGGCCTCCCTCATCTATCGGGTGAAGGGCCATGGCGTGGAGCATCTGCCGAAAGGCGGCTTTCTGCTCCTGCCGAATCATCTCACCTGGGTCGATGCGGTGATCCTCCAGCTCGCCTGTCCGCGGCCGATCCGCTTCGTGGTTTTCGCGGACATTTACAACCTTCGCTGGCTGAACCCCATCTTCCGTGCAGTCGGCACGTTGCCCATTTCACCGCGCAAGGCGAAGGACGCGGTCAAGCTCGCTGTCGAGGCGATCCAGGCGGGCGAGATCGTCTGCATCTTCCCCGAGGGCGAGCTCTCGCGCAGCGGGATGCTGCTGCGGCTCAAGCGTGGCTACGAACTCATCGCCCGTCAGGCCGAGGCGCAAGTCGTGCCGGCGTGGCTCGACCAGCTCTGGGGCTCGATTTTTTCCTTCAAGGGCGGGAAGTATTTCTTCAAATGGCCGCGGCAGTTCCCGTATCCCGTGACCGTGGCCTTCGGTACGCCGCTGAAGGCGGAAGAGGCGGACATCGCGACGGTGCGCTCGCGGTTTCTCGAACTCGGCGAATTTTGCTACCAGCACCGGCCTTTTCTGCGTGGACATCTTGGCGAGGCCTGCCTGCGCGGGCTGAAGAAGCATCAGTACGACGTCGCGGTCATCGACGGATTCGACCAGTCAAAGCTCACCCGCGGCTCGCTGCTGGCGGTGGCGATCACGTTGAGTCGCTACATTCGTCGCGAGTGCTCCCGTCATCGTGTGGCCATCGTTCTGCCACCGGGCAAGGCGGGGCTGGTGGTAAATCTTGCCGTGTTGCTGGCGGACAAGGTGCCGGTGAATCTCAACTTCACCGCGGGCCGTGCGGCGATCGAAGCCTCCATGGCCATAGCCGATATCCAGCACTGCATCACCGCCCATGCGGTGACAAAGCGCCTGGCCGATTTCCCGTGGCCGGAGCATACGCTGATGCTCGACGAAATCCTGCCGCCGATGAAGCGCGACATTGCCTTGTGGCGCGCCGCGGTCTGCGTAACGCCGGCGTGGGTGCTGGCGCGTGCGCTGTGCATTCCACGGGTGGGCGACCGGGCCGAGGCTTTCCTGCTTTTCACCAGCGGCTCCAGTGGCGCGCCGAAGGGCGTGGCGCTCACCCATCGCAATCTGCTCGGCAATGTCGCGCAATTCGCGCTCATGCTGGAATTCGAGCGCGGCGAGAGCGTGCTCGGTTCGCTGCCCTTCTTCCATAGCTTCGGCGCCACGGTGACGATTCTCTTCCCGATGATGGAGCCGGTGACGGTCGTCACCTATCCGAACCCGTTGGAAATCGCCAAGCTCGCGGGCCTCATCGAGCGCTACCGGATTTCGCTCGTCGTCACCACGCCCACTTTCCTGCGCGGCTACATGCGCAAGGCCGAGCCAAAGCAACTGGCCTCGCTCAAGCTGCTCGTCACCGGCGCGGAAAAGCTGCCCGCCGATTTGCAGAAATCCTTCGAGGAGCAATTCGGGATGAAGGTGTTGCAAGGCTACGGTCTCACCGAGACCTCGCCGGTCGTGGCCTTCAATCTTCCCGAAGTGAAGGCGCCGAATCCCGACGATGCCGTGCAGCCCTCGAGCCGCGATGGCTCCATCGGCAAGCTCGCGCCGGGCATCGCCGCGCGCATCTGCGATCCGAATACCGACGAGCCGCTTTCCCTGCATGCCACCGGCATGTTGTGGCTGAAAGGCGCAAACATTTTCGATGGCTATCTCGATGATCCCAAGCGCACCGCTGAGGTGCTGAAGGATGGCTGGTTCAAGACCGGGGACCTGGCGCGCTTCGACGAAGACGGCTTCTGTTTCATCGAAGGACGCCTCTCCCGTTTTTCGAAGATCGGTGGCGAAATGGTGCCGCATGAGACCGTCGAGTCGCGGATCGTGGAAGCCTTCGACCTGGCGAAGGAAAGCGAACGCACCTGCGCGATCACGGCCATTCCCGACGAAGCCAAGGGCGAAGCGCTGGTGCTGCTCACCACGCGTGAGATCGATAGCCGCGATCTGCGCAAGAAACTCTCCGATGCGGGCCTGCCGAACCTTTGGATTCCGAAGATCGTCAAACGCATCGACGCCGTCCCCGTGCTCGGGACCGGCAAGCTGGACATCCAGCGTTGCAAGGAACTGGCGGCGCAGGGGTGATGACGACTTGTTCCCCCAAACAACAAACACGACCGCCGGTGATGGGCACCAGACGGTCGTGGGATTGGGAGCTTTTTATGCGGCCGGGACGGACCGCGATCTCGAGTTCTTAGTGGCGGTTGTCGTAGCGCATGCCTTCCTTGATCTGAGCGATCGCGGCATTGACCAGTTCGAGCGCTTTTTCGCGATGGCCGCCTTTGTCATGCGTGGCGTGCTCGAGTTTGGCGCGAGCGGATTGCAGATCGGCCAGGGCGACATCCATCCGCGGCTGCCGCTCGGCTTTGGCGGTCGGGGCGCAGAGGACGGTGGCGACGATGACGAGACTGAGGATGGCAGGGATAATGCGGGGAGTAGGCATGTCGGCGATCGTCTGTCTTTCAGAGGAGAAAGACAAGCCGGGGAATGGTGGATGTGTAACAATTGTGTGCCGCGAGGGAGCGGAACGAGAGGCCCGTATTTCAGAATCCCCGCGCGTAATTCCCTTTGCATTGCCGCAAATTCGGTCAATTTTCCCGCCCATGCGATCCATCTGCCTGCTTCTCGCTGCCTGTCTGCTTTTCTGCACTGCCCCGCTTCGTGCCGCCGACGCCCAACCCACGGCGCAGAGTGGAGAGTTCATTGTTCTTACCGGGGGTGTTTCGCTGTGGATCTGGGAAAAGTGGAAGGCTGCGCCGCATGACAACTGGTGGATGAATTTCGTGCGTGCCTCACGCATTCGCATCGAGCAGATCGAGCAGCAGGTGCCCGGTGCGCAGGTCACCTGGTTGGTCTATCGTCCGGCCTATCTCGCTCGCGCCAAGCAGGATAATAACGACCTTATCAGCCACATCGAGAGTGTGCGTGATGCGTTTCACGTGAAGCTCATCTTCTTCGACAAGCCGGCGCAGGTGTTCGACTACCTCAACTACGGCCTCGATCGCAACAAGACCAAGATCGCGGATTTCGAATATTTCGGCCACAGCAACAAGGCATGCTGGATGTTCGATTACTCGAACAACATCGACAGCGCGTCGAAGGCGTGGATCCACCAGGACGATTTGGCAAAGCTCAACCGTGGCATCTTCTCCCGGGACGCGTTCGTCAAGAGCTGGAGCTGCCATACCGGTGAGAGCATGAGCCAGGTGTTCCGCAAGGACACCGGAGTCTCGATGGTCGGGGCCACGGGCAAGACGCAGTACATGGATGACGTGCTGCCGGTCATTTCCACGCCCGGTGGGAAGTGGGTGAGGTAGGGAATGACGAATGACGAATGACGAATGTGAGGTGGCCGAGCGCGTTCGTCGGCGTTGACATTTTGGGGCGGTTTCGGGTTGAAGCCCCAAGATTGCGGTGAGCAGGGAAGTGCTGTCGCGAATGCCGATTCACCTCACCCTGCTGATCGCGGGATTTCCTTGTGCTTGCGGAGCGTTTTCGCACCATCCGCGCCATGCAACACGAGATCATCGGCACTACCATGCCCGTCCTGAGCATCAGCCTCGCGAAGGGCGAGAGCGTTGTGGCCGTTTCGGGCGAGCTTTCCTGGATGAGCAGTTCCATCCAGATGAACACCACGACCAATGCCGCCGGAGGTGGCGGCTTTTTCGGCGCGATCAAGCGTGCGGTGGGTGGCGGATCGCTCTTCATGACCGAATACCGGGCTGACGGCGATCACGGCGTAGTGGCCTTCGCTACGAAACTGCCCGGCCACATCGTTCCGGTCGAGCTCACCGGCGAGAAGACTTACATGATCCATCGCCACGGTTATCTCTGTGGCACGCCCGGGGTAGAGCTGGGGGTCGGCTTTCAACAATCCCTGGGCGCGGGCGTCTTCGGAGGCAGCGGGTTTGTCATGCAGAAGATGGCCGGCACGGGCTCGGCGTGGATCGAACTCGGCGGGGAGATTGTCACCTACGATCTCGCGGCGGGAGAAACCCTGCGAGTCCATCCGGGCCATGTCGGCATGTTTGAAGGCAACGTGAAATTTGAGATCACGCGCATCAAAGGCATCGCGAATATGCTCTTCGGCGGCGACGGCGTTTTCCTGGCGGCACTGACCGGTCCCGGTCGCGTGTGGCTGCAGACGCTCACCGTTTCGAATCTCGCTCACGCGATCATTCCCTATCTGCCGGCGAAAGGGTAAGCGCTTACGTTCTAAGCTTGGGTGCGCGCGGCAGGTTCACACCATATCTGCGGACCTGACAATTCCCCCATGAAAATCCTCGTCGCGCTCGTTACCGCTGCGTTCCTATCGCCATTGGTCTCTCTACGCGCCGCGGAGGCCGCGAAGCCAGTCAGCCGGCCGAACGTCATTGTCATCGTCACGGACGACCAAGGGGCGGCGGACGCCGGCTGTTATGGGGCGAAGGATCTTTTCACGCCGAACATCGATGCGATTGCGGCCCACGGCGTGCGCTTCACGCAATTCTATGC
>Ga0068855_100003158_pt1 | contig 20168 bp, 14 predicted proteins | sample KBSCornC52_FD_66592 | JGI IMG/M metagenome (GOLD analysis project Ga0068855, IMG submission 66592) | Corn rhizosphere microbial communities from Kellogg Biological Station, Michigan, USA - KBS Corn C5-2 | ecosystem: Host-associated > Plants > Roots > Rhizosphere > Soil ...
GAGCTCGCTCCCAAGGCAGCCGAAGGCCTGCGCTTCCCCATTGTCGTAAAGGCGAACATCGGGGGAAGCGGTGCGGGCATCACGCGCTTCGACAGCGCTAAATCGCTGGCCGAGTCCGCTGTAATTGGAGCGATCGATCTCGGTATCGACCGAGTCGCACTAGTCCAGGAGCTGGCGCCCCTTCGCGATGCACACATCACCCGGGTCGAGGTCCTCGACGGAAAGTTTCTCTACGCGATCAACGTCTACCCGGCAGGGGACTCCTTCAATCTTTGCCCAGCGGATATCTGTCAGACGACCGACGGGCAGCAGCTCTCGCGCACAGCGTGCGCGGTGGACGCACAAAAAAACGGTATGCGCGTCGAGCAATTCAAGCCGGATCGCGCGGTGATCCGCGAGGTCGAGAGAATCGCTGAGCGCGTTCAGCTCGACGTTGGCGGAATCGAATACCTGATCGATGATCGCGATGGCCGGCACTACTTCTACGATATCAATGCGCTGTCGAACTTCGTTGCGGATGCGCGGAATGTGATTGGCTTCGATCCGTTCGAGCGCCTGGTGGACTACCTGGTCGCGCGTGTCGCGAACGCACGGCTCGCCGGCGCGGAGGCCGGGGCTGGCGGTGTGTCGGCACCACCGAGCGGACCGGCACCGAAGGCAGCGGCGAAGGCAGCCCGCGCTGGGGCCGCTTGATGCGGTACGGATACTGGCTTCCGGTGTTCGGCGGCTGGCTCCGCAATGTTCCCGATGAGGGAATGACTGCGAGCTGGGATTACGTGAAGCGCCTCGCGCAGCGGAGCGAACAGATCGGTTACGACATTACGCTGGTCGCCGAGCTGTTCATGAACGACATCAAGGGCATCGACGCGGATTCGCTCGATGCCTGGTCGACCGCCGCCGCGCTCGCGGCGGTAACAGAGAAGCTCGAGCTCATGGTCGCGGTCCGCCCGACGTTTCACGAGCCGGCAATTTTCGCCAAGCAAGCCGCCAACATCGATCACATCTCGAATGGACGTCTCGCCCTCAACGTCGTGTCCTCGTGGTGGAAGGACGAAGCGCGACGCTACGGCATTCACTTCGAGGAGCACGATGATCGTTATGCCCGGACCGACGAATGGCTACGCGTCGTGAACGGAGTGTGGAGCGAGCCTCGCTTCAGCCACGCGGGCAGTCACTACAAGGTCGAGGAGACGATCCTCGAGCCCAAGCCACGTCGACGTCCGAGGCCGACGATTTACGCTGGTGGCGAAAGCCCGGCCGCCAAAGAACTGATATCACGGACGTGCGACGCGTACGTCATGCACGGCGACCCCGCCGACCGCGTTGCCCCCAAAATCTCCGACATGCGCGCTCGGCGGGAAAAGATCGGGTTGGGTCCGATGCAATACGGTGTCGCTGCCTACGCAGTCGTTCGCGAGTCCGAGAAGGAAGCGCAAAAGGAGCTCTCGCGCATAACGAACGTCCAGCCTGGCACGCCTGGGTACCAGAACTATCAGGACTGGATCGCTCACACGGCGCTCGAGCAGCAGGTGAGCCTGGAGGACTACTCGGTCTCGAATCGCGGCCTTCGCGCTGGCCTGGTCGGCACTCCCGAATTGGTCGCCGACCGCATCCGCGACCTCGAGTCGGTCGGAGTGGACCTGCTACTGCTTCAGTTCAGTCCCCAGGCCGAGGAGATGGAGAGATTCTCCGAGACTGTTATGCCACTTCTCGAAGTTGCAGCTTCTGAGGAAGCTGCAACTTCTGGATCTCGGTAGCCAAACTGGCATCCACATAACCAAAGCGGGCAGCCCTTAGCGAACTACGCTGATAGCGGGGAGCGTTCATACAGGCGCACTCCTTGGCCGGAGCCCGGCGAAGTAAGAATTCAAGGTGGCAACGAGCGCGAATCCGCGAATCCTGGAACGCCACCAGAAAAGCTCCCAGCTTCCAGCTGCAAAGCTGTCGGCTCCCTGCTTTGGTACTGCGGATGCCGGTAAGGTGAGCGGCCTCTAAGCGTCAGAAAACAGTTCAGCTTGCCTCTGCCTGATCGCTCGGTAACACTCGCAAGCCACCTTCTCCAGGCCGGCGTGGTCGAGCACCGTGATGTTGCCGCGGCCATGCGCGATAAGACCAGCCTTCTCCAGAACTCCCATCGCCACCGTCACCCCCGGCCGCCTTACGCCCAGCATCTCGGCTAAGAATTCCTGCGTGAGATCGAACTGGTTGCGCCCGACGCGGTCCTCCGACATCAGCAGCCAGCGAGCTGCTCGTTGCTCGATGACGTGGAGCCGGTTGCAAGCCGCTGACTGAGAGACCGTTTCGAAGACGAACTGGCTGTACCTGTGGAGCAAGCCATGAAGAGCGGGTGAGGTTCGCATCAGCTCCTGAAAATCCTTGGTCGCGACCCGCCGGGCCTCGCCAGAGATCTGGCCGATCGCCTTCAGCCACGATGACGGGACTTCGTGAAATACTGCCATCCCCACGAATCCATCGTTTCCGACGGTCATCGCCTCCACCGAATCGCCATCGGACATCTCCGTGACGAGGGAGATCACGCAGTTGTCCGGGAAATAGGCGTAGCGGATCGGCTCGTTGCGTCGAAAGACGACCTCCTCGGATTTGACCGTTACGAGCTCGCTCCGCTCGACCAGGGCTTCCAGCTCTTTGGGGGGCAAAAGGTTCAGGATCTTGTTGCGGGTGCGGGCAGCCAGGGCCGGGGGGGTCTGTACCGACCCGGACCGGGGGATGTGGCTTGCCGCTTGGACCGATGCAGCTGACATATCGAGCCGGAAACCGTCCGATAGGGGACGTAGTGAGATTGGAGGTCACGGAGATCGAGACCGCCGTGGTCCTCGTACAGCGGGCTGATTTCGCAAATACCGAACCGGGGCCGCCGGGCATCCCGCAGTCGTCGGGTGGTGCCGAAAACGGGCCTTGCCGGGCTGGATTCGGGTGATTTCTCAGGTGTTATCTTGAGGGGGTCGAAACAGTCAATTAGACGGCCTGCCATCGATAGCCGCGCGTAGGAATTCGCAGTACCGAAGTGCCCCACCGGAAGACATGACGATACCTGCTGAACCACAGCCCAACGAGCGAAAATTCCGCTTCAAGGACGAGTGGCTGGTCTCTCTCGTCGGGACCATGCCCGGCGTGACGCCCGAGCTGATCAAGCGGTGGCGTTTCCAGCAGAAGCCCTATCTCGCGCAGGCGCTCATTGACGGCGACGTCCTGTCGTTCAAGGAGATTGCCGAACTCGTGAAGGAGGCGTTCCGGATCGACTACGTCGACCTGAATCCCGGTGCCATCGATAAGAATGCGATGTCGCTTCTTCCCGAGAAGCTTTGCCGGGAGCACAATGTGATGCCGGTGAAAGTCGACAGCCGGATGATCTGGCTCGCCATGGCCAATCCTCTCGATCAGGAAGCGATTCAGCGGGTGGGCTGGGCGACGAGCCGCGAGGTGACGCCACTTTTCTGTCCCCCGGGTCAGCTCGACAAGCTGGTTTCGGAGACCCTGCGTCCCGACGCGATGATCTATGGCCTGATAGAGAAGCTCGATCAGGCGGTTGGCGTCGAGCAGATCAAAGAGGAGGAGGAAAATGAAGCGGCGTTGCTGCGGGTGCACGCGCCGGTCATCAAGCTGGTCGATGCTATCATCGCCAACGCCATAAAGCTCCGCGCCTCTGACATCCATATCGAGCACGATGAGACTTCGACGCTGGTACGCTTCCGCATCGACGGCTTGCTGAAGAACATCATGGTGCTGCCGCGCTTCATCGGCGTCGGTCCGGTCGTATCGCGCATCAAGATCATGTCCGACCTGGACGTCGCCGAGCGCTTTCGGCCGCAGGACGGTCGCGCGAAAGTGCGCGTAGGCGGAGAGGAGGTAGCGCTTCGCGTCTCCGTGCTCCCAACGCGCGTCGGCGAAAAAGTCGTCATGCGTCTTCTCAACGAGAAGTCAGTACAGGTTTCCATGGCGACCCTCGGCTTCATGCCGGCGCTGCTCGAGAGATTCCAGGCGCTTCTCATGCGCGAGCAGGGAATTCTGCTCGTGACCGGGCCAACCGGATCCGGAAAAACGACGACCCTCTACGCCGCGCTCAACACGCGCCGCGGCGAAGCCGTGAACATCGTGACCGTGGAAGATCCCGTCGAGTACCGTCTTAGCGGCGTCAACCAGGTGCAGGTGAACGAGAAGCAGGGCCTCACCTTCGCCGGTGTTCTCCGGTCGGTGTTGCGTCAGGACCCGGACGTGCTGCTCGTCGGAGAAATCCGCGACCAGGAGACAGCGAACATCGCGTTCCAGGCGGCGATGACGGGCCACCTCGTCCTCTCGACGCTGCACACGAACGACGCGATCGGCGCGATTCCGCGACTGTCCAACATCGGCGTCGAGCCGTTCAGAGTCGCGGCAGGTCTCATCGGCGTCACCGCCCAGCGTCTAGTGCGGCGAGTCTGTCCGCACTGCCGGTTCGAGGCACCTATCGAAGAGCTGCACCCGATGGTTCGCGCCGCGCAGCAGCGCGTCTACGGAACCGCGAGGCACGTCAAGGCGGCCGGATGCGCCGAATGCGGGTTCACCGGTTATACGGGGCGACTTCCGCTCATCGAGTTCCTCGAGATCACGCCGGAGATCCGCGGCATGATCACGATTGGCAAGACCGCCGACGAGATACGCGCGCACGCGTTGCGAACGAACGCGCTGCACACTTTCGATGCCGACGCGCTCTGGCACATCGCCGAAGGTGACACCACGGCCGAGGAAGTCGTTCCGTACACCGAGTTCGAGCGTCGCCGGACTCCGCGCAACAACACTCCGCGCGTATCCGCGGAGTATGTTCCGGAGCTCGACGCGGACGGTGTGGCGAAGCCATCGCGAGTTCTGCTCGCTGTCGGCGACAAAGCTGATCGGGTACGCTTCAACGACATCCTGGTCGAAGCCCGCTTCGCCGTTCAGATAGCCAATGACGGCGCCGCCGCGCTCGGCATTCTGGCCCAGGATCCACCAGATGCGCTGGTCGTGGGACTCAAGCTTCCGATCCTCGACGGACGGCAGGTTGTGCACGCGGCGCGCACCGTGGTCGGCCTGGTGGACATGCCGATCATCGTCGTCGCGCCTGCCGGGTCGGAGACCGAGACGAACGATCTCCTGTCGCAGGGCGTGGATGATGTTCTCCACGAGCCGATCGATGGAGGGCGTTTCCGCGCTCGCGTCACCGCCGTTATGCGAAGCCGCGGACTCTGGTCCGAGACGGAAGAAGTGATGCGTCCGCTCATTCCTCAGGACGAAGCGGAGCGCCTCGTCGAGTTCCGTCTGAGCGGCGCTGCCATCGAGTCGCCACCGGAGGAACGGTTCGACAAGATCAGCCGCATGGCGCAGCGCATGTTCACTGTTCCCTTTGCCGGGATTTCATTCGTGGAGGGCGAGCGCCAGTGGTTCAAGTCGAGGCAGGGGCTTCCCATCCCCGACAGCACGCGTGATCACTCATTCTGCGGTCACGCAATCAATGCGAATGAAATCTTCGTCGTGGAAGACACCGTGCTCGATCCCAGGTTCGCCGAGAACGCGTTGGTAGTCGAGGAGCCGCACATCCGGTTCTACGCCGCCCAGCCGGTGAAGGGACCGGGTGGCCACAACGTCGGCACGCTCTGCATTATGGACAAGGTGCCGCGGGAGTTCGGCGACGATGACCGCGAGTCGTTGCGGGATCTGGGCGAGATGGTCGAGAAAGAGCTGCGCGCCAAGCAGCGCAATCCTGTGGTGGCTCCCCCTGACTAGCACTGTGAGCTGAGACCACGCGACGACAAGCTCAACGTCGATTCGAAATATCAAACTCAAGAGAACGTGATCCGAGATCTAACAACTACAAACCGAACGTGATCCGAGATCTCAGCAACGCAAGATACCAGGGTTTAGAAACTTCATAGCGACATATCCGGGTGGCGCTATGGGTACAGGCGGTCGGTTGTAACCGTCTACGCGCGAAGTACGGTCAGAGAGCGGTGACTAACTCCTGGGATCTTCGGCTTCTCAGATCTCGGATCGCGTTCTTTTGACTTTGTAGTTTTCAGATTTCGGATCGCGTTCTTTTGACTTTGCAGTTTCCAGATATCGGATCGCGTTCAGTTCAGTTTTCACCTTTTCCCACCGGTCAACATGGCGCTATCGTTAGCTTAGCTAACGACCCCATCAGCAGAGCTCTTTGGCGTGTTATTCAGGACTTCGGATTGAGGATTCTTGCGGACTCAGGACTAACGGCCATTGAGGATCGGCGATTAAGTGAGGACCCCCGAGAGAGGCGTTCCACGCAGATCCTCAGTCCTCCCTTAATCGCCGATCCTAGATTGCTGTTAGTCCTGAGGCCGCAAAATCCTCAATTTGCTTCTTTCCTCGCATTGGCCAGATCGCGCTACTTGCCAGACTCTGCATAACATGGCAATGTATCGTTAGCTTAGCTAACGATCCTCCCAATCAGCGGGGCGCCCCATGACCACGACGGCCACAGTTTCACTCTCCCGCATCCGGCAAATCGCCATCCCGGTCCAGTCAGTCGAAGATGCCAAGGCCTTTTACCGGGACACCCTCGGGCTGAAGCATCTCTTCGATGCGCCCCCCGCACTCTCGTTCTTCGATTGCGGCGGCGTGCAACTGATGCTTGCCGGACCGGAAGCGCAGGGTAAGGACGGAGACAAGCAGCACGCCGTTCTCTTCTACGATGTCAGCGACATCAAAGAGACCCACGCTCGGATAAAATCTTCCGGGGCGAAGAGTATCACCGAGCCTCACGTCATCGCCCGCATGGGCGGGCGCGAAATCTGGATCGCCGACATCTCGGATGGACAGGGAAACGTCGTCGGCTTGATGAGCGACGTTCCGCAAGCGTGACCCGAGCTCGCGAGGCGGAGGCGCTCGCGGACCAGCTCCATTCGGCTGCAATCCATTTATTGCGGCAGCTGCGGAAAGAGGATGATGCCAGCGGACTCTCGGCGCCCCGCCTCTCCGCCCTCTCGGTCGTCGTCTTCGGTGGTCCCCTTACAATCGGTTCTCTCGCGCGCGCCGAACAGGTGAGACCGCCGACAATGACACGGATAGTGACGGGTCTCGAAAAGGATGATCTCGTGAAGCGGAAGGCTGACTCACGCGATGGAAGGTTGACGCACATCGAAGCGACCGCAAAAGGCCGGAAGATTCTCGCCGCTGGACGCGCGCGCCGCGTCGCACGACTTGCCGGTGCGATTCGGAAACTTGGCCCGACGGAACTGGCGGAGCTCGAGCGGGGCGTTCAGCTTGTTGGAGCGGTCGTCGCCAGCATGCGCGACAATCCGGCCTGAAAGAGGAACGAACATGAGTCGCCCCGAAAACGATTTTGATGCCATGCGGCAAGACTTGCGAAATGTGTATGACGGGAGCCCGTGGCATGGGTCGTCAATCACGGAGGTCCTCAAAGGTGTCGACGCGAAGACGGCGTATGTCCGCACGATACCTCGGGGTCACACGATCTGGGAGATCGTCCTTCACATGACGGTCTGGACGCGAGAGGTCGCCTCGCGCGTGCGCGGATCCGCCCCGAAATCACCAGCGCAGGATTGGCCAATCCCCGAATCCGGCGGGGGCGAAGTGGCGTGGCGCCGCGCACAGGATGATCTCGCCGCTGCACAGAAGGATCTCGAGAGCGCGGTTGATGACCTCAACCCCGTTGACTTGGTTCGTTGGATCGGGGACGAGCGCGATCCGAGCGCCGGTACCGGAGTCACCGTCGGGACTCTGATCAGGGGCCTGCTCCAACACCACACCTATCACGAGGGACAGATCGCCCTGTTGAAGAAGGGAGTCGACACTTTTCGTCCCGACCGCCGTAAGGCCTGAATCGACCCCGTTTCGACGGCGCTCGCGTTTTCCATCGAACGGCCAATAGTCTCGAACAGCAAACATTTCCTACCCCGGCGGTGTCTAATCCCAGACATTCCAAGACATTCGCTCGCACCCTCCTTCTCCTTCCCAACCAAATGAGATCCGCCCTACCGAGAATCACAGCTCTGATCTTTGCGTCGCTGATTGCCGGCCCGGCCGCCGCCCAACAGGCCGCGACCGCCCCTTCCGACGCAGGAGGGGCGGCGCCGAGCTGGGACGTCCTGATGCGCGGCCGGACGCACGTTCCGACGCCAACGACCGCCGCGATCACGGCGGCCGACCTGCGAACTCGTCTTTACATCTTCGCTGACGATTCCATGCAGGGTCGCCTACTTGCGACTCCCGGCAACGTGAAGGCCGTCGAATACATCGCGGCGGAAGTGAAGCGGATGGGTCTCATTCCGATGGGAGACAATGGCAGCTACTTCCAGGCGGTGAACGTCGTCGACCGCAAGCTCGATCCGGCCAGCAAGCTGGTGGTCGGGTCGACCGTCTTCAGCCCGTGGACGGATTTCGCTCTCCGTGATCAGGGGAACGGGGCGCGTAGTCTAAACGGCGTGTCAGCGATATTCGGCGGAACCTGGGGCGATTCTGCATCGCTGATCGACCCCGCCAAGGTCGCTGGAAAGCTCGTCGTGCTGAGACTGAATCCCGCGGGCGTTACGCAGGGTTCTGGTGGGGGAGTCAACCGCGCAATCGCGACGCGCTTCTTCTCCGCAGCCGCGGGCATTGCCGTTGTGAGCCTCGAGGCGATGCCGCCGCAGATGATCGAGCTCTTTCAGCAGCCCAATCAGTTGCTCCAGAGCGGGGAACGCGATCCGGAGCTGCCTTCGTTCCTGTACGTCAACAGGCATGTCGCCGAGGCGCTTCTCGGTGCAAACATCGACAGCGCGAGAACGGGCGACGTTGGATCCATAGTCACTTCGACACCTCGCTTTGTCGAAACCCCGACCGAGTATCCAGCGAGAAACGTCGTCGCCATGATACGCGGCAGCGATCCCAAGCTCCGCGAGCAATACGTCGCGATCGGCGCGCACAACGATCATATCGGCTGGAGCACACGCCCGGTCGCGCATGATTCCATCTATATCGTCAACCATCTCTTCCGCACGGGCGGCGCCGACGATCGTCCGCCACAGCTCGATGCCTCGCAGCAGGCGCAGGTCAACGCGCTCATCGCCGACATTAGAAAGCGCACTAATGGAGCCTCGGCGCGCCCGGATTCGATTTACAACGGCGCCGACGACGACGGGTCAGGAAGCGTCAGCGCTCTCGAGATCGCGCAGTACTTCGCCGCGCAGAAAGTGAAGCCGAAGCGGTCGCTGCTGTTCGTCTGGCACGTAGGCGAGGAGGCCGGTCTGTACGGATCAGAGTGGTATACCGACCATCCCACCGTGCCGCGTGACTCGATCGTCGCCCAGCTGAACATGGACATGGTTGGTCGCGGCGCCGCTAGCGACAACACGGGAATAACGAAGGCAGGCGTGAAATACAACGGGAATCCCGACTATGTGCAGCTCGTCGGATCGCGTCGACTTTCGACACAGTTGGGAGATCTCGCGGAGTCGGTGAATCGCGCGGAGAAACACCCGCTCGCATTCGATTACGCCATGGACGCCAACGGACATCCATCAAACATCTATTGCCGCAGCGACCATTACGAGTACGCGCGCTATGGCATCCCGATCATCTTCTTCACGACGGGCGGGCACGCCGACTACCATCAGGTGACCGATGAGCCGCAGTACATCGACTACGATCGCATGGCGCGAGTGGCGCATTACGTCGCCGACCTCGCGACGAAGGTCGCCAACAATGATCAGCGACCGGTCGTAGATAAGACAAAGCCCGATCCGCACGGACAGTGCGTGCAATAGACCAGGATTTTTTTCACGAGCCACCCACCACCTTCGTGCTCTCGCAGACGCGAAGGTGAAAGAGCCTGACGCCGGTGCAGCCCACCGGCCATGGCAATCCAGAAACCCGACGCCGGTCAGTTCGACGACGTCGGGTTTCTGATTTTTTTTGTCCCTCCGCCAATGCCCGATCTATCCGGCAACAGAAACGGCTGGCCCAACTTTCGCCTAATCTGAACGAGAAACAACGACAAACCTCGTTCCAGGGATACGTAGGCCGATATGAATTCAACGGTTATGGCTTTCCGAGGCGTGCATCCTCGAGCCGGCTTAGCGGCTCTGCTATTGTGGCTTCCGCTAAATGCTGGCTGCTCACGTAGTGAGTCAGCCAGGCCGAGCAAGACGGAGAACCCTCAGACATGGGCGCCGGAGAAGCTCACGTCTGTTCAAGGCGTTCCAGCTACCGAAATAGAAGCACTGATCCAGAAAAAGCTCGATGGCCCAAAGCTGGACCGCATCGACGACGACCAGTGGGGTCATACGAAACGCCTCTACAAGCTTTATGGGAGCAACCCGCTGTGGCTTACCAGCAGCGGACTCCACGAGACCCGCACGAAAGCGCTCACCAATGCGGTTCTGGCGGCGAACATGGATGGAATGCGGCTCGACGACTACCCGGTCGGCGCGCTCGCACAAGCGATCGGCGCAGTAAAGCAGACGAAGACTCCCACCGCTGAACAGCTCGCGACGGCCGACGTCATACTGACCGCAACATATACGTCCCTGGGCGAGGACCTTCTCACTGGTCAGGTGGACCCGCGAACTGTAGCGCAGGCATGGCACGTCAATCCGGAAGAGGAGAACATCGACAGCGCGCTCGTCAGGAATCTGCGTTACGCTCAGCTGGACAAGGCTCTGGCGACCATGCGTCCCACGGATGACGACTACGCCGCGCTGAGCAAGCAGCTCCAGAATTATCGCGCGATCGTGGCGAAGGGGGGTTGGCAGCCGGTTCCAAATTCAGCGAATCTGAAACCGGGAGCCTCCGGGAATCCGGCAGTGCTGGCGGCCGTTCGCAACCGACTCGCGGTCGAGGGAATCATTCCGGCGAGTGCAGACACCACGGCCTCGATGGCCCCGTCAAAGCAGGCTGCGAAGGCATCGCCGGCAGGAACCTACGATCACGGCCTCGCGGCCGCAGTCGCGTTGTTTCAGGAGCGCCATGGAATAAATGTCGACAGCTCACTCGGCAAGGAAACGATCGAGTCCATGAACGTGCCCGCGAGCTACAGACTCGCCGAGATCGCCGCGAACATGGAGAGATACCGATGGCTGCCCAGAAGTTTTGGGAAACGCTACATCTTCGTGAACGTGTCGGCGTTCAAGCTCGAGGCCTACGACAGCGGACAGAAATCGCTCGAGATGAAGGTGATCGTCGGCCAGGAGTATCAGGACAAGGCGACGCCGGTTTTCGCGGACTCGATGGAGACGGTCGTGTTTCGTCCGTACTGGAACGTCACGCCTGACATCGCGGCAAAGGAGATTTTCCCCAAGGGCGAAGCGTACATGGCGAGCCAGAACATGGAGACGTACCGGGAGAATGGTGCACTCCGCGTTCGGCAGCGACCGGGCCCCAAGAACGCGCTCGGCTACGTCAAATTCCTCTTTCCGAACGACTTCAACATCTACCTGCACGACACGCCCAACCACGAGCTGTTCAAGCAGGATGTGCGTGCGTTCAGTCACGGTTGCATTCGCGTTGAAAAGCCGGCCGAGCTGGCGCAGTGGGTGCTGGGCTGGCCCGCCGACAAGGTGCAGCAGGAAATGGACAATCCGCCCGACAACAAGTCGGTGAAGGTGCCGCAAAAGATTCCCGTCTACATCACGTACTTCACGACTTACATGAACAACGGACAGCTTTACTTCGGCAACGATCTGTACAATCGCGACGACAAGCTCGTGCCGATCGTGATGTCCGGCGCGATGCCGAGCAAGGAAGTCGTCGACGCGATTCAGGCGCTGCGAAGAATTGCCAGTGCATGAGCTGGTCCCGCACACATAGGTTTATTGGCGACAGAGTTGCGGTGAGCGGCCCCCGATGTCCATCACCTACAAGATTTTCCCCAACGAGAGGCTCATCAGAGTCTCCGCGGCAGGAATCGTCCGCGCCAGAGACATGGACGGTTTCGTCGACGCGTTGCACAAGGATCCAGCCCTGGAGCCCCGCCTGCGCATCTTGTATGACGCGCGGTACTCCGAGCCTGACATCCCCATCCTTCAGCTTGCGGAAATCGCCGGTCGAGTACAGAGACTCATGGATCGCGGGGTGCTGCGGATCGCGATGGTAGCTGAATCAAAGAATACGATCCGGATGGCTAAGACCTTCGCCGTTCTCGCCCGCGCCCTCGGATCGGATATCGAGGTCTTCACCGATCTCCATGCGGCCGAGGCTTGGCTGCGTGACGCGACCGCAGGATCGGACACCCAGGAAACGCCGCTGCCGAGTTAGGGGAAGCGGGAGGCGGGAGGGGAGACGCAGGAACGAGGAATCGATCGACTGGTGCTGCGCTCGGTTGCATTAGCGTTCGATCGCGTATGGGGAAGGCTCGATCCGGCTTCCGCTTTCTGCGTCGAAGATGTGGACACCTTCCGGTTTGACTCGGATCGAAACGATGTCGCCGGGCCTGATAGTCTCCTGCGGCGGCGCGACGGCTACGAGGCGATCGCCACCGGTTAGTGTGACGTAGACGATTTGTTCATTTCCCATCGGCTCGACGACACCAACTTCCCCCTTTGGCCGGTTCTCTCCATCGGCGGTCACCTCGATGTGCTGGGGACGGACGCCGAGGAACACGCGGCCGTGGGATTCCCCGTCGCAGGGAACGTCGAGTGTGAGATCGATTCCCTTGAAGGTGCACATCCCCATCCGACCGGAGGGCCCCTCTGAGCGCTGAATCACTCCCTCGATGAAGTTCATCGCCGGACTGCCGATGAATCCCGCGACGAATTTGTTGGCGGGATGGTTGTAGAGCTCCATGGGCGTCGCGATCTGCTGCAGAACGCCTTCCTTGAGCACCGCGATTCGGTCGCCCAGAGTCAGCGCCTCGGACTGGTCGTGCGTGACGTAGACCATAGTCGCGCCAAGCTTGCGATGGAGGCGTGCGAGCTCGACGCGCGTCTCGACTCGAAGCTGGGCGTCGAGATTGGACAGCGGCTCGTCGAATAGGAACGCCAGCGGCTCGCGCACGATCGCGCGTCCGAGTGCGACGCGTTGGCGCTGGCCGCCCGAAAGCTGCGCAGGTTTCCGGTCGAGGAGCGCTTCGAGTCCGAGCGAAGCGGCGATCGCGGCGACGCGCGTTGCGATTACAGCGGGCGCCTGCTTTCGGATGCTCAGTCCGAATCCGAGATTCTGCCGCACGGTCATGTGCGGGTACAACGCGTAGTTCTGGAAGACCATCGCGATGTCGCGTTGCTGGGGCGGCAGGTCGGTGACGTCGCGGTCACCGATGCGAATCACGCCATCGCTTACTCGCTCGAGGCCGGCCATCAGCCTGAGCACCGTCGATTTTCCGCTGCCGGATGGGCCCACGAGGACGAGCAGTTCCCCATCGTTCGCTTCGAGGCTGAGGTCGCGGGCGGCTACGTAGCCGTTCGGGTAGATCTTGTCGACGTGCTCCAGTGCAATTCGGGCCATGCTGGTCTCCTAACTGTTTGTCTCAACCGCAAAACAACTGCAACTGAACGAGATCCGAGATCTCGCTCAGTTGCAGTTGTCGTTTTTTTCATCCTTTGACAGCCCCAGCGGTGAGCCCCTGAACGATCCGGCGCTGAAACACGAGAACCATCGCCGCGACAGGCGCGGTTGCAACGACCGCAGCAGCTAGAATCTCTCCCCACGGCACCTGGTACTGCCCACGAAACAATGCGATCGCGACCGGAACGGTTTGCCGCTCCGGGCCAAGCGTGAACGACAGCGCGAACAGGAATTCGTTCCAGCAGTATATGAATGTCAGAATGCCGGTCGTCGCCAGACTGGGAACCGCGAGCGGAAGCAGGATTTTCGTGAAGCTCTGGAAACGCGTCGCTCCGTCCACGTGCGCTGCCTCCTCGAGATCCTTGGGGATCTGTCGGATCGATCCCGTCAGAACCCAGACCGTCAGTGGCATGGCGAACGTCATGTACGGCATGATGAGGCCCGGGTACGTATCGATCAGGTGAAGTGAGCGCAGCAGCAGGTAAAGCGGGCTCACGATCGAGATCTGCGGGAACATCGTCACCGCCAGGATGAAGCCCATAATCGCTGCCTTGCCCCGAAACTCGATTCGCGCGAGTGCGTATGCCGCGAGCGTCCCGACTATCAGACAGAAGATCGTCGTCGTTCCCGCCACGACGAGCGAATTCCGTATCGGCGTGATGAAGTCGCGCTCGGTGAACAGCGCCCGATAGTGATCGAAGATCAGATGCTGCGGCCAGAGCGATGGATCGCGAAAGAGGGCGGCGTCCGAAGTGAGTGATGCGACGATTGCCCAGTAGAATGGGAAGAGCGTGAACAGCATCAGCGCCACCAGCGCCGCGCCTAACAGCCACGTTTGCCAGCGCACGCCTGAAGTCCGGGGCTTCTTCACCGGCCGGGCGCCGGATCGATCCGTGATCGGCGCGCTCACTCTTCTCCCCCGAGCTTGACGCCAAGGCCGCGGACGTAGAACATCGCGAGCCCGAACGTAATCGCGAAGATCACGACCGAAAGCGCAGAGCCGTAACCGAAACGAAGATTCTGCAGGAGCGCGTTGAACGTGTAAAGCGCAACCGGCTCGGTCGATGTGCCGGGTCCTCCGCCGGTGAGTACATAGATCAGATCGAAAACCCGGAATCCATCGAGCGTTCGGAAGATCAGCGTTACCAGAATCGCCGGCTTGAGGAGAGGCAGTGTGATGTGTCGGAGCTGCCACCACGCGTTGGCGCCATCAACTGCGGCTGCTTCATAGAGGCTCAGATCGATGTTCTGCAGTCCGGCCAGGAGTAGAAGGGCGACAAAGGGCGTTGTCTTCCAGACATCGGAAAGAATCACCGGAACCCACGCCGTCGATGCCTCGATGAACCACACCATCGGCTCCTTCAGAATTCCGGCGCGAACCAAAAGCGCGTTCGCGATCCCGCCCTGCGACTCGAAGATGAAGCGCCAGAGGAGCGCGGCAACCACCGTGGGGATCGCCCACGGCACCAACACCGCCGCGCGCACGAATCCGCGCCCGCGAAAGACGCGGTTCATGACGAGCGCGAGGTAGAGTCCGATCACGAGCTCGAGCGAGATCGAGACGACCGTGAAGAACGCGGTGTGGCCGAGTGCGGCCCAGAAGCGCGGATCCTTGGCGATCTCGATGTAGTTCGCGAGCCCGATGAAAGGCTTTCCGAGCCAAGGCATCCGGAGCTCGTGGAGGTGCAGCGATTCCCAGAAGGTCCAGCCAAGCGGAAATATCGCGATGAGGGCGATGACCGAAAGCGCGGGCGCGACGAGAGTCCACCCGAGCCGAGCCTGGTGTCCGAGGCGTGAGATCTTTTTCACGGGGCGGATTTCCTCACGATCATGGCGCCGATTTCCAGGCGGCTATGGCGTGGATTATTCGAGGTCACGGCGCCGACTCCTGCGCGCCGCCCGACATCAGCTTGCGCATACCCGTCCGCTCGATCAACGCGTTGATGCGCGCCGCGGCCGAGTTGAGCGCTTCCTGGGGCTCGACCTGTCGCACGAGAGCTCGGTGCAGCTCGATCTGGAGAATCTCGGACAACTCGGTGTAAATCGGAGTTACCGGGCGAGGCGTAGCGCTCTCGATTGCTCGGCGCGCGTTCTCCAACGGAATTCCAATAGTCCCGCGCATGCGTGGGTCGCTGTACAGGGCTGGGCGCGTCGGATACTGGCTCACGACCTGCGCGCGCTCGAGCATCTGCTCTGGCGCGGTGAGGTACGCAATCAGCTTATACGCCGCGGCTGGATGATCGGTGTAAGCGTTGATCGCGAGCTGGGCGCCGCCGAGGGCGGCGGTGGAATGTCCGTTCGGCGCGGTCGCCGACGCGGGCATGGGTGACACGGTAAACTTTCCCGCGACCTTGGATTGCGACGTGTCGCTCATCGCCGCGACGGGGTACGGCCAGTTGCGCATGAAGACAGCGTTGCCGTTCTGAAACGCGAAGCGCGCTTCCTCCTCGTGCCACGTCAGGACGTCGAGCGGAGCGACGTGCGTTTTATAAAGCTCGTCGCGCATGAACTCGAGCGCGCGAACGGCCTCGGGGCGATTCACCACAACATTGCCCTTGTCGTCGATGATACGTCCGCCGAACGCTCCCAGATATTCGACAAAGCCCGTAATCAGTCCCTCGTAGCGTGCACCCTGCGAAACGATGCCGTAGCGCGGTCCGCCACGTCGCGCCATCGCTGCCTGCGCCTGCGACACCATCTCCTCGAGCGTCTTCGGCTCACTTGGAACGAGATCGGTGCGTCGATAAAGAAGTCCGACATCGGCGAACCAGGGCAGCGCGTACAGCTTCCCTGCCCACGTATTGGCAATGACAGTCGCGGGGAAAAACTCGGAGCGCGCCGGAGAGTATGGGTCGAGCGGCAAGACCCACCCCGCCGCCGCGAATTCCGGCGTCCAGACCACATCCAGCTGAAGGATGGAAGGATTCCCGACGCGCGCGTTGAGCCATTGCACATAGAGCTGGTGCCGTTGATTCGCGTCATCGGGTGTGCGCTGTAGCTCCACCCGAATTCCCGGATTCAGCTGCATGAATCGCTTCAGCTGCTTTTGTACCAGCGTTCCCTCGGCGCCGAGCGCGGAGCCGGAGAAAGTGAGAACGGTCTCGCCCGTCTTCGCGGCTGGTGCGCACCCCGTCAGGAGTGCCGCGCCGAGGATGGCTACAGTTCTACCAACCGTCACGCAATGCGCAGTCAATAAACCCCGAGCCGTTTGAGAACGAACTGAACCGCAAGGTCAGTCACGTTCCAAAGCTGCACGTCGGTGCTCGCGCCATACCTGATCGGCCTGAGAGTTCCGTTGGCGATCTCGTAGCTCCACAGCTCGTTGTGCTTCAGACCCGATGCCTCCACAGCGAGGTTGACTCGCATGAGCGCCGCGCGCATTTCGTCCACGTAGGCGACGGCATCGCCGATCCCTCTCGATTTTCCTGCTTCATCGGTTGCGCCGACGATCTGGTTCGCCAATCCGAGCAGGATGAGGTTCACCTCCCTGCCCCACACCACACGCGGCGAATGGTACTGGTCGTTCCGAAACGCGTCCCATACCGAGGGCGACGCGTACGCATCGTTCGCCACGAGGGGGCCGAGTCGGTCGACAAATAACCCAACCGGAAACGGCCTCATGATCGCCCTGACATCGCGGCGCACCGAGTTTATTGCGTCGGGGCTGATGTCTCTGCTGTCCCTGAGGAAGAGGCCTGTCGCGGGATCCGTGTTCACGACCGGGATCGGGTGACCGGCCGAATCGAGCGAGATCGCGAGAAAATCGAGCGGAGACTTGTCCGCGCCAGTCGCACTCAGCACGCCCTGCCAATACGCCCGCTCCGCCGCTGGAAGCCACTGAAGCTTCGCCGCGACTCTCGTCTGGATGTCCGCGGCGGGAAGCGAGACGACGAAGTGACGGACCGCGCCCTTCCAGTTCTCGATCGCGCGCTGAAGCAACGCGGGATCGCGCGCGAACTCGGCCAGAGCCGCGCCGGCTGTTCCATCGGGTGAGGCCGCGGTGAGCTGATTCTGAGTGAAGCCGATCGTTCGGAGCGACGCCAGGATTTCCGAGATGGACTGCAGCGCGCGTGGAACCCAGATGGCATTGATGTCCATCTCGAATCGGCCATTGGCGTACCCCGCGTTGCTGTCGCGCCAGCTGATAGATCGCCAGTGCGTCGAATCGAGCCGGGGCGATCCAATGAGGTTCTGAACGACAGGCTCCCGTGCGTACGGAGCGGCGAGTGTCGAGACGAGCGCAAGCTCTCTCAGAAGGAGGCCAACGCGTGGCCCTCTGCCGTCCGACGAATCCATCAGGAATGTTTTCTTGCGCGCAGCTGAGACGGCAGGATTTCCGAGGTAGCGCGCGACGACTACCGGGAGCTGGAATTCGTCGTCGCGCATGTGGTAGTTCTCGCGCACCTTCTGCATGTTCGCGAGGAGCGCCCGCGCATGGGCGATCGCGGTATCGGCCGCCCCTCGATTTCCCCGCCGGACCAGGCGGAAGTATTCTGCGATGTGCCCGTTGTACTCGCTGGCATTCTCGCGTATTGCCTGGCCTCCCAACGCCTCCTCGTGACTGACGTCCCCTTCGGGTCCGAGCTTCCTCAGCGCGCTCGCGATCACGAACTCCGGCATCGCATCGGTCCACACCGGCTGCATCATGAGCGACGTCATCATCATGTCGCGCCCGAAGTAGGTCGCGTAGTTAGGCAGGCCCGCCATCAACTTTTCCTTGGAGCTGAGCAACTCGGTTCCACGCGCATCGCGCTCGAGCTGGCGATAGCGGGAGACTGTCGCCGCGGCCGACGCGTCTCGTGCCGCGTTGCCACGCGCGCGATCGGCCGCAACGCGGGCGTCGTTCAGAAATCTCAGGAACGCCGCATTGAAGATCTGATCACGCGCGAGCGGAGTGAGCGCCGGCGCGTCTGTCGTCACGCGGACCGTGAACCGAATCGGACGATTCGCGTTCGCACGGAACGTTACGATCGGGAGTGTCACGAGAATCGATGCGTCGCGCGGGTCGGGACTCAGATCGAGCTGAAGGTTGGTCTTTCCATCGAGTGTCGTCTGGAATGCGCTGACGCCGCGGCGGTCCCGCACACCGGTCGTAATGAGATCAGGCTCCAGCCTCGCTCGCAGCTCCGAGGACAGCCGAGCGTTGAGCAAAGCGCGCTGCCGTGGCGCCTCAACTGCGTCGAGACGGTCGAGATTTGCGATCAACTCTTCCTGTTCCGGCAGTCTGAACGTCGGCCAGTCGTACGGCGCGAGCTCGCGCGCCGAATACCCCAGATCGCGCTCGACGCGCATGGAGCCGAGCAGGATCCACCCGATGACGACCTGTGGTGCATTTGCGACGAGCTGGTACTCGATCGTGCGGCGATTTCCGACCTGCGACACGATGGCGTCGGGCGATCCCCACTCCAGCCGAATCGGCTTGCCCGCTCCATCGCGCGCTGTGAAGCCCACACTTTCGTTCACTGCATCCGGCAGGAGGTTGACGATCCGCCCCCTCCGCGCATCGAGGTAGATCTGGACGACGTTTCCCTTGGTGTCGCGGAAGAATCGGGTCTGGTAGCCCTGATACGCGGCAAAATCGTCGAGTCCCTGCTCGGGGAATGCAAGGATGGGCTGGACGGTGCGAGTTTGCGCGGAGATCCGAGGCGCGCCAAATGAGAGCGCACCAGAAAGCACGACGGTCCAGGTAGTCCACTTGTGCAACTTCCTCATCTTTCCTTTCTCCGCTCGACAGGCGTGAGGAATCGGCTCAGGATAATTTGGCACCTATAGACCCTCGCGTCATTAGTGCTTGGCCGAAAGAGTTAGGGCTGGGTAGGTTTTGACTCGACTGTCCAACTCATTACCCGACTCAAAGACGTGACATCGCTGGACCTGGCTCTCATTGGCAACGGAAGCATCGGCGCGCTCATCGATGGTCAGGGTGGCGTCGTCTGGTGCTGCTTCCCGCGCTTCGACGGTGACCCGGTTTTCTGTTCGCTTCTAAGTGGCCATTCGCCCGGTGCGACGGCTGGAGTCTTCACGATCGAGCTCGAGGGAAAGGCCACGATCGAGCAGCGATACATCGACGATACTCCGATACTCGTCACCAGATTGATAGACGCGAATCGCGGAGGCATCGAGATCACCGACTTCTGCCCTCGCCTCGAGGCCGAGGGCAGACTGTTCTGCCCGCGACTCCTGGTCCGTCAGGTGAGACGAATTGGAGGCAAGCCGCGCATAGTCGTTCGTCTCAGCCCCGCCGCCGACTACGGATGCGCGAAGCGCCCACACACAATCGGCGCGGATCACGTGAGCTACGCGGGCGATCAGGCGCTCCGGCTTACCACCAACGGGCCGATGGAAGCAATCGTTGGCGGTGAAGCGTTCGACGTGGACGGAACCTTCACCATGATCTTCGGACTGGACGATCATAGGGTGGCCAAGCTTGGGCTGCAGACGGTTCAAATGACCTTCGATGAAGTAGCGAGCTCTGGCGCCACAATGCTCGAGCGAACCACGGCGTACTGGCGCGGCTGGACACGTCCGCTGCGCGCCCCAGGCGAATGGCGCGACGCCGTGATCCGCGCTGCGATCACACTGGAGCTGAACGTCTACGAGCCGACTGGCGCCATCATCGCGTCGATGACGACGTCGATTCCGGAGGCTCCAGATACCGGCCGCAC
>Ga0068855_100003159_pt1 | contig 20166 bp, 14 predicted proteins | sample KBSCornC52_FD_66592 | JGI IMG/M metagenome (GOLD analysis project Ga0068855, IMG submission 66592) | Corn rhizosphere microbial communities from Kellogg Biological Station, Michigan, USA - KBS Corn C5-2 | ecosystem: Host-associated > Plants > Roots > Rhizosphere > Soil ...
CTTTTTGTAATCGGGTAAGGTAATTTGGCCAACTGCATCGACTTCGATTGTGACGGTTAAAGTTGTAAACGGTACAAACTTGGTAATGTTCACCTCTGGACGATCGACTGGACGAACCTGTTCTTGTGTAACGGCTTCGGTATAGAGGCGATTGATGATGTCGTCCAAAAATTCAGTCTGCAAGAGTGATTGATCGAGTTGTTTCTCAACTAGCGATAAAGGGGCTTTGCCGGCGCGAAAGCCTTGTAGCTTAAGGGTTTTACTGAGGCGGCGCAAAACAGTCTGTTTGACGTCGTCCATCATGGACTGGTCAGCAGTAATGGTTAGCTTGATACGGGTGTCGCTGAGATTGGTCTTGTCGATTTGCATAGGTTTATACTTTAACAGATAGAGAGAGTTGGCGCTAGCCCTCTATGCGCAAGATGCTGATAAGGATCGTTAAGACTGCTCCAAACCAGAAAACTTCGACCATTGCACCAATGGGATGCTCAAACCACTGAACTTTTGAGGCAAAACGGGCATAGGCGCTTGGCTTCCAGTCTGCTGCTTTGCCTTGCCTGGCATGCCGCCATCGATTTGCGCTCACTAAATCTGGAGCCGCACCCAGGAAGGCACAGATTGCCATTAGCCACCAATTGTGGGGCTGTAAAATAGCCAGAGCGATTACCAATGTGCCACACAGCGCTGCATCGACAAGCAATCTAATTGCAAACTGACGCGTTTTTATGAACGAGTTGGGGTCTACGTGGTCGTAATGCGGGATGGCGTCAAGCACAAAATGCGACAATAGCGCAGCAAGCATTGCGACCCATGGGTTTGCTATGGTCGCACCAATAATAGCGCCAGTTAAAGCGTGGTTAGTTGCCGTCATTAACGTCGTGCTGCCGATAGTCCTCAACGGTGCTAATAATGCGGGCTAAACTGTGCTTTTCTTCTTTGCCAGTCAGCAAGTTCTTCAACGGATATTGTTCGCTGTCGAGCTCTTGTTCACCGATGGTAATGATGTAATGGATGCCTTTTTTGTCGGCCGTCTTAATCTGTTTGTCAGCTTTGCGTCCGGATATATCAACAGCCACATTTAAACCACCTGCGCGGAGCTCGGCAATTGGTTTTTGGGCGGCTTGGAGGACGTCGCCAATAAGCACGATGTAGACGTCGGTTTCCGGTTGCAGCTTTGGCAATAAGCCATGTGTTTCCAGGAAGTTGGCGAGCGTGACGTCGCCCATGCCGAAGCCCACTGTTGGCACTGGTTCAACCCCGAACAGACCAATTAAGCCATCGTAGCGGCCACCACCGAACATTGAACGGTTGTTTTCTGGGTTGGTATCAAACACTTCGAACACAATGCCGGTGTAGTAGTCAAAACCACGCATTAAAGTCGGGTCAAAGACAACGTTGTTGAGGCCGTTTTCTTCGAGCGACTCCATCATAGACTTGAGCTGGACAACTGACTCGTGGTTTTGCAGCTCCGCTGGCAAGGCAGTGAACCGCTTTACATCAAGCACGTCGAGCAGTTTTTCGACTATACCAGCCGCACGCTGCGATGGGCTGCAAATTGCTTCGGCTTGCGCAATAAAAGCTGCTCTGTCAATTTTGTGCATCTTATCAATAAGTTTGCCGATGCTCTGGGCTTGAACTTGATCCAGGCCGAGGTATGACCCTAGTACGTAGTCCATAAACTGGCGGTCATTCAGCTTGATCTGATACATGTCATGCTTGGCGCCGTAAGCTTTCATAATGGCATCCAGCAGCATAATCATTTCATATTCGGCACTGGTATCGGCGATGCCAAACAAATCAACGTTCAGCTGCCAGTGTTCACGCAGCCTGCCGCGCTGGGGACGCTCATAGCGCCAAAGGTTTGGAATGCTATACCAACGAACAGGATAAGCTAGCTCTTGACGTTTGGCTGCTACCATCCGGCTGACAGTTGGCGTCATCTCTGGTCGCAGCGTAACCTTACGGCCACCACGGTCTTCAAATGCGTATGTTTGTTCATTGACGATTTCGTCGCCGGTCTTAGCAAGATAGAGCTCGAGCGGTTCGACTATTGGCGCGTCATACTCTTCGTAACCAAACTGTTCCACCGTTTTACGGAGGATGCTAAAAATGTATTTTTGTAGCCGTTTGTCTTCTGGGTAGAAGTCGCGGGCGCCTTTGTAGGGTTGTGTTGAGAGTGCCATTACAGAGTATTATACCAGCCGCCGTTACTTACAGCTCTACAGCAGCCCGTGCAATAATGTGTCGAAAGTGCTGATCGGCTATTTCGGCCGGATATTCTGCTTCGGGATCGCCGCCGGTTATAGCTAGACGAGCCAGATGTACACCGATTAATTGTTCGTCCTCAAAGGCATATTCGTAATCATAGCCATGTATTTCCAGCCATGGTAGCTGTCTGTTAGTCGGCGGCAGTATGCGCATCGAGCTGCGATCAGGGTAATTTAAGCGTGTAGTCAGCGTAATCATCCCGCTTGGTAACGGCGACAGCAAGAATCGTTGATGTGTACTATCCTGCGCCATCGCCATGTCCAAGCTCGGCGGCAACGCCGGAGGTGTGGCATAAGCATTGTAGCCATCTACGACGTAAACTCCGGGGTAATCTGGGTGAGTGCCGGCTTGTAAGCGCATTGTTAAACCACGTTCAACTGCCTTGTGGCGACGAGATAAGGTTGGCCCGACATCGGTATCAGCTAGTTTGAGCGCATGGATCCAGCTCGCGTGCAGCGGCTGTGGTTTGGTCTGTTCTTTCGTATCAGTCATGTCATGGTGGGGATGAGAGGACTTGAACCTCCACGCCTTGCGGCACATGCTCCTAAGGCATGCGTGTATACCAATTTCACCACATCCCCGTCGTATTAGATTGGCGACTAGCGTATTTTAACCGATAGGCCGGTAAAAAACCAGCTGCGCATCACCGTAATTCTTACTCGACACTACCTCTAAAGCAGTCAGTTCGACGCGATCCAGCTTGCCGGGCCAGGACACGACCATAATACCGTCTGGTTTGAGATGGCGAACCAATTTCTCCATGTCATTGATCTGGAGATTATCGTAAGGCGGATCCATCAACAAAATATCAAACGTTTCGCGCTGATGCCGACCACTCCACGAAGCACAGTAGGCATTGACGGCTTGAATCTGCGCTTTTAACTCAAGTGCGTCGATGTTTTTCACGATACTTTGATAGGCGCGCCGGTCAGCTTCAATAGCTATACAGTGCTTGGCGCCACGGCTTACTGCTTCAAACGACAACGCCCCACTGCCCGCAAAGGCATCGAGCACTGTTAAACCTGTAACATCACCGAGTGCATTAAATAAACCGCCCCGAACTTTGTCGCTCATGGGGTGGGTACGATGGCCGCCCGGGCTTTCAAATATGCGGCCACCCAGCTTACCGGCAATAATTCTCATTTAATTCAACCTCGTAACTGTTATATAGCGCTTAACTTGGGCGTTAAGGTCGGGATATTGTAGCAGATCCTCGCCTTTCTTTAAGAATGCTTCGGCGGCTTTGCGGGCAGCTACAATCAGATGTATGTCGGTAAGCTTGGCTATGCGAAGATCGAGTTCGCCGTGCTGCGACGTGCCGTAAATTGCTCCGGGGCCACGGAGCTCAAGATCGAGCTCAGCAAGTTTAAAGCCATCATTACTGCTTTCAAGCGCCCGTAGCCGGCGGCTGGGCGCGCTCGAGTCGCTCGTCATAAGGTAGCAATACCCCTGATCTGCCCCGCGTCCGACTCGGCCGCGAAGCTGGTGAGCCTGGGCCAAGCCAAATCGGTCAGCGCCTTCTATCAGCATGACGCTGGCGTTGGGTACATCGACACCAACTTCAATCACGGTAGTCGATACTAAAATATCCAGTTCATGCGCCACAAATTGTTCCATAATTTTGTTCTTGTCTGCTGGCTTGAGGCGGCCGTGCAATAAGCCAACTCTGCGATGTTTAAAATCTTTTTTGGCAAATTGCTCATATAGCTGCTCGGCGGAGGTGGCTTTGATTGTTTCAGAATCTTGTATCACTGGGCAGACCGCAAACAGCTGCCGACCCGCTGCAAGCTCGGCATCAATCTTTTTATACACTGCGGCTCGCGAATTCGGGGAAACGATCTTGGTGATAATCGGCTTACGATTAGCCGGCTTTTCGCTCAGAATAGATACGTCAAGTTCGCCATATAACGTCAGCGCTAAGCTACGCGGAATCGGCGTGGCCGTCAGATTGAGTACGTGTGGCATGTGGCCAGCCTTGCGCATTAATTCCTTGCGTTGATCGACGCCGTAGCGATGTTGCTCATCTATAATGATCAGCTCCAGCGCACGCATGTCTACTGATTCTTGAATTAAGGCCTGGGTGCCAACCATAAAGCGGATTTTGCCTTCCTGGATTTGTTGGCGCGCAGCAACCTTTTGGGCCTGCTTCATGCCGCCAACGAGCAATCCGACTGTCTCGTGGTAACCAATTGGCTCAAGCAGCTTGTAAAGTGTCTCGGCATGCTGTCGGGCCAAAAGTTCGGTCGGCGCCATGAGGGCCACCTGATGGCCATGGCCAGTTTTATCGCCGTGATGCAGCACCATGACCGCCGCCATAGCAGCTACGACGGTTTTACCAGAGCCAACATCACCTTCGATGAGTCGGTTCATTGGCTCACTAGCTTGCATGTCTGTGAAGATTTGCCAGGCCACTTTTCGCTGGCCATCGGTTAGCGCAAAAGGCATGTGTTTGACAAAATCTTGCGCAACCGCTGGGTCAAATGGCACGGGCGGCGCCTTTTCTCCTACGAGCGCTCGTTTAACGGTCAAACTGGCCAAACTGAGACCAAAGACTTCCTCAAACCCGAGGCGAATACGCGCTCGGTCGAGTTGCTTGACCGAGCCTGGAAAATGCATGGTGAGAACAGCCTCGCTGTGGGGCATTAGTTTCTGATCTTTTATGAGCCACGCCGGCAACGTCTCGGACAAAGTTTCAGCGACTGATAAGCAGCGCGCTAACAGCTGACGAATTTGACGCGAGGTCAGACCTTTAGTTTCCCGGTACACTGGTATGATACGCGCCGTATTCACTGGAAAGTCACTGGCTAGCTCAACAGATGGACTGGTCATTGCAAAACGCTGGCGCCGGAGCTCAAAAACACCTGATATGAAGTATTTTTGGCCGGCTTTTAGGCTATTTGCTCGGTATGGTTGGTTGAACCAAACCAGGCGGATGCTGCCGGTACTATCACTGGCTACCGCTTCGGTGACGTGCATACCGCGCCGCACGTAACGGCCAGTGACTTGCTTAATTTCGGCCTCAATCGTGACCTGACCGGGCGCCACATTAGCGATAAGACTAATGTCCGAATAGTCATTGTAACGGCGTGGGTAATAACGCAGCAGGTCGGCAACCGTGCGAACGCCAATGGCCGCCAGCTTAGCCACCAAGGCTGGACCGACCCCACTAATTACTGAGACTGAGTCACCGGGTTTCACACCACTCAGTATAGCGGGTGTGTGGGCTACTTGAGTTTCTTGTCTTTTTTAACAAGGAAAAATACGCTTGGGCCAAAGTAAGATTTGGCCAAAGTGGGCTGCAAAATGCCTTCAACCGCTAGCATAACGCTGCGTGGCACGACCTTTTTGAGGCTCGGGCTACGCAAGTTTGACACAGATAAGACGCGCTCTACCCGCAGACCAGCCTGCTTCAACTGGTTGCGGACTGTTTCGGGATTGTGGTTCACAAATGGGATTTCGTCTTTACGGCGGTTTTCAACTGAGCGAATATCAACCGGTTCGGTCGGCAGCTTTTGACCTTTGAGGAGGTATTTAACGCGGTTTCGGCCGTGGGCATAATTGGCCATCTCTATGATGGCGTATCCGTCATCGCTCAGCACACGCGAGATTTCCTTTAGCTCGGGCATCGGGTCTGGCAGGTGGTGCATAACGCGGATCATGGTAAGCAAATCAACCGAGCCGTCTGTAAACTTCAGGTCAGCGGCCTGCAATAGCTGTCGATCAATCTCAGGGTGATCCTTTAAGAAATCCTTAGCGATATCGAGCTGTTGCTGGCTTGGTTCGGCAAGCGTCACTTTGTCAGCAAATTGCTCAAGGAAAATGCAAAGCCGGCCATACCCGCCACCGACATCAACAGCATGATGAAAATGCATACCTTTTAACAGATGTCGGAGAGCTTTTTCTTCGGCAGCGTGTTCATAGGCTCGCTTATCCCAGTACCGTAAATAATTATGCTTTGGGTCGTTATATTGATCTGCTTTACGTGCGGTTGAGGAGTTGGTTTGCGTCATATGGACTTCAGTATAGCAAAAGTGCGTTGGCTTAGGCGAGCTCAACCAGCGCGGAATCTTTGTATTTTTTGCCCTTACGAACGAGTAAACGGCCGCTCTGGAAATCATCGACTGATAGCTTGTCTTCTGTTGCAGGCTGGTTATTAACGTAAATTGCTCCGCCTATTAGGAGGCGTCGGGCGTCGGAGGTTGAACCAGGTAAGCCAGTTTCGGCCAGAATTGCCGTTAGCGAACTACCCTCTTGTGATTTGGCGGTGGGGATCTGTTTACGGATTTCGGCTAAGGTTACTTCGTCGGCCTCACCGATTGGTTTTGCGCCCACCAAGTAGGCCGTGACAGCTTCGGCAAAGACGACCGCGTCATCGCCATGAACAAGACGTGTTACTTCTTGTGCAAGGCGAGTCTGAGCTATGCGTTTAGCTGGTTCGGCTCGGTGCTTAGCCAAAAGGTCTTCGACGGTGCCTTTGTCAAGCTCGGTGAATACCTTTAGATATTCTTCGACACCTTCATCATCGGCATTGACCCAAAACTGATAAAACTCAGTTGGCGTAGTCTGCTCTGGATCTAACCAGACAGCGCCAGCCTCACTTTTGCCAAATTTGAGTCCGGTAGCTTTGTTTATAATGAGCGGCACAGACCATACGTGCGCCTCTTTATTGTCAATCCGTCGGATCAGTTCTACGCCCGCAATGCTGTTGCCCCATTGATCTGAGCCGCATACCTGTAAAGTTACATCGTGATCACGGTTGAGTGTTAAAAAGTCATAGGCCTGGATTAAGACATAGCTAAACTCGCCGTAACTAATGCCATTGCCTTCTTCGCTTAGCCTGGTCTGCACAAAATCACGTTGTAGCATTTGGCGCATTGGCACATGCTTGCCGACGTCACGCAGAAAAGTCAGATAGTTCATGTCTTTGAACCAGTCGTAATTATCTACAATTTCAAAAGGCAGACCATCAAAAATACGGCGATATTGTTCCGTAATTGCAGCCTTATTTTTTTCTATCTCATCGAGTGATTTAAGCGTCCGTTCCTCTGTTTTACCATCGGGATCCCCAATCAAACCAGTTGCGCCACCGACCAGCAGGTAGGCCTTGTGGCCATGCTTAATGAACTGCTTGACCATCATGGCAGCAGCTAGATTACCAACTTGCATAGACGATGCGCTCGGATCAACTCCCCAGTAAAAACTGATTGGCTCACCATCCAAGCGCGCAATGTCTTTAAATGTTGTCTGGTAGACCAGGCCGCGCCACTTAAGCTCTTCGGATAGATTCATATAGATAAGTATACAGGACAACGGCGGCTAGGCTAGGCCATGAAAACGGCAAAACACTAGGCTATTTTTCAGCCAGCATTTGCTATAATACCTACTAAATATGCACACCAGAGGGGTAAGTATCTAATAATGGCAAACACTCCCAATCGTCCGATGGGCAGGCGACGCACAAATAAAAATGTGTACACCACCCGTAGCGGCAAAACCATCAAACTCAATCAGAGCTTAACTGATCGTATTCGTTCTAAGCGCAGTGCCCGGGCTGAGCGCAAGGCCTTATATCTTAGCACTTTGCCGAAAGGCCGCGTCCAGCGTATTTTGTACCGTTTACACCCTAAACGCGTCATCCGCTACTGGTTTAGTCGCGAGGGCGGCATCATGGCGCTCAAGCTCACAGGTATTGGTATTGTCGTCCTATTTTTCCTGATTGTTGGGCTATTTGCATTCTTCCGCAAAGATTTACCTAAAATTACCAGCTTATCGGGTAACCTCGGCGGTAGCATTACTTACTACGACCGAACCGGGCAAACTGTTTTATGGCAAGATTACGGCGCAGTTAAACGCGTACCAGTAGCTCAAGATAAGATTTCTGACTATATGCAGAAAGCGACCGTCGCAATTGAAGATAAAGACTTCTACAAGCACGGGGCTTTTGATGTCCGCGGCATCACCAGGGCTGGTGTCCATGACGTTTTTGGTGGCGGTGGCACACAAGGCGGTTCTACGATTACTCAACAGGTTGTTAAGCTCAACGAAAACTGGACAGCCGACCGCACTTTGACGCGTAAAGCCAAGGAGCTTATCCTTGCCGTTGAGCTGGAACGTGAATATACCAAGGACGAAATCCTCACTGGTTACCTTAACATTGCCCCTTACGGCGGCGTGGAATACGGTGTAGAGTCGGCCTCGCAGGATTACTTTGGCATTCCGGCCAAAAATTTATCGCTGGCCCAAGCAGCCATGTTAGCGTCTATACCCAAAGCACCAACGGCTTACTCGCCGTATTCAGATCCTAAATACAACCCGGCCGCCACCGCCAACCTATTTGACGCTGATGCGCTGTTGTCTCGTCAGCACTACGTACTCGACCAAATGGCCAGCCAACACATGATTAGTCAAGCGCAAGCCGATGCTGCCAAAAAAGTTCCTGTCCTAGACGGCATTCACACGTTACAACCACTGTACAACAACATCAAAGCGCCATACTTTGTCTTGGCCGCTAAGCAACAGCTCGAGTCACAATATGGTCAAAAAACGGTCACCCAAGGTGGCTGGAAAGTTGTCACTACATTAGATCTCAACCTACAAAATACTGCCGAGCAACTAGTGGCTAGTAATTATAAGAATGTAACGCGAGCAGGTGGTGATGAAGAGGCTACAGTGACAGAGGACGTCCAAACTGGGCAAATCGTCGCCTTAGTAGGTGGAGTTAATTTTAACGACCCGGACCACGGCCAAAACAACTTCGCAGCCGGCATTAAGATACCACCTGGCTCAAGCTTTAAGCCATACGACTATACGACTTTCATTAATAACAATACCAACGTCGGCGCTGGTTCAGTCCTATACGACACCCAAGGCGCTCTACCTGGCTACCCCTGTACCAATCATGCCATACCAAAGAATGGTGGCAACTGCCTGGAAGACTACGACTTTATTTACCCTGGCCCGCTGACCTTGCGCTACGCCCTTGGCGGCTCACGTAACGTCCCAGCCGTAAAGGCCATGCTGTCGGCCGTGCCAAACGACACCAGCACTGACCGTACGGCGTCCATCAACAAGGTCATTAGCACGGCTACAGCCATGATGTACAACCCGCTCATAAAAGGCAGCACATACAACTGTTACAGCGACGAAGGACTCACTAAGCCAACGCAGTGCTTTGGTTCATCAGCCATTGGTGACGGCGCCTTCCTGCACCTCGATGACCACGTTAATGGTCTGGCGACATTGGCTCGCGGCGGCAAAGCAATCCCGCATACTTACATTCTTAAGATTACTGACTCGAGCAACAATAACGTCCCGCTTATTCAGTACCCTGCTAAGCAGGCGATTAAGCCTGACACAGCCTACATCGTTGATAGCATGGCCAGTGATCCAAACGCTAGCTATTTGCCTGGTAGTTGCTCGGCGACAACATGTACGAGCTTAGCGCACGGTGGCTACAAGTTTCACCGTGATAATGGCTGGGACTTTGCCGTCAAGACCGGTACCACCAACAATGGTTTTGATGGTCTGATGACGAGTTGGTCCACGAAATACGCTGTCGTTTCGTGGGTTGGTACGCACAACCGTAACGTCGATCTCGGTACAACTATGGAGTACCTGACCGAGCCACTCACCCGTGGCATGATGGAAGCCGCGCACACCAACTTGAAGCCGGTCAATTGGACACCGCCAGCTGACATTAAGAACCTGCCTGCCTTTATCGTCCGTAATCACATTCACTACGGCGACATTGAGCCAAGCCCAACAACCGACCTCTTCCCTTCGTGGTACACAGCTAAAACCGGTAACTCTACCCAGACCATCGACAAAGTTTCGGGCAAATTAGCTACCAGTTGTACGCCGGCTAGTGCCAAGGAAACCGTCGGTAACAGTAACGCCAACCTTTGGAATGTCGATGTCTTCAACGGCGGTGCTACCACCAGCGCCAGCACCGTTAGCGGCAACGATGACGTCCACAGTTGTGACGATTCACCACCCGCGATCAGCCTTAACGCGCCATCTGAGTGCGATCCCCCAGCCGGTTGTACAATTACAGCCACTGTTTCCCAAGGGACGCACGCTCTAACTGACCCACAGCACCCAGACACACCAGGTACGGTCAATTTCTCGGTCAATGGCCAGGTTGTAAAATCATTTACGGTGACCGATTCACCCAGCACTGTTAGCTTCAACTATGTGCCGACGAGTGACGGCAATACCACGATAACGGCCTCCGTTACAGACAGTGTCTTATACCAAGCTCAGACAACAGCCAGCTTTAACTCGGTCACAGCGGCAGCACCGACTCCATCACCGACTTCTTCGCCGCATCCACCTCATCCTTAACGACTAGTCTTTTTCTAGAAATGTATTGAGGGCCGCGCGAACATCTTTAACGGCCTGCACATAACTGTTCTTCTTGCCACGGCCAGATATTTGGGGGCCAATGGCAGCGTCAAAACCTAACTTTTGAGCTTCGGCTACACGCTTTTCTATCTGCGGCACATGGCGGACTTCGCCAGACAAGCCGACTTCGCCAAAAACGACCGCATTGGATTTAAGCTGGAGTCCTTTGGCTGCCGAGCCTATAGCTAAACATACTGCGAGATCGGCGGCCGGTTCACTAATGCGCATACCGCCGACAATGTTGATATATATATCCTGGTCGCTCAGACGTAACTTAGTGCGCTTTTCGAGGACAGCTACCAGTAGATTGAGCCGATTAAGATCAAAGCCACTAGCCGTCCGCTTAGGATAGCCATAGCTCGTTGTGTTTACTAATGCCTGAACTTCGACCAGCAGGGGTCGGCTACCTTCCATCGTAGCCAGCACCACTGAGCCATCGCTTATTTGGCGCTCGGCAAGTAATGCCGCCGACGGATTAGCGACTGGTTGCAGACCGTTGTCTTGCATTTCGAATATGGCTGCTTCATTGGTTGAGCCAAAACGGTTCTTGATGGCCCTCAGTATCTTAAAGCCGCCGTACCTGTCACCTTCCAGCTGACAGACTACATCAACAACGTGCTCGAGCACTTTGGGTCCGGCGATTGAGCCTTCTTTGGTAACATGACCAACTAGAATAACGGCGGTGTTTGACTGTTTGGCGGCACTCATAAGTAACTGCGTGCTGTTGGTAATTTGCGAAACCGTGCCAGCACTTGAGGCGACGTTTTGACAGGTCAGCGTCTGAATTGAATCGACAATAACTAGTTTGTACTGGCTGCTCATAATGGTGGCCGCAATATCATCGGCTACCGTACTGGTCACGAGCTGTAATTTCGACCGGAGAGTCCCAAGCCGCTGAGCGCGTAGCCCAACCTGATGGCCTGATTCTTCGCCGCTCACATACAGCACCGGCACATCGGCCGCCGCCGCATAAGCCAGCTGAAGTAACAAAGTGCTCTTGCCTATACCGGGCTGGCCGGCAATCAGGCTAATGCTGCCTGGCACTATACCGCCACCAAACACAGTATCCAGCTCGGACATATGCGTCGTCAGGCGGGGCAAATCTTTCAGTGTCAGCGTATCGACAGTTTGAGGCGACAAAACCGTGCCTTTTGAAGTGCTCAGCTGCGCTGTAACTGCCACTTCCTCCGTAATCGTGTTCCATTCGCCACACTGCGCGCAGCGGCCGCTCCATGAGCTGCTGATGGCGCCACAGTTATTGCATACGTATCGAGTTGTTCGTTTGGCCACTGTATACCTCTTGTCTTTACTGGGTTTGTAGAGTGCTTGGCTGGCTATTAATGGCGTGGTTGAGCTGGTTTACCTCAATAGCTAGTTCATTACGGTCGGCTATCAATTGATTATAGCTGGCAATTAGCTGGCTGGTTTCATCAACCAGTTGGTTATAGCTATCCACGCCGCTGTTATAGGTCGGGACGTTGGCGTTATAGCCGGCGATGTCGCCACTGCTGCGCTCGGCATTCATTTGCGCTAGCAGGGCTTGCAGGGAAGCTCGTTGGACAGACAGTGTATGGTTATTGCTATCGATTTCAGCCTTTATGGCTTTGAGCCGTTGGTCATCAGCGGCAACCTGTTGCTGGCGGCTGGTAAATTCTGCTTGGTAGCTATTTGCAAACGCCACGACTGTCGAGCGATCAGTAAAGTACCGCTTGTAATAGGCTTCGAGCGGCGCCGGTAAATTACTTGCTTCGGTGCCAAAGACGGAGTGCATTTCGTTTACGACGTCATTGGGCTCGGTCTTTTTGTAGCTGGCAATCGTGTCGAGCAGTCGCTGGTCATGCAGATCGTGCTGGTAGTAATCCATCAGCATGGCATTAACATTACGGCGTTCGGCACTGCTTAAACGATCATACGCAGCGTGCAGCATTTCATGAGCGGCTGTAACCTGTTCGACGCCGTTGAGGCGAGGATCATTTATTGCATACACAAAAATGCCGCTTTGAACGGGATGGTAACAGCCGAGGATGATGGTCTGTTCGCCGTATGACGTACAAGCTTGGTTAAAATCGGTCTTATTTTGAATCTGCGGATGATTGACATAGAAAATGTGACGGGCGAAAGGCGTCATTGACGTTGCGGTGCTCAGCTGAGCGACTTGGGCGGGCGCCTGGTAGTGGTAGAGCTTGATGTCGTCGATGATGTTCCAGCGCTGCCAATAGACAGCCGACATCAGCACAAACACAACACTACCCACAACCAGTAGCCAACCGAGCTTTCGCTTTGATGCGCTCGGCGTATTTGCCGGCATATTCCCCATAGTTACAGACTACTCAGCGGCTACCGAATATGCAAGCTCACCTTTTTTGGTCGAAACTTGGACTATGTTACCCTTTATGAGCTTCTCGTCGAGCAGCTCAAGTGCAAGGTAATCTTCAAACGTGTCTTGGATGAGACGCCGCAATGGTCGCACACCATTTTTGGCATCATAGCCATTATCGAGCAGATATTGCTTGGCTGCCTGGCTAACCTGCAAGCCAATACCCTTTTTCTGCAATCTTGTCTTAAGATTTTCAATCTGCAAATCGATAATCTTATGAATATCTTTTTGGGTCAGGGCCCGGAACACAATGGTCTTATCAATGCGGTTCAGTAGTTCTGGCCGCATAGTCTTACGAAGATCCTCAAGCACACGCGTCTTATTGCGCTCGTGCAAAGCATCGAGATCTTTCAGATCGCTGGTGCGCTGCGCCTGGAAGCCTAACGTGGCTTCGCGCTGCAGCTTTTCGGCACCAACGTTACTGGTCATGATGACAATGGTATTTGTGAAGTCGATGCGACGACCCTTTGCGTCTGTTAAGTAGCCATCTTCAAGGATCTGCAGCATCATGTTAAAGACTTCTGGATGAGCTTTCTCAATCTCATCAAACAGAACTAGGCTATACGGTTGGCGACGAATTTTGTCGGTCAGCTGGCCCCCATCATCGTAGCCGACATAACCGGCTGGTGCACCCACCAAACGCGATACGTTATGGTGCTCACCGAACTCACTCATGTCGATCTTAACTAAGGCCTGCTCACTACCAAAGAACTCACGCGCTAGCACTCGGGCCAACTCTGTCTTACCAACTCCGGTCGGGCCGAGGAAAATGAACGAACCAATTGGTCGGTTTTCGGCGGAAATACCGGACCGGTTACGGCGGACGGCTCGAGCTACAGCGTCTACCGCCTCACTCTGACCAATGACGTATTTCCCGAGGGTTTTATCGAGGCTCAGCAAGTACTTGGCCTCGCTGCGGATGACCTTGCGAACAGGTACGCCGGTAATGCGAGACACCACGTCGGCTATATCTTCGCTCGACAGCGTAAGCCTTTTTTGCTCCTTATGAGTTGTTGCCAGCTTTTTGAGCTCCTCACTAATTTGGCTGGCCCTTGTCTTGTACTGAGCAGCTTTTTCGTAGTCTTCGCTATCGACAGCTTCTTCAATACGAGTATTAACCAGCTTGAGCTCCTTTTGCAGCTTGCGTACTTCAGGACTCGTTTTACCTTTATCTACCCGGATGTGGGCAGCCGTTTCATCGAGCAAATCAATTGCTTTGTCGGGCATAAAGCGATCGTTGATGTAGCGTCGTGCTAGATTGACGGTGTCTTCGAGAACTTCATCGGAAATCTTGACACCGTGAAACTCTTCGTAGTGACGGCGAAGCCCCTTCAGGATGGCCAGTGTTTCTGGCAAAGTCGTTTCGGGAACCTGTATCGGTTGGAAGCGACGCTCCAGAGCAGCATCTTTTTCAATGTGCTTAGTATATTCGGCTGTGGTCGTAGCGCCAATAACTTGAATTTTACCTCGAGCCAAGGCTGGCTTGAGGATATTGCCGGCGTCCATAGCGCCTTCGGCCGCGCCAGCGCCAACAATTAAGTGGAGCTCATCAATAAAGACAATGGTGCGGGTATCACGCTCTAGTTCGGACATGACCTTCTTGAGACGCTCTTCAAACTCACCGCGGTATTTGGTGCCGGCAATCATGCCAGCGAGATCAAGCATGACAATTCGCTTGTCAATTAAGCTATCGGGCACATCCTCAGCTACGATACGCTGAGCCAAGCCTTCGACAATGGCTGTTTTACCAACACCGGGTTCACCAATTAAGACCGGGTTGTTTTTGGTACGACGATTCAAAATGGTAATGACGCGGCGGATCTGATTCTCGCGGCCCACAACCGGGTCAAGTTTGCCTTGGCGAGCCTGGGCAGTTAAATCTGTCCCATAGAAATCAAGCGCAGTTTTGCGGCCCTTCTTACCTGTGCGTCGTGAGCCAGTTTCGCTGTTGTTCTCTTCATATTGCTGACGGTTAAGGAACTGCTCGAGCTCATTATTTAATGAATCAATGTCAATGTTCATGTCGCGCAGCAAGATAGTTGCACGAGCGTTCTTTTGACTTAAAATGCTGTACAAAATGTGCTCTGTGCCGCAGTATTCTTGATCATAATCTTGAGCGACATCGTAGGCCATTTTAAGCGTTAATTTAGCTGTTTCACTGAGGCCTTTTGCGCCCATATTAATGACGAGTGTCTTGGGCGTTAAGTTAAGAGCCAAACGCGCGCGGTCAAGCGTAACGCCAGCGCCCTCCAGCACTTTGGCGCCCATACTGCCATCTTGAGCCAATAGACCCAATAACAGATGTTCAGTACCAACATAGGCACTGCCAAAACTGCGTGCAATGGCTTCGGCATGCCGGAGGCTATGCAAAGCATTGTTTGTCAGATGATTAATAAATTCCTGAAAATCCGGACTATTTGGTGTCATTATTTTTCTACCACCTTTCTATTGTAGTGCGACCTACTAACCCTAGTTTACGGCAGAACCCTCAGAAAAAGCTGTGAGAATGACCACTTTTGGTTTGCCAATTGATTGTGTAATCAACTAACTTCCATGATAAAAAATTAGCACTCTCATGTCAAGAGTGCTAATTCGCTAGTTTCCTCAGCTGCTGTCCTCCGCGAGTATGTAGAACATACCTCTTGTGCGGAGGCAGCTCTGGAACATGCGAATTAGCCTACTCGCCGTGCTCTTCTAAGGCGTCTAATAGACTCGATTCGAGCTCAGACTTCTTCTTAAGCTTAGGTTGTTTAGGCAACTCAGTCGTTTCAACGACGCCGCTGGCTTCGGGCGCGTCAGCTGGAGCTGCCGAAGCGGCTTTATCGGCTTCAATATCGATTTCATAGCCGGATAGCTTGCTAGCGAGGCGAACGTTTTGACCGCTTTTACCGATCGCAATACTGAGCTGGTCTTCGGGGACACTAACGCGCGCCTTCTTGTTAGCCTCGTCAAGCGTGACTTTGCTGACTTTGGTTGGGCTGAGGGCTTCGGCGATGAATTCGGCAGTATCATCTTTCCAGACAATGATATCGATTTTCTCTTGCTCACCAACTTCGCTCATGACAGCATTTACACGAGTACCATGACCACCAACGAACGTACCGACTGGATCTACGCCCGGCACGGTGCTAGCCACGGCCAGCTTGGTACGGACACCAGCTTCACGGGCAATACCTTTAATCTCGACGGCGCCGCTTTCCATTTCTGGGACTTCGGAGCGGAAGAGCCACTCAATGAACTCTTTGGTACCGCGCGACACAACTAGCTGTGGGCCACGGAAACCTCGTTCTACATCTTTAAGCAAAACCTTTAGGCGTTGGCCTGGGTAGTAACGCTCGCCCTGAATTTGATCGCCGCGGGGCATAATTGCTTGGGCTTTGCCAATTTCGAGGCGCACTAGACTGCCTTCGACGCGTGAAACGACAGCATTAATGACAGTGCCGATTTTATCTTCGAACTCAGCCATGACGATTTCGCGTTCGGCTTCACGCAGCCGCTGTAGGATAACTTGCTTAGCTGTCTGAGCAGCAACGCGGCCAAACGATTTAACTTCTTCGTGAACCTCGATCATGTCGCCAACTTTGGCGTTCTTTTTCATGACGCTAGCGTCTTTGAGGCTGATTTCGTAAGCTTCGTCGCCAACGCGTTCAACTACCTCTTTCGTAACATAGGCATCAACATCACCTGTGTTGAGGTTCATTGTTACTCGAACTTCTTGCTCGCGTTCGCCGTAATCGCGGCGGTAGGCTGCCGCCAAAGCCTGTTCGACAACTTCTTGAACAGTCTCTTCTGGTAGGTTTTTTTCTTCGGCAATAGTTTTAATGGCCACGCCAAGTTGTTTAAAGTCTAAATCCATATGTTTAACTCCTTCTTATTTAGTCTCTTGCGTATGATATTAAGAGCTCTTTTACGAAAAAAGCCGACCTGCCGGCCGACCATTACGAAGCTCATTATACATACATTAATGAATAATTACAACGAACCGACACAACCCGCTAAACCCCCATGCTAAACTGTAATAATGAGCAAAACCGTTACGCGTTTATATACCCAGTTCCAACCTGACCACTACGATTTACTGCTTCACCCCGACAAAGTGGCGATGACATTTAGCGGCCGTGTGACTATCCGTGGCAAGAAGGTTGGCCGGCCGTCGCAGCGTCTCACCTTCCACCAAAAAGATCTTAAGTGCACATCAGCCACTGTCGTTAAGCACGATAAAAATGGCGACACCGATGTTAAAGTCGAACGTGTAAACACACAAAATAGCCTTAACGAAGTGCGTGTGCACGCCGATACAATGCTGTATCCCGGTGAATATAGCGTGACAATTGAGTTTACGGCCCCGCTAACCCGCGGTATGACCGGTATTTACCCCTGCTTCTTCAATGTTGATGGCAAGGAGCAAGCACTTGTTGCAACCCAGTTTGAAAGCCACCATGCCCGTGAAGCTTTCCCCTGTATTGATGAACCGGAGGCTAAGGCTACCTTCGACCTAAGCGTTGTAGCGCCAAAAGATGAAGTTGTCCTGGCTAATACGCCGGCTAAAAGCACGACGGCCTACGCCAGCCAGGATGGTGGCCACACCGCCGGACAAACTAAGGCTGGCAGTGCAGCGCCGCTTTACCAAGTAACAACTTTTGAAACGACGCCGCGCATGAGTAGCTACCTACTGGCATTTGTCGTAGGCAATATCCACGGCAAGCATACTAAAACCGAACGTGGCACGACTGTTTCGCTATGGGCTACTGCGGCGCAGCCAAGTGATGCACTCGATTTCGGCTTGGACGTTGCCAAACGTGCCATTGAGTTTTTTGAGGGCTACTTTGGCATCGATTATCCGTTGCCAAAAGCCGATCATGTCGCTTTGCCGGACTTTTCGGCCGGCGCTATGGAAAACTGGGGTCTGATTACCTACCGGGAACGCGTTTTGCTCGCCTACCCCGAAGATTCATCGCAAAGCACACGTGAGATGATTGCATTGGTGATTGCGCACGAAACATCGCACCAGTGGTTTGGCAACCTGGTGACGATGCGTTGGTGGAATGATCTATGGCTCAACGAAAGCTTTGCCAACATGATGGAATATCAATGCGTGGATGCGCTTTTCCCAGAGTGGCATGTCTGGGATACCTTTACAGCCGAAGAGGGTTTGGCAGCGCTGCGGCGTGATGCAACGCCCGGCGTGCAATCTGTTCGGATTGACGTTCATCATCCCGACGAAATAAGTAGCATTTTTGACCCATCAATTGTCTACGCCAAGGGTGGACGTCTGCTACATATGCTCAAATCCTACATCGGTGATGAGGCTTTCCGAAAAGGCCTCACTCTGTACTTCAAGAAACACGCTTATGGCAATACCGAAGGTTCTGATCTGTGGGCGGCACTCTCGGAAGTTAGCGGCAAAGACATTGGCAGTTTTATGAACCCTTGGCTGGAGCGGCCTGGCTTTCCGGTCATTACGCCGCGCCAATCTGGTAAAGATCTATTGATCAATCAGGCACACTTCTCCGATAATCCGGCCAAGGCCGATCCCGAACGACTGTGGCCGGTGCCTCTGTTCGGTGATTCGGTACATATCCCTGAGTTGTTAAAGAAAAAGGAAGTTTCAGTCAAATTACTAGATGATAGTATCGCACTGCTCAACCAAAACGCCAGCGGTCACTACCTTGTTAATTACGCTCAACCGGAACAAATTGAACATTTAGCCCAAGTTATTAGCACCCACCATTTGCCACCTGCTGCCCGTTTGATGGCACTCAACGATAGCAGCATGCTAGCTCGAGCCGGCTATCAAAACTACGGTGCTGTCCTTACATTGCTTGGCTCCTACAAAGACGAATCAAGTGAACCTGTCTGGGACATAATTTCGGTTATCATGGGCGAGCTACGTCGCTTCATTTACCATGACCATGCTCTTGAAGAGCCTCTCAAAGCGTATATACGAACGCTTATAAAGCCGCAGTATGAGCGTTTGGGCTGGAACGAGATTAAAGGTGAGTCTGCCGCCGACCAAAAACTTCGCGCCATCATCCTTGGCATGGGCGCCTACGCCGAGGAACCGTCGATTGTTAAAACCGCACTCGACAAGTTTGCAGCCGCAAAAATCAAGCCAAATAGTATACCAACTGAACTTCGGGGCATAATTTATACGGTCGCCGTCCGCACCGCCACGCCAGACGCTGTCGAATTTTTGTTACAGCTACACGACAAAACCAGCAATAGCGAACTGCAAAATGACATTGCCAGCGCTATGGGCGCAACACGTGACGCTAGTGTGGCTAAACATTTGCTAGAACGCATCAAAAACCCCGAAGTAGTTAAACCTCAGGATGCCGATCGCTGGCTGGCCTATCTGTTACGGAACCAATACGTGGGCGATGTCGCTTGGAACTGGATGGAAGCCAATTGGGACTGGATCGAACATACTTACGGCAGCGACAAGAACTATGACTACATGCCCCGCTATGCGTCGAGTGCTTGTAACACTAAAGCTAGCGCCGAGCGCTACAGCCGCTTCTTTAAACCGAAAGAGTCACAAATTGCCCTCAAGCGTAACATCGTTATTGGCATTGAAGAAATCGCTAACCGCATTGCGTGGCTAGAGCGTGACCTGCCGTCCATCCAGGATTTCTTTAGTAAATTGAGTCAATAAAGCTCGTCACAACGTAATCTTTGCCTGACACTTCGATGGCAGCCAACGTATAACTGCCCTGAAATCTGTTTTGACGAATCCAAACCTGGGCAGCTCGTTGCATATGTCGTAGCTTAGTGGGCGTTATGTATTCCAGCCCACCGCCACCGACAGAAGAGCTCCGGTATTTAACTTCAACAAAATAAATCACGTCATTTTGGACTGCAATTATGTCAATCTCACATAGTTTTGGAACAGAAAAATTAAGCTCGACCACTTGGAAGCCATTTGCAGCTAAATAACGCGCAGCTGCCTGTTCGGCTCGCTGCCCGAGTTCAGTAGTGGTAGTGCTAACAGTTCTCATATTGCCTCATTCAGGCAATTGTAGCACGCGCAACCGGCCGATAACTGAGCCTATGCATAGCACTTGGACCAAACTGAAGCAAAGCTTGGCTATGCAAGGCAGTACCGTAACCGACGTGCT
>Ga0068855_100003163_pt1 | contig 20148 bp, 36 predicted proteins | sample KBSCornC52_FD_66592 | JGI IMG/M metagenome (GOLD analysis project Ga0068855, IMG submission 66592) | Corn rhizosphere microbial communities from Kellogg Biological Station, Michigan, USA - KBS Corn C5-2 | ecosystem: Host-associated > Plants > Roots > Rhizosphere > Soil ...
CGCTACGTAGTCCGCATTGGCCCCGACACGCACTACGCAACCAAAGCCAGGATTCCGGCTCACCTGCGTGGTAAAGTTCCCCCGATCCTCGGCCGTGACGGCAAGTCTGTCTCTCTCACCTCCCTGGCGCGTGCTCTGGGGAAGATCAAATAATCAACCGAAACTCAAAGTCTAGGAGACTGAGTTGGCTGCAAACGACAACCTCTACATTCCTTTCGGTCAGTGGGACGAAGCTGACAAGAAGGAAGCAGGCCTGTTGCCTGCCGGTGACTACGTCCTGAAGGTCGTGGACGTTGAGGTCACCAAGATCAAGACTGGCCCTAACGAGGGCACTCCCGGCATCGTGGTCTGGTACAAGGCGGTGGATGCTCCGGCCGGCCTGGAGGACATCTACATCGTGGACCGCTTCTACACCATGAAGTCCACGCTGTGGCGCTTCGCCGGCTTCCTGCGGGCCGTGGGCCTGAAGGTCACGCAGAACGACATGAGCCTGCCCTACAAGCAGCTTCTCGGTCGCAAGGTCACCGCCACTCTTGAGGACGGCGAGCCGTTCAAGAACAAGGTCAAGTCCGAGGTCGCCTCTTACGCTCCGGTCCCGAAGACTGCACCGATGCAGGGTTCCGGCCTCACCGAGGACACCTCGTTCGTGGAGGATGTTGCCACGAAGGCCGTTGACCCGGCTGTGGCTGACGCCATGCTCAACGGTGGCGGTTCCGGCTACACGGTGGAAGATCCGTGGGCAATGGACGAGTCGATCAGTCTGTAAGATAGAAGACGGCACTGGCCCCCGAGGATACTCCACCGCCCGGTGGAACCCTCGGGGGTCTCTTCGTAGGGAGAGAGTATGAGCCGAACCACTCCGGAAAGCCTGGTAGTAGCTGCCATCGTCAAGGCTATCTATGCCCAGTATCCCGAGGCTCATGTAGTCAAGATCCATGGCAGCCTGTACCAGGCCAGTGGCTTCCCTGACCTGTTGGCTTTCGTCAATGGCCGTGCATATGGCCTGGAGGTCAAACGTCAGCGCAATGGCGAGAGTGCTCAGCGTGCGCGCAACCGCTCCACGCCGCTGCAGAAGCTGACGATTGCCAAGCTACGTAAGGCAGGGATCACAGCAGATACCGTGTTGTCTCCCAGTGAGGCGCTGGCCGTCATCCAAGGTGGCCACAAGTTTCTGGAGAACTCCGACTTACCAAACCTCTTGACGAGCGAGCAGTAGTTCTATAAGGTTTTACCTGACGGCACAAAGGGTGCCTCGACAAAAGGGGATAGATGAACATCACCATGAAGAGCGGCTGGGTGGCCGCCTTCCTCATCACTTCGCCGATCGCCACTGCGGCGGCGGCTTCTGCTACCAACCACGTCGACCCGTGTCCCAGTCAGCACATCCAGGTCTGGGCCGAGGTTGGCAACAACGGTGCGGGCCAGGCCACGGACCACTTTGTCTGTGGCCCGCTGACCGGTCCGCAGGGCCCGAAGGGGGACAAGGGTGCTACTGGCGACAAGGGTGAGACTGGCGCTACTGGTGCTGCGGGACCGGCGGGCCCTGCGGGCGCAGCGGGTACCAACGGCCAGGACGGTGCTCCGGGTGCTGACGGTAAGGGCGGGGAGACCGGTCCCGCTGGGGCCAACGGTGAGGCTGGTCCTGCTGGCCCCGCTGGCGAGGTCGGCCCCGCTGGACCGCAGGGTGCAGCGGGAGCTGAGGGCGCTGCAGGCGAGCAGGGACTGCCTGGTAGCAACGGCAAGGATGGGCTGGACGGTGCGGTAGGCCCGCAAGGCCCCGCTGGGGAGAACGGTAAGGACGGCAAGCCGGGCGTCAATAAAACGGTTATCGTCCACGCGGATGGTACGCAGCAGGTAGTGGACGGCCTGCCGCACACCGGCGCTTCAACCGGTGAGGCGTGGCTTATCGGCGGGATCGGTGCGGCTGTCGTTCTGGCCGGTGCTGGTACCGTGCTCTACACTCGGCGTAATCGTTCCGTCTGAGTAAGCTGCCCTCGGGGCGTGGAGGTCGGTCTGGCGTCCCGAGGGCTTCTTATCTGGATGAGATAAACTTCACTAAAGTTCCTAAAGGGGATAAGATGGCGATCACTCTTCCGGAAGAAAAGATGGTTCAGCTTCGCATGTGGGCTATCGACACAGTGCTTACCCATCGTGCCGAAGGCGACCATACGGCTAGCACCACAATTCGTGACGCAGAAAAATTCGTCAAGTTTGTGCTCGGTGAATCATGAACGAACTGGACTTGGACGCGCTGGCTGAGTGGGTTGTCGACCCCGTTGGCGCGGCCCTGATCGCGGAATTGCGGGCCTGCCGCGAGGAACGAGACCGACTGTCTGAGGTATGGGATGCGGACCTGTCCATCGTTGAGGACCTGGCGGCAGGGTGGCGGCTCCGCGCCGAACGCGCCGAGGCCCGCATCGCCGCCGCGCTGGAGTATCACGTCAAGCGTGATACCGGATACTGCAAATGCGGTGGAGTTTGGCCGTGTTGGGACCGCCGCGCGCTGACCGGGGGCGACCAGTAATGGTCTTTGCTATGGGGTCAGCCAATTCCGGTTGGGCCGTTAGACCAGCTCCCTTCACCTTCACGGTCTCGGAACGAGCAGCCCTCCTGAATTGGGTGTGCTTCGATGCGCTGCCTCTTGCGCTGCATGAGGATCTGCTCTGGTCTCCCCGCTATGTGAATTCTCCTGAGTTCCAGCCGGACGATCAGGATGCTCTGTACCGGCGCATGGTCAAGATCCTCGAGGATATTACTCCCGGCGCTCCTGTGCCGTGGCCTGCCGAGGATCACCTCTATGTGCTGAAGCATTTGGATGAGAGCTGGTTCTCGGACAAGATAGCCGAGATAGTGGCTCGATGGGGTACGGGTCAAATGTATTGCTACCAGAGGGCGCGCTATTTATTTGTCAGCCATTGGTTGAATCTGCCTCAGGACAGCTTGCACAAAATAGTTCTGCAGGCTACTGATATTGGGCTGAATACAAGGGCTCCCCTTGCCGGGTTGAATTTTGATGGATCGAGGAACGATGTACATTTCTCGGAGTGACTGGAAAGAATTCGTGGAGCGCCTGCAGAATGCAGAGCGAGACTCCAAGAATAATGCTTATCTAGTTTTGAAATATCAGCAAGAGCTAGATAGAGCCAACGAGAAGGTCAACGTATTTTCTGCAAAAAGCGCCAAATGGCAGGGACGTTATGAAGACGTGGTGTCCGACATTAGGGCCGCTCTGGAAGCGAGCTGGAATGACAGTGAGTGACTTGAGTGTCTGGGAGGGTTGGGGCCGGCTGGCGGCCCAAGAGAATTGGTTTCAAATGCCGGTCTGGGTCGAGAAGTCTGTGCATCCGCAATGCGAACAGCCATCTCATACCTGGGCTATGCTGGTAGGAGTGCAACGTGAACGAGAGGCGTTGTTCTCCGGTGAGAGGTTGCCCCGAGAGGTGATGGGTTTTCCCACCGCCACAATGGATCAGGCAGTTCTCTACCTGGACCGACAGTCTCAACACTTTGCGCAGAATCTAGCCTGGGGCACGTACTCCGACGAATGGTGAGCACATATGCAAATCACTACAGGTTTGTTCGATGAGGACTTCCCTGGAGCTATTTGCGCCTCACCTGACATGGACCCAGAGGCCTGGCACAGCGACGATTTGACCCTGCAGGACATCGCAGTTGAACTCTGTGGCTACTGCATACACGGACCCAATGGCGACGGGAGCTGCCTTGATCTGGCGATTAGGCTCGATAGTCAAGCGGGCCATGCTTGGGGTGTTTGGGGCGGGGTTACGGCGCGCGAGCGTCAGCTTCTCATTGATGAAGAGGACGGCGATAGTGGTATCTAAGTGTGATTGCGAGCCGGGTCAGGTTTGTGTTTGTTCTGACGTGGACGCCATGCTCGAAGAAGCCAGTGCTCGAGTCATCTCCAAGGGCTTCAAGTGCGGGCCCAACAACTTCGACGTGGGCCCGGGAACTTCGCTCATGGACGGGGAGAACCTGATCAATGTCTATTTTCACAAGGGCGAACGTGACCCTGAGCTCACCGAAGACCCGGCACTGACCGTGGGCTTCACCAAGGAAGGGGCTGCGAAGCTGATGTACACCCTTCTTCAGGCAGCTCGAGCCCACGGCTGGATCGAAAGTGAGTGAGCCGGTACATCCGTACGTCACCGATCAGGCTTGCCCCTGCGGCAAGGGCTTTTTGATCGACTATGGCCCTGAGTCTCCTGACTTACTGTGCGATGACCCTAACTGCGTCTACGACCCGTTCGAAAGTGGTCCGGTTTCTCCTATTGACGAGCACGACCCTGACGATCCGGTGACCCACCCTAACCACTACACTCGAATCCCTGGCGTAGAGGTGTGGGATGTGCTAAAGTACTTTCCATACCTAAGGGGAAATTCGCTCAAGTACTTACTTCGCGCAGGTTACAAGACGAACACCCTTGAGGATTTGAGAAAGGCCCAGGCCTATATCCAAAAGGAGATTGAAGAGCTTGAGCGAGGAAATGTGCGTGTTTCCCGAATGTACGGGGACGAAGGACAATAAAGGCCTAGGCCTTTGTCAATCCCATTATATGCAGCACCGCATGGGCCTGGATCTTCGTCCAGTGAGGCGAATGAAGGGCTACGGAATAGGCTCAGCCAGAAATGAACACGGTCACAAGTTCTGTACGCGATGTGATAAGTGGCATCCTGAATCCCGGTTCCAAGAGGGTAAGCGAAATGTCGACGGCCTAAGTACCTGGTGTAAGTCCTGCGTTAGTGAGTACGGGCGCGCCCACCGGGAGAATGATTGGGCCGGAAGGCTGTGGGTTACGGCAAGACGTAGGGCTGCGGAGCAGGGTCTTCCTTTCGATATTGAGAAGAAAGATGTGGTCATTCCGTCTGTGTGCCCGATCCTAGGCATACCTTTGATCATGGGAAAAGGTAAGAGCGGAAACAATTCGGCCAATCTGGACAAGATCGTACCGTCTCTAGGTTACGTAAAAGGCAACGTTCAGGTCATCTCCAACAAAGCGAACTCAGTAAAGAGTGACCTTGACAGAGAGGAACTTCTGATGTTTGCTGACTGGGTCTACAAGACCTTCGGAGAGAAGAGAGACTGATGGACCAGCAACGCATCGACAAGCCAGGCGTGGACCAGAATGAGCAGTACGTGTATTACAGTTCGCCCGGAGTGCTCACCACGCAAGCCGTGAAGACCTATCACGCTGACGTAGCGTACGGCTGGGGAGCCGCGCAGCCGCTCGTGCTGGACTTCACTATCTCTATTAACCTGGACAGCGTGCCGCTGGACGACGCGCGCTATCCGGAGGGCCACTTCTGTGATCAGTGTCTGTTGCCGATGCCGGCCAACACTGTTGCCATCAACGTGCCCACTATCAACGGCCTGGGCGAGACGCTGGTGTGCATCTCTTGCGCCCGCGATGCCGAGTGGTCCCGCACTTACTCGCAGCCCTGGGAGATCGATCTGGCCCTAGTCCGCTCTGTGCTGCAGTGTAATGATGAGCGTTCTTTCGGAGAAGGCAACGTTAAGGTTTCTCGAGCCGATGGAGAGACTGTCACTCTCAAGCTAACCGGTGTCAGTGCTGACGGTGAGCACCAGGAGTATTGCTTTCTGAATCTGCCGATCGATCGTCTGTGGGCATTCGTTCAGGAGATCGATCGATTCATGGGTGCTTCTGACTTGGCTGCCGTGGAGTCTGCGTTCTTGGACAGCGGGCTGGACATGTTGGAGTCCTGGGCGAACGGTGAGATCTGATGTGGTATGACGCTTTCGAGGAGAAGTGTCGCGAGGTTGAAGAACTGGAAGCCCGCATCGCTGCCGTTCGTCAAGAAATAGAGGCTCAATCTATCAACGGGGGCTGGCACTATGAGTTTGTCATCAAGCCTGCTTTGCTAAGTCTCTGCGGGGAGTAGACTTAGGGCATGGATGACTGGACTCAGCCTTTTGTCGGAACAGACTATTCAAACAGTCCTATGGACCCGGAGCGTATCAAGATTCTGCAGTCTGCAGAACGCGAATACATCAACGGAGTGCCTGATGACGAGGGCAACGTTGAATGGCCCACGTACCGAGGCCTGGCACAGAAGTTCGCCATTCCGGTCCGCGTTATCAACGAGCAGGCGGCTAAGCACCGCTGGAATGCCCGACGCGAGCGCCGCAAGGGACAGCTTGTCTACTTCAAGCAGCAGCAACAGATGCGCCAGTGGCAAGAGATGGACCGGGAGTACACAGCCCAGGCTGCCGAGGCTCTGCACAAGCTACAATTCGTCCACAATCGAAAGGCCCACGAACTCTACGAAGAGGCCGTGACCGCCTGGTCGAAGGACGCAGACGCTGCCAGCAAGGGCCGGCGTGAGCTAAACAAGATGGACATTAAGATGAATGAGCTTCGCACGCTCACCGCGTCTATCAAGGATCTGAACGAGGCGCAGGCTGCGCGAGCCAACCGCGCTCAGGCCCTCCCGCTGGGCTACGAGGACGTTGCCAGCCCGGCCGAACTGCCCACAGCCATCGAAGAGCAGGCCCAGCTTGAGTCCACCGAGAAGGCGAACCTCACGTCCATCGAGGACGTTTTGCGCCTGATGGTGGATACGCAAAACAAGTACATGGACCTGCTGGATGGCAATCGAAATATTATCGAAGGAGAGGTGGTGACTGATGACGTATAAGGCTGATCAGGAGTTCTGGAGCAACGTCAAAATCGACAGCACCAACCTGGAGAACTGCTGGCTTTGGGGCAGCACTATCCACCTCGGCTACGGGACTATCAATCGAGGCGGGAAGGTTCATAAAGCCCATCGACTAGCTTACGAGAGCTATCACGGTCCTATTCCAAAAGGATTACTGGTTCGTCACAGGTGTGACGTTCCTGCGTGCGTTCATCCTCTCCATTTGGAACTAGGCACCCACGCAGACAGCTCTAGAGATGCTGTAGAGCGCGGGCGCACTACAAAAGGTAGACGCTCTCCTGGCGCTGTTCCCAGAAAATTGACCTGGGAAAAGGTTAGAGAGATCCGGGCCCGGTGGTCTTCTGAGAAGATAACCCAAACCCAACTGACAGAAGACTTTGGAGTGTCCAACTCTATGGTCTATCAAATCGTCAACAATCACGCCTGGGTAGAACTCGATGATTGACATGGCCGAGCAGATTGCTCGGGTCAAGCGGTGGGAAGAGCGTATGGCTTTCCTGCGCGGCTCCGGCTATTGCCCGTTCGAGCTGACTCCCAAGCAGTGGCAGTTCGCGCTGGCCGAGGAAAAAGAGGTCATGTTCGGCGGCGCAGCCGGTGGCGGTAAGACCATCGCCATGCTGGCCGCCGCTCTGTTGTATGTGGACAAGCCCTCATACAGAGCATTGATCCTTCGTCGTACCTACGCCGACCTGGCACTGCCCGGCGCACCTATGGACCTGGCTGATCAGTGGTTGGTGGGAACTGATGCCAAGCGTAAGGACGCCGGCCGTGAGTGGTGGTTCCCCAGCGGGGCTAAGCTGGTTTTCGGATACATGGCTACCGATGGTGACCGCTATCGTTATCAATCGTCTCGCTGGGACTTCGTGGGGTTCGATGAGGCGTCTCAGTTCACCGAGGTTCAGCTTCGCTATCTGTTCACTCGTTTGCGGCAGGACAAGATCAATAGCGACATGCCTCTGCGTATGCGCTTGGCGAGTAACCCCGGCGGCGCGTCGCACATCTACCTGAAGGATCGATACGTCAAGCCGATCCCCCCGACTACCGTGGAAGAGGCCGAAGTTGCCGAACAGCGACTCTTTATCCCGGCCAACCTATCGGACAACCCTCACCTCGACGTGGACGCCTATCGGGACATGCTCTCCGAGCTTGACCCCTACACCCGAGCCCAAATGGAGCACGGAAACTGGGACGCCGAGCCTACCGGTGGGTATTTTGACATCCGCAACCTTGCCGTAGTTCCGGAGCACAAATCCAACGGTAACTGGCAGCGAGCAGTCGTGTGCAGAGCGTGGGATCTGGCCAGCACGCTAGTAGGGGACTACGCCGTAGGCTCCAAGGTGGCGTTCGACCGTAAGACCCGGCTGTGGCGTGTCATGGACGTAGTTCGTATCAAAGCCGAACCTCTTCAGTTGGAGCGCACCATGAAGGCGACGGCTGAGAAGGATGGCCGAGGCTGTCCACAAGTAATTGAGCAGGAACTCGGGTCAGCCGGTAAGTTCGCCATTCGAGACATTCGTCAACGCTGGCTGATGGGCTACCCCACCTATGCCGTGCCTCCTTCTGGCGATAAGCTAACTCGCGCCCGTCTTCCCGCCTCTTTGATGGCGGCCGGTGACGTGGAACTGGCACCAGGTAGGTGGAACGACGATTATCTAGCGGAACTATTGAGCTTCCCAAACGGTAAATATGATGACCAAGTAGACAGTAGTGCTCATGCCTTCGCCTGGATTGTGCGTCAAGTTGGTAACGTCCGCCCGAAGGGCACTGCGGTCAGTCAGACTGAGGTGACAGCACGGCCTCCCCGGCTGAAGCAGACGAAGGTGAGACTTGATGGGCGCAGCATTGACGGCTTTCGAGCGTCTAGCTAGGGGCCTGGTAGTTGACGAAGAGACTGGCTGCTGGAACTACACGCACCGTAACCGAGGCAAAGGCTACGGTGAGATGTACTTTGAGGGTCGTCTCCAAGGAACGCACTGCATTGCGTGGCAGCTAGTCCACGGGCCGATCCCTAAGGGGCATGAGATCTGTCACCGATGTGACAACCCGCCGTGCTGTAACCCGGAGCATCTATTCTCCGGCACCCGTAGCGAGAACTTTCGGGACTCAGTCAAGAAGGGTCGCTGGCACGGATACCAGCCCAAGACGCACTGTAAACTTGGACACGAGTTGTCCGAGGACAATATTTACTGGGACGGTCGAGGTCGTAGAAACTGTCAGCTCTGTCGGTGGCTTCGGCCCTGGCTGGAGAAGGACGGATTCAAGCTTTCCGACTTTCACGGGGCCGAGGCTGAATTTTTCGCAGAACAGGGTCCGGTCAAACCACGAACCTTTCAGCTTTGAGTTATATAATTCGCTAATAGCGAACGAAGCGCTTCGTGCGTATTATGGTCATATGTCGAAGCTTCCGTGGTCTCCTCAGCAGACACTGCCCTCAGGAGTGGCGTCTGTGCGCATTCCCCTAGCGCCGGCCGATTTGCGCCATCCGGTAAAGCTGGCGTACCGCGAAAAAGCGCCCATCTCGCGCCGCTCGCTGACCGCCGCGTCCAAGGTGATCGAGCGCACCAAGGACGGCGATGTGCTGCCCTACAGCGTGCAGAGCCAGGACTGGCAGCGCGAGGCGTGGGGCTTTTTCAAGATCGTCGGTGAGGTTTCCTACGCTGCCAACCTGTTCGGCACCGGCATGAGCCGCGTGGAAATGTGCCTCTCGCGTAAGCAGGCCAACGGGCCTTCTCTACGCCTGTCCGAGCAAAAGCGTCTGACCACCAACGATAAGATCATGCTTCAGCTTTGGGATGAGATTACCTCTGCCCAGGGCGCGGACGAAATGCGTCGCTACGCCGGCATCATGCTGTTCGTGGCTGGTGAGGGCTTGCTGGTGGGTTTGCCCATCGCCGCCAAGGATCGCCGCCGCTCCAAGCGTCGCCTACTGGACTACACCTGGAGTGTGCGCTCTCGGGATGATGTGCGCGAGGACCGAGATGGCGTGACGGTGCTCATCGATAACGTCCCGTACAACCGAGACGACATCATGCTCATCAAGTTCTGGCGTCCGGACCCGCAGTTCCACCGGCTGGCGATTTCGTCCATGCAGGCTGTGCTGCCCATCCTTCGTGAACTCAACGCGCTGACCATGTATGTCTCCAGCATCATCGACTCTCGCCTGGCGGGTGCCGGCGTGCTGATTCTGCCGAACTCTGCCACCGTCCTGGGCGCTACGGCTCCCGAGGACGACCAGGAGGAAGACCCCACGGTCGCGGCGATCATCGAAGCGATGGTTACCCCGATCAAGGACCGATCCAGCGCCGCCGCCGTCGTGCCGCTGATCATGACCGTCCCTGACGAGGCTGCCGATGCGGTTCGCCACCTGACGTTCTCCACCCAGCTCGACCTGGTCGCCAAGGACTTGCGAGATGAGCTTATCCGTCGTCTGGCCGTGGGCTTCGACATGCCTGCGGAGCAGATGATGGGTATGGCCCTGGCTGCCTCGAGTCACTGGGGTTCTTGGCAGGTCGCTGAGGACACCGTGCGCCTGCACTTCATGCCGGGCGTGAAGCTGTTCGCCACCGCCGTGTTGACCGATCTGCTGATCCCCATGGCGATCGAAGCCGGCGTCAGCGAAGAGGATGCCGAGTCTTATTTCTTTGAGCTTGATGGCGAAGACCTGATCTCCCGGCCGAACATGGCCAGCGAGGCCGAGGCCCTCTACAAGCTGGGTCTGCTCAAGCCGGAGACCACAGTCACGGCAGCCGGTTTCGAGACCAGCGACATGCCCGAAGAGGATGCTCAGGTGGACCGGGCGCTGCAAATGGCGCTCAAGATCTGCCAGGTCACTCCTCAGCTCTTCCAAGAGCCGGGTCTGCTGGCTGTGGTAAGCCAGATTCGCGCTGCCCTGGACGGCAAGGACGCCTCCAACGCTCCCGCTGACGCCGTTCCGCCTGCTGCCCAGCCCCAGCCCTCGGAAGGTCGGCCAAACCAGCCCCAACAGGGGTCGGGCGAGCGTGGGTCTGGTCCCAGCACCTCGAACAATCCAGAAAGTGGACCCAGGCAGAATCCAGGTTCGGCACCGGGAACCAAATAACCCTTGCGCGAGCACTCACCTGTACGGTAGGGTGAGTGCATGAACCGAATCGTAGCGGCGTTGGGCCGACGTGCCAGCAACGCCGCAGGTAAGCATGGGGACAGACGCCTCAAGCGTCTGAAGAGTCGTGCCGCGAAGCGTTCGCAAGCTATCCGGGAGCAAACATGATTGATTTGTGGGCTATTTTGATCGCTCTTGGCCTATTCCTGGGCTCTGCTGCGATCCTAGCCATTACAGAGCCGGGGGAGAGATGAACGAATTGGACCTGGACGCGCTGAACCGTGGTGCGCTCATCCATCACGACGCACGCGGGACCCTGCTCCGAGTAACGGAGGAGTTGATCGCGGAGTTGCGGGCCTGCCGCGCCGAACTGGCCGATCTGAAGCTGACCGGGGGCGACCATGCCTGACATCGACACCACCGCGATCCGGACCCGTATCCGTCAGCACCCAGAGTCGTGCGCCGGGCGGACTCCGCTGATCGAGGCGTACGACGCCCTCTGTGACGCCCTGGACGCCTGCCGCGCCGAACGGGACAGGCGAGTCGAGTGGAATCCGGACTGGCAGACGCTGGTAAACCGGGCCTCTCTGAACGCCGCCCGCGCCGAACGCGCCGAAGAAGATCGGGATTACTGGAAGGCGGCAGCGGCGGACCAGGCGCGCATGACCATCGACGCCGAGGCCGAATTATTCATCGTCCGCGACCAACTGAAGATGGCCGACAACATGAAGGCAGAAGATCGACGCGAACGTGACCAGGCTTTGGCCCGCATCGCCGCCGCACTGGGCATCTGCCGCGAAGCCAAGGACCGCAGCGTCTACGAACAGGCGCTGTACATGGCGCAGGTCTGGGGTGCGCTGACCGGGGGCGACCAGTGATCTGCGTCGACTGTGTCATGTGCGGCGATAGCGGCGTGTTGAACATTTTGTGCTCTCGTTCTGCTCATGCTTCGGAATGGGATAATCAGCCCTACGCCTCGTCGTGTCATGCCTGCCCGGCCGGTGCGGCGTGGCGAGAGGCGGGGCTTTCGTGACCGAGTTCCCGGCAGATCATTCTTGGACAAAAAGAATGGCTCGATTTTGCGAGGTCTCTCGCATGAGCGAGGCCAAGTGCTGGTCAGCCGCCGCTGACACGGATTGCTTTGACATCCATGAGTGGCTGGACCTTGCTGAGGCTACACTGTTGACCAAGGCACAAAAGGCCCAGTTGAAGGAGTGGACTTCACAGTGAACTTCGCTGCTCTCCTGGGGTTGTCCATGCTGTCTGCTCTGCGCACCTTCGATCTCATGACAAAGGATGAGATCACGTTCAAAGTGCGCAACTGGGTAGATCGCTGGCCGGCATTCTATCGGGACGCCTACTACTGCACGCACTGCGCTCTCTTCTGGTACGGAGCAGGCTGGGTGGCTAGCGGCCTGCTGTGGGGCGGGACCTGGCCTTGGCAGCTTCTGGCTGGCTCGTTCGCGGTAAACTATGTGTCAGCACAGTGGCTGGGACGGGGAGAATAGTGAACAACGAACTGGACCTGGACGCGCTGGAGCGCGACGCGCGGCACTACGGGACGCTGGACACCGCGCAGGAGCGAGCCCTGATCGCGGAATTGCGGGCGTGCCGCGCCGAGCGGGACGCGCTCCTGATCGACAAGTCCGAGTTCGTATCTCGGCGGGACGCCGTACTGGTCCGCGCCGAACGAGCCGAGGCCCGCATCGCCGACGCGCTGGAGATCCTTGACCTTCGCGATGTCGACGCCGCCCGCGCGTGCTACTTGGTCCGCCGCGCGCTGACCGGGGGCGACCAGTGAGTAGCAGAACGCTGGGCACCGAAGGACCTTATTGGGTGACGGTGCCGCGCTGGCAGTATGACGACTGGATGGCTCGCCTGGATCGACTGGAACGTCTGGAAAAAGCTAGAAAAGCGAAGGAGAAAAAGTGATTCTCGACTACCTCCTTATTGGGCTCATGTGGCTGCTGGGTCTCTTCTGTGTAGCTCTCCTGGTCATTGTGGTCTTGATGCTCTGCGGAGTAATCGACGTGAACGGACCTTATTGTCCGCTTCCCAAGCACGTTATCCTTATGCCTATCGGTAAAGTCATGGTTTCGGAGTGTGTGTGATGGTTGACGTACCGATCACCGAGCCGCAGCCGTCGCCTTTCGCTGACTGGTGCGATGAGTGCTACACCGACGAGTGCGAACGGTACTGGTTCGTGCCCACGGGCAGAATCGATGAAGAATTCAACGCGCCAATTGTTCGCATGCTTTGTGAGGAGTGCTATCGTGGCTGACTGGCAGCCCGAGGACGGGCCGTTCCCCAAGCCGGTTTTATAACCAAAAACTGATACACTGTCGTCATGGGAGTCAACGACGGGGTCTGTAAACAAGAAAACTGTGCCGGGAACGCGCAAGCCAAGGGCTGGTGTTCCCGGCACTACTATAGGTGGAAGCGATATGGCGATCCGGAAGCCCCGAAACCTAAACGAGTATTCGTGCCTTCCGAATGCTCCGTTGAGGAGTGTGTCAAACCCGTCGAAGCTCGAGGTCTGTGTGGACGCCACTATTCTCGATACATGCAACACGGGGATCCTCATTACGTCTACGTAGCGGCCACCTATCAGACTGTGCATCGTCGCCTGAAGAGAGTTAGGGGCTCTGCTCTCGATCAGGCTTGCATGTTTTGCGAACGTCAGGCTCAGGATTGGGCCTATGATCACTTAGACCCAAAAGAACAGCACGGTCTAAAGCACGGCCGAAAAGTGCCCATGGCTTTTAGTCTAGACCTGCAGCATTACGTTCCAGTCTGCGGCACCTGTCATGTTGCCTGGGATAGGCTGACGAAGTTGAAGCAAGATCTCGGTCCTTCATTCAGAGAGTGTCTTAGTAGATTGATGGAGATGGTGGAAATGCCTGACCACCCTTTTTCAGAGGATCCTGACAGCCCGAACCTTGACCGGGGTGCTTCCTGCCGGACTGGTTGCAAGACCAAGGACCACGGCTCATATGCCGAATGCTTGAGGTCTGCGGATTTCCAGATCGGGAACCTCAAGTGATGGATGAGTATTGTGTGTGGGATGACCCGTGGTACGAGATGGCGCTGGGCGACACGATGCGCCACTGGGGCAAGGTCATTGACGACTGCTATCGACTCAACAGTTGGACCGTCTGGAATCGAGCACAGCGTGCCTGAGTGCTACAACTGTCTCGCCCAGGTCGAGTACCTGGTGCGTGTGCGGAGCTATGAGGCGTGCGAAGAGTGCATGATCAAAGCTGAGTTGCCTTGGTGGGATCGCTAGAATTCCCTCGAAATCGGGCCAGTAAGAAAAAGCATTCTTTCTATTAGAAAGCATGGCCTTTTTGAGAGCAGAAGTCTAAAATTTCTGAAAATGCTACGTCAAGAGGCTCAAGTAAAAATAAGGCAAAATTCCAGAGTTCGAGCCTCAAGGGCTTTGCGCTCACCTACCGGTATCCGACATGTCGGGAATGTCGGGAATGTCCATTTCGTTCCCTAACCGACTGGTCGGTCGAGACAAATCGGACATGTCCCGACATTCGCACCTGCGTCGCTGTGAGCCTGACAAAGTATGCTAGAATCGCTTTTATACCGATTCATAGCGTTTTGGGAGAGAACGTGGCCGAGATAGCGCGACCCTGCGAGGGTTTGGACTGTAACGGTACGGTTACTCATGTTCTAGGACCCCAGGGGGGTTTTATTTCGGGACCAAAATATTGTTCGGAATGCCGTCGTGAAAAGTGCGCAGCATCGGCGCGGCGTGGCCGAGAACCTGGCGAACGGTTTTTGAGCGCGAACGGATATATTCAGATTCAGGGGGAAGGGCCGGAACACCGGGTTGTGATGTCCCGAAAACTAGGTCGAGACCTTATTCCTGGGGAGTCTGTGCACCACAAAAACGGTATAAAAACTGACAATCGTCCCGATAACCTAGAACTGTGGGTTGGCCCTATTCGCTACGGACAACGCGCCTCCGAAGTGAAGTGCCGACACTGTGGAAAGGCCTGGGAACCTGCATAGGAGCCCCGTGAGCTCCACCAGGGGTGGACCCTGGCAGAGACCCCCTGGGCAGGCCTGTTAGGGCCGCAGGAGCGATCCTCGCGCCTCGGTGCGCCGCGCCACGCCGCGACGAGCAGCGAGCCCGCACACCGTAAGCCAGACGCCGGCAAGGATCACCACGCCGGGCCATGCGCCCGTAGCTGCGCCCGCCAGCGCCAGCGCCGCGAGCCCGAGCACGGCGAGCACACTCAGCGCCGCTAGCGAACCGCCGAACAGACGAACTGCCAGTGACTCTGTCGCGTCGCGGTGAGCCCGGTAAGCCCGTACGCTGACGCCGGTCGGTACCTCGCCCGCCTCAACCGCCGCGCGCAACTCGGCAGCATCCGCGACGTAGGCCTGTTCGTAGGCGACGCGGGCCCGCGACATGGCGGCATCCCGTGCCACGTTTCGACCGAGCCGGGCCCAGTAGGGAACGTCAGCCGCGCGACCGATGCCTCCGACCAGAACACCACGGATGACTACACCTCCGCCCGAGCGGCGGCTGGATGTGCGGGAGCGTCGCTCCCATGCCTGGCCGCAATGCGGGCAGTAGAATACCGCCCCGACCGGATACCGGTGGGGCGGTGGCTGAGTTACCTCGCAAGGGCAACTGTGTACTCCGACTTGAATGGCAGGCATGACGACTCAGCCGGCGCAATCGGCATCCGCGCGGCGGAACGCGCGCAGGGTACGGAACACGTCGCGATAAGCCGTCGTCGGATAAGAGACGCCGTTGCGCGGTTCGACAGCGACCCAACATGCGTCCGGTTCGATCCCGGTAGGGATCCCGGATTGCAGGTGGGCAACGTCAGTCCATGCGCTTTCGTAGAAAAGATCGAAGGCATGCCGGGCCGCTTCCGTGGTGACATACGGAATTCGAACGTGGCGGTCAGCCGTCGTCGGCCATCCGACACCAGCTCGCCCGGCGCTATACGTGATGTGCAGCGTGATATGGGCATACGCGGGTAGATGACTGTAATCCTCGGACATTGATTTCTCTCCCTCATCAGTGCGTGCTCTTACGTGGCAACGCAGACATCACACGGGACCCGTGTGATGTTTCGGGAACGGGTGAGCCTCCCTAGTGAATCAAAAATCGGATCAGAGCCGCGCGGTTCGGCTTCGCGCACAATCCACAGTCAGCGCACGAACGGACCTTGCCCGTTTGCTCGGGGCAGGTTACGACTCGCTTACCCGCGATGATCGTGCCGTCTGCCAGGTCATCGGTTGCGATTGTGGCAGGCATGCCAAGCGCCACGATGCGCTCAACGTCCGCGACAGTGTTGGCTGACCCGTTGAGCACGTAACCAGACGCATTGATAGCGGCCACGTCCTCGGCGCTAAGCATGTCGAAAGCGTGAGTATAACCATAGGCAACCATACCGACTCGGTCAGCAATCTCCGCCACCTGCAACACGTACTCGACATCCGCCGTGGCTTCCCCATCGGGATCGTTGACAATGTCGCCCACTACTCGATCGCGGATGTACTTGGGCGCGCCGAACGTCTCACCTTTGACCTTGCCGCCGGCCTTGTGCTTGCCCGCATTGATCCTGGCTACCGCGTCGTCAACGGACAGCGTGCCAGCAGCACCCGACGCGGCAGCATTGATCATGCCGTTTGCGTAGCACAGGCCATTACCGCCGAGATTCTTGGGCAGGAACGGGCAGGTGCGAGGGCACGATTCTTTGATCGGCCGGTTGAGCGTGGGAATCGGGCCCACCTTTGAGTTAGAACTCTTAGGGTTCAACACTACGTTCGTCAGCATTCTTTTTTTCCATTCAGGTAGGTCGACTGAGCGATCATGGGGCTAGCCTCGCGGGGTGGGGCGAGGCTAGCCGGAATGACGGATCAGACGCCCGCGAGAACACCACGGATGACGGACAGAGCGAGTGCGTCAGCCTCAGCGGCCTGACCGGTCAGGTTGCGAGTCATGTTGCGCGCCTGCACCACGCCCGTTCCGGTACCGGGAGCCTGCCAGTGAGAGTACGTGTTGTAGGCCTGCAACACACCGAATGCAGTCCCGGACCAGGGAGCCACGCGCGGATCCGAACGGTACAGGCTCACAACCGCGTCGCGCTTGTTCTGCGCCATGGTAGCGCCGCGACCGGTCACGCCATCCGCCGGGGCAGGAGCCAACTGGTCAACGATTCGCCAGAAGTCGGCGTCAGTGACCTCCACCGAGCAGAGGGATTCGACCTCGCGAGCAAAGTCATCCTGACCGGCGAGGATCAGACCAAGCGCTTCGCGCGCCCCACCGATGCGGTTGAGGGAGTTGGAGGTGTGCTTGACCGCGAAGCGGGTAGTTGCCTCGCCCATGGCGATCTCCAACGTGTTGTCACAGACAACCAACTGGTTGACGAGCTTCCAAGATGTGGCGTGGCGACCGTTGTGGGAACCGTACGCCAGAAGGTAAGTCACGAAGTCAACGCCTGCTGCCGTCGTCGCGGTGTCGGCAAGCGACGCACTGACCCATGCAACCGCACCATTTTCGAGTAGACCGGCGCTCGAGATACCAAGCGCGCCATGGTTGCCCGCGTCGTCCGTCAGGATGTGCGCCATGCCGTTCACGAGTTCGCGATGACGGTGAATCGCGTAACTGTCGCTCGGGACTCCGTAAACCGCCGTACCGTCCTTACGGACAATCGCCTGCTTACCGGAGATGGCAACCATGCTGCCGTCGGGCATCTGAGCGAAAGCCGGGACTGCGACCGGGTCAGCCGAGTCAAACAGGCTAAGCACGCGCTCCATCGGGATCGCACCATCGTAATGCTGCGCGCCGGAGCCGAGGTCAGCGTTGAAGTGCCAGGCCTGGCGACCGAACCCGACGAGCACGTTGCTCGCGAGCCATTCAGCGGTTTCCTTCTTCGACATGATCTCTCCCTGGGGTGTCGGCGGCCCCGCCTGTTGCGTGGCCTGCCGAGACTGAGACTGACAGTTGGAGGGAGATGGCGTCAACCCCATTGGGCAAAGCTTGACCGAACGGCTGAGGCGGCATCCCCCGAACGGCTGATCTTGACGCCAATTCTGCTGTTGCCCTTGCGCGGGCACGCTCAGGAGAGGACAGTCTGTGTTGTAAGAACAACCGGAGGAGGAGCGAGCACCATGGCCGGTCAGACTCAGATCGTGAAGTCGAAGCCTCCTGTGCGTCGTGAGCCCGAACCTGTCAACACGTCCACCCCATCTGGTCGTAAGACCCTTCCCTGGTAGGAGAGAACCATGGCCGACTCACTTCCCCGCACTGAGCGTCTGACCGACGATCGTCCGGCGCTGGTGGCCTGCCGACACTGCAACGGCTACATCGTTGACAATGGCGGGTGGCGGATGACCCACACCGAGCCGTTCCGCCAGGTCACGATTATCTGTGACGCGTGCGTGCAGGCCGCGATCGATCTCGGCATGGCCGTCACTCTGGCCCATGCCGAGGAGGCCGCCGCTGACATGATCGCACCGACCCTGCCGGACATCCCGTACGGGTTCGGTCGGGAGCTACCCGATACCGAGTGCTGTTCACAGTGTGAGACGCGCGTTCCGTTCGGCGACCTGTACATCCTTGGAGGGGATTTCGGTCCGAACGGCGAGGATCTCTGGGTCTGTGGGGACTGTTCGGCTCAGTGTAATTATGAAATCTACGACGCGTCGAGTGTCGACTACGGCCGATACGTGCTGTAGATCAGCCGTTCGGTCGATGGCGCGCTCAACTCGGGGCGCGCCATTCTGTTCTCGGGAGCGCCGTGCTCCCGGTCCGGAGAAGGGAAACGATCATGAATCGGAAGGGGACCACCAAAATGAATCCCGACCTGCACAATCTCTCCCGCGCTGCGCTGAGCGTGCACATCGTTGTGTTGCGCGAAGCGCTGAGCCAAGCCGAATCGGAAGCGCACGCCCGCGACATGTGCGTGTGCCACGGGCAGGGCAACCTCGTGCACTCCCGGATCGACCTGTGACGCGCCGGCGTACCGCCCGTTGGCGTAGCGGGCGATGGGCCGGCGCGCGCGCCTGCCTGGTGGCCTCTGTGGCGACCGTAACCGTCGGGGTCTTGTCAGTCCTCGCACTCGGGATAAAGGTGGCTGAGAACGCCTCCCAGAGCCCTTCTAGCGGTATCTCAGCGCCGGTCGAGAGTGATCGAGTGCTTGACCCCGGCGCATGGGCCCGCGTCGGGAAGGACAACGGCGGTCCGGTGGCCGCGAGGCCCGGAGCGTCGGACATCCCCCGTTCCCACCCACTGTTCGCCGGCGAGCGTGATCGGACGGTGGAGTCATGAGCCGTTATCTCCTGATCCTGGTTAGCCACAGTGGCGAGACGGTTTTACCGGGGAGCTACCCCGGTCACGGGCAGGCCTACTCTGTTTTGCGAGAATACGAAAGATGTAATCCAAATGACACAGTGTGGATCATCAGGGAGAGGGTGTCGTCATGACTGAGTATTGCGCCGAGTGCGGGGGCGACCCTGCGTTCCCGGCGAGCGATCCGCGCGGTTGCGAGTGTGAGTCATGATCCTGGGCAGCTCGGGCGGCGTGGCAGCCTCTGTCGGCAAGGTTGAAGTAGCTCCCTGCTCCTGCTGCCGTGCCGTGGCCACGCTGGATTGGTACGAACTCTGGGGCATGCTCTGTTCACGATGCGCGCGAGCGGTCGGGGCCGATTCGTGAGCCCACCCTGATCCCGATTCGTCGAATCGGGGACATGAATCGGGGAGATGACCTATGTATTGAGATTTTTGTAGTGCTCTGAGCGTGAACATGTCTATAAGCCATATATTTAATACACTCTAAGTTACTATATAACTACCCTCTGTATACCGTTTTCCTACTTTTATACATAGGCCATGTCCCCGAATCGCGAATCGCGATTCGGACCGGGGACGGTACCGGGTGTGCTATGGTTTGGGGTATGACATCTATCCTGAAACTGACCCTGAGGGTTCACGACAATGGATCCGTCGAGGTGTTGCGCGCCGAGACAGAGGCAGAGGCAGAGAAACAACCTGATCAAACCTCGGTGGAGGGAGCGAACGGGGTGGACCGGGTGGGCAGGCTGATCCTGAAATGGATGGGGACCTATCCCGAGCCTGTCAGCCGGTCCCGACTGGCCCGTCACATGTCGCCGGCTGATCGCAGGAGCGGCCTGTTCACCGAGGCGTGGAACAGCCTGACGCAGCAAGGCCGTATCCGGGTGGTTGGATACAACAGGCAGCACTCGCCCGTCTTCTCGCCCGTGCACGCCCGTTGCGCAGGCATGGACGCGAGCGTACGGCGGTAGCCACGCCGGGCACGGTATGGGCACACAGGTGGAGGCAGCGGCATCGGGCGCAGGGTGGTGGTGGGCAGGTGGGCC
>Ga0068855_100003168_pt1 | contig 20134 bp, 14 predicted proteins | sample KBSCornC52_FD_66592 | JGI IMG/M metagenome (GOLD analysis project Ga0068855, IMG submission 66592) | Corn rhizosphere microbial communities from Kellogg Biological Station, Michigan, USA - KBS Corn C5-2 | ecosystem: Host-associated > Plants > Roots > Rhizosphere > Soil ...
GGTCGCGAACGAACTCGACATCGCCGCGCCCTTCGGGTCCTGGAGCATCCGCGTGACCTGCTGCGCGAGCGTCGCGTCAGATTGAAGCTTGCCCTGCGAGGCAAGGGAGAGGAGCTCGGCGTCGGGCATGGAGCTCCAGATGAAGTACGACAGCCTGCTCGCAAGCTCGTAGTCCGCGAGCGGCTTCGGGGTCGTGTCCGCGGGATTGACATCTTTCTCGAGCAAGTAGAGAAACTTGGACGAGGTTAGTGCGGCGCGTATGGCGAGCTTGAGCTGCTCGTCTGCCGAGCCACCCGCTGCCGCCTCGGTCGCCGAGAGGGTCATCAGGCGGTCGACCTCCGCAGCCTGCACCGCTCGTCGCCACGCGTTTGGCAGGAATGCCTCGAGCGTGGACTTGATGCAGGCCGCTCCCGTGGTCAGATCGCACTTGACGAGTTTTGCCTTGAGCGCGGCGCTCGCGAACACCGAGTCCACGATGTCGCCCGCCGCTTCCTCGTATGCCGTGATCGTATTGACGCCGGTAATTTGAGAGGCGGAGTCTTTCGTGAAACCGTGGTCGCCGCCGTCCTCCGGGAGGGTGTTCGGATCCACAGTCGCGCCGAGGAGGTCGCGGACGGTGTTCGCGTATTCAGCACGCGTGAGCCGGTGCACGATGCTGGTGCCGATGACGAGCGGCTGCGTGCCCTCCCCACCTGGACCAACCGTGCCATCCGGACCAACCGTGCCATCCGGACCAACCGTGCCACCTGGACCAACCGTGCCACCCGGACCGTCGGCGGTTCCGTTGCGGTTCGCATCGCCGATCACGCCGGTGCAGCCGGAAAGCAGGAGCACACCGAGTAAGCTCTTCCAGATGGAATGACGGTTCCTGAACCCTGGCACTGACAAACACCAATTGAGAGTGTTCATGCTTTTCTACTCCGGTGCTGGCCAGAGGCCGTCCCAGGTTGCAGACTGAACGGTGCGCTGCGTTCGCCCGCGTGAACTCGCGAGAGGCTCTGGTCGAGCGGGCTTATTCGCGCCGGTAGACTGCTGCGGAACCTCGGACGACCCATGAACTTACAAGTCGATTGACGTGTGAAAAAGATACGGAATTTATCCGAAAATTCGCGCGTTCTGCCTATGAAACAAAACTCAAGCCTCTGGGGAATATAAGTCCGGCGAGGAGAAGCCTTGGGCGCTGCGTGCAGAGCACATAACGTGGCAGCCTGGGCATGTGTGTCTCCGACAGTTCGCGCGATGAGTGCGGGTATGGTGATGCCGCTACGTCAAAGCCAACACCGAGGGGTCGCACGCACCTATTCCTTCCTTCAATCTTGGGCCAGCACGTTGCGGACTGCTCGAAGCCATCGCCGCGCGCTTGGAAGACTATCAACGGAGTGGCGGCGGGGCTGGCTTGTTGCGCTAGCTCAACACGGCGGATGCCTTGCGCGGACAGCGAGTGCGCGTGGATGAACAAACCGGCGTTGGCGTCGGATTGGATGAGCACGGTCGACTTTTGCTGCAAGACGAAGCGGGCGAGCGCCCCCCGGCGTCGTGCGCGCTCGCTTACTTGAAAATGTTCACCAAGCCGGCCTGAATCGCAGCATCGGTCGCGTCGCTCGTGACGTCCGCGATGATGACGCCCTCAAAAAAAGCGCCCGTTCCGTACTTTGAGCCATCCCCGCCTTCGCCCAGCGAAAGGCCAGCCTGTAGCTTGAGGGGACTGTAGGTCCCTCCGTCGGCGCCCACGGGAGGCATAGCTCCGTTCCAGGCCGTGATGAGCGTGCCCTTGGCGGCATCTCCGACCTTTAAGGCCCACGATGTCTTACCGTTGCATTTCGACAATACGGTGGCGATGGGCCACGTCAGTGAAGGGTTGTTGGGATTCACTTGCCCGACCTTGTACGCGCCGGAGTACACGCCCGCTTCAAAATCCACCATTCCCCACGGGCCAGAACCAGCGCCCGGGTTGGCGTACCCGCCGTCGGTGGTGCCTATGTTGAGGGCGTTCATCATACCGGCGGCATTCGAGCTGGAAACCTTGGCTACCCGCTCCATGTTGCCGTAGTCCCAGCAGCACTGTGAGTTGAAGAACTTGGTATTGACGACGAAGTATGCCGTCTGGCTTTCCCCGCCGTTGGGGATCTTCGTCGTATTGGTTCTGTTCCTGAGGTATTGCCGGCTAGAGGTCACAGCCATAGGCACCTGTGCACCGCCCGGCGTCGCGTAGTACTGCAACGACATCTGGTTTGCCGGAGTTGCCTGGGGCAGATCGTTTGCGTTCCCGCTTTGGTCGTACAGGAGCGCGATCGTGCAAGTGCTTCCCGAGCAGAACGAGGTCAATGCGCTGGTGTCGACCTTGCCGCCCGCGCTGGCGGGACCGATGTCCTGAGTTTTTCCATCGGAACGTCTGACCTGAAAGAGCTTGCCGTTGTAGGCCGCGTACATCGCGCGGATCATGCTGTGAGCTGCCACCAACGGGGTTCCTGCACTGGCCGCGATATCGCCGGGTAACGCGCCACCCCCGGTCGTACCCGCCCCGCCGGGGCTGCCCGCGGTGCCATCCGCGCCGCCGGTCGCCATCGCGCCACCTACTGACGTAGCGCCGCCCCTGCCACTTGTCCCGGCGAGGCCTGAGCCGCCGCTCGACTGTTCTCCACCGCTTCCGCCCGTGGCAGAGTGCCCGTCGTCTTCGCCCCCAGACGCCGACGTGGATCCGCCGGTCGCGGTCGTGGCGCCGCCAGTGCTGGTGCCCCCACTTGCCGTCGCTCCGCCATTCGGTGTTTGGCCACTCTCGCCATTGCCACCCGCAGACGCCGGATCAGCTTGGGAACAGCCGACCAATGCCAGTCGCAAAATTAGGGTGAGCACGCCGAAATTAAGCGCGGTCGCCAGAGCTGGATGCGGGGTCCTGCTAGTACCCGGCAGCTCGGAGTCTTTTTTGGTCATGCAACGCCTCCCCTATGAAGGGGGGACGATATCGCGAATCTTGTCACTCGCTTGAGATAGCGAGGATGAACTGGAGTGGCTACATCGCACACCGTTAAAATGAAGTCGAAGGGCATCAGCACCTTCATCGATGTCGCTCCACGCCACCACGACCAGACAACTTTCCGCGATCGTTCCGCTCATCGCAACCTGTCGTCACCACGTCAAAGCGCCGCTCAAAGCGCTTGGCTCTGTGCGTTTAGCTCTCGGCGATACGCCGGCGCGGCGCCGCCGAGACTACGGCGCGGGGGGCCGCAGTGGGGCCGCGGTCCAAGTGGCGCCGGTGATGGCGCCGTCCAGTTTATTCGGACTGCTGTCGGCGGCGACCGAACCATCGCCTTCGTTCAGATGCCAGAGCCCGAGCGTCCACTCGTCGACGCTAAGGCGTGGTTCGGGCGTGAAATCCGCAGTGTAGCGGTTCGTGGAGGACAGCCGGACTTCGGCGATGAAGCCGTCGATGGGAGGCCAATAGCGTGTGCCTTGCGCGGGGTCGAAGCTGTACTGGTATCGGGCGGTCGCGCCTAAGTACAAGGTACTCTGTGGATTCTCCACCGGCGCGGTAGCGTTCATGCTGCCAACAAGGGAACCGTCGACGTACAGACGAAACGAGCCGCCGCCGTACGAGGACGCCACGTGATGCCAAGTGCCCAGGCTGGGCAGTGAGGGCGCGACGACCGTGATCCAATTCGCCGCCTGCACGTGGCCCCAGCTGGCCAGCACGTGAGAAGGTACCTGCTCGACGGTCTGCAGCTGGTGCTGCGAAAGCGGCTCCGGTGTCCCGAACGTGAGCTCGATGTCGCCCTCGTTGGGGACCCAACGATTGAGCACGCCGTGCCCGCCAGCGTAGCTCTTGACGAGCAGCCAGGCTTCGATCGCAAAATCTTGGGGCAAGTCGAGCAAAGGCGAGCTGGGAATTTCGACGCGATCGTAGGGGCCATGGAAATACAGCGCTCGCGCGCAGCGCGAGCATGGATCACTGTCGACGCAGATCCCTGCTGGCGGGGGATGCCCGAGCTGCACCGCCACGTCGTTCTCACACGCGCAGAGCCACGGTAGAGCGATCACCGCGAACGTCGGCGCCCGGCGCCAGACCCGTACGAACGACGTCACTTCGAGCTTTCCAGCCGGCCTTTGACGCGCGAGAGTGCAGCTCTTGCGTCCGAGGCGAGCTGCGACTCCGGGTAGCGCGCCAGCAGTGTTTCGAACGCGGTGGCGGCGCCCTGCAGATCGCCCTTTTGCTCACTGGCGAGGCCGGTGCGCAAAAGCTTTGTTTCGGCCTCCAGCGTCTCGGGACGGCGCTTGACCAGATCACGCCGTGGAACTGGACTCGAGGACGGTTCCGCGGGGGCTACGCTGACCGGCTGCGGCTGCGCTACGCCCGCGGGCTTGCTAGACTCACTTTCGCTCGTCCAAGACTGCGCCGCGGTGATGCGGCTCTCGCCGCCCGCGAACTTGACCAGCACTTCACCCTCTTCGACGTGAACGAACGTGCGTGGTCCGCTCTCGGCGTTGTCCACGCTGACGCTGAAGGTGGTTCCAACGTCGATCACACGCGCGGCACGGGTCACGACCGAAAAGGTCCGGCCGGGTTGGTGCTCGATCACACAGCGCACGCTGCCGCGTTCCAGTCGCAGCATTCGCGAAACGCCGACCGCGTCCAGCTGATCCAGCGAAATCTTGCTATTTTCGAGCAACTCGACCTCGAGCCCAACACCAGCTTTGATGCGCGCCCGGCCATTTTTTGACGTCTCGAGGGCTCCTTCGGGGCTCAGTGTCGTCGGCTCACCGAGGCTGAGCCCTCTCGATTTTGCACCTGGACTGGCCAGTACGTTGCCGCGTAGCGCAACGACCTCGATGCCGGGCCGGATTGTACTGCCGCGCTTCCACCACGCCGCGCCGCCCCACGTTGCAAGAGCAAGGCTCGCAGCCAGCGCCAATGCCGCCCCAACCCGAGCGCGCGCGCCGAAGCGACGTTCTCGCGTGAGTGACACTTCGACCATTCGGGAAACGATGGCGTCTTTGTCGACGTGAAAACGTCGCGAGGGCAGCGCACCTGTCGCCCCGGTGAGCGGAGACAGCAGCTCCTGCACCTTAGGGTCGGTGCTCACTTGCCCTCTTTCAGGCTGCGCCGGGCTGCGTGGCGCAGGAGCTCTTGGTGACCACGCGACAGACGGCGCTGCGCTGCCGCAGCAGTCACGCCCATGATCGACGCGATCTCGCTCAAGCGATGGCCGAGCACGTCGTGCAAAAGGACCGTTCGAGCTTGATCGGCGTTCATTGTGGCAAGGGTGTGCAGGAGCCACTCGAGCTGTTGCCGCGCTTCGAGTTGCCGCTCCAGACTCGGAGCGGCGACGCGCTCGACCGCCGAGGTACCGAAGCTGCCGCGCTCGAAAAGCCGGCGTTCACGGGCCCTGCCCCGCAGCGCATCGAGTGCCACGTGTGCGGCTATCGAGCTTGCCCAAGCCGAAAGATTCACGACTGTGAGGCGACGTTCGCCGATCAGCGTGCGCACGATGCGTTCGAACGAGACTTGCACCAGATCTTCGTAGTCGCCCGAGCTGTCGCGCAGAATTTTTTCGAGCGTACGTGTCACAACGGGATAGAGCTGATCGTAGAGCGCGGCATGCGCCCAACGCTCGCCCGCCACCACACCGGCGAGAATGGCGGCCTGGGAAAGAGGGATGGGTCCGCTCTCCTTGGGGTGGAGCGCTATGATCTCGGCCTTCGGTGCACCCACAATGACATCCTAGCATGGCGCCGTTATCCTGAGGTCGTTTCATTCCCCCTGTCCCCAGACAAATTTTTACTCTCTGCTTTCGTGGCGTCTAGTTGCCGCCGCCCGAGAAGCGGAACCCCGTGGAGAAGGCGTACGTGAGGGTCGGGGCACGCCCCGATGCGTCGTCAGCCACAGTGATCGCGACTGAAGGGCGCAGCGCGGTGGCCTCGACGCCGGCCACCCAGGCCAGATTGTTCACTAGCTTGAGCGCAAGATTCACGCTCAGACGACCACCAAAGCGGTTTTGAGCAGCCTCAACCGGGGCACCCGTCAGCGGATCGATGGCCGACATCAGCAAACGCTCGAAAGCGAACTCGCCGGTGAGCTCGGCGCTGAGCGGCGTCGTGCCCCCGCCCACGCGCGCACCCAAACCAGCCGACGCCGACCACCAAGTCAACGCTAGCGCGTCCGCGCGCTCCGCATAGCGCATCGAGAGCAGGCCGAGCATGCGCGGCGCCTGCGGAAGCGCCACGTAGGCGCGCCCCAGGCCGCCGAAGCGGAACGCGCCGCGATCCAGACCAGGCCCGGCAAATAGCGCCAAATCGACGTTCCATGCCAACGCATCGTGCGCTGGCGATGCGGGCCGCGGCGGCGGCAGGGGACGGACCTGCGGTCGCACTGGCGCAACGCCTGCGCCCTCTCGCGCAGCCACGAACGCTGCGATCACGGCGCCAGCCGAGGCCCACCGAGTCTCGGCCGTGTCTCGCTCCGAGAACGAGAGTGCGCGCGTCTCGATCAAAACGCCGCTGGGGCTGCGATCGTAAAACTCGATCTTCAGCTCGGGGGCGCTCGGATCTCCGACGCGAACCAGCGAGTACCACGCCACCACGGTCGCGGGCCCGAGCTCAGCCGCGTCATGGCAGCGCCCCTCCCCGATCGCTCCTTCGCAGCTCTGCGTGATGGCCCGAGCGGCAGCCGACTCGCTCGGCGGCTCGACAGCGATTGCGACACTCAGCATCTTCCGGCCCGAGCTTACGCGACGAGGCGCGCGCTGTGCAGTGCTTGACGCAAGCGGGACGATTTTCGACCGCGTACTTCGTCGTGCCGTACGCGACCATGGCCTCGGAATTGTGAAACCCTGCGGCTGAAGACCGCCTCGAGGCTGCGCGGCCTCTGTTTTCAGTCTGGTTTCAGTGCGCTCGGACGACTCTCAGAAAGACCACCAGAAAAACGATGTTTGTCTCGCTTCACCGAGTCCACGCTCGGCACGTTCGCATGCGCGCGTTTTGCGGCGCTCTTCGGCCGGCGCCTGCCTGAAGGCAACACGCTCATTTCCTGCGGCAACTCGGCTCAGGTGATCGAGGTGGACCCTCCGAACAAAATCGCAATGGGAAGTGAACAGCACCAACGTGCCGCTGATGAACAATGCTAACTCGCATGATCTTCCGAATGCCCACGTTTGGTTTGCTGACGGCATGTGCGCTGGTCGCCAGCGCACCGCTGGCATGTAGTTCAGGAAACGGGACGGCGGCAACAGGCGCCATCGCGCACGGCGGCACGGCAGGTGCGTTCGGAACTCCCGGCACAGCCGGCACGTCGGGCAGCAGCGGAGGAACATCGGGCGCGACAGGCGCAGTTGGTGCGTCGGGCGGGGCGGGCGCAGGTGGCGCATTGGGCGGGGCGGCGAATGGTGCGGGCGGGCAGGGGGACGGCGGTGGTGGTGGTGCCGCTGGCGGGGCCCTGGGCGGTGGGGCGGACGCTGGCGCCGACAGTGGAGGGACCGTCAAGGTCTACGATCTGAAGAGCGACTGGAGCGATACCCAGAACCCGAACGGCGCCTGGGCGATCATGATCGGAACGACCCTCGCCAAGAACCTGCCCAGCTGGATCGGCGAAACAGGGCAGAACTCGTATGTCACAGCGGCAAACGGCATCGGGCACATCCCGGTGCTACTCAAAGTTTCGGCTAGCAACTTCGAAGGCAAGCTCGCGCAGAAGGGCGACCTCGTCGTGCATGCGCAAGACGAGGGCGGCGGTCCCGGTCTTGGCCAAGCGCGAATCGTGTGGACTGCCCCGTCCGCGGGGACCGTCGACGTTGATGCCGCATTTTGGCTCGCGCGAACGTCGCTCAAGCGCAAGGACATTTACGCCGTCACGGTCGCCGGCGCCATGAAGGGAATGGGCGACGTCCCATCCAACATGGGCGTCACGCGCGACTCCCCGGCAAAGTTTTCGCAGAAGGGGCTGCCGATTGCTCAGGGGCAAACCGTCGAGCTGCAGATCTCGCGCGCTCTGACTTGCGACGCTTGTTCATCACCCCCCTGCGACGGCAAGCAGGGCCCCACGTGCGCCGAGTTCTGCGATTACACGCTGAAGATCACGCACACCGGTCAGTAGCCCTCAATCGTGCGAACGAAGTATCTACTGTAGTCACGCGGAAGTGCAGAAGATGGGAGGCACGGTCCCGATGCTTTGGGGCGTCGCCGCTTTGCCGCGCCGACCGAGGTCGCTGAAAAGGCGATTACTTTTGCGCTCGCCCTCCCTTTTCCAAGTGAGCACCCAGCGGAGGTACACATGCCCACTTTGCCTCGATATTTTCTGTACACGTCCACTCTTGTTGCTGGAGCAGCCGGATGCTCCGCAACCGACCAGACTCCGATGGCGCAGACAGGCGTTGGGGGCAGCAGCGCGGGTAGCGCTGGTTCGACGGGCAGAGGCGGCGAGTTCACGGCCGGAACTGGCGGAAGCGGCATTGCTGGCACGGGCGGTCGAGCCACGAGCGGAGGTGCGAGTGGGACCGGCGCTGGTGGAAGCGGCATTGCCGGCGTGGGCGGTCAAGCCACGAGCGGCGGCGTGAGTGGCACCGGCACTGGCGGCGACATCTCCACGGGAGGTCGGGCCGGAACGGGCGGTATGACGAGCACAGGCGGTTCAGGGGGAGGCGTGCCAGCCCCCGGTTGCGGGAATACGGCCGCAGCCAAGGGCGCGCAGAATTTGACGATTCAAGTGGCGGGAAAGGCGCGCACGTATTTGCTCTTCGTGCCGAACGGTTACGACGCGACAAAGCCAATTCCACTCATCTTCGCGTGGCACTCCGCCGGGGCCTCCGGCGCGGAGTCACGCAAATATTATAAGTTGGAGCCTGCCACCGGTGACGGAGCGATCATCGTCTATCCGAATGGCTTGAATGGCGGCTGGGATGTGTCTGCCAATGGTGTCGACATGAAGTTTTTTGATTTGCTCCTGGAGTCGATATCCAAGGATTACTGCGTCGACCAAGCGCGCGTCTTCAGTACCGGCTACAGCTTCGGCGGGATCATGAGCAACTCGCTGGCGTGCGACCGTGGCAGCAAGCTGCGCGGATTCGCGCCAGTGGAGGGCGCATTCTTTGATGGCGCCAAGAGCTGCCCGACGCCAGTTCCTGCATGGATCGTTCACGCAAGTAATGACCCCACCGTCAGTTTTGCGTCCGGCCAGGCTGCGCGAGATATCTGGCTCAAAACCAACGGCTGCAGCACGATGACGATGCCGACCACCCCCAGTGAGTGCGTGGCCTACCAGTGCACGAAGGCGCCAGTGGTCTGGTGTGTCCACACCGGCGGCCACATCTGGCCCAGCTTTGCGTCGAAGGGTGTGTGGGCGTTCTTCTCGAGTCTGTAGCTGGCCCTCGCGTCATCCTGGCGAAGAATCGGGCGTTTGCTGCTGATCGCGAGCGCCCGAGACAATGGTGTGCATCGGTAGCAAGCGCGCCGGCCCGTGCTGAGCTGCTCTCGCGCTCGTCGACTCAGCAACCGTCGCGCTCGATGGCAGCGAGACGTCGTCCGTCCGTCTGGTTTCAGCGAAGAAGCAAGCCTCGCCCAGCGATCCTCAGCCGTCCGCGAGCAGGAAGTCGTCGATCGTGATTTGTGCGCCGGCCGATACGCTGACCGTGCATGTGCCACCACTGATGGTAATCGGGCCGGACTTGACGTTCGCAAAATCGTTGCTTGCCGGTATGGGCGTCGTCGAGTCGGTGCCGCCGCACCCTTTGGCCATGAGTTGCCCGCCCGCGCCCTTCGCCCAGACAGACAAGGTGTAGGTCCCGTTCGGGATCGCGGTGGCCTGTTGTTCGAGTGTGCCGTTCGCGCTGAGCTGCCACGACCAGCGTCCGGTGTGGAACGCGGAAAGAACATTGTGTCCGTTGGTCGCCTTCCAGCCGACCGGGACGCTCACGCTCACGCGGTCTGCTTCGAACGAAGGATTGAGGACGTAGTTGTTGCCGTGCGCGACGGCCCACGTTCCCGCCGTCGCGTCGATCGTCCATTTGCTGAGGGAATGAAAATGTGGCGTCTTGCCGTCGAAAGAAATCGGCATCCACTGGTTGAACCCAATCCCGTTGCTCGCGTTGTTGGCCCAACGATCGCCGGCAAAGATGATCGTCGTCGATTGCGTCCCCTGTACGCTGATGAAGAAGCCGGTTTGGGTGACATGGCTGTAGTCGAATTGCGTCCCGTCGAGGACGAATTCAGCGGACCACGGTCCCTTGACGCTCGTGGCTGACACGCAATAGGTCTGTGACGAGTTCCAGCCGTGCAGATCCGATGAGCAGTAGTAGTACGTGCCCATGTATTTGAACATGCAATTGCCTTCGCGGCCGCCACCGGAATAGACCGGGATTGCTTGTTCCACGGCCAGGAAGTCCGAGGCGCGCAGCGGCGACAAGTAACGGTGTGATCGACCGTTGCTGCTGGAGGCGACGAGGTAGGCAGTGCCGTCGTCGTCTTGAAACATCGTTTGATCCCCGGTGCCTCCGTTGGCGATTCCGGGAAGGTTGGTTTGCACGTTGTTGTAAACGAATGGTCCCGCGGGCGAGTCGCTGGTCGCGAAGTAGAGGCCGCCGCCCCCTTGCGCAACCAAGACATATTTCTTGCTCGCGGCATGATAAACGACGCCGAGCCGCCCGAACCATCCGCCCATGTTCGCCGGCTTTGACACCGTTTCGGCCTTCCAATTGACCAGATCCTTCGACGAGTACGTGGTGATGGCTTGTGAAGAAGGGGTTCCCATGGCGTAGCTCGCGTCGTTGCCATAACTCACGCCGTACCAGTAGTACGTGTCACCGACGCGCAGCGCGCCGCCGCCCTGTGAATAGATATTTTTGCCGGTGGTGTCTTTCCAGAAGGTGTCGTTTACGATCGTCGCCCCGCCAGTGCTGACCGGCGGAGCGCCCGCGGTTGCATCGCCGCCCTGCGAAGCGCCTCCGCCTCCGCTACCACCCCCGGCTCCTCCGAGCGCTTCGTTACCACCTGTGCCCGTTGGATCCGGCGGCGAGGTCTGCCCCCCCGTTGTGGTGTCAGTTCCGCCAACTCCTTCGTTGCGCGTACCGGCTGTGGCTCCACTGCCGCTGTTTCCGCCCGTGCCGCCGACGGCTGCTGTCCCGTCGCCCGCACCTGCACACGCACCAGTGAGCAACAGGGTGAGGAGGCTGGCAGGCGCAACCCTATGCCACGACGCCAGGGAGTGATGACCGCTGCGCTGGAAAGGTAACATTGGACTCTCCGTCTATTCGTCGCGGGGCCATTTCGAGAAAGATGGTCGCTGCACGACATGCTCCTTCTTAAAAAGGGTTCCCCCGGCGCAGATCTTGTAGAAAGTCCGAGCTAGCTTTGATTCGTTCAATTGCCTCATCGTCGCGATCCGTGGCGTCGGGTTGGCCCACAATGAGGCCGCTCTTAGACCGGGCACGGCGTGTGTGGACGGTGATTGGGTTCAGTAAGGCACGGCACCCGGCCTGGCGTGCTCGCGTCTCTTTGGCGAGCTTGGGATTTCATGCGCTCCACGACGGTCGCGGTGCCCGTCGGCCGCCCGCGCGATTTTATTTCGGGGCGTTCGTGCGGGGATTCTACTTCGCTCGATGAATCTTTGCTTCGAACACCCTTTGTGAAGGCGTAATGGTGATCCAACCGCGCACCCGAGACATCATGACGAGCCACGTCCTCGAACAGCGACCGAAGAATTCTCGAATCTGGCGGCGGCTGTTGGCCGTGGCGCTGGCAGCCGGGCTGGGTGCCTGCAGCGGCGGGAGCCCCGGTGGGCCCGACACGGGCACGGGAGGGAAGCTCGGGTCTGGGGGTAGCGGTATAACCAGCGGATCGGCCGGACACGGAACGACCGGCGGAAGCATTGGGTCCGGGGGAACCTCCACGACGGGCGGGCAGTCGGGAGCCAACACGGCTGGCGGAACGATTGGCGCAGGCGGTACCATCGTCGGCGCGGGCGCGCTGGGCGCGACCGGTGGCGCAGGCGGCGCGGCGGGTGTGGGCGGAAACGCTGCCGGAGCTGCCGGAGCCGGCGGCGGTGGGCCTAATGAGACGCTGCACTTCTCCGGGCGTTGGAACGTGCAAAGTGGTCCGCGCGCCACGACTGTCAACAGCGGCAGCTACCTCACCGCGCAATTTACCGGCACGGGCATCACCGGCAAGTTCGACACCGCCGTCAATGACAGCTCGGATCTGCCGACGGTTGCGTGGAGCGTCGACGGCGCCACCACCTGGAGCGTCGCCGAGGTGAAGGCGACGCTGTCGATGGGCAGCAATCTTTCGTCGGGGACGCACACGATCACGCTGATCGCGCGCGGTCTGGACGAGAACAAGAACCGATGGTCGCCGCCGCTCGCCTCTAGCATCACGTTCCTCGGCTTCGACGTGACCGGCGGGGCGCTGGTGGAGAACGCGCGGCCGGCCCAGCCGAAGCTAGAAATCCTGGGCGACAGCATCACGGAAGGGGTCATCGTTCAGGGCAGCTCTTATATGGGTCACACCGGGCAGTGCTGGAAGAACGACGCCGTCTATTCATATCCGACGCAGAGCGGGCGGGCGCTGGGCGCCGACTACCGGCAGGTGGGGTTCGGCTATCAGGGGCTGCTCAAGACCGGCGACGGCGGTGTCCCAGCCGCTAACGACTCGTTCAACTGGTTCTACAAAGACGTGCCGCGCGACAGCTGGCAGGCCGACATGGTCGTCATCAATCAGGGGACGAACGACTCGTCTCAGCCGGCGGCGACGTTCAAGACCGCCTATTCGACGTTCCTGGCCACCATCCGCAAGGCTTACCCCAACGCGAAGATCGTGGCGCTGCGACCCTTCAACGGCGCGCAGGCGGCGCAGATCCAGGCGGCGGTTAGCGCGGCGGGAGATTCACGGATGTTCTACGTCGATACGACCGGCTGGGTAGGCACGGGAGACTTCAGCGACGGCCTGCATCCGAACGTGCAGGGGAGCAGCAAGATCACTACCCAGCTGGTCGCTGCCATCAAGAAGATCGGTTTTCCCTGAGCGCCCGAAGGACGGAACTCGGTGCAACTCTGACACCGAAGCCCTTCATTGCCCGAAATGGGGCCGGCTACGGCACTCTGCTGGGCGGAGGGTTCGCGACGAATGCCTGGTACAAGGCGTCTTGATCCGCCGCCGCACATGCCGAGCTGGCGAACGTCACCAACGCGGTGTCCCACGCGCCCAGCGCGACGACCGGTACGCGCACATTGGCCTGCACGAGATCGTCGAGCGTCGCCTTGCCCAATATGTCGAGTTGGTCGCCAACGTCGATGCGTGCGGGCGATGAGCCCTTGGATCGAGCGAACGCGATCTGGCCGCTCCTGGACGCCGCGATGGTCAAGAAATCCGTCGCCGAGGTGGGATGCGGCGGAGTCGCCGGCATGCCGAGCACATCGATCCCGTACGAGAACAAATCCGCGGCGCCGGGCGCGCCCGTCTCGCCGAAGTCCACGCCGGGCGTCCAACCGAGCGCCGTCCAATAGCCCTTCACCCAGTCGCCGTGAATGAACATCGCGGCCTTGCCGGCTTGAACTGCGTCAGCGGCGTCGGTCCAAGCAAAAGCATGGCCGTCCGGGCGAATACTGGCGGCGTCCGCGTTGATGTACTGCGTGAGGATCGTGCCCAAGGTTTTGATCGAATCTTGGAGCGGCTGGCTGATTTCAGGGTCCGTCACCGATTTGGCCGCCGTGATGAAGTCTTTGAATACTGCCGAACCCATCGTGCCTTGCACGACTCCCATGAACAGCTCACGCACGACCCAGCCATTGTTGTGGCCGGTCGCCAGCGCTATCGGCGTGACGCCAGCGCTCTGCAATGAAGCGCAGACTTGCAGTAGCTCGGGGACCGTGGTGGGCGGAGTCAGGTCGTTCGCCGTGAATAAAGTCAGATTGTAAAAGAACGCGCTCTCGCGCGGCACGTCGATCGGCACGGCTTGAATATGTCCGTTGATCGTCACTGCCTGCAGAACCTCGGGCAGAAACGCGGCGCTCACAGCGGGATCCGAGAATACGCTGTCGACTGACTCGACTTGGTTTGGATGAGCCGTCATGAAGGGCCCGAGATCTTGAGTATTCAATTGGAAGACATCGGGGAAGGCGCCCGACGTGAACGCAGTATCGAGGTTGGCGCGCGAGGCCGCCTGAGACGCATCTCCGCTGTCGTCCACCAAGCTCATGGGATGCGCGCTCTTGTAAGCGTCGATCAGGCCCTGCAATGCTTGCGCCTCTCCCGGCGCGACCCACCAAGTATAGAGCTGGACGGGCGGAAGCGCCTGCGTTTGCCCGCCTGCGCCGGCGGCGTCACTGTTCGAGCTGCTGCTGCAGCTCACGCTACCAAGCAACAGGCTGCCGCAAAGAACACACGATCTGCAAAGGACGCTGCGCATTTTTTCCTCGAGTGCCGTAAGAGTTGGGGAGCCAGCGCTTGCGCGAAAGGTCGCGCGCTGAACGCTCGTGCGCCACTCGAAGCGCTGCGCTGGAACGTACCCGCGAACATCCAGGGGTGACGTCGACACGAGCGAGGCGCGGCCTTGGCACGATACTGATTTCGACCAGTTTCGAACTATCTTAAGTCGTGCGCTTTGAAAAGCGCGGCTTACAAGAACGCTCGGCAGGAGTGGAACGTCACAGACGCACAAACAACCACCTGGCGCCCTGCGCGCCGTGATCGCCGAGTCGCACATCGAAGAGTGAGTGACATCGGCCGTCGTCGGAAGGGGCGCGAACCGCCGAACGCTTTACCAGCGCCGAAGCAGGCCGAGCCCGACGCTGCTGCTGCCGGCGACGAACAGCGGTTGTACGCGTGGGGTCTGTGCGTGCTCGGTTGCGGCGGAATCCGAACCGCCAGTGAGCAAGAACACCGCGCCGAGCGCGAGCCCGGCGATGCCGACGCCAAAGCCGATGTCGCTCACGAACGCGAGGTTCTTGCCGCTGCTCGCGGCGGACAGTCCGATGTCGTTGCACTCGGCGCCGCTGCAGTTGCCGCTCACCGTGTGCTTCTTGCTTAAGACGAGCACGCCCGTCACCGAACCGACCGCGATGCCGGCGAGCCCAATTCCGCCTGCGACGTAGGCGGCTGTTTTGTGGTTTGTGCCGCGGGCGGCAGGCGTGGCTGCGCCGTGATCGGCGGCGCTCGATGTGGCGGGCGGCGCGGCAGCGGGCGCGCCGTTCGCCGGGACGTCATTGGCGCTGCCGACTTCGAGCGGCACGCGTTTTTGATCGTTCAATTGGATCGACACGCGCGTTTCGCGTTCCGTCGCGCCAGGAGCGTGGGTGACGATCACATATTCGCCGGGATCGATGGGCAGGGGTAAGCCGAGCGCTGCGCCCTTCAACACCTCGCCGTTGCGCGTCACGAAGGTGCCGCGCGGGGCATTCGCCGGCAAGTCGAGCGTCAAGGTCGGCACGGTGGGCTTGATCTTCTTGAGCTGCGCGCGCGCGATCTCGACGCGGGCCTTGTGCCGCGCTTGCTGATCGGCGGTGAGGCGCGACACGAGATCCACGTACTCTTGATATTCTGCGGCGGCGCTCGCGACTTTGCCCCAACGCGCGTTGCACTCGGCCAAAGTAAAGAGCGTGCCCGGGCGCGGATCGATGCGCTGGCTCTCTTCGATCGCCGGGCAGGCGCTGTCGAAGCGGTTTGCTTCCATGTCGGCGACGCCCTTTTCGAACAGCGCGCCGGCCGTGGCGCTGTCCTCAGCCGCCGCGCGCGCAGCAATGAGCGCGAACGCGCTCGACCACGCCGAGACCAGAGCCAGCCGTCGAAACCACATTGCTCCGAGGATCGCCCAGGTCTCCCGAGCTTGGCCAGCAAAATCACGGTCTCTTGCGATCGAAGCGGTGTAGGCTCGGGGCGTGCTCGGGCAGCTCGATCTCGCGTCCCAGTCCCTGTTTGCGGGGCGCTATCGCGTGCTCAGGCGCATTGCCGCCGGGGGCATGGGCGCGGTGTTCGAGGTGGTGCACCTGGAAACGCAGCGCCGCCGCGCATTGAAGGTGATGCTGCCGGAGCTTTTGGCCAATCGCCAGCTGCGGGAGCGCTTCCAGATGGAAGCGCGCATCACCGCCAACGTCGACAGCGAGTACATCGTCGACGTTTTCGACGCGGGCATCGACGATGCGACGGGCATGCCGTTTTTGGTGATGGAGCTCCTGAACGGAGAGGACCTGGCCAAAGTCTTGGAGCAAAACGGCCCGTTCACGCCCGAGCAGGTCGTCGCCTATCTGCGTCAAGTCGCGAGCGCGCTCGACAAGACGCACGCGGCCGGCATCGTGCACCGCGATCTGAAGCCCGAGAACCTATTTCTCACGCACCGTGAGGATGGCACGCCGCGCGTGAAGATCCTCGATTTCGGGATCTCGAAGGTCGTCACCGAAGCGAGCACGGGCGCCAACGCCACGCGCGGCTTGGGCACGCCGCTGTACATGGCACCCGAGCAAGTGCTGGCGCAAACGGTGAGTCCGGCGACGGATTTGTACGCGCTCGGGCTGATCGCTTACACCCTGCTCGTGGGCGTCGCGTATTGGCAGCGCGAGGCCGAGGCGTTCGACAACCCGATCACCTTCGTGGTGCACACGAGCAAAGGCGCGACGGATAGCGCGCTGGCGCGCGCCGCGCAGGTCGGCCATTTACTGCCGCCCGCGTTCGACGCCTGGTTTCGTCGAGCCACGAACCTCGACTCTGCAAACCGCTTTCGCAGCGCGGCCGAGCTCGTGCGCGAGCTGGCGGCGGCGCTGGGCGTCGCCGCCAACGCCGCCCTGCCGTTCGGACCCGATTCGACGGGCTCGGCTGTGCGCGTGGGCCCTTTGCCCAATGCGGAGACGATGATCGCGCGGACCGCGCCCGGCACCGAGCTCGACCGCCCGAGCACGCTGTCCGGCGGAGCGCAGCGGAAGAAGACCGCGCTCTGGCTCGGCATCGCCGTCGCGGGGCTCGCGCTCGCTGGGCTCGTGACCGCGGCGCTGCTGCGCGCTCGTTCGTCCGCCGGCTCGTTTGCTGCGGAAGTGAAGTCATCGGCCGCAAATCCCGTTCCGGGCTCAGCCAGCGTGACGGTGGCTGTGGCCGCGCCGCTTTCGAGCGGCAACACGGTCGCCAATGCCGCCGTCACCGCGGAAGGTCGCGAGCCGCCTCCGCCGCCCACGTCGAGCGCGACCAGCGCGGCCAAAGCGAGTGCAAAAACCGCGAACGGGCAACGCAAACTCCCGCCCGCAAAAACTGCGGCAGGCTCGGCGCCCATCGCACCCGCGCCCAAGTATACGCGCGACTGATTGCCTGTGGCGCGGCGCGTCGATATGATCCGTGCGACATGAAGTGGTCCCGAGCGGTTCGATGGCTGGCGGCGTGCAGCGCGACGCTGGCGACTTGGGGCTGCGCGCAAATCGCCGGGCTCACCAGTGATTATCACTTGGCAGATGGCGGAGTGGGCGGCGCGACGGGCGAAGGCGGCGGCGCAGAGGCCGCGAGCGGCGGTACCGAACCGCGGGCGGGCGCAGCAGGCGCCAGCGCCGGTGGCGCGCCGACCGGCGGCGCCGCGGGTGAGAGCGGTGGCAGCGGACCAAGCGGCGGCAGCAGCCCGAGCGGCGGCACGAAATCCAAAGGCGGCGCCGGCGGAGTCGCGGGCACCACAGGCGGGGCGAGCGGCGCCGCGGGCGGTGGAGTCGCCGGAGCGGCCGGTAACTCCGCACAGGGGCCGGTGCGCATCGGCTACTCTGAGTTTCACGATTCAGCGGCCGGCAACGACAACGCGAGCTCGCACTTGGCGAGCGCCACGTTCACGAAGCCCCTCGGCACGGCCAAGGGCGATTTCATGCTCGTCTTCTTCGGCGCGGACCATGCGCTCATGAACCTCTCGGGAACCGATTTGAGCGGCCGCGGCTGGACGCTGGTCGACCAACACGAAGGCCTCGGTACCGACGGCCAAGGCACGTACTTGATGTACAAGTTTGCCGGCGCTGCCGAGCCGGATCCGATCGTGTTTGCCGACATCAACTCCGTCCCGAGCGGGAACGGCGTGCAGGGTTTGTTATCGGTGTATCGCGGCGTCGACCCGGCCATGCCCGTGAACGCCTATGAAGTGAGCGTCACGCCGATGGGTCAAGAAAACATCACCCTGGTGTCGACCCCCACGCCCGCGATCACGACGACGGTTGCCGGGTGCTTGCTGATCGCCGGCCTTTCGCCGGATAGCGCGATAGATGCCCCCGTGGTGACCTCCTGGCCGAGCGGCTTCCCTGACACGCTGAGCGTGAACAATCCGCCCCATCCCTATCCAGGCGGCTGGGCGAACATCTACGTCGCCGAAGGTCATGTGGCCGCCGCGGGCACCGTCGCGGCGTCGCATTTCGCTTGGACGCCGACGCTTGCCACGGCCTACTACGGCTCGCTCTCGTTCGTGATCGCGCTCGCACCCGCGCCCTGAGGGGCCTCGCGAGTCGGCGCGAAACCGCGGCCTTCCGCCAGAATTCAGCGAAAGGGTCGCTTGTTCATGATTTCGGCCGCGAGTAACGAGCCCATTTCTTCGAAATCGGTCGGCTCGACCTTTTTGCCGAAGGAAACTCCGGACTCCACCGTGCCTTCAGCGAGCGCTCGTTTCTGCGTGTAGTCCCAAACCAAAAAGCGGCTCTCACAACGTGCGTTGTGGCTCGAATTGACGGTTCTCCCGCCGTTCGAGTCGGTCGTCTCGGTCGTCATGATCCAGCTGCTGTAGTCGAGCTTGCCGATCACGACCGCGATGTCCGCTTCTAGCCCGAGGCGTTGCAAGAGCTCGCGTTGCGGCACTTCGTAGCGCACCTTGCCGTCGACGGTGACGTTCATGAATCGTTCCGGGTCTGCGAAGTACTCGGGCCAACGCACGGCTTGCAGCGTCACCAAACTCGCGCCGCGGCCGATCTCTTGAGCCGCCTTCTGTGCGCTACTTTGGCTCGCGTCATAGAAGTCTTCCAGCGCGATCAGCTCGTCGCTCGGGCCCGGGTACTTTTGACCGAGCTGGCGAATGTCCGCAATTTCGAGCGGAATGCCCTGCTCCTTGCCGATCACGGAGACCGAATAGGGAGCGAGCAAAATGCGCTTTTGCGAGAGCTCCTGCGGCTGAAAACTAGGCAAAATTTGCCGTTCAGAGCTGGCGAATGAGCCGCCGCACGCGGCCAGAGAGGAGAAAATCGAAATCCAGAGACAGCGCTTGAGCACGTTTGAATACTCCAGGGTGATTGGCCAATTGCCGGGCGAAGGCATCAATGAGTTTCCGGGTAGTCCGAGGGGCGATAGACGACGCCGACGCCCATTTCGAGCGTCTTCAGCTGGGGATAGCCATCGGCGTATGCGGAACGAGATGTCGAAGAGACGAGCGGGACGAGATAGGAAGCGGCCAGGTTGGCCGTGAGCGACACATTCCCGAGCAGGCGATAAAATTCGAATTTGACTCCGCCGGATCCGGACACGCCGAACAACTCGTCGAGCGGTAGACTGTTTTGCTCGCTGCCCCCGAGCTGGCCGCGGATCCAAGTGGCGCCGCCCTCCACGAACGGCAAGACGCTGAGCCCGATGGCGGGCACGGCGGCGATTTCGTAGCCCAACCCGCCGGCAACCGTTACATCGAGCGCGAGACTACTCGAACCAATGAAGTCGAAGCTGGACGCAAGCGTGGGGCGGAGCTTGGAGCCGCTCGCTGCTTCGAAAAAATAGCGCGATTCGAAGCCCCACGAGGTGTACCCACCGGGGCTCCACACTTGTTTCTGCATCAGGGCGGCGCGCGCGCGATCGGCATCGCTCGGGCTGCCTCCGAGCGCCACGCCGTGCCTGAGCGCGAACCCGAACGCGCGGCCTCGGCTCTTCCCTACATCCACGACGCGCTCGCCCTCCCCGCTCTTCCAGACTTGGAGCTGGGCTCGATCGCCGTCCACGTCGTGGACCCTCGCGTACCCCGAACGGGTGCCGTCTGCCGATTCGAATTGGAAATAGTCGCCGTTCTCTACGCCCCGCAGCGAGGAGAGCGCGATCGAGCCGTCCGAGAGCAGGCGCGGACGCACGCGAAAGGCAGCGTGATCGCGCAGCGCCGGCAAGAGATCTTCGGCCGCTTTGAGCAGAGCCAGGCGAGTCGCGAAGCGGGTTGCCGCGCGGTCCTCAATCGTTCCGTCGACGGAGA
>Ga0068855_100003169_pt1 | contig 20134 bp, 14 predicted proteins | sample KBSCornC52_FD_66592 | JGI IMG/M metagenome (GOLD analysis project Ga0068855, IMG submission 66592) | Corn rhizosphere microbial communities from Kellogg Biological Station, Michigan, USA - KBS Corn C5-2 | ecosystem: Host-associated > Plants > Roots > Rhizosphere > Soil ...
ATAGACGCCGTTGTAATTCGCTGCCTCGATCTTCTATTCGTTTGTCACCAAAATACCCCGCATAATTTACTCCGATCATCCCGCTAATATCCACTTTTTATTTGTGGGTACACGGTAGCTGAATTCAGGGGAGGCCGGGAGGGGTAGACAACGAAGGCTGGCGGGGGGTATTACACCCTGCTTCTGTTCAATACCGTGATTTCCGCCTTATGATACACATTTGAATGCGGCAGCACGCTTTTGGTAAGCCATACGTTGCCGCCAATAATGCTATCGTGCCCAATAATTGTCTCGCCACCCAAAATGGTTGCGCCGGCATAAATTACCACATTATCTTCAACCGTGGGGTGGCGCTTGCTGAAGGCCATATTTTTTGATACGCTTAACGCGCCAAGCGTTACGCCCTGGTATAACTTTACGTGTTTGCCAATTTTGCAGCTTTCGCCAATAACAATGCCTGTGCCGTGGTCTATATAAAAATATTCGTCAATTTCGGCGGCGGGGTGTATGTCGATACCGGTTTTCGAGTGCGCCCATTCGGTAAGGATACGGGGCAGCAGGGGCACATCATGCCTGTATAAACTATGCGCCAGGCGGTAAAACGATATGGCAAAAAAGCCAGGATAGGTGCGGATCACCTCAAATTCGCTTTGTGCAGCGGGGTCGCCGTTAAAAATTGCCTGGATATCAGTATTCAGTAATTGATATAAAGCGGGCAGCTGTTCAAAAAAAGCCTGCGCAAGCATTTCGCTGTTGCAGTTTTGGCAAGCCTTGGTAGCGTTTAAAATATGGGTAAGCTCATTTTCGAGCATTAAAAACTCGTCCTTCAATCGTTGCAGATCAACATAATCCTGTTTGGATTGCTCGGGGAATAACAAACGAATTACACGCAACGCCCATGCCGTAATTTCCCTATTCGACGGAACAGCATCAACGTGCTGATGTTTTTCAAATATTTCCCTGTAAAATTGATCGTCCATTTTAAGTTTAAAGCCTTAAGGCAGTGGTTTAAAGTCGAAAGTTTTATCCTGGTCGCTCGCGTAGTCTTAAATACTTAAAGCACTGGATTTCTTTCAGGTTACAAGTTTATATAAAAGAATGTTGTTTATATGTAAAAAGACGAATTGTTGCTTTTTTTTGAGATCATCGGCCTAAGATCGGCGATTAATTGTAAATTTCCTTTTTAAACCAAATCCTTCCAAAGCAGTCCTTTTGATAAGCCAATAATCCTTAAATAACTAACAATGCAACGCCGTTCATTTGTAAAATCATCCATATTAGCGACCGCCGTGGGAGCCATGGCCCCCAAAATTGGTATGTCGACAGAAAAATCAACTAAAGAAAGCACTGAGTTTTACGAGCTCCGGGTGTATTCATTAAAAACCGAGGGCCAGCAAAGGCTGATCGAAGATTACTTTAAAAATGCGTTTATCCCGGCGCTAAACCGTGCGGGCAGCAAAAATGTCGGCGTATTTACGGAGTTACAGCCAGCCCTGCAAACAAAGGTATATGCCTTTATTCCGTACGCTTCATTAGAGCATTTTTTAACGGTAGAAGAAAAACTGGCTGCCGATGCTGTTTACCAACAAGCAGGTGCAGCCTATTTAAGCGCTCCGGCAACAGCACCAGCTTACGACAGGATTGAAAGCTCCTTACTTAAAGCATTTGCACACATGCCCAAAATGCAGGCTCCTGCGCAAAAGCCACGTATTTTTGAATTGCGGCGCTATGAACATGCCAGCGAAAACGCCGGAAAAAAGAAGTTGGAGATGTTTAACGATGCCGGCGAAATAGATATTTTTAACCGATTAGGATTTAACCCCGTGTTTTTTGGCGAAACGCTTATTGGCGGCATGCGACCCAATTTAATTTATATGATCACTTTTGATGACATGGAAGCGCATGACAGCCATTGGAAGTCATTCGGTGCCGACCCGGAATGGAAGAAAATAAGCGCCATCCCTGATTATGCGGATGCCAAGCTGGTATCGCGCATTACATCCACGATGTTAAGCCCGGCAGAATTTTCTCAAATTTAATGTATCAAATTAGTTTCATTATTTGTTTGTGTAATTAATACACTTATATTTACCTCCACCAATCAATAAACTTATGACTTCCAGAAGATCATTCCTAAAGACTTCGGCTGTACTTTCCGCCGGATTATTAATGGCGCCAAACCTGTTTGCCTACGATAAAAAATATATCGGCCTGCAACTGTACACCGTGCGCGATCACATGAGCCAGGACCCTGCTGCAACGTTAGCCAAAGTTGCCCAGATAGGCTTTAACACCGTTGAAGGCGCTACCTACACGGGCAGCGAAAAATTTTATGGAATGGATCCCGCTACTTTTTCAAAGCTTTTGAAAGATAACGGATTGTGGATGCCAAGCAGTCATTACCGCCTTGGCGAAGATAAAACTAACGGACAGGATACACAGGGCACCTTAATGCACGACTGGCAACGCGCTGTTGATGACGCCGCAGCCGTAGGCGTAAAATACATGGTATGCGCCTGGTTATCGCCTGATGAACGTGGTTACATCCCCCACTATTTGCAGGTTGCCGACCAGTTAAACAAAGCAGGCGAGATCTGCAAAAAATCGGGCATACAGCTTTGCTACCACAACCACGATTTTGAATTTATACCACAGGATGGCAAGCTCCCTTACACCGCCATGTTAACCCATACCGACAAGGACCTGGTAAAAATGGAAGTTGACCTTTACTGGTTGACCAAAGCCGGTCAGGACCCGGAAGCATTGTTTAACCAATATCCGGGCCGTTTCCCGCTGTGGCACATGAAAGATATGGACAATACGCCAAACAAAATGTTTACCGAAGTAGGCAATGGCATTATTGATTTTAAGAGCATCCTGAAGCACCAGAAAAAAGCAGGCCTGCAATATTTCTTTGTTGAACAGGATGTTTGCCCGGGCGACCCTTACGACAGCATAACCAAAAGTATCACCTATATAAAAGGAAATTTAGTTTAAAAATCTCTCAAATCAATCAACTCTGGCCGGGCTTTCGTTTGAAAGTCCGGCTTTTTTATTGCCTCCTATGTCTGCCCTGCGAGCAGCTACTGCGTACCTGAATCTTTTCAAGAACCCCAGCAGGGTTCAAAGTCGGTAGAATTACTGTGCCGTAGGCACTGAACTTAGCCGACTAGCATTTGTACCCCGTAAATAGTTCACTATGTATTGCACCTCTGGCGCAAAATGGTTTGCTTGCGTAATTTTCTACCGACCTTTTGCACCTATGGTGCATTTTTGACCCGCAATTGAAGACGCGGGTAGGTGGTAACGACATATCTTTTCATTAAAACATCGGATAACTCACAGGTTCGGGTTTCGGTTTCCCCGTTATCAAAGCCTCAATTTCGGGCAATATGGCCAGCTGAACTTCATGCAGCGGCTTGCCGGCCTGCTGCAGTTTTTGCAATTGCTCATCTTTATTACCCTCGCCGTTCAGGGCCTGCAAACCGATAGTTGCTACGGTAGCCAGGTTATCCGAAAGATCATTTATTTTTTGCAGATAGGGCGAGTTTACCGCCAAAGCGTCAAACCGGGCTTTGTTATTTTGCCAGCGCTGCAATTGATACTTTATTTGCTGCAGGTCCCCGGCGTTATGGTCCTTTAAATACTCTGCAACCGTTTGCCTGAAATACCAGCGTGTTTCCGATTCGGCGTGCGCCACATCGGCAATACCTACCATCGGGGTAGCCAAATTGGGGCGCGGGCCGTTTGCGCCGAGCATCCCGGTCATTAGCCGTCTGTAACCCTTTATTTGCGTATAAACATTGGTCAGCGTTATCATGGTGTTCAGGTCTTCATCGTTCACCCAGCGCGAAAGGATTTTGATGTAATTGCCATATTCGTTAATGGCACGATCATTCAGCTCAAAATCAGTGTTCCATAGCCTGCGGTACATATCGTCAACATCCCTTACATTCGCCGCCGACCATAACCGTTCGGCAATAGCCGCAGTGCGTGGCCATACGCGCAGCTCCTCGTTATCGCCGTTAACCGACTCGGCCCACATGGCGGCTTCCGCGCCAAGGATACCCCTCTCGGCATCGGCCTGGCTTACATTTGCCGAAACGGGATCGGCTAAGTAATGGATGTAAGAGGGGAAATACATATCGAGGTAGTATCCGCTTGATATGATCAGCTGGTTATTGTGTTTAATTATTTTATTGGAAAGGGTATCAACCGATGTTGGCTTCCATTTTTGGATGATGACATCGGAGGACACAGAGGGATTAAAGGTTTCTTCCCAGCCAATGATCCTTTTGTTATATTTTTTAGCGATGGTACGCAATCGTTCTACAAAATACGCCTGCAAGTCGTCGGTTGTTTTAATGGCTTTAGCCTTCATAAAGGCCATAATAGTCGGGTTTTGCTTCCAGGCCACGCCGTTGTTTTCATCGGCGCCGATATGGAGGTAAGCATCAGGAAAGAGACCTGCCATTTCTTTGAAGAATCCATCAAAAAAAGTGTAAGTGCTTTCTTTTGTTGGGTCGATGGTTGGTGTTGGGGTGTCGTTAATTAATTCCATGATAGCCCCCAGGTTAATGTTCTTAAGGCTGTCGATATTATACCGCCGCGCCGGGGTATAGTTAGCGGGATAGCTCGCCAGGAACGGATAGCCGGCCAGTAAACTGGTGCAATGTCCCGGCAGGTCAAATTCAGGCACAATGATGATACCCCTGTCATGCGCGTAATTCACCAGTTCTTTTATTTGATCTTGCGTATAATACGATCCGTTTGAACCCAGTTGCTGCAATTTCGGATAAACCTTTGATTCAACCCGAAAGCCTTCATCATCCGACAGATGAAGGTGAAGCACGTTCATCTTCACAATGACCATGGCATCAACATTCCGTTTCAAAACCTCAAACGGAATAAAATGACGGGCCACGTCGATCATCAAACCGCGCCATTTAAACCGGGGATTGTCGCTGATTTCAACCAAGGGACAAAAATAGGCGCCGTTGCCCGGTTCAACCAGTTGGTATAAAGTTTCCAGGCCCCTCATTACGCCAATATCGGTTTTAGCATTCAGGGCTATTTGAGTTGATGAAATGTTGAGCTGATAACTTTCGTCCATGCCAATTTGCGCCGGAACCGTTTCATTGTAGTTGATATACAGCTGTGCGCCGGTTTTATTATCGGCGGCGGTAATAAATTGCTGCGGAAAAACCAGCGCCGTGCGTTTGCCCAATTGAACATAAAAGCGGTTAACCGCTGCAACCAGTTTTTCGCTGGCAGGGCCTTTTATACCGATAGTAAATTGGGTGGTGAATAAAAACTTCCCGCCGGTAATTTTAGTGGTTTGCGGACGCGGCATTAAATTAAGCGAATCGGGTGTTTGCGCCACGGCATAACAAATGGTGCAGCAGGCCAGCAACAGGGTGAAAACAGTGCGTTTCATATAGTTTATTATTAAATTCCTTTTATTTGGTTGAAAATGATTAGCCCTTTTTCGGTACAGATGCCCCTCAGGTAAACATCAATGGTATGCTTTACCAATTGTGCAGGGGCAAGTTTGTATTTTTTGTAAGTGGGATGCCGGGTAACCGACGCGTAAAGCACGCTAAGCGCTTCCAAAACCACAGCGGGTTTTAAATAGGGTAAAAAGTATCCCTCAGAAACACCTTTTGCTATGGCGGACAACAAAATCTTCACGGCGTTATGGCTGAAATTTTTAATGGCTTTGTCCTGCAATTCGGGGTAGTAATAATTTAAATCGTGGTAAAAGGCGTGGTTGGTACCAAAATCCGTTTCCATTGATTTGGCATAAATGGCACATAAAAAAGCAACGGGATTGGGTTTATCGGCAAGCATCTGTGTCATTTGTACATCCGCCTGGCTGTAATGCACTTTAAGGCATTCTTCCAGCAACGCTTCCTTATCAGCAAAATATTTGTAAACGGTTTTGGTAGAAATGCCCTGCGCCGATGCCAGCTTTTGCACGGTATTACTGCGGATGCCATCTGTCAAAAACTGCTTCAACGATGCTTCTACAATCTTTTCTTTCATGATAGAATTGGAAAATATTAAACAAATATAATTTTCCAAATGGAAAAAAGAAAATATTTAAGGAAAAATATTTTCTGTTAACAAATTGACTATTAATATGATTGAGCTAAATTAATCCTATCTATAAAACTTCAATAGTATTTTGATCAGGCCCACCGCCACTGTTGGCCGAACCTGCTGCAATGTAAATGTGGTGCTTGTAAGTCAAGGCACCGGTATCGTGCCGACCAGTAACCATGGGCGGCAGTTTTTTCCAGGTGCCCGTTTTCGGGTCATAAGCTTCCGCTTCATGATGCGAGTCCTTTTGGGCAGCGCTTTCGCCGCCGATGATGACTAATTGATTGTCATAAGCCACCGCATCCGTACCGGCGCGCAGGGTTGGCAGGTTGTTAGCGGAAGGCAACGTTTCCCAGGTTTTGCTTTTAAAATCGTAAACATCAATTTCAGGAACGGTTAGTGTTGCTATCTCCCGTGTTTTGAATGAGGTACGCCTGCCACCTGCCAGGTAAAGTTTATGGCCAATTACTACCGCGTTAAAGTGATCGCGGGCATGTGGCGCGTCGGGCAAAATTTGCCAGGCGCCGGTTTCGGGGTTAAACTCATCCATCCAGGTTGCAAAGCCATCCCAATGCCCATCCTGAATGCCGCAAACCAGGTATATTTTATTTTTGTAGATAACGGTGCCGCCCGAACCGCGCAATCTGCCGACCGGCATCGCTGGACCTACCTTCCATTCGTCTGTTTCGGTATTGTAGATGTAAATATTATCGAGCGGCTTTTCATGCGGAAACCGGCCATTCATGGCGCCAACTACGTAGATGAAGTTTTTATAGGCTACCGCCTGGAAATGGTTCAACTCAACCGGCGTGTTGCCTTTGTGCTGCCAGGTATTGGTTTTGGGGTTAAACACATCAACCGGTTTAATCCCCCGGCCGCCCACCAAATAAAACAGTCCGTTCACTTCTACAAAACTGCAATCTTCCCGTTTTTCGGGTAGTCCATTGGTTTGGATAATATGCCAGCCGGCAACATTTTTTGCGTTTGTAGTATCCTGTGAAAGGGCAATAGTCGGCAAAGCCAGCAGCAACAAACAGCAGATAATCCTGGTCATGATAATTGGTTTTGCTAAAAATAGCATAAATATTTACCAATTATAAATCCCGTGGCCTTTAATTTATCGTAAGTAATAAGGTGAGTTGATTACGTTATCCCGCCGCTTTAACACAATCAACTATGCTAACTTAATCAACTAACAAATACATGATCGTCATACTCATTTTCTTGGTGTGCCACTGGTTTCTGTCGCTGTTTTTCCAGACATTTTTTTTGCATCGTTATGCTTCGCACAAAATGTTCAGGATGAACGGAGCCTGGGAGAAAATCTTTTATTTTATGACCTTTATTTTCCAGGGATCATCATTTTTAAATCCCCGCGCTTACGCCATTATGCACCGCATGCACCATGCCTACAGTGATACCGAAAAGGATCCCCACTCGCCGCATTTTATTAAGGATGTGTGGGGATTGATGATAAAAACCAAAAATATTTACTTGGATTACCTGAAATATAAACTGGAACCTGAACCCCGGTTCTGCGACCGATACCCTACCTGGGCCGCCCTTGATTACATTGGCGACCTATGGATGACCCGCCTTGGTTTTGTTGCATTTTATATTGCGTTTTATATAGTTTTTGCGCCATATTGGTGGTTATATTTGTTACTGCCTGTTCACTTTTTTATGGGGCCGCTGCATGGCGCCATTGTAAACTGGTGCGGGCATAAATATGGTTATGCTAATTTTGACAATGGCGATCATAGCAAAAATATGCTGCCGCTTGATTTTTTGATGATGGGCGAGCTATTCCAGAACAATCATCACCAAAGACCAAACGATGTAAACTTTGCAAAACGCTGGTTTGAGCTTGACCCGTCGTATCCGGTAATCAGGCTGATGCACTGGCTGCACATTATAAAATTGAGGAAAATATGAGTTCAATAATTACTGCTTTAAAAATCCTTTTTGGTTTGCTATTTATCTGGATGTGCTATATGGTTATCAGCACAAGCCTTACCAGCAACCTATTTACGCAATGGGATTTTTTAGGATCGATACCCTGGATGCGGGCTACCCTGTGGGATTTTTACGCCAATGTAACGGTTATTTTTTTGTGGGTTTGTTATAAAGAAGATAACATTGGCGTTCGGTTACTGTGGCTGATCCTGTTAGTGGCTTTAGGCAGTATTGCCAGTTGCGCTTACGTGCTGATACAACTGTTTAAGTTGAAACGAGGCGAAGGATTAAAGGAATTTTTTAATAAATAATATGGAATTAATAACGCCAATTTTCGGCCCGGTATCGCTCGGGGTAATTAGCCTGCTGGTTTGCTGCCTTATTATGTTGTTTGTATGGATATGGGCGCATAACATAAAAAATGCGGGGGTTGTTGACATCTTTTGGTCGTACAATTTCCCGGTAATCGCCATCATCCTGCTGTTGCTGGCCCCCGGATTTGAAACACGCAAGCTGCTTATTTGCGGCATGGTCATCATCGCAGGCACGCGGCTGGGCACACATCTCGCTGTAAGGGTTTTAAAACACAAATACGACGAAGAGCCCCGCTATGCCCAACTGCGTAAGGAATGGGCGCCTCATGCCGAACGAAAATTATTCTTTTTCTTCCAGTTCCAGGCCATATCAAACGTATTACTGGCTATACCGTTCATCGTCGTTTCGCTTAATAAATCTACGAGCCTTTCGCCGTTTGAATATGCCGGCGCGGCATTATGGGTAATGAGCGTATTGTGCGAAGCTATTGCCGATGCGCAATTAGCCGCCTTTAAAAAGAACTCTGCCAACAAAGGCAAAGTATGCGATATGGGCCTGTGGGGGTACTCCAGGCATCCCAACTATTTTTTTGAATGGCTGATGTGGGTATCGTACTTTGTATTCGCGCTGGGCTCGCCTTATGGTTACCTGGGCATAATTAGTCCCGCTATAATACTATACCTGCTGCTGAAGGTAACAGGCATCCCGATGACTGAAGAGCAATCTATCCGCTCAAAAGGGGAGGCATTTAAAGCCTATCAAAAAAGAGTGAGCGCATTTGTGCCTTGGTTTAAGAAAGGGTAGAAATGTGTCGGGTCAGGTCTACCACCTATGAAAAATCCCGTTAATCCGATAATCCCGTAAATCATGGTTCAGACGAAAGCATTAGCGATAGAAGCGGATACCGGCCAAGTGGCTAAGGCTCGTGTAGTATGATCCGCTATATAGCTGAGCGGCCCGCTTCTATCAGCGGGAAATGCCCAAAAATAGCTTCACCTCATAAAAATCCCACCAATCCTCTAATCCCATGAATCCCGGTTCAGCCAACAAACTCAAAAAAAACAATTTCATCAATCCATTGTCACCACAAAAACGTAATTTCCTGAAAACATATTAATACATTTAACAAAACAACCCGGCAAAGGCCGCCCTGCTCACGATGTGGTACGACAAACTGATTGAACAAAATAAAGTCCCTGATTTTTTATTGCGTAAGGGCATCCGGAAATTATTAAAGCAAAGGCTGGCCGACGAAAACAAGGGCGATGTGGAGGCCCAGCAGGCTCATTTAATGGCGCTGATCGACAAGCTGAAAGCATCACCCATTGCGGTAAACACTATAGATGCTAATCAGCAGCATTACGAAGTGCCTACCCAATTTTATCAATACTGCCTTGGTAAAAATCTGAAATATTCAAGCTGTTACTACAAACCCGGCGTTACCGATTTGAACACTGCCGAAGATGATATGCTGGCCCTCACCTGCGAGCGTGCGGAACTAATGGATGGGCAAAAGGTATTGGAGTTAGGCTGCGGATGGGGCTCGTTATCGCTATACATGGCCGCAAAATTTCCAGGGAGTTTGTTTAAAGTAGTTTCCAATTCTCGCACGCAAAAATTACACATCGATCAGCAGGCACAATTAAGAGGCATAACCAACCTAACGGTGATCACCGCCGATATGAACACCTTTACCATTGACGAAAAATTCGACAGGGTGGTATCGGTTGAGATGTTTGAGCACATGCGCAATTATACGCTGCTGTTGAAAAAGGTAGCATCGTTTTTAAATGCCGACGGTAAACTGTTCATCCACATATTTACGCACAAGGAATACGCTTATTTATTTGAAGTGATTGACGATACCGACTGGATGAGCAAGTACTTTTTCACCGGTGGTATAATGCCCAGCGACGACCTGCTGTTTTATTTTAATGATGACCTGGCCGTTGAAAAACACTGGCACTTAAACGGTACCCATTACGGTAAAACGGCCGAAGCCTGGCTAAAAAACCAGGATGCCCACGAGGCGGAGATCATGCCGCTGTTTGCGGAAACATACGGCAAGGAAAATGCCTTGAAGTGGTGGGTTTACTGGCGTATATTTTATTTGGCCTGCGCCGAATTATGGAATTACAACGATGGTAACGAATGGATTGTAAGCCATTATTTATTTCATAAAACAACAATGTAGAGACGCAATATTTTGCGTCTCTAACGAATACCTGTCGGCGGGAGACGCAAAATATTGCGTCTCTACGGTTTACACCCCGGCATATCTTTATCAACAACATTTTCTATATGGTTCGCTTCTATTTTATCCTGTTATTTTTCCTCATCTCCCTGTTAAGCCTTTTTAAAGCCCCCGAATATCATTTGTGGCTGCTGGCCATCGGTGTAACCGAGTTCCCGTTGATCTTCGCGGTTATTACAATCGTTTTGCTGGCCACCGGCTATTGGGCGCACAAATACCAATTAGCCGGCACACTTTTGGGCTTGGTTACGCTCATTATCTATCTATCGCCGATAGTGCGAGCCTATTGGGTTGCCAAAAGTGTAAAGGGCGATATGGAGCAAGCATTTAATGACTTGCCCGCACCACAATCACATGTCGTATTTCCGGCAGATAAATCACCCTTTAGTTTTTCCAATTTATTTAAGGGGACTAAAACTGTTGCTTATAAAACCATACCCTACACCAAATACGCAGATACCACCATGAATATGGATTTTTATCCGGCGCAGCCTAAAAATGGCGATGTAAAGGAAAACCGCCCGGTGGTAATTGTGGTGCATGGCGGATCGTGGGCCGGGGGCGACAGTAAACAACTACCGGAGTTAAACAGTTACCTGGCAGCCAAAGGCTATAACGTGGCTGCCATCAACTACCGTATGGCGCCTAAATGGCAAACGCCCGCACCAGTTGAGGATATACAGGCAGCGATAGCCTATATGCGTGCACACGCTGAAGAACTACATGTTGATACCAATAACATTGTTTTGCTGGGCCGCTCTGCCGGCGCACAGATAGCGTTGTTGGCAGCTTATACCATACACGAACCGGCTTTGAAAGGTGTTATCGATTTTTACGGGCCATCGGATATGGTATGGGGATATTCTATCCCCTCAAACCCCTGGATCATGAATTCGCGCAAAGTAATGGAAGATTATGTGGGTGGCACTTATGCCCGGGTGCCTCAAAAATATTTTAACTGTTCGCCGGTTGAATTTGTGAGCAAAACATCGGTGCCAACGCTGATGATCCATGGGATGAACGATGTGTTGGTATCGCCTTTACATGACGAGCGGCTCATAAAAAAACTAAAGCCCAACGGCGTTAAATACTATTTCCTGAAATTGCCCTGGGCAACGCACGGATTTGATTTCAATTTAAACGGCCCCGGCGGACAATTATCAACTTACGCGGTGGAAACTTTTATTAATACAGTATGCCCCCCTACCCCTAAAGGGGGAAATATGGAGTTGAGGTAACGTGAAATTTTAAAATGACTAAAACAGATATTCGTTCCCCCTTTAGGGGGCTAGGGGGCAAAACAGCCATCATAGGCACCGGCATAGCGGGTATGGGCTGTGCGCATTTTTTATATAATGAGTGTGACCTCACTATTTACGAGCAAAACGACTATGTGGGTGGCCATACCAATACGGTTACTGTCGACGAGGGTGGCAAACCTGTTTATATTGACACCGGCTTTATGGTTTTTAATTTTGAAACCTACCCTAACCTGTGCAAGCTGTTCGATGAAATAAAGGCTCCCATCAAAAAAACGGACATGTCGTTCAGCGTGCAGCATTTGCCCACGGGACTGGAGTACAGCGGATCGAGCATTAACCATCTTTTTGCCCAGCGGAAAAACATCTTCAACCTGAAATACATCAGGATGCTGAGCCAGATTGGCCGGTTCAATAAAGAGAGCATCAAGATACTGGACGACCCCAAATATGCCAACTACTCCATAGGTGAATATGTAAAGGAATTTGGTTTTGGCGAGGATATGCTCTGGAAATACCTGGTGCCGATGAGCTCGGCCGTATGGTCGACCCCGATGGAGCAGATGCTGGATTTTCCGGCGGTTACATTAATCAGGTTCTTTTTAAATCATGGTTTTTTAGGGTTGGATACCCAACACCAGTGGTACACGCTCCAGGATGGCAGCCAGGCCTATCGCGAAATTTTGATAAAACCCTTCAGAGATCGCATCAGCGTTAATCGCAAAGCGGTAAAAATAAGTCGCGAAAACGGCAAGGTGACCGTGCATGCATCTGATGGTTCGCAGCAAACCTTCGACCGGGTAATTATCGCCTCTCACGGCGACCAGGCGCTGGCCATGCTGGATACGCCCACACCCGAAGAAGAAAGGCTGTTGTCTAAATTTAAATACCAATACAACAAAGCTGTTTTGCACACCGATAAAAGCATTATGCCCAAAACCAAACTGGCCTGGAGTAGCTGGAACTACAGCATAAAAATGCAGGATGGTAAACTAACGCCCACCACCATTTACTGGATGAACCGCCTGCAGCAGGTTTCGGATAAGAAGGATTATTTTGTTTCGATTAACCCGCATGATGGGTTGGATGAATCGAAGATCATTAAAGAATTGGATTATGAACACCCGCTGTTTGACGTACCAGCTATTAACGCGCAAGCCGAATTACATAAATTAAACCAAAACGGCCCCATTTATTTTTGCGGCAGTTATTTTAAGTATGGCTTTCATGAAGATGCCTTTGCCAGCGCTGTGCAGTTGTGTTCGCATTTGCTGGGGAAGGAGATTTACGGGTGACTCCAATATAAACAACAATCTGTCATTTCGAGCGAGAGCGAGAAATCTTATACCCCTTGCACATCAAACAATGCAAGACTGAAATGCATGGCGTTAATGTCAATCGTATAAGATTTCTCCCTGCGGTCGAAATGACATGGTTGGTGGTTTTATCATTTGACATTATAATCCTTTCTTCCGCAGAATCCCCGGCTTCCTGGTTCTTCCAACTTTGGGCCTTTCGGCTTTTTCGGGAATCTCCACTTCGTATTGACGGGCCATTTTGGCAATGCGTTCTTCAAGGGGCTCGGTTGTCAGTCGTTCTCGGCCCAGACTATCAACCATAATCGGGAAAGCGAAAGGTGTTGGCCGTTCAATTACTTTTAAAATGATGTTTTGGGTGATGATGCGTTGCAATGCCGCCCTAAGCCTGAATTCCTCCAGCTGAAAAGCCAGCGCTTCGTTGTATGCCTGGCGCACCAGCAAATTATCCGGCTCGTATTCATTAAAAACCTCAAAAAGCAGCGAGGTTGATGCCTGCAAATGTTTGTTCTTTATCTGTTGGCCTGGATAGCCGGTAAATACGAGTCCGCCGATATGTGCAATATCCCTGAAACGGCGCCGCGCCATTTCGTTGGCGTTTAAGCTGTGCTGTATATCTTCGATCAGGTTATCAATGGAAAAAAAGCTGGCATCTTCCAGCACCTGCTCAATGGGAACGTCCTCATCGGTAAGCAACTCGAAGCCATAATCATTCATGGCGATGGAAAATGTAGCCGGTTTTATTTTGCTGATACGATAAGCCAGCAACGACGCCATACCCTCGTGCACCAGCCGGCCCTCAAACGGGTAAAATATGAGGTGATGCCCCTCCCGCGACTTAAACGACTCGATTAAAAACTCATGGCTCTGCGGCAAATGCGACAATTGCGACTGCAGATCAAACAAGGGTTTTAAAGCGATAACTTCCTCATCGTGGGCGGTACCCAGCGCAACTTCATCAAGTTTATCCCTGAAAACGGCAGCCAGTTGCGATGATAGCGGCATCCGCCCCCCATTCCAGCTGGGGATCATTCCTTTGCGGGCATTTGATTTTTTCACCAGGGCGGTCATCTCCTTTAACTGGATAAACTCCAAACTCCGCCCCGCAAACCAAAAAGTATTACCGGGTTTTAACTTGGAAATAAACGACTCCTCGATTGTGCCCAAACTGCCGCCGCTCATCCATTTTACACGTACGCTCAGCTCGCTGGTAATGGTGCCTATGCTTAGCCGGTGCCGCATGGCCACGCGGCGACTGTTCACTTTATACAGGCCATTTTCAATTTCAACCTTTAAAAATTCATCGTACTGGGCAAGCGTTTTGCCGCCGGTGGTGATAAAATCGAGTAATTGGTTAAACTCACTCCTGGTCAGGTCGGTAAAGGCGAAGGTGGTTTTTACCTCCTCAAAAAGTTCATTTGCCCGGAAGCCATCTGAAACAGCCAACGTCACCATGTATTGAATAAGCACATCCATGGTAAGTAGCATGGGGTCGCGACTTTCGAAAATTTTTCGGTTGATAGCATCTTTCAAGGCTGCGCCTTCCAGTAATTCCAGCGAATGCGTGGGCACAAAATAGGCTTTCGAAATTGCGCCCGGCGAATGGCCGCTCCGACCTGCGCGCTGCATGAAACGGGCGACACCTTTGGGGCTGCCTACTTGTATCACCGTGTCTACCGGCCTAAAATCGACGCCTAAATCCAAACTGGACGTACATACCACTACTTTTAACGCTTCGGCATGCAGGGCTTGTTCCACCCAGGTGCGCAAATCGTTATCCAGCGAACCGTGGTGCATGGCCATGATGCCGGCATATTCGGGGTAGTTATCCAGGATGGCGTGGTACCATATCTCGGCCATTGACCGGGTATTGGTAAATATCAGCGTGGTTACGCTTTTGGCTACAATCTCCATCACCTGTGGCAACAGCTTCAACCCAATATGTCCTGACCAGGAGTAACTCTCAATATTTTCAGGGATAATGGATTGTATCACGAGGTGCTTATCCAAATGCGCCCGCACCATCTTTATTTTTTCCTTCGGGAAGTTATTACCCAGCAACACATCTGCAGCCTCCTCCAGGTTGCCAATGGTAGCGCTGATGCCCCAGATTTTGAGTGGTGAGTGGTGAGTGGCGACATGACCTTTAACCTTTATGTCCATGCCCTTGACCATTGACGATTCACTATTCACAGTTAACGATTCTCCATTCACCATTGACAACTCACTACTCACCCCTTTCAGCCTCGACAAACCCAACTCCACCTGTACGCCGCGTTTGGTGCCTAATAATTCGTGCCATTCGTCAATAACCACCACTTCCAGTTGTTTAAACAGTTTGGGATATTCTTTTTGGGCCATCATCAGGTGAAGGCTTTCGGGGGTGGTGAGCAGTACTTCGGGCAGTTTCTTTTTCAATGCCTGTTTTTCGGCAGCTGAAGTATCGCCGGTGCGGGTCATTATCCGCCAGGGGAGGCCGATTTCATCGCAAACCTCCTGCATGGCTTTCCTGATATCGTTGGTTAAGGCACGCAGGGGTGTTATCCAAAGCATCAACAAGCCATTATTGGCCTGCGTTTTATAGGTATCGGGATGTTTATTGATGAAGTCAGCCAAAAAAGGCAGAAACAATGCAAAAGTTTTGCCGCTACCAGTTGGCGCATTTAACAAACCGGAATAGCCGCCCAGGTAATCTTCCATCATCTCCTGCTGAAACGGAAATTGCTCCCAGTTTTTTTGCAGGTACCATTGCCTGATGATTTGTTCGCCCTTTGTTAGCATGCTGATAATATACAACGGAAATTACAATTAGTTATGCGCTGTTCAAAAGGATTCCTGTTTATGCCTAAATAAAAAGGCCCCGGCTACATTCGCCGGGGCCTTAAATGCTATAAGCACAGCTAATTATTTCTTCTCCGGAAGCAAGATAAACTTAATCAGGTTGCTGCCGCTTAAGTATTTATTGGCGGCATCTTTGGTGCTTTGCGGGGTTACATTGCCCAGGTCGCCGACGTGTTTCAGGATGGCATCAGGATCTTCGCCGTTTTGCGATGCTGAGCCTAAATATCCGGCCCAAAAAATATTTTCTTTCATCTGCAACTGGGTCGAACGGGCTTCGGTTACGGCAAACTTTTCGATATCCAGCGGCAAAGCGCCGTTTTGTTTGATTTTGTCAATCTCCTCCATTGTAGCGGCAATCAGCTTGTCAACATTTGCCGGTGCGCATTCAAAAAAGACGGTGAAGCTGTAGCGGCCTTCCGGTATTTTTTTGTAATCGGCCTTTACACCCGGCGAGTAAACCTGACCTTCTTTTTCGCGCAGGCGCTCGTCCAGCTTTATTTGTAAGATGGATTCCAGCGCATCTATCTGCACATTATTGGCTTCGTTATATTCGTAATCGCCGCTAAATACCAGTTGCACGCTGCTTTTATCGCCAATGCCTTTGTAAACGGTTTTGGTGATTTGCCCGGCCGGCGGATGTATTCCCAGGTTTTTATAAGTTTCTTTGCGGTTGGTAGCGGGTAAGCTGCCCAGGTATGCCGCCAAAAATGGCTTGATGGTTTCCACATCAAAGTTGCCTACCAGCGTAAAGACAAATCCGCTCGCATCCGAAAATCTGTCCTGGTAAAAGTTAAAGGCTTTATCCAGGCTGGCGGCGTTTAATTGCTCGTTGTTAACTACCATCCCCCTGAAATTGTGGTTACTTAAAGTAGCCGATATGGTGTCCTGGAAAATACTTCCCGGATCGAGGTTGCGGGTAGCTAAAACCGACTTGGTTTGGTTGACATTTGACTGCCAGATATCGGCATCCTTACGTGGCTTTGTAAAGTATAGGTATATCATCGCCATAGCCGTTTCAAAATCGCGTGGCGTGGTGCTGGCCGATATCCCCTGGGCAACATCGCTGATATAAGGAGTTACCTTTACATTGTGCCCGCTCAATTTTTTATCCAGCTCGGCTTGCGATAAATCATTTATGCCGCTTGAACTGATAATACCGCCGGCCATATCTGCCGAAGTGAAATCCTGGTCGCTGGCCAATGAAGTACCGCCAAAGCTATAGCCGTTTATCAGTATCTGGTCGTTTTTAAACTTGGTTGGCTTCAAAATCACTTTTACGCCATTGCTTAAGGTTACGGTAGTTGTACCAACCAGGCTGTCGGCTTCTGTTGATACTATTTTGCCGGCCGGTAACAATTTATCCAGTATCGGCTTATCGGTAGTGTAGTCGATATACGGTTTTAAATTCTGCCCCGCTGTGGCTATCCAGTTCAGCAGTGTTTTTTCGTCGGGCAATTTATCCTTGTCTTTGTCGGGGGCTTCTACCAATACTACCCGGTTTTGGTCGCTCACAAATTTGCCTGCCATGGCATTAATTTCTGCCAGGGTAATTTTGCCGATGTTGTTCACATAAAAATTATAGGCATAAGATATACCCGGTACGGCCGCTCCGGTTAAAAAGTTTTGTTGGTACTGCTGTACAAAATAAGCCGATTGCGTTTTATCCCTTTCTTTATAGGCATTGTCGATACCGACCAATGCATTTTGTTTTGCCCGTTCCAGTTCGGTAAGCGTGAAACCAAACTGGCGTACACGTTCGGTTTCGGCCACGGCGGATTTAATCGCCATTTGCAATTCAGCCGGACTTTTCGCAACTGCTATAGTGGTAAAAGCATCCTGCCTGCCGGTAAATGCACCATACGCCGACTGCGCGAACAAAAACGGCGGATTTGGTTTTTGAAGCAGTTCGTTTAACCGCTCATTCAGCATCTGGTTAAAAAGCTCAACCCGTATGCTTTGCATAAAATCGGGAACGGTTTTTACTATGGTTTGCGGGTGTTTAACAATAATTTCGGCCAATGTGTAAGGGAATTCCTTATCGGTAGCTATTTTAACAGCAGTCCCTGCCGTTGGCGGCACCGTATAATAGGTTCGCGGTTTTTCATTAGGCGGATTTTGGATGGATGCAAAATTATATTTGATAGCGGCCAAAACTTCGATCGGATCAAAATCACCAACTGCTATAACCGCCTGCAGATCGGGGCGATACCAATCATGATAAAAACTGGTAATGGCCTCGCGCTGAAAGTTCTTAATAATATCCTCTTTACCTATCGGGATCCGCAGGGCATACCGTGAGTTATTGAGCAGCACAGGCAAAGTTTGGTTCCGTAAACGTTCTTCGGCATTTTTACCACCAGCACGTTCTTCTTCCAGTACCACGCCACGTTCGGCATCAATTTCTTTTTGATCGAAGCGCTGGTAAGCCGCCCAATTAGCCAATATTTTAAAGCCGTTTGCAAAAACCTTATCGCTATCTGTAGGCAAAGGCAGTTCATAAACGGTTTCGTCAAATGAGGTAAAGGCATTCAGGTCGGCGCCAAATTTAACGCCCGATTTTTGCAGGTAATTTACCAGGTCGTTCTTTGGATAATCGCGCGTGCCGTTAAAGGCCATATGCTCGGTAAAGTGTGCCAACCCTTGCTGATTATCATTCTCCAAAACCGAACCAGCCTTGGTTACCAGGTATAACACGGCACGGTTTTTTGGCTCGGCGTTTTTGCGGATATAAAAGGTTAAACCATTTGCGAGCTTGCCGGCAAGTACGTCAGGATCGCCGGGTAAGTAAGCCGGTTTCGCCTCGGTACTTGCCTGTGATTGTTTTGGTTTTTGCAGTGCCGGTTTTTTTTTAACCTGCTGGGCAGATAGTCCGCCCGAAATAACCAGGAAAGTTGCGGCCGCTAAGTAAAATTTATGCTTAAAATTCATTTTATCAGGAACATATAAAAGTCCGCTAAGATGCAAAACGAATTTCTTAGGTGCAAATTATCTGGTAAATGATTACACCGATTGATTTGGGTGATTTCACCGATTGATTTGGGTGATTTCACCGATTGTTTTGGATGATTGCACCGATTGCCTTTTTGACGATAGCACTGACTGATAGAAATTAGTCTAACAAACTATGTCATTGCTGACCAATTGGGTTAGTAATGATAGCGCACAAATGCCTCCATAGCCTCATACTCGGCCATGCCAAGCTTGTCGTAGTTATGGGCCGTTTCACGCGTCCTATCCTCGGCCCTTACCCAAAACTCCCTGGCATCATCACCCGGGAAGACCGGCCTGTCCTTTTGGCTTTGGTGCTTAAAGATGGCATTCCGCTTGCGGATAACTTCCTGGGGGGATAAGGGTACCGCCATTTCAATTTCCCAGGTATTAAACTCCTGCCAGGCGCCGCGGTACATCCACAGCCAGCAGTCTTTTACCCAGTCTTCGGTTTTCTTTAATTCGTTTAGTGCGCCAAGGATGATGTTGAAACACACCAAATGCGTGCCGTTCGGGTCGGCAAAGTCGCCGGCAGCAAATATTTGGTGGGGTTTTATTTTGTTCAGCAAGTCCATCGTTAATTTAATGTCCTCGGCTCCGGCAGTGTTCTTTTTGATCTTGCCTGTTTCGTAAAAAGGCAATGCCATAAAATGGATATGGTCGTCTTCCAGGCCTGCATAGCGTGCTCCCGAGATAGCTTCTGTCTTGCGGATGAACCCTTTTACATCCCTGATCTCTTTGGTATCAACCTGGTTGGGTTTTTTGGTAGGGATAAAAGCCCGCATTTCTTCGTAAACACTTTTCAGGCGGGCATTGTCTTCACCGATGCTTTCGTTAAAGTCAATCGCAAATTCCACAAAGCGTAATACATCATCATCCCAGACAGCCGTGTTGCCAGAGGTTTGATATGCAACATGCACATCGTGCCCCTGGTCAACTAAACGGATAAAAGTACCGCCCATGGAGATCACATCATCGTCCGGGTGAGGCGAAAAGATGATGGAGCGCTTTTGGGCCGGCTGTGCCCTTTCGGGCCTTTGCGAATCGTCGGCATCGGGCTTACCGCCCGGCCAGCCGGTGATCGTATGCTGTATCTGGTTAAA